>Ga0307514_10000644_pt1 | contig 63565 bp, 54 predicted proteins | sample 16_EM_MG_FD_203088 | JGI IMG/M metagenome (GOLD analysis project Ga0307514, IMG submission 203088) | Populus trichocarpa ectomycorrhiza microbial communities from riparian zone in the Pacific Northwest, United States - 16_EM | ecosystem: Host-associated > Plants > Roots > Unclassified | place...
GGGTTGCCGGGTGGTCACGTGAGGTGTCCAGCGCCGGGTAACCGCCAACCTTATATTGACATCGCGACGGAGACTTAGCTCCGTACCGAATATCTTACCACTTACTTCTACACTTGATCTCACTCGCGCCCGTGTGCAACCGTATACCATACTATATCCTTATACTGCCGAGCGCCGGAGTACGCGCCCTTACACCGGAATGTGGTGACGTGTAAGCACAATCAGAACAACACGTGTATTACATTCTTCACAGGGCTCCACTTACGTTGCAGACGATTAGCCAGCGCCTAGCGGTGTTTATGTCTTTCACCGGCCAAGAACCACATTGTACTTCTCCGCTATTGCAGTTTATTGGATGCCGCACTCTCCAATATATGTCTAACTTTGAGATCATGTCACTTATTACAATACAGTCTTCACTTCGCTTACATCGCTTGCCATTGCATTTGCGTCGCCATCATCGTATTTTACAAGTCTCAAATATACTGTCCAATCTTCACACTCTCTAGTACTATACCCTCAGTCATCCAAAGTCTGTGTTAATCTACCATCAGCTTGCGATGCGTCACCCTGCTTAGCCGCATCCGCATTATCGCCATTATCGCTCTCATACCATTCCACATCGCCGGTTCCCAAGACAAACCTCTCGAGTTCAGTTGTGACCCGTCGTCGCCGGCCGGCGGTGGGAATGGCATCGCTTTCGTCGATTTCGTCACCTTCATCGTCGTAATCCCCGCAGTCCCCTGGCATCCCAAATTGCAGTTTGTCATCCGTACAATTGTTGTCCATCGGGATGTTTGGGTCAGTGCTTCTGATTTCAGGCTCCCCACACACCACCTCAGAGGTCAAATGCTCAAGGTAAACCGCATTGTCAACATGAGCTGCTTCCGCGATGATGACCGTGGCAGGCGTTGGGTCCTCTACCTATTGGATCTGACGCTTGACTGTTGCAAAAGTGTTTCTATACACCCTCTCTTGGTAGCTCACCAGTAGTGTGTTCCAAGTATTCATCAAGACTGTGTACGTGTCTGCAACGCCAGGCAAGGTAAACATCTTCCGACCTGTTGTAGCGCAGCAGGAGGTGATCTTATCAGCACCATTGTTGTAGTTGAAGTAGTTCGAGCGATCAGGTTTGTGCGCTTTCAGCTTTGACTTGGAAGCTGTTGGATAAAGACCTTTGTTCTTTTCCCACTCCAGAAGACCATGACACAACGCGGTGCAGGTAAACATGATTAGTGGTGAGGGTATATGACCGTCCTTGCCGTCAATCATGGAATTATCAAATCCATCAGCCTACTTACCGCGGTTATTCGCCCTATGATAAAATTTGATGTAGACAAACATCGGGATTGCTTCTGCTAGGAAGTAAAGTGGAAGCTGCCCATTCGTTAACAGCTTTCGACAATCTGTCCATTGAATATTGACCGCGTAAACTACCTTCCACATGCTCCGCCACAGGAAAAAGGTACTTATTGTGTGCCAGAACGGAATCAATGAATTCAACATGCTCTGTAGCGGATTCAAAGCGGTGGAGATCATAAAGCTCTACTATTTGGTCCCTTGTTAAATGAATAAAATGGGATTTAACTTTGTCAACTTATGCTGGAACCTGGTATCGGATTGAGCGTGGAATATCCAACCTGGGCCATCCCTTCAGCATACCTCTTTCAATATCTTCTTTGTGCATGCCTCAAATGCTATGGATCAAATGTTGTTTTCCTGCATAGCAGTGTTACAGTACTTTTCTATTATCTGCCAGTGTGGGGCTCCAGCAAATGCTTTTGCAGCGCATCGCGTTCCATCCCTTACCATCTCCAAGTCGCTTGCACTCATTTTAGCGAGATTTTTAGTCGCTGGGTTGAGGTTAAGGCTACACTTCCAACCGGAATGTTGGAACTTTTGACACTAGAACTACATCCTCCGAGACGAAGTTTGGAGTCTATAAAACCTCTGGCCGGAAGTTGGAAACTTCTCACGAAATATTGCATCATTCTCTGACCAGAAGATGATAATTTCTGCTAGGCAGATCGTGATAAATCTTCCAGGCGGGATATAATAGTTTCTACCAGTATTGAACTATGTTGTTCGAGTACAAAGCTTCCATAGTCTGCTTGGTAGATCTCAATTATCCGGCCGGAAAGTTGAATCTTTTCCAAAAGGCACTGCATTCTCCAACTGGAAGTTGAGAATGTCTCCCAGGCAGGTAGCATTGAACTGTCCGGGAAGAAGATATTAATTTCTACCAGCATTGAAATATGCCTTCCGAGTAGATAGCTCCCAGGTTCTGCAAAGTAGATCTCACTTCTCCGCCTGAAAAGTTGAAATTTTGGGAACAAGAATTGCATTCTCCAACCGGAGGTTTAGAATTTCACCCAGACAGGGAGTATTGAATCTTCCGGCTGGATGATGATACTGTCTACCAGAGTTGAACAGAGTCCTCTGACAAGACACATTCGAGTTTCTGCTAGGTTGGTCTCAATTCTCCGGCCAGAGGTTGGAATTGTCAAACGAGCACAACATCCTTCAACCAGATGTTGTGAGTCCATCTAGGCCCTAAATTAATTTTGAGACCGGATATTGAAACTTTGCCACAAAGAACTGCATTCTGTGACCGGATGATCACAATTTTTTCCAGGTAAGTCGTATTTAATGCTCCGGCGACAGGATGAAGGGTTCTACCAGTGTTTAACTCAGTCGTCCGACTAGAACGTTCTGAGCATCTGCATGATAGATCTCAATTCTCCAGCCGGAATTTGAAACTTTCCCAAGAAGAATTGCATTCTCTGACCAGAAGTTCAGAATTTCTCCCAAGCAGGTGATATTTAATGATCCGGCTGGGAGATGATTGTTGCTACTAGAGTTGAATGCAGTCTTTGGACTAGAATGTTTCAAGCTTCTGCTAGGTACATCTGAATTCTCTAGCCGGAAGCTGAAAATTTCCCAAACACAATTGCCTGCTCCGACCGGAAGTTCAGAATTTCTCACAGGTATGTAATATTGAATTTTCTTGCCGAGAGATGATAGTTTCTATCTGTGTTAAACTCACTCCTCCGACTAGATAGTTTCAGAGCTTCTTCCTGGCAGATTTCAATTCTCCAGCTGGATGTTGGAACGTTTCAAATCTCAACTACATCCCCCGACCAGAAGGTGGAATGCTATCCAAGTGTCAAATTAATCCTCCGGCCAGAAGCTGAAATTCTCCCTCTATGAATTGCATACTCTGACTGGAAGTTGAGAATCTCCCCCTGGCAGATAGTGTTGTATCTTCTGCGCGGAATATGATAGATTCTCACACAGTTGAACTCTGTCTTCCACCTCGAGAGTTCCACGCTTCCGCTACTGAGATCACAATTCTCCAGCCGGAAGTTTAATCATTTCCCAAGAAGAATAACATTCTCTGATTGGAAGTTGAGAATGTCTCAGTCAAATGGTAATGAATCTGGCAGCCAGAAGGTGAAAGTATCTACCAGCTTTGAACTCACTCTTTCGTATAACAAGTTCCAATCTTCTGCATGGTGGAACTCAATTCTCTCTCTGGAAGATCAATCTGTCCCAAGAGGTATTGCAGATTCTCTGACCCGACCGTTGGAAATATCGCCTAGTGAGGTAATATTTGTTCTTCCGGCCGGAAGATGATAGTTTCTACCAGCTATAAACTCAGTCTGCTGACTAGAATGTACTGAGCTTCTGCTAGGTTGAGATCAATTATCTGGGCAGAAGTTGAAACTTCCTGAAGCAGAATAGCATTCTCCTTTAGGAAGATGACAATTTCTCTTAGGCAAATAATATTGAATCCTCTGGCCGGATGGTGATAGTATCTGCCAACCTTGAACTCAGTCTTTCGCCCGGCAAGTTTCGAGCTTGTGCTAGGTCAGGCTCTACCCTGCTGTCGAAAGTTGAAATTTTCCCAAGAATCATGGCATTCTGCGACAGGAAGGTGAATATTTCTCCAAGGCAGTTAGTATTTAATCCTACCGCCGGAAGATGCTAGTTTCTGCGCACTTTGAACTCAGTCCTCCAGATAGAAAGTTCAGAACTTCTGCTGGATCAGGATCAATCCTCCATCCAGAAGTCGACTCTTGGTACATCATCGACCATGGGGGCCCATCATGGGGTTATCTATACCATGGTCCACTTATAGTTGACCATGTGGGACTTTCTAAATCCTCTGACTGGGAGGTTGAGCATTTCACTCAGGGAGAAATCAATCCTCCAGCTGGAAGTTCGGACTTGGCACCTGGCGCAGGGAAGAGGTCACTCATGTAGTTGTGTATGGCAAGGTATAATTGTGGATGACGCTGTGTGACTTGCTAAATCCTGCGATCAGAAAGATGCGAATTATTCACAGCCAGGTGGTAGTCCATCTTCCGACTGGAAGATGTCAGTTTCTACCAGCCTGTAACTCAGTTCTCCAAAGAAAGAGTTGACAATTTTTCCCTACCAGAACTCTCTCTTCCGGCCTAAAGTTGGGACTTGGTATGTGGTCTACCGAGGGAGACCACCTTAATAGCACGTGTTGCACGGTCCAGTTATGGGCAATCATATGAGACTTTCTAAATCCTCCGACCGCAAAGTTGTGAATTTCTCCAAACCAGTTATCATTGTCAATTCTCTAGCCTGAAGTTGGCATTTGGTACCTCGTCTACCAAGGGTGACCATCTTGAAATCATGTGTGGCATGGTCTAGTCATGGGTGACCATATGAGACTTTCTAAATCGTCCGACTGGAAAGTTCATAAATTTCTCCAAGGCAGTTGTTGTTCTCAATTCCCTGGGCGGAAGTTGCAGTGTGGTAGTTTGGTCTACCAAGAGGCCCACCATATACTCACATACAGCGCAGTCCGGTTATGGGCGACTACGTGAGACGGTTTACATTCTCTGTCCGGTGAATTGAGACGTTCTAGTACCCATACTGATAACTCTTTTTCTGCTGGACAATTACTACTCAAAGAAATATGTTTGGCAGGCATCAATGTTCCGCCTGTCTTTCTCTCTCTTTGCTATTTAGACAATCACTTTTATATGATACTCAATTGAGTACCTCTATTCGTACTCGAGTAACCTCAATAAATTAAATATTGTTGAATTCTCCGGCCGGCTGGTAGGGATTTGAAGTCACTCTGCAAGTCATTAATTGAGGTTCCGCTCGGAACATGTTCGGGTCCCGAGCGTGTCCAGTTCATTATCTGGTGGGGTCCTGTTCATGTCTTTTTCAGATCCTGGTCAGGTCCTGTTGAAATCACATTGAAGTGCATAGTTTCATTCCTTGATAGATATATAAAACTATTCGCTATAGGTTGTGTTCATGTTCCCCTCGGGGTTATCTAAAACCATCATTGATCTGTTCATAATACATATATAATTCCCATTGAACCCTCTCCTTCTCTATTGAACCCCATCATATTGTACTTTCCACTGTTCCAGGCCTGCCACCTACACTCCCTGGTTCACACATGACCATACATCTCTATCATTGTCACCTGTTCCCAGTGCACATTTGCCATTTATGACATAACTTCCTATGTACTCCAATAGGTGTTATACATTGATAATGTCACCGGGAAAAACCATCCTGGGCGACATGTAACTCATAGAGAAGCTGTTTTTGGGCAGGTAATCCATAGCATATTTGACGGGTGGCATTATAACGTCTTATTGACCTGCAAGTTGACTAGGTTACTATGATAAGCATGTGATTATGGGTGCTTGATACCATACATCATGGTGCATTCGACAAAACTGTCAAATGCCCTTCATTGCACGATCCCAAGTAAGCTCTGAAGTTCACTCGTGATTACACACCCAGCCTACTGGACGTATGCTCCCAAGGGAGCTCTCAAGACACACCGAGTACATTATCATGTAAACTCCATGGCATGCTCTCACGGACTCTCACAATTGCACTCAATGGCATTCTCCCAGCCTGCTTGACATTACGCTCCCAAGTAAGATCTCAATACGATCTCAAGCATACTCTCAAGCACGCTCTCAAGTACACTCCCAATTGCACTCTATGACACACCCCCATCCTGCTTAACTATACACCCTCAAGTCAGCTCACAAGATGATCTAAAGTACACTTTGAGTACATGCTCAAGTACACTCCCGGGAATGGTCCGAAGGATGCTCTCACATGTACTTGGTAGCACACACTCAGCCTGATTGACTATCCGCTCCCACGCCAGCTGTCACTAAGTTTTCAAGCACGCTCCCTCGTATGCTCTCAAGTACAAGCCCAATTGCACTCGATGACACTCCCAGCCTGCATGACTATACGCTCCCAAGTCTGGTCACAAGATGCTCCCAAGAACACTCTAAGTACGTTCTCAAGTACACTCCCAGGCATGCTCTCAAGGTCGCTCCTAATTGCACACGATGGCTCACTCCCACCCTGCATGACTGTACACTCCCAAACCAGCGCTCAGGAAGCTCTCAAGCACACTCCCGAGCACACTCTCCAGTACACTCCCAATTGCACTCGATGACCCACTCCCAGCCTGCTTGACTATATGCTCCCAAGTCCGCATTCAAGACAGTGTCAAGTACACTCCGAGTACGCCCTCAAGTAAACTCTCGGGCATGCTCTCCAGGACGCTCCGAATTGCACTCAATTGCAAATTCCCACGCAGCTTGACTGTATCCTCCCAACCCAGCTCTCAGGAAGCTCTCAAGCACACTCCCAAGCACGCTTTCCAGTACACTCCCAATATCATACGATGAAACACTCCCAGCCTGCTTGACTATACACTCCCAATTAAGCTCGCAAGATGCTCCCAACTACATTCTGAGTTCATTCACAAGTCCACTCCGAGGCATACTCCCAAGGACGCTCCCAATTGCACTCGATTGTACACTCCCAGACTGCTTGACTTACGCTCCATAGTGAGGTCTCAAAATGCTCCCAAGTACACTCCGAGTGTGCTTCAAAGTACGCCCCCGAGTTTGCTCTCAAGTTCACTGCCAAGGATGCTCTCAAGGACGCTCCTCATTGCACTCGATGGAATACTCCAAGCTTTCTTGGCCCTACACTCCCACGTACACTCTCCAGAGGCAAGACACTCCCGATCTCGTTTGGCCATATGCTTAAATGTATGGTCCTGGGTGCTCAATCCAGCGACTCACTGAGTTGCAGGAGCGAAGCACCAGGAGATAGGTTGTGGGTGGAGGGTGGCGGGTGGCCGATGGGGCATGGCATATGATGGCTAAAATCATGACACCGGTCGATATCGTAGTGTGAATCCTATCTTTAACTCGCCCACTGTGACAAGATCTCACGATGCCTCATGGCCATGGTGATGACAATTGTGGGCTTAGATTCTGCACGAATGGTAGCCAATTCAAACTTGGGGAGAGCAGATCTCCGACTCAGGCTTTCAGGCGGAATCTGCTGCCTCCTTCCCATCGATGGTGGGTGTTTGTGTGTGCATTCTGTCTGGTGCTGATGTAGATGATGGCGACGGTGATGGCAATGGCAATGGCAAAGGCGATAGTGATGATGTTGGTGATAGTAATCATAGTTCCAGAATTACTTAGACAGATAGGTTAGCTACATCAACATTAGCATCAAAGCTTACACAGACTTAGAGCTTTCTGCTAGCCAACCCTTCCATAGACCTAGAGTCTTCTATTAGCCAAAGCTTCCAGACTTAGAGGCTTCTATTAGGCAAAACATCCATGGACGTAGAGGCTTCTATGAGCCAAAGCTTGCACAAACTCAGAGTTTGCCATCGGCCATCGGCTTCCAGTGGAGAAGAACTCTACTCCTCCCGAAGAGCGGCTCTCCCAAGTAGGCTTTAAAGCAGGCTCCCAAGATGGCTCTTAACCATGCTCACAGGTAGGCTCTTGAGCAGGCTTTCAATTGCCAGCGGGCTTGCAAGCAGACTCGCAGCAATAGTGTGTACAATACCAGTCTAACAGCCGGCAGAAAAGACAAGTATAGGTCTATTTCTGGCCGGCAGCCGTATATAGTTCCACAGGCCAACGCACACATCTCTATAAATCGACTATAGATGACTATAGGCTGTTTCTTCCGCAGGGGTCCATGGGAAGCTTGGTATGAGCTGCGCGTAGCATAGCCTATTGTCGATTTGCACTTTTGCCGATGGTCTCACTTGTTCAACACCTAGTTTACACGGGGATGGACAGTTCTGCCGCAGAAATGGAAGATTTACATATATATTATGCTAACTATACCATGAAGTCCGAATGCTGGTGCACTGGACCAAGAGTAAGCAGAATCTAGTCTGACGTCTGTTTCTTGCACATTGCATATAAAGATTCTAGCAATAGGTTCTTCTGTTATCCGATTCTTTAATTCAGTCTCATTAACTGCAGATGTTGTACCTTTCACTACGCTTATTTTGATCAAGTCTTGCAAGTATTATGAACAAGACAATTGTGCTCCAGACCTCACATGTCATTGGAGCCAGGGATCAGGCATCGCGAGTCCAAACTGATTCTTGTTTCATCCTGTCTTTTGAGCAACGATTATATCTCAACACTCTACAGTTACATTATACTCCAAGTCGTCAATTGAAACTCTCTGTTCTTCCTCGTCGCCCTCTTCCTGTAGATTATTCACCTCCACCTCTGCAATGATCTCATCCTTCATGGGAGCTTCTCTTTCCCCAATATCCAGTTCTGTCAAATCATTTTCAGGGCAATCTTGAATAATATCCTCCATGCAATGCTCACTGGAATAGGGATCAGTTTGCTTTGAAGCATCTTCTTGTCTATTTGATCGAAGGCCCTGTTGATTTGTACTCCGCCCATTTAGAGGAAGTATTTAAGTATATCATTTATGATGGATATTACCGGATGCAGTTGCAGAAAATTTAATATTTGTGCCCTGTACGCTACTATGTTGACCATGGGGATGCACTTTTTACTCAACTTCAATTGTGCAATGATTGAAGCGAGTTGTTATTGCTGAGCGCACATCGATGCATGCAGATTATCAATCGATCTCTGCAGAGTATTAACCAAGTGTCGGCTCTCCCAAGAATATGGTCAGCCTATGCAGTGTGTACATTCCAAGTAGTAACATTCTCCGTGAATGGACTTCAAAGAGTTTCACACTTGACAGGCGATTATTGTTTAAGTCACTGTCGATCACTCGTCTTTACCAGAATACATCAACCACATATCAACTCATATCAATTTATCATCACCCCAAGAAACAATAAACTACACCATTATCGCAGATTATGGTCTGCAAAAGTAAGTCTGATACAGCATGGATTCTGTTCCGCCATGGGGTGAAGTTCGACCAGGAGCCCTATCACAGCTGGTCGCAGTAACAATTGCGCCATGTAATTCAGTACATAGGAATTCCCCATACAAGCGACAGTTAATCTACTGTATTCAATAAACAAGCCGTTTGGGTATACTAGGCTCTGAGTTGAATTACAGATTGTGGAGGCTGCCAAGACCCACTACCCTCGTCCCTATTGATCAATGAAAAATGAGGGAAAGTTAGAACAAAAAAGATATAACCCAGTTACCGCCAATGCCGCTCCTGAGCCCTGAGCCCTGAGTCATGAGCCCGCTCCTTACCTTGATTTCATCTGGGAGAAAACTTCCCAACTTCAGTGTCCACCAGGATGTCCGTCCCTGCGTGGTCGCAATCAGCGATGGAAAACAGCTCAGAGCTCCGCACCTGTCCGCATCTTCCCCTTTTCGAGCCCATCGCCTTTCCCACTGCCATCCATAGTGCGTTCAGGTATACTCTCCACCGGTCGTAGTACCGGAAGTGGTGCTCCGGCGTCGGCATCAGGACAATGTAATTCAGAGCAGATACCATACGCAAACATCCCAGACACTCCGGTAGCCCTCGTCAGTGCTTCTCACTACTTCCAGATGCTCCCATCCCACCATGGACCTTGGCAAAGTGCTCACAGAGTCTGCAAGAGCATTCTCACGTGCTGCTCAAAGCACCTGCAGTGATGGAGGTGCATTCTGGATGCTACAAGATTGGACTATTAGGATACTCAAATTTGGGAGCTGCTGAGACCTCTGCGCAGGTATGTTGGAGACTTTGAACGCAGCGGAGACCTCTGCACAAGCTCACCGGGACACCTGGTGACGTATTCTCACACCAGTGGTTCGTATGGTTCCATAACCACAAGGCATTTCATTGATCATAGTAATCTTTGTACAGTCATAAGATTTGCTACATCATAATATTTCAAGCATTATCTAAGTCTCTCGATATATATCAATATGCAGATGCAGGGATGACGGACATGGACTAAGCGACAGGGAATATATATTTGTTGGACCCTGGGGTAGATCGACACCATCTCATTACACAAAATACACACTCTATCTTTCCCAGCTCTTGGTCTAATGCACTCTTGCCGAGCTTGGTCGATCTACGCAACTTGAGTGGATCCTAATGCACTGTTATGATGTATTCATAGAGCCACACAATATGTGTGGTTCATCATGGCCATGTATCCCTTCATATCCTCTGACCCTCGAGTGATCGTAGAGATGCACCCTGAGGCCTTACTCGAGCCAGTCTACAGAAACATTTGGAGGCCATGATCGAGCGAGGTTGAAGATGCACATGGAGGCCGTGATCGTGCGAACTTGGAGGTCATAATCGTGCAACATTGGAGACACACTTGGAGGCTGAGATCGAACGAGTTTGGAGATGCACTTGGAGGCTATGATTGAGCATGATTGGAGGATTACAAGGAGGCAGTCAATCTGGAGGAGGAGCTTCGGGAGGGAGGCCCGATGGGAGCTTACACTCTATTCATTGGTCGACTAGTAATTGTGTGAATATAGGGAATTGAGTACAACATGATGTGCCGAGAGATGAGAGATTAGCTTGGGAGCAGGAGACAGTCGATCTTGGGATGATGCAGTACGTGGAGTACATAGTACTCAGTGAATACTGTACTTGGTGTATGCTGCACTCGTTGTATGCTGTGCTCGATGTATGTTGTACTCAGTGTGTGCTGTACTTGAAGCTAACTATTGATCATGGCAAGGAGAGATAGAGAGAGATGACTTATCTTTGTGTTGTTAGTTGATGGTAAAATTGAGGACAACAAAGAGAGAGAGGTGAGGGGGAAATCATCATGAGAAACAGGGACTAAAGAGAATTTTGTGTGTGAGTCAATTGACCATCCCCGTACAGGTGGTATGAATCCTGATTCGGCGCGTAGTTACTCTAATACGAGATCTTCCCAATCGAGTCAGGCATGTCGTATCCATGATTTGTCATGTACGCTCGTATCCTCCACATGATTCTCATCGTCATCCCTCATCTCTCTGTTTCTCGTCCACAACTCTACTATCATCGCAGAATACAATGTGAAGTCATCCTCTCTATCTCTCAATGTCATTATCATGAGTTGACACCAAGTACAGCATATACAGAGTACAGTATACACAGAGAACAGCATACACTGAATACATCATACACCCAAGATTGTTTGTCTTCCCTTCATTCCCATGATTACCAGTTAACCCCTGAATCTAGGGGCATATTTAGTAGTGCCTCCCTACACGATCGACGGCCATCTACTAGCGCTCCATGAGAGCACAAAGGTAAAGTCACATTCCGACAGTTGCGAGATAATTAACTGATAAATAGAGTCTCAGCACCCGGCGCGCTGTCCATCCACTGCCTCCAAGTACTGATACAAACAGGCTCGATTACGGCCTCCAAGTTTGCACGATCTCGCCTCAAAGTGCATATCGCCAAACTCGATGGTGCACGGCCTCCAAGTGCATCTGTAAACTCGCTTGATCACAGTGTCCAAGATTATCTCTGCCGTCACTCGATCGTCACTTTTAGGCGCCCCTCGAATATCTCTCAAGCATTGCCTGCAGACAGTCCAGATATGTCGTGTGTTGATGGGTTGATATATAGATACATAGAGACACACATACATAGATATGAATAGAAACTGAATACATGGGTTTTAAAAATCATTGAACGATAAGTAATAGCTATGATTTCCAGCCACCCCATCAGTGTTCCCAAAGAAGATGATATTTTTCCCAGACTGCTCTGCTGTGATTCGAGGTGCTCCCAGATTTTCTGCCGGTGCTCAAAGGTGTGTCACCAGCGCTAACATGTGGTCGCAGGTTTGATCACGGCGCTCCCAGGCTTCTTGCGGGCGCTCCCAGTTCCGCTGAAGGCTGGCAGGAATGCCCTTCTAGGGTCTTATACTCTCCTGAAATTGACGCATTCAAGTTTACACTCCACATCCTCTCAGACACTCCTGGAGGCTTCCAGTGAGTAGAATACATTTTGCTGATGTGGGACTCTTTCCCAACACACCACCAGCATTTGTCGTCATCTCGGTGGCTGATCTGGTTTAGGTAGACTCCAGTGGCTACATGCCCAGACTGCAGTCAGTAGAACTTAGAGGCCAGCGACTGTGCCCTTGTGATCCCAGGGATAGGTCCCTTGTTCCGTGCCTTGTCTGTGAGTCTGTAATTGAAGTGCTTGCTGCCCCTGCTGTCATCCCACTTCCCCGTCGCTGCAGATCTTTTCTTGGAGATTTGTTCCGCTTTATTCGAGGTCGATGTGTATGCCCGCTCTGTCATTGGGCTTCCGCATCTGTGTGGGGATATGTTGACCTGACTGTCAGCTTCTTGGTTTCGGGAGATGCTGGAGAATCTTGGGACGCAGTGGATCCAGGTTGCCATGCCGTGGGCGAGCAGGTTCCGCGTCCTGCTGTTGATTCTCCTCGCCAGCCGCTGCCCTGGGCCTGACTCCAGGTTTGCAGTTCATTGAATTGCGGCCCGTGAGTTGCTACAGACTGCCCCCATCTTCACTCCATGCTGCTGCAATGTATCTCTCTTCTCCATCACCACGTCAAGCGCGAGTCTGATCGCATACAGTTCGTCATCCAAGACCTCCATAGGTCCAATGACAAGAAATCTGTGCCGATACGTCCATTGATTTCGTATTTGCAGACTGCAGTGAATCCCACTGAGCCATCGTCTGTGCGCAATCCATCTGTCCAGCAAATCGAGACCCCTGCTCCGATTTTGGATTCTCTCTTCCTTGCCCAGCGCAGCGCCGGTCTTTTGGCTGCGGTGGTGTCATCCAGCATGGTGGACCTGACCACCGATTTTCGCCTGGGACCTGCCAATTCATGCGTTCTATTTTCCTGCCATGATCATGAACATAGTAGTACACTCTACGTATTAACTCCAGAGGATAGTGGATAACTCAGCTTGGATAAGATAGCCCACCTTCCTTTCACCCAACTCTTGTGGTTAATCATAACAATTTGCCAGGCATACGTGTTGGGTTAACAGTGGTAAGTACTATTGCCATCCGAAATTTGAAAAATCAAGCACTCTAAGAAACCCCAAACGAAACCCAACTGGACAACACTACAATAATCGACAACTGCAATCAGCTCAATTCTCCTAGCAAGTTTGGGAGCTCGTTGCGAGCCAACTATATGAAACAGGCATTACCCGGTTCTGGGCACGTCACGTGCCATGCTGTTACATTGTTCCCCTATTTAGGTGCAGACTTCCTTGGCTGCATAATCCCGTACAAGAGTAGCAAAGGAAAGAAATGGATCGAAGCAATCAAACAACCGTTCCACGTACCCAACTGTACAAACCCATACATCCGTCAACCGATCAGTACCACTCAGGGTGACCTTTCGGTCGATCCGGTGGACGGGGAACTCCACCTCCACTTAAATCACTCCGAAAGTGTCAAAAACCCATCCCGCGGGCATTTATACCGGGCCGATATCAAAAGAAGTGAAGAATAGTAGTGTGAAACAATACCATCCAGAACTGATCCCGTCTCCATATCTCGACTTCCTAACACATGCTCCAAATAAGGACTATCATTCCCTTACCTTGAATCTCGGCATAGGTCGTTGTCAGAATCATCCAGGTACTAGAGCTTCTGCTTGTGACTCGGCATTGAAGGGAGCTTCCGGTGCTGGCATCAGTCATAGCCATCAGGGATCATATATTTTATACATCAATGGTGTGTCATTCGTCGACATCTAGAAGGTAAGATTCTTTAACAGGGTTATACTTACAAAGTTCAAGTGCACATGCGCTCTCCAGAGCCTTCGTGCTATGCTCCATGAAATATCTCTCTCCGTCCGAAGTTATCGTTAAGTGGAATTGAATGGTAGATGCTGCTTTACTCTGTAATCGTTGTCCGAGGTTTGCATTGGTGACCATCTGGTCAACTCCATGGTTGGGCTCTCGATTTGCGGCTTCAGTTCAATCTTCGTTGAGTAAGTTGACATCTCGGTGCGTGTCTCGATACATTGCCACCCGGTGGGCTTGTCAACTTGTCGGTAAGACTTGACAGGTTGACTTCTCGCTCAGTGGCTTGATAGAACGCCTGTTCGTGGGCTTTTGAGTTGTTGGTAGGATTTGACTGTGTAGAGGTGGTTATCTCCCCCTGTTGAACTCATTGCTCCGTCGATGTCTTCTTCATCACATCGATTGACGATTGCTATCGTGGCTTGTTGGCAGTGTAATTGTAATTCGGAGTTGTAATTGTAATTTCTTCGTGATTCGACATGTAATGCAGTTCGGCTTTCGCACCATGTGCAGAATGTCTTCTTTCGGCTTCGGTCGTCTGTCGTATGAGACATCTCAATATCCTCAATCTCAATCTCGACCTCACTGCAACGGCTATGCTTCTTCCATCATCATACTACTGTCCTGTTGACTTCGCTTCGCTTATTGAGTTCCATCCCCCTCTCCGGTCCATACCTCGTCAGGTACGGTTGTCAACTCTGCTCCAGGTGGGCTTCTCGATTCATCTCTTTGGGTGCTAGCCGTTGTGGTGAAAAGATGTAGCCGGCCTTGTGGATCCACAATATCTCGGAAATATCATCACCGTTCCGTGAGTCAATTTTCCCAATTGTTCCCCTCATGCGCTTACAGCTGCTGGCCGTGTCTCTTAGTGAATACACTTCACGGTGCTTCGTTCCAGCACTTCAGGTATGTTGATTATTACCTGCAGGGGTTCTTGATTCCGGTACGGTCATTCCCCTCTTCTTTGAATATCGTTCCTCCGCCAACGATTAATCTCGTACGGCTTTTTTGGGTGCCATATCTGTTGGAAAGACTTGATTCGATGTTGATTCAGAAGTCGATTGTTGTCTCCAATTGTGTCTCAGGGATGTCAAGACTTAGTCTGGGTCACATCTGGTATCATATTCGGCATTGTAATTCACCTTTGTAAGTCTGGCGTGCGTCTCCTTCATTCAGTGTCTCAAAATAGTGCTCTGGATCTTACTTGGTGGAGCCATGCCGCCAGTACATCGTATCTGCATAGCTGCGCTCATTTGCAACTTTCGTATTATGAACTTAGTAGTCACTGATCCCAAAAAGGGTATAACTTCACATAACCTCGAAATTTTCATATAACAAACACGGCTGATTGTCTCTCTCTTTTTCTCCTGTGATCCTCCTGCGGTTATCCATCTCCGGCACTCCAAAGTGCACTTCACTGTTCTCAATTGTGTGGGAATTAGCTCCATACTCCAGACTTGCTCGTACGACTCCGTGTCTGCTCCATCCCCGTTAGCCAACGGAGTTGAAAAGAATAAAGGAGGTGAAGGGGAAAATCCAGGAGTTGAGGTACCACCGGCCCGACAAAATGGGACATGACCGCGGTGTGCAGTGCTCCCTTCGTGACCCGGCGAGCCGGTAGCAGTCATTGAAGTATATCTGGGTTGTGTTGCTCTTCTGCCGCAACTATCGCCGCTGCTCCTACTCGCTCATCCAGCCTTCAACTGTTACGTTTTCTGCTGGCCTATCTGCCGCGTCAATGGGTCCGCTCCACCGCAGCTCTCAGCAGTCCAATGCAATCCTCTACAAATAGAGCGAGAGTCAAGCCAACCCCTACGCTAGCAAGCAGATCACCAATTGTTGCGGCCGAAAGCATGACCCTGCTAACACCTCTCCCTTCGTGTTGAGCAAGTTCCGTATTCACAATAGCGTGCGAGCTGCTAAGGTTTGCAACGACAAGAATCGCTTTCGCGATGAGTATATCTCCGGGTTGTCCCCGCATTATGGTACCTGAGTGTCAGAAAACATACATATCCCTCGCCCGTACAGGGGTTTCTAAAACGCTGACCTCCGTCTCCCTGAACGGTGGTGTGAACCATACTTATTGTTCCGGAGGTTGTAGGTTGTGGATGATGGCTTTCGAACCACCTGCACCCAGTTCATCTCATATCATTTATCTCATATCTTCTCTTGGTTGTTTCCGCAGGCTCAGTCGATCTTTGAAAGTGTGAATGTCTCGACCATACAAGCACTTCGCAGTGTGCAATAAGTGTCATCGGTAGGTTCTGTATCTGCATAGGTGGCTTTGACTCGTGGATAGTGCTGCAGTTGAGTAATGTATCTGTAGGCGTACTTCAACAGTAGTGCACTTCGCATTGGGCAATGGCTCACCCCCTGAGGGGCGATTCGATTGTAGAGTTCATCTTCAAGGCGCATTTCGTTTGTTCTTGCAAAGCATCTCCTCCATTGGTGTACTTCGATTGTTCAATTGCTCTGCTCTCTAAGTGGGGTTTATTCTCTTCGTTGAGTGGGTTTTCTTTGTATCTTTAAGTAGGCTTTGTTTCATCACTTTCGTAGGAGCTGATTCCAGGTAGGCTGCTAATTCCTGGTTGGCTGCTTCTGATGTGTATGTGGGCTTTATTTGGCTTCCCATAACTGCGGTTTGCAAATCGCCTCGTCAGAGTGCTTTGTCGGTGTTTTTCATTGTGTGATGTAGCCGTGATGACTCCAATATTGTCTCGAACATTGTCTATAGCTCATTGCTGGTGAATTGACGCGTTAAGCGGTAACGTCATCGCAATTGCATCTCCTCCGCCAGTCGGTAACTGAGTGCAGCCGTGGGTCCGAAATTGTCCCTGTTGATCGCATGCGATATATCACCTTGATGGGGGTTTTTAGATTCGTTTCTCGGCACTCTTAGGAATTGTCGATATTGGCTGCGACACATCTCGGTGGCCATTGGATCGTCGGAATCATCTCAGCTTCTGTGAATGACTTGATTGAACGATGAACGTGTTAATACTCATCGCTGGTGAAATCAGTAGGCCTCAAAGTTGTGTCAAAGTGGATATCTGAATGTTGACTTCGTATTCTACCTTGTCGAAATAGAGGTAAACTCGCAAATTCCTTGGGCAAAACACCTCCGTCAACTGAACAGCGATTCTAGTGTAAAGCCACATATGCCTGCGCTCGGCTTTGCATGCTTACTTGCGGGAATTCAGTGGATTATGGTTGCAAACGTGTACTCGAGTGATTATAGGTATAGATGTGTGATAAGATCATTGCTAGAGATCGAAGGCTCGTGGCGAGCCAACAATATTAAACAGGCGTTTCCCGGCGCTAGGCACGTCAGGTGCCGTGTCGTTACAGTTACGTGGCAAGCTCTAACATCCGGTCTGAGTGTATGAATTACTTCAGCTAGTCAATTGTTGGAGTCAAATAGTACGGTACCCATATCGATGTCACTCGGTATCACTCGGTATGATTGATTGTGCGTGATCCTATGCGTATCATGAGCCGCCAGCGGTATCTTGACAGATTGCATCACTTTCAACACTGCTCCAAAGATTACACCCACTAATCATCTTCCCCTCTCTGCACACACCACACAACGCCCTCTCTCAATCCACCTCGCAAGCAACGATCATCTAAGCTGAACAATGAAGGCTGTGGAAAGAAATACCCTGATATCCTAGCGATCTGTTCGCCGACCCCGTCCCTAGCCCGAATTACAATATATATGCACCGTGATCCATACTGCGTCACAAAAATTGTGAGTTTGACTCTGTGGAAATAACGAATTCTCAGTCAACACGGGGCTGTGCCGTCAGCTCCAGTAGTCCACAGTCTGCCGCTCTATGAAGATCTACTGGTCCTACTTTGTTCGTTTATGTATAATTTGTGGGCTGTTTGTTGACTTTGTGCAGATAGTACCCAGTGATCTCGCCCCTATGCCGCGAAAATAGTTACTCTAGGAAATGAAGCAGAAGTAAAACAGTTGATTGCAGCATTGTTATGGAGACCAGTCTAGCAAGTAATTATTTCTATGCTGTGCCCGAATAAGCTTGCTATAGTTGCGACTATCGTTCAGAATCCCTAATGACATCAATAGGGAAACCTGAGGGAATGAACCTTAAAATCTTGACCGATTTCGAAATGTAATGAACAGAGGCGGTAACACACCGGCGATGCCATCTCCATCAACTATCACCATGGACTTGTCCTAGACCATGGATACTACCCGGTGTTCATTCTCTGTTGCATCTAGTCCACCATCATGAATTGCACCTACCCACCATATCCAAGGAGACCAATACCTGAAGCGAGGCATACATGTATGTCATATGGTTCCCTTGTCCTCTTATTCATAGTTCACATAGCAATATGGCACACGGCCCACTCTCGTACCCTCCCTGCCTCTTTCACCGATGATGAGATGTAAGAATTCTTCTTGATATCATGAACGGCCATGTATAGGGTTGGGTATTCAGTTCTGGGTTTGTGATAATGTTTTCCTACTGGTATGATGTGATGCACTTGAGTCCTACAGACTGTCATTATCATTGATCTACAGCAGAATCTTCCATGCCACTCAATACTTCGTCCTCTTCAAAATCTTGCTCACCAAATCCTACTACAAACCAGACGGAAACGAATTAACCGGTTGAGGTGAACCCCTCTACACACCCTCCATGCCGCCCGGTAATCGGGCCCTCTCAATTCATGCACGCCAGCTCCTGCCACAAACCAGAGGGAACTAAATAAACCGTTCGAGCAAACCCTCCAGAAACACTAACCATGCCGCCCAGCACTGTACCTTGCCCTGAGCCTCTGCTACTGGACACCCGCCTTACGACTTCGATGACAACACCCTCAAGCATATCGTTCAACTGCCATTCCCCCGCTGTTACTTCCGCAAAGTTTGGCCAATGCCTTTCACAAATCAAAAGCAGAGGAGCCTCATTACCGCCAAGATTCTTGAGGGAGATATTTCCCCACCACCAACATACGTCGTGTGAATGGTATGCTTACTGCATTATCGATGACCATTTACCGAAAGCATGGGCAGAATGCAAACGACAATTTGGGAAATGGTAGATATAGCCACTCCAGAAGTGGAGGAATAGATGAACAGACGTGTTAGAACCGGGGACTCCTGGGATTCTTCACGGTCGATTCGACTCACCCACTACAAACATACGGAACAGCAATGCAACAATATCAAGAAGGCTACCACCAGTGCATCTCATTCGACTGCGGACATTGCGACCCACTCTGACTAGACAATCATGCCACCACTCAGACGACGTGGGGTATTCGATTCGGGAGTATCGCAACATATGTGTAATGGCCACTGCAGCTTTTGGACGTTCAAGCTATCATCTCTCATGGTCATCCTGCTCAGAGATGGCAACACTGCCAATACAACTCTTCGCCTGTTTGTCGATGTCACACATGGCTACCGAGTTGATGTCCTATGGATGGCTACTTGTCGTCTACCGTTCCTATTGATCAATCAGATTCAGCCGGATAGATGTATACATTTAGGGCGGTAAACGCGGTATATCGTCATCATCATCAACCATCAATGGCGCGAGAAAACACATCAATTGCTGCTATGAGGCCGAGGACAAGGTCTAGAGTATCTCGGAGTCACCGGTATACACCAACATCCTGTCGCGACCTCAGCATCCGTCACTCCGCCGCTGAACAGATCAACAGGTGATAAGCCCGGCGGTCGCTGCCATCTATATCGTTCTTTACTCGACCAGCTCTGGTATACTCTTACATCATATCTTAAGTCTCGCCAATGACCACTCCGCTGCTGCACAGATCAACAGGTTATGAGCCCCACAGTCGCTGCCATCTAAATCTATGTTTACTTATGTATACACCTGCATTATGTCTTCAGTCTCACCAACCACCACTCCATCGTCGCACAATCCAACCGGTTATAAGCCTGACATCCGCAACCTTATGAATCTATCTTTACTAGACCGACTGTGGTATTCACCCATATCATGTTTTCAGTCGTGCCAACCGCCAGACCACCACCACCCAGTTCAACAGGTTGTGAGCTCGGTAGTCGCTACCATCTGAATCTATCTTTTCTCTACCGACAGTATTTATGATCTGATGTACCAGTCTCCGTAGCCCTAACCACCGACGGCTCCCAAACGGTGACCGTAGCGAAAGGCGCACAAACACACCGTCATCCTGGTGGGCCAGGCGGTCCAGTTTCAGAATGAGCCCAGCCAGGCCCGTTCATCGCAGACCAGGTCAGTGGAGCGGCCCATGCCTGAAGGCTTTGAGCATGTGGGAACTGGAGGTGCCCATAGTTCGAAAAGCCTGCAGTTTGACTGCAGTAACTATAGGTAACTATGGTCCAGTTGTTGAACTTCAAATTGGTAGAGCTAGTAATACATTTCCAAGAGTCTACTTTCCCTGGCCATCGATTGCTGATAGAATGCCTCCAACATATGCTCCATCTCATTGATCGCAGAATGTACTCCAGAAAGTAGACCCTCTCATTCCCACGACATACGGCACTTTAATGCTTTAATTATATTATCACGAAGACGGCATTGGCAGTCTGACATTGTTGTTTTCGCGCCAATGAAGACTTTCTCTGGTTCAGTTAACATTGCTGGAATGCTAAGAACCTCTAGGGCCATTCGGGCGAGTTTTCACCTTGCACTGAGTAATCAGAGTAGCAACTAGGAGAAACTTCACAGCTTATCAATGGTAACTCACCTTGCACAGACTGTCATCATATGCAACTTACGAAGAAGGTTCCGCCATCTAGCCGGCACGCCCGGGGGTGGAGGGGTTATTAGGTCCGGTCATACTATAGTAAGAGAGAATACAGTATCAATACGGCCTCATCTGGCCCAGCCTGTTGGGAACACTGCAAAGAAAGAATAAAACTCAACACCATCATAGTCGAATATCATCCATCCCACTTCCTTGCTGAATAGACGGGAAAACGATGCAGAGGACCTCTTCAGTTGTGGTGGGAAGTGTCAATACGGCGGTCTACCTGAATCAGTATATACCAAATGAGGGGCGTACAAGAGAGATGACCGCGACGAATACAAGGCTCCTTGCCAGACTCGATTTCAATACTGTATTTGTATGGCAAGCCGGAGTACGATGTGTCATTTGAAAACCATTCACCCACCGAATCAACTATAAAGTGCCACTCCAACTGTTTTATCAATTTGCTCATTATACTAGCCCACTCGTCCCAGAGAAACAAAGAACCAACACGAAACTGGAGCTCAATCAAAGGAATGCATGATAGTCGGCTATGTTCACGACTCCACGACATTATGGGGAATTACGATTTTGCTATTTTTTTGCATTCGCGATTTCACTGGAGTAGTGGGGCTAGCTGGGAAGATATGTGCCATAGCTGGAAGCGGTGAAATGCAGAATGATTACAACAAACAAAAACCTGACGAACAGGCTGCACTATTGAACGGAAGTATTGACGAAGCAAGTCAACAACCACGACAGCAATCGACAGACTAATAGACATTGGAACCAATCACAGAATTATCCCTAAGTTGACTTACGGCAACTATCCCATATCGAAAGAATAATCCGCGTAGTAGTTGACTCAAAGGCCTAGCCTCAGTAGTACATCCTCGAATGTGGTGTTTTTTTTCTCTCTTGGGGGATAATACTCATTTCGCGGGTTAGTCAATCGGAACGTTTTCTACAACAGTCCTTGCTTTTCCTCCCGCTTCCTGAGCAGGCACGATAGGACCGGTGCGAATATTGCCTTGTTCTCTGTTCCGGGTCCTTCTATTGTTTAATGTGCGGTCAAATGTTGATTTTCGGCTCCTGCCACAAACTATACAAAGACGAATACACCGCTCAATCGGACCCCTCCTGAAACACACCTCTCGAGCCGATGTGAGGGGATATTCGAAAGAAGTTTCCTGCCATGGAGGTGATACTACAACAAGGATATCCAATGAAGGACTAGAGAAGACAATTTGGTATGCAGGGCTTCATACCCGTGTTATTGATAGCACTGACTGAAATCTAACCGGGGCTTATAGGGAAAATTCGTATTCCTCGGGTCAGACAGTCGGAACGTCGTCTACCACCGTCCCGGCTTTTGCTCCAGGTTCTTCAGCAGGCACGATAGGACCAGCCTTTGATGTGGAAATCAGAGTCACCCGCCCGAACGATCCAAACTTGGATCAATATTTACTCAGAAGGATTTCCTACTTCAGTAGCCCAGTGTCCCCCTGCTGCTCAATCACCTGGCAATGGAAATGGTAACTGCGGCTTTGGAGGAGGACATGAATTTCGATCCAGATGAGGAGGTGCTGATGACAACATAGCCTGTTCCAAATGCAGTAAAGGCTCAGCGGCATTTGAAGCGTACAGTGTAGGCACTGAGCTTGGATGGGGGAAGGAAAACCTGCTGGCATGTTATACCATGTGAGAATGATTTTGCACCCACTACCACATGAAAGCAAGACGGATCTCCATTGGAGACTGCACGGTCAGGTAAGCGCCTGAAATTCAACTTTCACATGTAGCCAACACCCACGGGAGGATGCGAAAGGCGCACCATCAGCTCGCCTGAGTCTGGCAGGGACACTGAGTGGCAACAGTGGTCACCGAATAAATTGCTCGAACAAATCCTATCAAAAAGGACATCCATCCTTCCCGGTGCTCTGCCACGGCACAAATCTTGCTCGCCGCCACCGTGAATGACACATACACCATTTGATTATCAGGTGGCTGGCGTGTATTGGTGGCGCGAACAGGAAGTCAGCCCATTTGGGACTGGATTGGTAGGTGAGGAAATGGGTCTGGGACAGGCTGTATGCTGTACAATCTTATATTGCAGCTGTATCGCTAACTGTCACCAGACGGCTCTTGCTGCGCTTGCCATTACCAATTCAGACAAATTATTAGCAATGAATACCCATCGGAACAATAATTTCTTACAACATTGGCCTATTAGACCTTGCACCCCGACTGGCTGAGTCTCGGCCTGGTAAGAAAAACCGTGGCATGTGTGTGAGGGCTAGTTTTTCCTATTGTTTCTTTCTTTGGTTGTATATCTTTGGATTTTTCTTTCGGTCTCTCTTTGGGTTTTCTTTTTGTTCAGTTGTTTTGGTGATTTATCTTTAGCTTGTTGAGCTGATTGGAAGTACGGATATCACTATGCCAAGGACTATGATGTAACTTGCCTCTTTTGTAGTTAGCACCATTAGTTAACAATCGTCCTTATGTCGATGCGACATGTCTCGTTACACGATACACTAGACACCTTCGCATACGCCGCCGCACACTCGACTACTCGAGCACACGCGACCGTACAACAGGTTATGAGCCCTTGCGTTTAATAAGGCAACCGACGATCAATTACTTCCATTTTCGTTTGTCGAGTGGAAGTCAACATCGTCACGGAGAAGCGTCTCCACAAGCTAAGCAATTACCCCGCACCCCGCCGTGTTTCTGACGGCGGCTGCTGGACGTCACCGGCTCAGTCCAAGAGACTATGATAACTGACGATTGCGATACAAGATGCGTTCGACTACGATCACCATCATCAAGTTCAATGGCACGAACGACGCACAATGGCCAACCGAGATGGCACTACTTCTCGAGCAGAAGCATGTGTATGGTATCATCAACAGACACGACGACAAGCCGGAAGAGCCAGCAGCAAACGCGACTGCTACAGAGAATGCCGCTTTCAAAGACTGGATGAATCTCCATGGTGTTGCCAGATCGACTATCCAACTCAGCATGGAACCGAGAATCCAAGCCGAATACACGGTCATCGACGATGCGAAGATGCTTTGGGAAAACCGAGCATCAGCCTACAAGTCAAAGCTGAAGCTCAACATCTTCGAGATTAGGGAAGAACTTTGGAGCATTAAACTACAGGACTGCGGAGATGTCGACAATTACGCATCGCAGATCGATCGGAAATTCAAGAATTACAATCTCTGCATAGGACCGATAGCACCATCGACCTCTGACACTGATGCTGCCGACACCGATACGGACTCTGCAAAGACAATCGCCAAGATGACTGAGCAAGAGCACATCTTCTACCTCCTTCACGGAATCCCAAGGAACGACGAGTGGAAAGTCTTCCTGGAGCTCATGATGGACAAAAACGCCATGATGACCGCCACGCCCGATGAGATCGTCACCAAGCTCATCAAAAAGGAAGCTGCAATCAAGAGAGAGAATTGGCTCGCTCCAGAAGCTCTTCTCTTTGCAAAGAAAGGTGGCAGAGGCGGCAGAGGCGGCACAGTCGGGAAAAGTCCAAAGAGGGATAAGAGCGATGATAAGAGAAATAATAAGGGAGACAACGATAGGAAAGCGAAGGATTTCCGGAAGTGCTTTGATTGCCAGCGGCGAGGGCACACCACCGAGAACTGCTTGAGCAAGCAGCGCGGCAATCCTCCTAAGTCTGCCGACCCCGCTGCAAAATCATCAACTGAGACTACTTCGACTGTCACCACGTTGATCGAGAACTATTGGATGGTGGCCAGCTCAAGTGTTTCATCCAGTGATTAGTTCATCGATTGCGGATGCACGACTCACATCTCCGGCCATCGATCAATGTTCATCACCTACACCGAATATCCTCCGACTACGAAGAAGGTGAAGGGATACAATGGGGACACATCGTTTGCATCCGGATACGGAAGTGTTAGGTTGATTTGCCAGCTGCCAGATGGAAAGACGGAAACGTTCATACTCCAAGAAGTGGTGCATTTGCCAGGGTCGTTCAACCTCATCTCACAGTTTCAGATCATGGACAAGGATGTCAAAGTCGAACCGGTGAATCACTACGGTCTCAATCTCTACAATTGCCATTGCAAGTTGATTGCCACTGCACCTCAGGTCGATGGGCTCTTCGTTCTGGATCCAGTTCTGGATCGCGCTCCGGAATCGACCGAATATAGCGATATCAACGACAGCTGCCTACTGGCACTTGAGACGACTGGGCATGCATCTCGGCACAATGCAGAGAAGCCGATGTTTTTGCACCGCCGCCTGGCACACGTCGGTCTAAAGGCCTTGGGGATCTTGCCGACGATCACCGACGCTCCGAAGATGACCGGCGAGTGGGATTGCGACAGCTGCATCAAGTGCAAATTAGGTCGAAAGCCCGTTACTCCCACGACCTCCCGTGCTACTGAGCCTCTGCAGCTCGTGCACTCGGATATATGTGGTCCCCTGGAAACAGCCATCGGGGGAGGTCGATATGTACTGCTCTTCATCGACGACACCACGAGGCATACGGATGAGTACATATTGAAGTGCAAGTCCGAAGCCCTTGAGAAATTCAAAGAATGGAAGGCTGTTCGAGAAAAAGAGTCGGGCATGCAAGTGAAGTGATTTCGTACTGATGGAGGCGGTGAGTATACTTCCAAGAAATTCGCAGAATACCTAAAATCAGAAGGGATCTTAATGGAAACGACCACGCCCTACACTCCTCAGTCTAATGGAGTCGTCTAACGGGCGAACCGCACAATTATGGGGCGGGTACAATGCATGCTAGACGATGATGGAATTTCGAAGAAGTACAGGGCCTTTGCAGTCTCAGTGGCGGTCTGTACCAAAAACCGCACTCCAACGCGATCGGTAGTCGGCAAGACTCCGTATGAGGCCAGGCATGGGAGGAAGCCATTGTTGAAGCATGTCCGTGTGTTCGGATGCTTGGCTTTAGTCCACGTTCCGAATGAGAAACCAAAGAAGCTAGATTACAGAGCCACTCCCGGCATATTCGTTGGGTACAGCATATCGACTAAGCAGTACTTCGGATACGATCCATTGGCCAAGACGCTTCACCACTCCCGAGATGTGGTATTCAGAGAAGGGAAGCGGTACACAGCACCGAATGCTGCAGATGAAGCGATCTTGAACGAGCACTTCTACAGAGATGTCATCATGGAACCCACAGAGAAGCAACCATCCGAACGTCACACGGAGGAGCTATTGGACGATGCTTCACCTCCGGAACCTCCGAAACCGAAGAAGAAGTCACGAGAATTGACTGGCCTTGAGACGTCACTTGAGATGCATGGAAGCCGCCGGCTGAAGGTAGTCACCGGAATCGCACTGGAAAGGATACGTTGGCAGAGTCTGAACAATTGGGTCTCGAAGATGAGGAATTCGAGGATATGATTCCCATCTACGCTGCAGCTGCCATCTCCGACGATCACGAGGATGCGATTGATCCAAAGTGTTCCAAAGCAGGAACCGAGTCTCCGCTCGCCGACAAATGGGATACGGCGATGCTAGAAGAGTTAGATGCAATTTGTCAGCATCAAGTCGTTGGAGAGTTCGTGGAGCTTCCCGAAGGGAGAAAGGCTTTGCCAAGTCACTGGGTATACAAGATCAAGCGCGATGGAGCAGGCAAAGTGCAGCACTTCAAGGCCAGGTTAGTCTGTGTAGGAAATCACCAAATCGAAGGAATTGACTACCAGGCCACATATGCACCAACTGCTCGCTTGGGCCACGTTAGGCTGGCACTCGCCTTCGCCGCCAAGTACGATCTGGAGATCCATGAAATGGACCTATGCACTGCTTTCTTGGGTGTTGATTTGGAAGAAGAGATCTAGATGCACCCACCGCAGGGATATTTTCGGTTGGTCCAAACAGGGAGATTAACAAAGACTTCGCGCAAGATGGTACTCCGCTTGAGAAAGTCTCTTTATGGCCTGAAGCGGTCTTCACACGTTTGTTATGGCACTTTTAAGGACTTCGTCATCTCGATTGGATTCGTGGCATCACGTGTCGACGGAGGACTGTTCGTGCTCCATGACACGGAGGATCATGGAATAGTCGTTGCCGCAGTCGTTCTGTACGTCAATGATATCCTTATCATTGCTAACGAGGGCTTGATTGGGAAGATCACGGACCAGATGATGAAGAGGTTCCGGATGCATGATCTCGGGAGTGTCTCCTTCTATCTCGGCATGAACTTCGAACGCAATCGGGAGCATCAGACAATCGACATCCATCAGGACAGCTACTTTCAGACGATCTTGGCGAAGTTCCGAATGGACGTGTCCAGACCAGTTGCCACACCAATGGCCATGAAGCTGCACAAGAGAAAGCCCGACGAAGCAGCCTGTGATCCGACCATATACCAATCGATGATCGGAAGCCTTATGTACGCGATCACCGCCACTCGGCCCGATATTGCATATGTCATTGGAGTTCTCAGCCGGTACAATCACCACCCGAGCAATGAGCCTGGGGTAGCTCTCAAGCGCATGTTTCGGTACCTCAATGGCACGAAGGACTGGCGACTGTGTTTCGGAGAAGCACTCGAAGGAGAAGGCGCACTTAGATGATATGTCGATTCGGACTATGCTGGATGCCCAGATGACTATAAATCGACAAGTGGACTGGTCATCACCTTCGGAGGAGCGGTTGACTGGAGATCGAGAAAACAGAAGTTGACTGCCCAGTCCACGACCGATGCCGAATGCTACGCCTTTGGAGTAGGCTGTATCAGACTCACACAGATCTCGCATCTCTTGAACGAGCTCGGCATCCCGACTATCCCTCACGTGTTCTCCGATTCACAGTCACTGATCGCGAGCATCAAGAGCAGAATCTACCTCGGAACTGCAGTTGCACACATTGCGACCAAGTACTATCTTGCTGCAGATATGGCTAGAGAGGGAGAGATGGACTTGACCTACGTACCGACTGCTGAGATGCTCGCCGACTGCTTCACAAAGCCACTGCCGAAGCTCGCCTTCTTGAAGCAGTGTGCAGTGATGGCAATGATCGGAATTGGCCTCGGGAATGGACTCGGAAATGGCCTCGGAAATGGCCTCGGGTTTGGAATTAGGAATGGCCTCGGAAATGGCCTCGGTACACTCAGAAATGATTGCGGGAATGGCATTCGAACTGGAAAAGGCATCGGGAATGCCGTTGGAAAGTAAATCGATTGGGCACGTTTGTTTCAAGGAGATGCACAATGTTTGTTTGGCTCCCCTTCTCCTTTGTTTACTGTTTTGTTTGAAACGGACGTGATAGCCGTCCTGGAGGAGAATTGAACTGATTGGAAGTACAGATATCACTATGCCAAGGACTATGATGTAACTTGCCACTTTTGTAGTTAGCACCATTAGTCATCGATCGACCTTGTGTCGATGCTACATGTCTCGTTACACGATGCAATAGACACCATCCCATACGCCCGCGCACACTCGACTATTCGAGCACACGCCACCATACAACGTAGCTTGCTTAGGGTATCATACAAATTTGTTGTCCATTTTAAGCCTCCACGTAGGATATTTCAAGTTTTTGGGAGAAGCAGATGTAGGAGGCCTGGGTCCTCGCTGTTGATTTCCGGTTGAAGCTCTTTGTAAATTCCAATCTTTTGTTCGCATAACACTATCCCACTCGGCATTCTAAAGTCCCACTCTTCCAAATTCCATGCTAGGTACTGCTATGATGCATGGAAGAAACTGAGGCAGAGATTTTCCAACTAAGACTGCCACACCCCAGTCCGCTGCCTGCTCGAGGGTGCGCTCTTGAGTGAGATTGACATTATAGTCAGCTTTTCAGTGGCTGGGTTGAGGTTAAGGCTACACTTCCGACCGGAAAGTTGAAACTTTTGACACTAGACCTACATCCTCCGACCAGAAGTTGGGAGTCTGTGAATCCTCCTGCCGGAAGTTGAAAATTTCTTCCAAAAAATTGCATCATTCTCTGACCGGAAGAGGAGAATTTCGTCTAGGCAGATAGTAGTTAATTTTCCGGCCGGGAGATAATAGTTTCTACCAGTATCGAGCTATGTCATTCGAGTAGAAAGCTCCTACAGTCTGCTAGGTAGATCGCAATTCTCCGGCCGGAATGTTGAATCTTTCCCAAGAGGAGTTGCATTCTCCGACCGGAAGATGAGAATTTCTCCCAGGCAGGTAGCATTGAATCTTCCGGCGGGAAGATGTTAGTGTCTACCAGCGTTGAACTAAGCCTTTCGAATAGACAGCTCCCAGGTTCTGCAAGGTAGATCTCATTATTCCGCCCGAAAAGTTGAAACTTTCACAATAAGAATTGAGTTCCCAGACCGGAGTTTGAGAATTTCGCCTAGTGAGGTTGTATTGAATCTTCCGGCCGGAAGATGATAGTTTCTACCAGCATTGAACTCAGTCCTCCTAATAGACACTTTCGAGCTTCTGCTAGTTAGATCTCAATTCTCCGGCCGCAAGTTGGAACTCTCAAATGAGCACAACATCCTCTGACCAGATGATGTGAGTCCATCGAGGCCACAAATCAATCTTCAGGACGGATATTGAAACTTTCCTACAAATAATTGAATTCTCCAACTGGATGTTGAGAATTTCTCCAAGGTAGGTCTTATACCATCCTGCGGACAGAGGATGATGGTTTCTACCAGCGTTCACCTCAGGAGTCCGACTAGAAACCTCCGAGCGTCTGGAAGTCAGATCTCAATTCTCCGGCCGGAAAGTCAAACTTTCCCAAGAAGAATTGCATTCTCCGACCGGATGTTAAGAATTTCTCCCAGGTAGGTCTTAATTAATGCTACGGCCGGAGGATGATGGTTGAAACTTTCCCAAAAAGAATTGCATTCTCTGACAGGAAGTTCAGAATTTCTCCCAAGCAGGTAATATATAATCATCCGGCCGGAAGATGATTGTTGCTGATAGTGTTGAATTCAGTCTTCCGACTAGAAGGTTTCAAGCTTCTGCTAGGTACATCTCAATTCTCTGGCAGGAAGCTGAAACTTTCCCAAACAGAATTGCATGCTCCGACCGGAAATTCAGAATTTCTCCCAGGCATATAATATTTAATCTTCTTGCCGGAATATGATAGTTTCAATCAGTTTTTGACTCAGTCCTCCGAATAGAAAGTTTCAAAGCTTCTGCTCGGCAGATCTCAATTCTCCGGCCGGATGTTGGAACTTTTCAAATGTTAATAACATCCGCTGTCCAGAAGGTGTCATTCTAGGCAATCGTAAAATTAATCCTCCGGCAGGAAGCTGAAACTTTCCGTTAATGAATGGTATACTCAGACCTGAAGTTGAGAATTTCTCCCTGGCGGATAGTATTGAATCTTCTGCGCGGAATATGATACTTTCTACCGCAGTTGAACTCTGTCTTCCGACTGGAAAGTTCCAATCTTCTGCTAGGGAGATCTCAATTCTCCGGCCGGAAATTGAATCTTTCCCAAGATGAATGGTATTCTCTGATTGGAAGTTGAGAATTTCTCTCAGTTAAATAGTATTCAATCTTACAGCAGGAAGATGATAGTATGTAACAGCTTTCAACTCACTATTTCGAATAGAAAGTTCCAAACTTCTGCTTGTTGGAACTGATTGGTCTCGCCGGTAGATAAATTGCATATTCTCTGAACGGGAAGTTCAGAATTTCACCTATCCAGGTATACTTTGCTCTTCCAGCAGCAACATGATAGTTTCTACCAGCTTTAAACTGAGTCTGCCGACTAGAATGTCCTGAGCTTCTGCTAGGTAGAGCTCAATTCTCTGGCCAGAAGTTGAAATTTACTCAAGCAGAATGGCATTCTCTTTCAGGAAGCTGAGGATTTCTCTTACGCAAATGGTAATATTTCCTGCGGCCCGAAGGTAATAGTATCTGCCAACTGCAAAGTCAGTCTTTCGACAGGAAAGTTCGGAGCTTGTGGCAGGTCGGGCTCAATCCACCATTCGGAAGTTGAAATTTTCCCAAGAATCATGTCATTCTCTGTCCGGAAGTTGAATATTTCACCCAGGCAAGAAGTATTTAATCTCCCGGCCGGAAGATGCTAGTTTCTGCCACCTTTGAACTCAGTTCTCCAAATTGAAAGTTCAGAACTGCTGCTAGATCAGGTTCAATCCTCCGGCCGGAAGTCGACTCTCGGTACGTTTTTGACCATGGGGGAAAACCAGGAAGTTATATATAATATGGTACAGTTATAGTTGATCATGTGGGACTTTCCAAATCCTCCTACCGGAAGGTTGAGCATTTCACTCTGTGAGAAACAAATCCTCCAGCCAGAATTTCAGATTTGGTACCTGGCGTAGCGAAGAGGTCAACCATGAAGTTGCGTATGGTACGATCTAGTTGTGGACGACTATGTGTGATTTACTCAAACCTGCAACAAAAAAGATGAGAATTATTCACAGCTAGGTGGTAGTTCATCTTCTGACTAGAAGATGTCAGTTTCTACTAGCCTTCAACTTAGTTCTTCAAACAGAAAGTTATAAATTTCTCCCTGCCAGAACTCTCTCTTCCGGCCAGAAGTTGGCAATTGGTACCTGTTCTACCAAGGGAGAGCACCTTAAAAGCAGGTGTGGTATGGTGTAGTTATGGGTGATTGTGTGAGACTTTCTAAATCCTCCGACTGGAAAGTTGGAAATTTCTCCAAGGCAGCTATCATTGTCAATTCTCTGGTCAGAAGTTGGCCATTGGTACCTGGTCTACCAAGGGAGACCATCTTAAAATCATGTGCGGCATGGTCTAGTCATGAGTGACAATAGGAGACTTTCTAAAACCTCCGACCGGGAAGTTGAGAATTTCTCCAAGGCAGGTGTCGTTCTCAATTCTCTGAGCGGAAGTTGGAGTTTGGTACTTTGGTTTATCAAGAGGACCACCATGTACTCACATACAGCACTGTCCGGTTATGAGCGACTAAGTGAGACTATTGACATCCTCTGTCCGGTGAATTGAGGCTTTCTTGTACTCATACTGATAAGTAGCTTTCGCCAAGAAGATTGCTTCTCAACCGAATAACTTTGACAGGCCTCAATCTTCCACACAGATGTTGCACCCTTAGAAGCTCGCCCATAGGTGATCCGGACTCTGTACCCGGAAGTTAGACTATGAATCCATGTAACGCAATTCATGTTTTGGGTTCCAATTGGGGTTCAGGTCAATTACTCCCATTCAGGACTTGACAGTGAGAAATTATGTATTTGGAAGTCCTACAGCCAGAAGTTGGGATTTACCAGTGAATCTGGAAGTCATTCATTATGGCAATGTTCGGGACCCGTTTGGGTTCAGTGCACGTCCTGTTCGCGTTGTGGTGGGGTCCTGTTCGGATATTTTTCAGATCCTGGTCAGGTCCTGTTCAAATCCGATTGAAGTGTTCCTTTTCATTCCTTCACAGATGTATGAAACCATTCGTTACAGGTTGTATTCAAGTTCCGGGTTCTCTAAAACTATCCTTGATATGTGTATAGTTCTTATATAATTACCTTCAAAATCTCTCCTTCTCTATTGAACCCCATCATATCGTACTTTTCAATGTTACTGGCCTGCCACCTATACACCCTGGTGCACACATGACAATACGTCTGTATCATCATCACCTGTTCACAGTGGAAGTTAGCGATTTATGACATAACTTCCCTATGTACTCCAATAGGTATTATACATCAATAACGTCAGCCGAAAAATGACCTTACACAATGCGTAACTCATGGAGAACCTCTTCTTGTGCTGGTTATCCATAGCATATTTGATGCGTGGTACTATGACATCCTGTGGACCTGCGAGTTGACTGGATTACTATGACACGCATGCGATTATGGGTGCTTGATACCATACATCATGCTGCATTCAATAAAACAGTCAAATGCCCTTCATTGCACGATTCCAAGCAAGCTCTGAAGTACACTCCTGATTACACTCCCAGCATGCTTAACATACGCTCCCAAGGGAGCTGTCAAGACACTCTGAGTACTCGCATAAGCACACCGAGTACATTGTGATCTACACTCCCGGGCATGCTCTAAAGGACGATCATAATTGCACTTGATGGCACTCTCGCAGCCTGCTTGACTGTACGCTGCGAAGTAAGCTCTCAAGAGGATCTCAAGCATATTCTCGATCACGCTCTCAACTACACTCCCAATTGCACTCTATGACACACTCCCAGCGTGCTTAACTATACACCCTCAAGTAAGCTCACAAGATGCTCCCAAGTACACTCCCAGCACATTCTCAAGTACACTCCTGGGCATGCTCCCAAGGACGCTCTCACATGTACTCGATGGCAGACTCTCAGCCTGCTTGAATGTACGTTCCCACACCAGCTGTCAAGAAGCTTTCAAGCACTCTCCCAAGCACGCTATCAAGTAAACTCCCAATTGCACTCAATGACACTGCCAGCCTGCATGACTATACACTCCCACGTCAGCTCACAAGATGCTCCCAAGTACACTCCCAGTACGTTCTGAAGTACACTCCCGGGCATGATCTCAAGGATGCTCCTAATTGCACTCGATGGCACACTCCCAGCCTGCTTGACTGTACGCTCCCAAACCAGCTCTCAGGATGCTCTCAAGCACACTCCCGAGCACGCTGTCCAGTACACTCCCAATTGCACTCGATGACACTTCCAGCTTGCTTGACTATACGCTCCCAAGAAAGCTCTCAAGATGCTCCCAAGTACACTCTGAGTTCGTCCTCAAGTACACTCGCAGGCATACTCACACGGACGCTCCCAATTACACTCAATTGTACGATTCCATCCTGCTTGACTTTCGCTCCCATGTCAGCTCTCAAGACACTCCCACGTACACTCCGAATGCGCTTCAAAGTACACCTCTGAGTATGTTCCCAAGTACACTCCCAAGCATGCTCTCAAGGACGCTCCCCATTTCACTCGATGGAATACACCTAGCTTGCATGGCTCTACGCTCCCAAGTACGCTCCCAAGAGGCAACTCACTCCCGATTGAGTTTGACTATATCCTTCCATGTATGCTCCCGGTGCTCGATCCTGAGACTGGCTGAGCTGCAGGAGCCAGGCACCATGAGGCGGGTAGCGGGTGGCAGGTGGCGGGAGGCTGATGGGGCATGGTGGGTGAAATCGTGACACCCGTCCATATCATAGTCTGAATCTGATCCTTCGCGCGCCCACGGTGACAAGATTTCACGATTCCTCATGGTAATGGTGTTGACAATTGTAGCATTAGATTCTGCAGGAATGGTAGATAATTCGAACTTGGGGAGAGCAGATCTCCCACTCCGATGTTCCAGCGGAATCTGCTACCCGCTTCCCATCCATTGTGGGCGTATGTGTGTGCATTCAGTCTGGGGCTGATGGAGATGAGGGCGACAGCGATGGCAATGGCAATGGCAATGGCAATTGTGATGGTGTTGGTGATAGTGATCATAGTTCCAGAAGTACTTAGACAAGTAGGTTAGCTACGCCAATGTCAACATCAAAGCTTTCACAGACTTAGAGTCTTCTATTAGCCAAAGCTTCCAGACTTAGAGCCTTCCATTAGTCAAAGCTTCCAGACTTAGACCCTTCCATCAGCCAAAGCTTCCACGGACTTAGAGGCCTTTATTAGCACAAGCTTCCACAAAGTCAGAGTTTGCCATCGGCCAAAGGGTTCAAGTGGAGGAGAACCCTACTCCTCCAGAAGCGCGGCTCTCTCAAGCAGGCTTTCAAGCACGCACTCAAGCATGCACTCAAGTAGGCTCTTGAGCACACTCACAGCGATAGTGTGTACAGCACCAGTATAACAGCAGGCAGTCAAGACAAGTAATGGTCCATCTGTGGCAGGCAGCCGTGTATAGTTCCATAGGCCCACGCGCAGATCTCTAAGAATCGACTATACATGAGGATAGTCTGCGCATCGCGCAGGTGTTCATGGGAAGCTTGCTATGAGGTGCGTGTGTGCTCGTGTGAGCGTTGCGCAGCGTATACTCGATTTGTACTTTTGCCGACGGTCTGCCTTGTGCAACACTTTCTTTACTCCGGGAAGGACATTACTGCTGCAGAAATGGAAGATATACATATATATTATGCTAACTATACCATGGAGTCCGAATGTTGCTGCACTGGACCAAGAGTAATCGGATTCTAGTTTGACTTCTGTTTCTTGGATATTTGATTTCAAGATTCTAGAAATAGGTTCTTCTGTTATCCGATACTTGAATTCCCTCTCATTAACTGCAGATGATATACCTTTCACTACGCTGATTTTGATCAAGTGTTGTAAGTAGTACAAATAGGACAATTGTGCTCGAGACCTCAAGCGGCCTTCGAAGGTGGGACCGGGCATCTCGAGTCCAAATTGATGCTTGTTTCATCCTGTCTTTTGAGCAACAATTATCTCTCAACACTCTACAGTTACATTGTACTCCATATGGTCAATTGAAACTCTCTGTACTTCCTCGTTGCCCTTCTCCTCTAGATTATCCACCTCCAGCGCTACAATAATCTCATCCTTCTCGCAAGCTTCTCGTGCCCGAATATCCAGTTCGGTCAAATCATTTTCAGGGCTACCTTGAGTAGTATCCTCCGTGCAATCCTCACTTGAACAGGGATCAGTCTGCTATGAAGCATCTTCTTGTTGATTTGATCGAAGACCCTGTTGATTTGGACTGTCAAGTGTGAAACTTTGTCCAGTCCGTTCACGGAGGATGTTACCACTTGGAATGTACACACAGCATAGGCTGACCATATTCTTGGGAGAGCCGAAACTTGGTTAATTCTCTGCAGGGATTGATCGATGATATGCATGCATTGATGTGGGCTCAGCAAAAACAACTCACTTCAAGTATTGAAAAATTGATGTTGAGTACAAACTGCATTCCCATGGTGAAGATGATGGCGTACAGGGTACCAAAACTGAATTTGCTGCAACTGCATCCAGTAATATCCATCCTAAATGATGTACATAGACAATTTCTATAAATGGGCAGAGATGAATATTTTTTCAGTCACCCTCGATCACTCGTTTTGATCAGTATACATCACAAGCATATAAACTGATATTAATTGACAATCGTCCCAATAAACAATAATCTACATCATAATCGCTGATTACTGTGTGAACAATTAAGTCTGATGCAGTATCGGTGGGGTTCCGCCATGAGAAGAAGTTTGACAAAGAGCCCTGTCACAGCTGGTGGCAGTATCAATCGCACATTGAATTTCAGTATGTAATTATTCCTCCTACAAGAGAAAGCTAATCTACTGTATTCAATAAACAAGCGGTTTGGGTAAAAATAGGCACTTAGTTGAATTACAGATTGTGGAGGCTGCCAAGACCCGCTACTGTTGTCCCTGTTGATAAATGCCAGATAACGGAAAGATAGAAGAAAAACAGTATAACACTGTTAACGCCAATGCCGCTCCTGAGCCCTGAGCCCACACCATTCTTCGACTTCATTTGGGAGGAAACATCCCAACTTCAGTGTTCACAAGGAAGTCCATCACTGCTTGGTCACACTCTGCTATGGAACACAGCTCAGGGTTCTGCACGTGTTGGCATCTGCCCGCCTTTGAGCCTATCGCCTTTCCCACAGCCATTCATAGTGCTTTCTGGTATACTCTCCACCAGCTGCAGTAGCGGAAGAGGTGCTGTGGCGTAAGAATCAGCAAAATGAAATTCGGTCCACAAGCCATACGCAAACCTCACAGATACTCCGGTAGCCCTCGCCAGTGCTTCTCACTACATCCAGATCCACCCAGCCCCCCCTGGAGCTTGGCAAAGTGCTTTCAGACTCGGCAAGAGCATTCTCACGTGCTCCTGAAAGCACCTGCAGTGATGGTGGTGCATTCTGGATTCTACGAGATTTGACTATTAGGACAGTCAAATTTTGGAGCTACTGAGACATCTGCGCAGGTCTGCTGGAGACTGCGGGAGCAGCTAAGACCTCGGCACAACCTTAGCAGGACTCTTGGTGCCGTATTTTCACACCAGTGGTTCGTATGGTTCCATAACCACAAGGCATTTCATTGATCATATTGGTCTTTGTACAGTTACAAGATTTGCTACATCATAATATGGCAAGTATTATCCAAGTCCCTCTATATAGATTCATACCAAGATACAGGCATAACGGAGATGGACTCAGCGACAGGGAGTAATTATTTGTGAGACCCCGGAGTAGATAGAGATTATCTCATTATACGAAATTCACACTCTGTCTTTCCCTGCTCTTGGTCTCATGCACTGCTGCCGAGCTTCTTAGATCTATGCAATTTGTGTTGATCCTCACACACTGTTTTCAAGCATTCATAGATCCATGCAACATGTGTGGTTCATCATGGCCAGGTATCCCTTCATATCCTCTCACCCTTGAGTGAACTTTGAGATGCACTCTGAGGCCATACACGAGCAAGTTTAGAGATTCACTTGTAAGCCGTGATTGAGTGAGATTGAAGGAGTACTAGGAGGCGGTCAAACTGGAGGCAGTAGTTCGGGAGGGAGGCGCGACGGGAGCTAAGACTCTATTCATTGGTTGACTAGTAATAGTGCGAATGTAGAGAATTGAGTACAACATGGTCTGCCGAGAGACGAGCAATTGGCTTGTGAGCGGAAGACAGTCAATCTTGGGATGATGCAGTACGCGGTGTATGTAGTACTCAGTGTATGCTGTACTTGGTGTATGCTGTACTCAATGTATGCTGTACTTGGTGTATGCTGTACTCGGTGTTAACTCTTGATCATGGCAAGGAGAGATAGAGAGGGATGACATATCTTCGTGTTCTTAGGTGATGGTAAAATTGTGTACAAGAAAGAGAGAGATGTGAAGGTACGGGGGAAATCATCATGAGAAACTAGGACTTAAGAGAAGTTGGTGTGCGAGTCAATTGACCATCTCCATACAGTAGGTACGCATCGTGATCCGGCGTGTAATTACATCGATCTACGTGGTCTACCCAACACAATCTGGGAAGTCGTACCCGGGATTTCTCATATCCGCTCGTATCCTCCACATCGTTCCTATCTTCATCCCCCATCTCTCTGATTCTCGTCCACAACTCTACTATCATCGCAGAACACAATGTGAAGTCATCCCTCTTTATCTCTCAATGACATGATCATGAGTCGACACCAAGTACACCATACACTGAGTACAGCATACACAGAGAACAGTATACAGCAAATACATCATAGACCAGATATTGTTTGTTTTCCCTTCATTCTCATGATTCCGAGTTGACCCCTGAATGTAGCTTCAGCTTCCGGCGTGCCACCCTCCACGAACGACGGGCATCAGCCAGCGCTCCATGAGAGGATAAAGGTAAGGTCACATTCCGACCGTTGCGAGTTAACTAACTAATAAACTGAGTCTGAAGTAGTAGCTTTGATTTCCAGGTGCACCAGCAGCGTTCACAAAGAGGATGGTGGTTGTCCCAGATTGCTCAACTGTGATTCGAGATGCTCTCAGACTTGCCGCTAGCGCTTCCAAGTGTGTCGCAGGTTATCCCAGGTGCTCCCAGGGGTGTAGTCGGCGCTCCCAGTTACGCTGAAGGCCGGCAGGAATGCCCTCCTAAGGTCTGATACTCCCATGAAGTTGATGCATTTAAGTTTACACTCCACATTCTGTCAGACACTCCTGGAGGCTTCCAGTAACTAAAATACATTTTGCTGATATTGGACTTTTTCCCAAAACACCACCAGCATTTGTCGTCATCTCGGTGGCTGATCTGTTTTAGGTAGACTCCAGTGGGTACATGCCCAGACTGTAGTCGGTAGAACCTAGAGGCCAGCAACATTGCCCTTGTCATCGGGATAGGTCCCTTGGTCTCCGCCTTTCCCCTGAGTTGGTAGCTGAAGTGCTTGTTGCATTTTTTGGCCTCGCACTTCGCCTTGCCTGCAGATCTTCCCTCGGAGATTCGACTATCCATATTCGAGGTCGATGTGTATGTCCGCTCTTTTATTGTTCTTCCGAATCTTTATGGGGCTAAGTTTGTGTGATGGTTTACTTCTTCATCTCTGGGGATGCCGGAGTGTATTGGGACCCAGTGGATCTCAGTTGAAATGCCGTGGGTGAGGAGGATCCGCGCCCTGCTGTTGATCCGCCTCACCAGTCGCTGTCCTGGGCCTGGCTCCAGGTGTGCCGTTTGTCTAATATGCGGCCTGTATCTTGCTCAAGACTGCCACTAGGTTTACTCCATTCTGCTGCAATGTATAACTCTACTCCATCGCCACGGCCAGGGCCAGTCTGATCGCACACAGTTTGGTGTCCAAAACCTCCATACGTCCAATGCCCAGAAAGCTACGGTGGGACCTCCATTGATTTCGTGTCTGCACACTGCAGCGGTTCCCAATCAGATATCTTTGGTGGGGGATCCATCTGTCCACCTCACCGAGACCCCTGCTCCGATTTTGGCTTCTGTCTCTCTTGCGTAGCGCAGCGTGGCTCTTTTGGCTGCAGTGGTGTCTTCCAGTAATGTGAACCTGACCACTGATTCTTCGCCTGGGCCCGGCTAATTCAGGCCTTCTGTTGTCCTGCCATTCATCATGATCATAGTACGTATTAACTCCAGAGGATAGTGGATAGCTCAGTTTGGAAGAGATAGTCCACCTTTCTTTCACCCAACTCTTGTGATTAATCATAACATCTTGCCGGGCATACATGTTGGGTCACCATTGGTCAGTACTATTGCCATTGTAAATTTGAGAATTCAACTGCTCTAAACAATCCCAAACGAAACCCAACTGGACAACACTCCGAGAACCTACAACTGGGATCAGATCAACGCTCTTAGGATGTTCGGGCGCGGAAAGGAGAGATGAAAAGTTAGCACTGTGGCTACTAACATTGTGAGACCCTGTGTTACGTTACAAGGTTATAACAATGCATGAGTGTTTCTTTTGGATACATACGCAGCCTTCCCAAGGGAAGGTTGCTCATTACTACAATAGGCAATGTCATCAACAGAGATCAGTTGAGAGGAACCAACGGAAGCAGAAATGTCAGGACGGTCAAAATTGCGTTGGCGAGAGATACTGATGGGAGGCAATCTGTGGAGAGAGGAATTTCTCAAGGAGAGACGTGAATCAGATAGCTAGGAAGCTCGGGCAGGGTGCAGCAGACACTATCGGGCTGCGATCTCAATAGTCTGCAGTGTCCAGGCCCGCATTCATAGTCACGCTGATATATGGTAGTAAAATCCAGCTTCAGACCGCTGGTTCGCTGAGTTTTTGGGCAGTCATGGCAATGAAGAAGAAGAATGGCAAGCAAATGCAATCCGTGAAGGTGGCGGAAGGACTGTGTATCTTGAAGCTTATCGTTCAGCAGCAAATAGATCAAGAAGGATCCGCGAACAGAGAGCATCGACAAAAACTTACTGCAATTATCTGAGGCAAGTATGCAAGGAAGAATGAATTGAATACATTGCAGCGACAGTGGTCGGGGAGTTCCCATGCCGAAGAGTGTACTGAGCAGTGTGTTGTTTGGTTCCTCTTGATTCAAGTGTGACCATTAATTTGTTTTTACTTCATTTCTTTAAAGGGAAGAAGGGGTAGAAGGATAGACAGAGGGGAGCTACTCGTAGCTAGCTAACCATCCGGAAGAGTAGAAGTGATTTGCCATACACTAGTTGGAGTGAATGCAGAAGGATTGAAACAAACTAGGCCAATCACCTAAGTGCAATGTCCATAACAAGAATGGCAAGTTACATTAGAGCTGCTGTTCCATTGTATTGATTACCGAGTTGCTTCGCACCATGTTACACACGTTCAGGCCTTGTTAGTTCAGAATTACATATGCGGGAAATTCTCCACCCAGAAGTTACAGCTTTCTAATCAACCTTGTAAGTCTGGAAGCCTGCACAAGAACAAGCATGCAAAAGAACAAGTGTCGACTGGGCCAATAGGATAAGTTTAGCTTTTGCCACTATAAAAACAGAAGTGGAGCTATTCAAGTGCAGATGAGGCCACCGGAGATAACTCCGGCCGAAGCTAACAATAAAGATAAGCGCGGGAGATGGCTTCGTGAAATTTAACAAAGAAGTGACTAGTTGGCTGGGACTTAGGATGGCTGCCCACCTGACATTCAAGGAGCATCACAATCGCTGTGTGATGAAGGCTAAAGCTGCAGAACCATGTCTCTGGGCATTTAAACAAACTTTTGGAGTTGTACCAGCGGGTGTGAGAGAGGACCGGATACCACGCTTCGTAGCGTGGCTAGCAGATACCTCTGAGGGATCCAAATTGAACGAGCTGCATGACTACCCCACCTCTGGCGCACCAATATTCAGAGTACTCAAGAAACAGCACGAACGCAGCCGGACAGCAGAGAGCATGGGCTGGCCGGACCCTGGGAGGAGGCAGCAGTCAAAACTATAATACAGGACAACAAGGTTGCAGCTAAGAGAGCCGCCAAGCAATGAGGGAGAGAAAAGGAACGAAAATTGGGATCAGGTGTCTGGATGTGGTGGAAAGATGGCTCTCGAACGGACGATGGGAGAGTGGGAGCCATGGCGCTGGATATCAATGGAGATGGTTGGACAGTCTACCACAGCTACCTTGGCAAAGGAGGAATGGAGTTGTTGGAAGAAGAGCGATGGCCATTTGGAATTGTACTTCGAAAGTCCAAGAATACACAGTATGCGAGTGAATATACACCGCGGCCGTGTACTGAGTCAGATGGATATCAGAGTGACTATCTATGGGGAAGGCACAGTGGCAGGCCGACAAGTGCAGCAAGCACTGCAGTTACTCACTGAAAGGCAAGGCCGGAAGCAAGAAACCCATCCCAATGACAAGCGTGAAGTCATTGGCAGCCAGGTTCTAAAATCTACAGACCGGGTATGCACCCAGAGGAGTAAACCTGAAATGCTTCAGACACTTAGAAGATGACCAATGCTTGTGGTTTGGTGGAACGACAGCCCAGACACAGGAGAACCTCGTTTGCCACTCCAGCCAATGGAAAGAAGAACAGCAGGAGCTTGGGACAGTGGTTGGGAAGGCGATGGACTGGAAAGTGAACTGATTCCAGAATATCCAGATCTCTGAACTGAACTCCGTGGAAACATGTGATCAGGTGGTGTGGACATCATAGTGGCGACTGACATTTGTTAGTTCCTGCCCAAGTGAACTAGTTGCTGGGGATTGATGAGATGGTCTTGATTCTCTTCATTTCATATTTCTTGTCTCCTTCCCTTTGTCTGGCGAGCTTTTAGCTACGGTTAGTCTCTAATTCTTGTCATTGTTTTTTGTTTTGTTTTAATCATACTGTATTCACTCTAATTAGAGTATGACAGAACCTTAATAACCCCCTCCACCTCTGGGCGAGCCGGCTAGATGGCGGAGCTCCCCCCCAGCTACCCTTCGTCCCAGCAATTCTTGTGATCTGTCAGCGGGGATGAAGGGTAGTGGGTGAGGATATCTGCCACCTTCACCGGCTCACCAGAAGGCGGAGGGGAATTTGATTCTATCATACTCTAGTTAGAGTGAATACAGTATGCATAAATCAACCAGACAAACTGTTCCTTTAAGGTGTCATTTGGGTCATGTTCTCATCCCAACAGAGAGTTTATTGATTTCCATTCCTGGGGACCAGATCAGGAATGGTGAATCGTTCCTATACAAGCCCCTTTCAGGACTTCCGTGTGGTCTATATTCAACCGCCGTCCTGGAATATTGTATGGTTCCTATTCAACCCCTTTTTGGGGCTTCTTCAAATCCATTCGAGTTTTTCTGGCAGACCTGCTTGGGAATCCTCGGTCTCAAAGTTGGAGCACTATTTCGATAATGTCTCTATTTAGGTCCCGTTTGGGACCTGTTCACTTTCATTCAATTTCTTTTCTCTCAGTTCAGTAACATGACTCGCTCAGACAAGTAAGCCCATTCGATCACATTTTGGGCAATTAAGGGAGAGAGCTTCACGGCATGTAAATGATGGCCCGCTGGGAAGAATACAACAGCACTGCAGTTGGCCTACCAAACTTTTACGAGCCAGCCAAGCCAGGCTTCCCAATCCTCTGAGCGATCGCCAGTCTTTTAGGGCCAACCATCGTCATTCAGTGCGTGGTATACGTTTTTACCTAGAGCCTTGGGCAGGGATCTAGCAGGCCCTGGCGGAGGTTAATGCTCCTTATCTCGGGGTTTTTTAGATTAAAACCCACTTATTTCATAATGAATTGTATGGGATAAATTTCTCTTCTCTCAATACTAGACATAGAAACCTTGTACTCGTCGGTTCAACATGTAACTAGTGTAGGTGAACACAATTGCAATGAAGGCTAGTCACTGGTACATCACTCGCTTCATTCAAATATCACTTGGCTTTGCTCAGCTCCAGTCGAAATTCACTCGGCCTGATCAATTACTGTCCGGAATTGGGTGGCCATATGCACTCTCCAGATGTACTTTTGCGAAGCCTGAGGGAAGCACCTTGAGTGCTTCCCGATCTCGTGACTTGCTGGGGCAGTTGGTTTGGATTGTGTTGTGTCACCGCTACCACTCGCTAGACTATGCTATCGAGATTGCTGCCAGGAACAATATGCAGTCAAGGCTGAAGTTTAACAATCAACTTTATGGTAGATTTTGCACCATTGTGCGAAAGACTCCCTGCCATTGACCATCGCATTCCCAATCAGCTATGTACAATCAGCATCACGCTATCTCTTGCTCTAAAGCTTCATCTCATCATACCTTCTAATGTCATGGAGGCCTGCAAGTTTTACTCTATACTTCACACCTGAGCCATTAAAAGATAAAAAATAATGGGAAAGTAACGGATGAGGAAAAGAAAATCATAAATAGACCTTTAAATTCATTGAAGTGCTGCAGTTGAATCTATAAAAGCTGTGACCATCTGCAATCCATCTTGTTAATCATCCGGCAGTTCCTTCGTTTCAATATTTGATCCCTAATGTTCCACTGTTGCCTTCTTGTCTTGGTGTTCTGCTCGTTCTTGGAAATTGATGCTCAAAATTGGCTTAATGAGTGATGAGTTCCGGTCAGGAACACCTATAAATGATCCGCAAGAAAGTGAAACCCCGTTATGTGGCATTTGTTATTCTGGATTTGGGGTTTCTAATGTACCAACAGGTGACTTTTTCGGAACTGCAGTTTTAAGTCGTCGCTTTATTGGTTTCCTTTCTCAACCGATGCTGTCCTTTTATTTGTCTCCATTGGTTCCCAGACAGGTGGAGTGTGGTGAAGCAGAACATGTCAATGAAGGTTTTTGTTGACAAGATATCTCAGGAATCCTTAGAGCTCGTTTAAGTTGGCAGTTGAATACGTATAACCGCGACCATCTGCAACCTATTTTCTCGATTTTATCCTCCCGCCAAATCCTTGATAGCTTCTGAAATAACATCCAATTCTACATCAAACTGTTGACTGTGATTAATATGTTCCGTATTACGCCCTCAGGCTGACCGTAAAACAATACAGAAAAAGAAAAGGAAAGAAAAGGTCGACGATTGGAAACATATAAAGCAACCACTTCAAAGAGCAGTTCTGAAAAAGCGACTTCTTGGTATATACGGAACCCCGCATGCAGGTAGGGGGGTTTGTTTCCATATGCCACCATATCTTGTTCCACTTTCCCTCCACCTTCCAAATGACAGCACATCATACCTATTCCTCTTCCACTTTCAACATATCTGTAGACCCAACCAAAACATTAATCGCAATGAGCTCGGGATGCAGTAGAGTTGTGATCAAGGTGCTTAAGTTGTACTTTTGAAGGCCCCTTTCCAGATATTGGCATTTCAAAAACCAGAGTGATCTGAAACTGAATGTTATGCATCTGAGTGCGATCTTCAACGGTAGACCAATTATCGGCTTCAGGTTTTGATCACGGACTGGGATGGAAGGGAATATTATTGAGGGCAGCAGATTAAAGTACCTATTATCCCCTCTATTTCAACTTGCGCATGAAAGAAATGAATCATTCAACCTGTAGCTTTCCAAGGCTGGATATTCGATGTGGAAATGGAATGCCATCCGGGTCGAATGTCGGAAGTGCCAGTTGCAATCACCAGCTGATGCCAGTCAAGAAACAACTACAACCGAAGTAGAACATAGAAGGAAATCAAGAGAACGTGGCTCGAGCAAAAAAATATCCGAGAATCATGAATACAGCGATGTTGGGCAATAGTTGGGTGATAGTCTATGTAGTATGTTGGTGGACTGATTGAAACTCGATGCGAAACGAGTTGTTGTAGTCGAACGTGATTAGTTGGAAAATCCAGTCGAACGCAATAGTCTGGAATTTGTTGCCTCATACTGCCATTGGATGTTTATTAAGCCTCTCCCTGAAAACCCAAGCTAGCTTGAACACACTGGTGTCATTCGACAATTCCTCCAGTGATGTTGCTAGATCCAAATGTCGAATGTGGTGTTGTTGGTAAACATGTTTATTGGGAAGGTCCAGTTGAAAGATGATTTCCACTTGTCAGGGACTGTACGGCCCACCCAGGTTTTGAGTGCTAGGTAATAGCCTGAAAATTCCGATTCAACTCGTAGGAGATGGTGAAGTTGGCTTTATACCTGGAACTCGAGGCAGACTGCAGGTGTAGATTGTTTCAAATTCTGAACAGTCTGATGATGAACTGGCAGCCATCCAATTCCTGAGACGAGGTATTAATTGCCTCAAAAGGTAGGTGTCGATAGGGAGCACCTTCACCATAAACCCGAGGCTTTGAAGGTAACGACCACAGCAGATGGCGATTGTCATTTCGGTGATCAGCTGATCCTGCACTTTATCTGAAATCTCCATGTAGGCAGTGCCCACTAGAAATATTCATGAGATAATGGCTTCCTGATGCTGACTAATACGCTCAAATAAGGAGATTGACATCTGCTGCTGATTGCTGACGTCTTGAGCGCAATGTGTAGTACAGTGGAAACTAAGGTAGACAGCAAATGTGCGGGAGTACATAAGTAGTTCCTCTACCACCCATGGCACATTAGAGGGAACAATCAAGGAAGCCAGTGAATATGTTCTCGTTTCAGATGCTCAGTAATACGTGGATGTACTGGCAGGCTTCCTGTTGGTGAAACGACGTATTAATTGCCCTAAATGAAGATGGTCGATAGGTAGCTTCTTTATGTTTGAACTTGGATCATTTGGAGGCAATGTCCAAGGTAGACAGCGATTGTGGTGTTGCTAATCCACAAATGTACGGTAGTAAGCTTCCATATAACCTGGCCCCAAAGGAAGGTGTCGATGGGTAGTTTATCTGTGACTTGGGAGGTAGAAGAGGTAGCGACTATGGTAGCTGGCAAATGTGCTGTCGTTTCAAATGCTTTTGAAGGCTGCAATACAGGTGGTATGCATCCAGTTGCTCGAAACAAGGTGTAAGTTGGCTTTAAATAAGGTGTCGATGGATACTTCGTTTATCTTTGGTTTTGATGGCGGATTGAGTTCTCTAAAAGTGAGTAATGTGAACACGTGAGGTATTCACGTAGCGGAATCTATGATCGTTATCGCTGGTTTGGAGATCGAAGCGGGAGTGATAGTGTTTGCGACTTTATTCATCGTAATTTATATGGAAATAATTATAACACTGCACTGAATCATATTGTAAACCCCACGTTTCCTCTCACGAAATATTCAATACATTCCTAACTCAGTCCAGAAGCTTAGTCATTGTAAATTCTGAAAACATCTGCAATCAAACATTTCAGCGAGCAGTTTATAAATACAAATACAAATAGAATACATACCCTTGAATCTCCCCATCCTCCGTCACCCACTCACAATATCGAACACGGTGAAGATGAATAAATGATTCCGGGTGTATGGGGTGTTTGTATACACTTCATCACGATCAACGTAGAACAACTTTGAGGGTCAGCCTTCACACGTAGAATTGCAATCAACCTTCCTGATAGGACAAGACTGAAGCCTTACATCACAAGGCTAGTGGTGTACTCCCATCAAAGATAAACTGCCCTCAATTCAGCGACCGCTACATTAAACGCACTCCGGGACGGTGATATTGGGTTAAGAAAAGGGAAGAAAACACGTGTCCTGACACTTCGAACACAGTGAAAGGCCAGTAATAGAACTTGGATGTAGAGAGGAATCAACCTGAATGCAGCGTATATGGTAACATGAATACTGTAGCTCTTACCACCACATCCAGCACCAGGGGTACCTCTATCCTCTCCGAGTTTTGGCATTGTCTGGTGTCAGGCATGAAGCATGTACCATGCATAGTTGTATACCTAAACTCTTTCTAGTTGCCTATGTGTACATTGCTCCACTATCCTTCTTCTTCCAGTACCATGTAGAGAAGCATATATCTGCTTAGAGTGACCAAATTCGTGCAAGTTAAGCAACCCGCTGTAGATATAACTAGTTCTCTGTGGAAGATTGTGCATTATGCTAATGTAGCAGTTATCTGATACCCCTAGATACCTTTGACTAAAGAGAAAACAGTCTGCAGGATATCCATGATTGCGATGACATGGAAAGGATGATTCTGGTACTGAATCGTGTCATGTGTGTAGTAATGTGAATGCGTTACTTTCCTTGTATCAATATCTATATCAATGGCCGAAACATCTGTGGATTGAAACATAAAGCAACGCTTAGCTGCCGAATTTTCATTATTTGCCTAGTAAGCCGACAGACTATTACGTCGCAAAATCATGATAGATACTCAGTTGTAGAAAATTGTTCTGGGGTGCATGAGTCACATATCCCTTGCATGATATATGATGAAAGAAAGGCAAAGCTGTAAAAGTGCCCATGAGAAGTACACTTTGCAATTCAAGCCGTCCACCCTCCTAATTGCCCTAAACATGGCAAAGGGGGAAAGTATAGCAGAGTATAATGCACTTTGGAAGGACCTATCCTGGCGACTAGATTCTCGGAAAAGATACGAAAGTGGTGACATCTGCACTGATATAAGTCCTCACTCTATTGAAATTGAAGATTCCACATGCTGACAGCGGAGGAGTCGCCTCATTCCAAGTTTCAATCCTCCCAATTTCTAAGTGCCTTTGTCTAATTTTATCTTCTTGTAGCCTGTCCCTGACAGGTTTTCACCCATCTCGCAATTTTACGCACTCCAATAGTGTAAAAACACGCGAATCAGGTTACTTTGTACCAGGATGCTACATATAACTGAGACGAGTATGTTAACAATCATCAATCCTCGGTTGGAATTGCAGTGTTCTGGTTTCAACATTCTCTTTGTTTGGATCGGAATTCCCGAATCGTCTCTCTGTAAGCCATAGCTTGTGCCATAACCCATCAATGCTGTCTGTTGCATATCTGCTGTTGCTTCAGTGTGCCTGTTTTCAATCACTACATCACCTGTGCTGGCATCACCGCGCGTCAAATGTTCTAGACAAGAGTCTGTACCTATCATTGCCTCCAATAAAGTTGCATTCAATTAAGACTAAAAATGGGAAAACGCTTTATGTACTTGCAAGAAACGCAGACGGAAAACTCAAGCTACTCAGTGAGTGGCATTGCCGAACACACAATTGAACCCATGCCTCTCAGCTTGCCATTACATGAACTCAATAGCAGCGAGCAACAATATATAACAAGAGCTACAAATAATTAAGAATATACGTCATCCAAAAGTGATAGCAAGTGATGTTAATTGCAAGGAAACTCGGTAACTGTAATAATCAATGGATTTTTTTTCCCCTGATCCTATGTTTATCAGTGATTCTGTTGCTTACCTCCAATATCAATTCTGCTAGTAGATTGATGTCTAGCTTTGACCGGCACAGTATACTATCTTCGGAATCTGATACACTCCCCTAAGCTCCCTCTGAATTGCTCTCTTTCGTACTCTGCTTGACAGCTACGCGTGGCGTGGCCTAAGTCAGTGCGGAATGAGGGAGAGCTCTGGTGCTGCGAATTCAATTAGATAATGTTGGATTTTTCCTGCCCACACGTGACTATGATATGTCTGGCGCTCCCGATAAAGCGTCTTGTCGGGTGACCAGTTTTCGGTGGTTAGCAGGCAGTACTCGGTTTGAGTTTGGCGGCATGTAGTGTACTTGTTGCTTTAATGGTGGTCGGCTGAAAGTGACTTGGTGACCTCCCGACTTGTTGGGCTGCGGAGGTATTTGTATAGTATTGACTCAATGTGGCAGATTCGTATTCTGTATTGATTGATTCAGAGCACCGTCAATTTCGTATTCTTCATTTAAGGATATCACCGATGGCTGTTCCACCCATCCTGTTCGAAGTTGTGGCTTGGCGTAAGATGGAAACTGTCCGGAAGATGGCGCTGTTACCTTGTTGGGCATACGCTCTCGGATCGATTCCTGTGTCGGGGTGGGTCCCAGACTTTGCAAGTGATGTTGAGGTTGGGTAGCATTCCACGATCAGGCGGTCATCTCAATGGCACTCATTGTGACCATACTCTGTGCTTGTCTGAATTGATTAGCTGATACTGGCTGGCATTGCATTATAAGATGATTGGTCATTTGCTGACAAGATACGCAAAATATCTTAATGCTGCTCTCGTCAATAAATAATGATACAAACTTATATGAGGATACAGGAGCGAACCTTTCATATGTACTCCGCGTATTGCCAGCATGAACAGCGGCAAACACTGGAGTGGAGTTATCGGAAAGTGCTCTAGAAGTCAATTTCTTAGACATTGGTATGTCCGAGGCAAAATCCAACCATAAAGATAGTCAGTTCAAGAATACAATCTAAATCACAGCTTCGATGGTAGGTGTATAGTTTCAATCAATTGATTTAGTGTGGGATGCTGGAGCAGTGGTCTGTATACACAGAGTTAAGAGTACAGGATTCGTAGCTTGCCATCCTACTAGCTCTCTGTTTCATCCTTCTAGAACACAATAATAGAACAGTCTAATGTTGGGCCCTAGCCGGCCTACTCACGTTTCGAAATATCACAGCATGCAGCTTGTATCAACTGCATTTGGCATGCACAGCAACACATGCTCAGATGCGGATCCTAAATGTCATTACGTCCGTTTGCGTACAGGTGCTGCGTACAGACCTCTTCCCTCCTTCATGATTGGATTTGTTCGTATTAGGATGTTGCTTACATTTGCAGAAAACCCCAAACCACCATTCGTGAATTCACCCAAATCTATGACAGCTATCAACTGTTGATACCATGGAATGTATTTTGTAGTTCGATGGACATCATTTTTGCTAGCGGGACATCAGAACAGGAACCAATAAACCTTACCAAACGGGACCCTCTGCTGGTCTATCATTTGCAGGTATGCCACATGCATGACAGCCAATACAAAATAATTGGGGTACAATTTCTGGTGGGGCCGTTCGCATTACCGACCGAACTCTTCAGTCCTCATAAACTGATTTTTCACATCCATTCCCATTAAGTGTTACTTGACTTGCCTGAACATTAATACATCGTTGGTAAATTAAGCCCAATCCACGACCATTATCAACTGTCGATAGCATTGAATCAAGCCTATAGTGAGATGGACATCTTTGTCTCTTAACTCGCAGGCGTTCAGGATATGCTAACAGGAACAAATAAATCTTGGCAAATGGAACCTTCTGCTCCTCTATGTGACACTCTCTGTATCACACCGTATACACGGCTACTAAGGCGAAATAAGGAGTGTACTGTCCGGGGGGTCCATTCGCGTATAGGGCTACCAAACGGAACTTGACCCCTTCATGTACAATTCTTAACATCAACTCCCAAGAAGTGTGGCTTGCGCTTGCAGGAACACTAAATTACCCGTTCGGCACTTAACTCGAGTCTATGATGGCTATTAACTGTCAGCAATGTTGAATCCATCCCATCAATAGACATTTTTTCCGCTAGCAGGCCATTGACGCATCAGGACTGAAAGGAACAACAAATCTTGCTAGCGGGGCGCGAGCCGGTTATGACCCGCTATTTTTATCAGGTATGCTGCATATATCTCATCCAATACAACACATTGGGAGTTCACTGTATGAAGGTGCTGTTCACGTATAGGGCTACCGAACGGAACTCGACGCCTCCATGTACCATTCTGATCATCAACTCCCAAGATGTGTCACTTGTGCATGCAGGAACACTGAATTACCTGTTCGGCACTTAACTCGAGTCGATGATGGCTATCAACTGTCGATCGCGTTGAATCCATCCCATCAATAGTCATTGTTTCCGCTAGCAGGCCATGGATGCATCAGGTCTGGCAGGAACAACAAATCTTGCCAGCAGGGCCCTGAGCCTGTTAGGAGCCACTATTCGTGTCAGGTATGCCGCATATGTCGCATTGAATTCAATACAATGGGGGTTTACTGACCAAACGGGCCGTTCGCTTATGGTGATGCCAAACCGAACTACTCACTCTTCCATGATCTTCTTGAGCAATACTGAGTCTAAAAAGCTTCATAGATTATTTATTCACAATTACAAAAGTCTGGTGTATCTTTTTATCGCTGTCTAGCAGGACTCGCTGACCAAAGATAAATAACTGACAATATTAATATTATATGCTGATCTTGTTACAGCCCATGTCAATTAAGCTCTCTGGCAGAAAGCCACAACTGCTGCATCCACGATACATAGGCCCGAGCGTGTTATGTTATACATGGGTATAATTTAATAATCCCCTCAGCTAGCTGTGAGTCGTTCTCTCTTATCCGCAGTTAACTGGACGTGAATACGTGAAACTCATGCATCGTTTTACAGAGTAGGTCTATGTAACGGAGCTGTGTGGATATAATGATCATACAGTCGCAAGTGTATCAGCCAGTACCTCTACTAATCAGTAGCCATTACCAATAAATATTGATTACGAATGATGTGCATGTAGCGGTATCACAATGTACAGAATTCTTATTGGATGACAATACTCTGGGAATAGTCGAATGCCTTTTATTGCTCTACCGGCTACTGAATTTGGGAAATGATATACCTCTGGCAGACCATGCAATGTAAAATTGATGTGACACATGTCTACGACGTACACAGTGTGTAAAAATGATCGAATAAACATCACTTTCTGACCGCGGATGTTCTAAACTGTTTGGCCAGTACAGTACTTAAGAGTTCGTCATCCTATCCAGAGGTCTTACAATCTCACTCATTAGTAGGGGCCACGATTTAGCCAGCCTGGTGAATTATGAACTTCTGAACGATTTTCTTGTATCCTTCATCCCATTGCCAACGCTTCCACAAATACTGCCTTTTCCCCTGTTCGGGGTCTTTGTATGGTTTAACCCACGGTCCCTGGTTAGGACCTTTCTTCCCTGGCTCCTACTCGTATCGGCTAGATAATCGAGAGATTACCCACTGGATGTCTGCAGTTCGCTTCCTGAGGACCAGAAGATACTTGTCCCAAATCTCCATCCTCCCGTCCTGCGGTTATTTACGACAAACCATCGCTAGCCATACGAAGCAATATCTTCCAACACGTCCTCCTCGATATCCGTCAGTGGTTATCGTTTCTAGTTGTTTTTGTCACTGTCACTGTTCTCAGTCCCCGCCCTGCCTGGCGCTGCTAAACAACGTGTCCGGTTCACATTGCCCTCGCAACAACCGCCACTTTCGAATATGGAACTCGGAATTATTCACCTACTTGGGATGGATTTATGTTATGGTATCACCAACTCGTCCTTCCCGAAGCTGTTGGACCTTCCAGTCTATTTCCTCAACCAATATATTCCTGGATCAGTTGCTGTCACCACCGATACACCAGCCTCTGGACCCGACCAACAATTTAGTTCACCACCATACCATCGTGACTATCATAATTAGCTATATAAGGATGTATGTAAAAGGATGGTCTCAAATAGCGAACACGTTGAGCTATGGCCATGATGGTTGTAAAGAGAATTGTTTTTCTATCGCATGTGTACTTCTTGGTAAAGGCTGCCAAGAACAATTGATATCATGTGAAATGGTAACGGCAAATTACTGACCAATCTAGTACAAACATAGGATCGATTTTCAACGCTTCTCAACAGTATTTAATATTCAATCAATTATTCAGATAAAATTCTGCATGACACAATTCCTGCTCAACTTCTTTGCAACCGTTATACAGTAGAGCATTTTACCACCTTCATTACAAGTTCAAGTTGCCTCCAGGAATAACTGATTGTCCTTCGTGCTTTTGACCTCACGTGCCACTGGCTTCTTGGCAGTATTAGTCGTTTCTTGAATAGGTGTTCAAAGTGGCGGTCGTCCCCCTTTTTGGTTTCTTTTGCAAGGGTACTAGATGTATTGGGATGGGTTCCATTCCATCTAAAGCGAAGCCCTTATTACCTAGTAGAAATTCATCGCTAGCATCAAAATGCTGGACAGGTGGGAAAGTACAAAAATAATTAGTGAGTAGTGCATCAATTACAAGATTCAAAGAAATTGAACCTTTCAATATGGCTGCTGAGCACAGCACCTGTGTTTTTGGCTACTGGGGGTGGGGGTTTGGAATTATCTGTCAAGGGAAACAATATCCTCATGTCAGTTAAACTTCTATATTGCTAGCATGACGTAATTAAATTTTCAGCAGACTGTAATTATTCTTGATTGGTTGTCATTAATGTCTGGCAATGAATCTATCTTGTCCGCCTGCAGTTCATTTGACAGAAGCTTAGCACTGGGTATTGTACTTTCATTTACTGAACTTGTAGCCACATTGTTAGATATATCGTTCCCTTCCAATGCATCCCAAGGGATTCAGTTGTCAACCCTGTCAATGCCACTTTCCTGCTACCGTTAGTCGGCATCGATGGTATCTACAGGCTTCTGCTGGGTAGGCTTCCGATTTCTAGGCTGTATGGTCTCGGAAGTTGCCCTATATTTGCCCGGTCTCACAAGCGACTCCAATGATTTCATGGTGACATCCTCTCTCTCCTTTCTTTCCTGCAGTATCTTCTGATAGACCTCAACAGTTGCAGCTATCGATTTATCACTTTCTTGGTTCGCATTGTCGCTGGCGAGACAATTGATGGTATGCTTGATCTGCCAATCGAGGATTACCACTTCAATGGATTTATGGAACCCAGCTCTGCTGGATGCAGAGGATAAGGCTGGGTTGTTCGAAATAGGCGGTGTCCAGAGTTTGTCGAAACAAGTGAATAAACATTCCATCACAATATGGCGTTCTGAACTATTTTTGGGTGGCACCCATCCCATCATTAAATTATTGCGGAATGGTGTAATCCCATCACCAATGTCAAACCATTCGTATACAATGCAGCCAAGATCTAACCATGCTCCAGATTTGGCATTGGAGAACCTGGTCCGGTATTCCTCTCTAGCAACCTTCAATGTCTTTGGTGACTAGTCATGGGTGTTGTGTTCATTGTATAACCTTTCAATCAAAATGCTGCAAACAACATAGAAGTCAGACAGACCCTTTTGATGCTTTTGGATGTGTAATTTTCCTTCATCACTCCCCATTAACTGATCTAGAATGACTTCAACCATTCCATTTTCTGCCTGTGCGGAATTATCACAGAGCCAGGTTAATACATGCAACCATGCAGTAATTGAGAATGTTATTCAACCTTGGACAAGGCCCGGTATCTTCGTCATGGAACTGATGATAACGATGTTGCAGGTGTCGTAATTACTAGTTCATGTTGTTATATTCTCGCGCTCATTGTGTTTCATCTGTGAACAAAACAAAGAATGGCAACTGGCACATTTGTTGTTGTGTGCGGAAGATTGAAGACTGGGGTTTCCCTCATCAACTTGTAGCAGTTGACATATATTTTCAGCTGTCCGTGGACTGAGCTCCTGTACAGCTTACCCAAAAGATGTGGTGACACAGTTCCGTAGACGAAGATCGCCCTTTCTTTGAATTGTCTCGCACTCACCAATATTATGCCCCACCAGGTTGAGACCATGTCGATCTGAGTTGGAGATACCGACAACATTGTCCCAGAATTGAACTTGCTGATTTAGAATGGTTTGTGGATACCAATACCAGCGGATAAAACTCAGTGCGGTAGGCTTCAGGACCAGCATTTTGTTAAATTGGGAAACTTTGAAACTATCCGAGCATCAAGGGAAGTCCAGAAGATTGATCACGATAGTGTTGAACTCGGCCGACAATATTAGCCCGTGCAGTCGGGATACACTGGTTGCCTGTAAGGAGTTTCCTTCAGTAGATCCAGCCAACCAGATCATATACTGCTTTCTTAACACATTATCAGTGGTAGTCGCAAGCAATTTTGCACACTGCAGATATTCCCGGCCAGCAGTGTCCTGCTTCATAGTGATGGACAAATTTCGGCTGATACGAGCGTATAGGATTGACGTGAGGGTATCCAAATCGTAGATCTCTGCTAACCGCCAACAGTTTTTGGCTAGTTAGTCTTCACTTAACATCTCCTGACTGGTAGGATCTTGGTATTCCCTTAAATATTGCTTCAAAGCGTGCATCCTGTGTTGCCCTGTCTCTACCAGCCATCAATCTTTCATGCCAGTATCATAGTATGTAGGTACGTTGGCGTTATGAGTAGGATCTGCTGCGATATTTTGCATTGTTCTGGGCAGTCCCTTCTTGCAGAGTTGATTGATCAGCGTGTGGTGTGAGATTGTTAGTTGGATTGCATTTTGAGGTAATAGCCGGCTGCATGAACTCCGAAACTTTGATACGAGGCTGTTGACATGTACTTTAACCAACTATTGCTAGTCTGTAAAGCTACCCTTACACTGTTGCCACTCGAACTTGACATCTGCGAAATGGACGATTGGATAGCCTATGAAGCTGTCGGCGGCTTCCTTGGGAATCAAATGCCCCTGCGATACGTTGTGGAGCAAAGATTGGTGTGAAAACATAGTGCTCGATTTTGCATTTTTATGGAGCTTCTGTTTTGGGCTGTGAGGTGTTTGTATTGATAGATACATACTAAGGTTGTAGGTGGAGTTGTTAACAGCCTATGCAAAGAATGTTGAGTCTGAGAATCATGGGGTATGGTTTTAACTGTGCTTGTGAGGGGATGTATGGTGGTGCTGATGACTGCTAGGACTGGTAGATAAACTTGATTTGCACATTTCGGTAGTTTTTGTCAACAGTAGTGTTGCGTGCTATGTTCAGCTATCTAAGTCGATGTTGTCCACAGTTGATCAACAAAAAACACTTTGAGTTGTGCAGGAGACTCCATCTTGGGGTACACAGATGCAGTCATGGACAACAATTTTCCAAGGTCCAAGAGTAAGATATGTATGCTTCTTACTTTTTTGTTTCTATATCCAAACACTCCAGCGGTTCTGAATTGAGTAAAGATTGGTGGGAAACCACTGCTAGAATTCAGCATTACGTATTATAGACATTCGTTTTGTGATTGAGATAATTGTATTAACGCATACTCACTAAGTTTGCAACTAGTATAGTCTAAAGTTTCTGCAAATCTATTGTGGAAGTATAATTTCGATTTGCACTGGGAACGGGAAGCTGACGCACATGTGTTGTGTTGCTGCATCAGGGCAGGTTGATGAGAGTCCTGGTAGTTGAACCATAGCCCATTGCGGGTTATGTTGACTCAGGTAACCGGGCACAAAATGAACCCCAACCGCTCCAACTCGGGAGGTTCCGTGCAGGTTTACTCTGGAGCTTGCAACTGTTATTGCTGAGGACCGGGTATGGGATATGTTTGTTGATGCACGGTGCCGGATTCCTCTACAACTAAATCCCCCAACGGCGCTCGATTCAGTAAGGTAAACGTCAACAAGATGATTCTCAACTACCATCACTAGGGAGGTCCTGTTCAGGTACACTCCGTAGTTCCCAGACAGCAAATTCGGAGCTCTATAAATTGTTCTTACTGCAGATATCAATTGTTACTCAACAGGGTCGGGATATGTATCAGATAAACCGTAATAGTCAGGGTTTTGGTTGGTTTTACGCTCTGAGGCAGTTTGCACGTCCAGGGGCCTGAAATCATCTAATAGTTATACACATTGATGTCAGCTCGAAAGCATGGTCATTGGTTGACAGGTGGTTCGTATCTAAATACTGTGGCTGATTATGGCATTCTCATTGGTTCATACTGTGGCTCGTTGGGTCAAAATAATACATGGAATATATATCGCTCGTCTAATTAAGTCTACACTGATCACAAAGTGTTCCATACTCCCGGGCTCGCTTGACTCCATGTTACTAGCTGCATTCAACTGCATCCGCCCAGGTGTACTCGACTTTATTCTCCTAGTGGCAAGCGACTCCTAGCGGTAATTGACTCCTAGCGGGGGATCAACTCTAGCTAATGATTGATTCAAGCTGCGGTCGACTGATACTCCTCGAATTGCAGGATTCTGCTTTACACTCTTCAACTACATCAACTAACTCTTGGGAGCTAGGATGTGCATAGAATTAATTACTGTTAGGTGTCAGTTGCCACTGGGAGTTGATCCTCGCTGGGAGTGAATAGTTGCTGGGAGCTGGTCTATGGTGGAAGCATGTAGTCGATTGCTGGTGGGAGTTGATCATCACTGTGAGTGGATTTCTTCTGGGGAGTATGGAGCCAAGTGTGCCTGGCGGTGCAGAGTTGAGCATACCTACGAGTTTATGCACGTTGACATGAATGATATTGCCATGTTGACATACCGATGTCTTTTGACAAAGAAGGGGCACCATACTCGACTGCATACTCCGGGATCTAGCGGATTCTAGGCCACTCTCAAAATACAAATTTGCGTGCAGCTCGAGAAAGACTTGTTAAATTCAGATCCCTCTCGAGGCTGCTAAGCCGCCACCAGTTCTTGTATTGTATGAGGACTCCCTTCTTTGTCTGCGGCTTTATCATATACCTACTCAACCTACATGTTCATTGTACCTTGCAGACACGTATAGATATGAATACGCCCAACATTTCAAAAGACCCAATACTATTTGTTATTCTTGCCTACTTTTCAAAGAAAAACACCATACACTATGTCACCACCAGCCTATAGAAACCAGCAGAGCCTGGATATCGATCTCGGGTTCCCACTAATCAATTTAGACGCCGACGGACTCCGGGAGGAGTAATTGGTAGATTAGGATGAAGCATCTGAATATTCAGATGACAAGGTGATTGAATCGAGGAAGCATGCGATAAAGTCCCATCCAGAGTATTCTCTCGTCAAAGATGATACATTGTGTTGCACGTTGCACCTCCTGGTATTGTGATTTAATTAGTATTTTGTGAACCGATAGTCCCTCAGCTTCAGAATCAGATGAACAACAAGCAACTAGATTGGGCTAATAAGGTATTGATGTCAAGAAAAGCTCTTGACTGGGCAAAATCAGGTGTACAGGCATCAGATGCAGACCCCAACCAATGTTGCGTGCAGTATGAACATTTTCTCGATTACACTTGCGTAGCATCTCTCCCTTTCGCAAGTTTATCTACAAGAGCAAATCTTAGCTTAAACTCGGTCAGATTCAGTTTCGCGGGATGGAATACTTCTTATTCAGCTTAGTATGCCTGCGGTCTGAAGTACTCGTTAAGAAACAGAACGTTTCGACTTGTTCTGACCCCACATGTTGTGTAGTAATTACTGTTTGAGCCGATTTCCCGAGACCAACTACACGGTGAAACTTTGAACAGTAAGAAGGATGCCATTAATCGAAGTGCGATTGAAGTCGAATGTGCGATTGAACTAGTTGAATACATCTGCGACGTACTCCAAGATGCATCACTCATCAGTTTTGGTGTTGAGAAGAGTTGGACTTTGGGGGGCGCCGAGAAAAAAGAGCTTAATCATAACAACTGGAGAATATTTCAAGATCTCGTATTCCGAGGTTGGACCAGGCATTGCGTGAGCCCGGAAGTTCCAGGTGTTGGTTGGAGCATCAACCAACTCTCCATGCTTACGACTGTGGTCAGAACGTTAAGATTATGCCAAGTATCTCTTACAGTACTGCAGGTCAGACTATCTACAGGATTAGCCTGGACCGGCTAGTAACTATTTTGAACGACTGCTATGAATTGCATTCGGTTACAACATTTTCCTGCGCCATCTCCACAAATATCTGGACGAGCTCGAATAGTCGAAAAGTCAGCTTGCTGGCAGACAGGACTTGAATGAATCACGAGTGTATGGATGAGAACGACTACTATTTCTATCCGCTTGGATTCAGCCCACATATGGGTAACATTCAACCCGTGTCACCACCAAGCTTTCTAAAAGATTAAGTGTTCAACAATATCCAAAGGGAGTTTGAGACAGAAAACTCTGACAGTGGGGTTTCCGTGCTGGTTCCTATCAGGGGTTCTCAGAAATCAAGACCGTGATACGCCACCGTCCTCACGACTTTTTACCTACCAAAGGGCTTTGGGAGGCAGCTCTCGGGGTAAACTCTGATTTTGTTGATAGCAAAATCAGGTCTCAACGCAATAATATTGCTGAAAAATTGCATCCAGAAATGAATAAGAAGCGGCCGATCCTTTGGCAGGCAAAGCAGATTGGAGCGGCCATTAGAGCTGAGAATCATGGGTTTCAGATGGAGGTAATACTCGACTTTGACATCAGGGAGCTTTTACCACACAATCGACCATTCAAGCATATAATAAACGTCCCCATTAGACCTACAATGTGTTACTGAATCGATCCTCGAGAAGATGATTGTCCCTGGATTTTCATGATCAATCCAAAATTATGTTTCCCGCCTTTTACTTTTGTGCCAATTATTAAGTAGATATAAAGTAATGGTTGGATCCAGATATTTCCCGGAATTGACCAGAGCTTCGCGTTGTTGATTGGTACGGTGATGGAGCAGCAGAGGGATAGGTATTCCCAAAGATTGTTCATGGGGCAGTCGTTGAATGTTGGGGAGCGAGAAATCATCAGGACTATCGAGCGGGGAGTCTCCATCTGTTTCACGAGTGACGAACTGGCGAGCGATCCCTCAGCATGGAGATTTACCGGTTTTTGGGTGAATTACGGTGATTATGCTTTGCCAGCATTCAATCGGGAGAACCTGACAATGAGTGGGTGCATCCTAGAACCGAACAACTGGCCTGCAGATAAGCACACAGGGCTGCCAATGCTCAGTTGCACAAAGTCACTCACATACCATTCCGGCCATGAAGTGGCAGATATACACACAATTTCTGATTGGATCTCAACATTCTCAGAAGAGATCACCACCACGCCCAAACTTCGCGATATGATATGGAAGATAGTACAATATTGTCCCGTTCCACACACTCGGCAGTGGTCCCATAGACAGCTATTAAACCCCATACCCTCTCTTAAGACAGCCGGACAAGCTGCGGTGGTGACTGGTGATGATTCTGAGTGGACTACAGTGAATAGTATTGCACGCGATCTTAAGATTTTGTGTAACCCTGATAAAACTCAATATTCTTTTCAGGATGGTGGTGCATACATTTTCCTTGTGAAAGCAACTACTGGAAAAACAGTTAGAGAGCTATCCAAAAACACTGAGCTCCACAATCACAAGGAATGGGTTACGCATATAGTCCAATGGATTGAAGATGATGCTCAGCCAACTTGCAATATCTCGAAAACTTGCAAATTGGCACTCCGTATGATTCTACAGAAAGCAAAGTTGCCAGGGGGGGTAGTCACAAATAATGTCACGATTCACGCTATACACAAGGCTTTTGTTGGGCATCCCATTGAGTATCTTTCTGGTTTGGCCAGAGTCAAGGTGTCTATACATAAGCTACAGATCCTTCTGACGAACCAAAATGATCTTTCGACAACCAGACAACAAGTATGCAGTGTAGCCGTTCCCATGCAGAAGAAATTGAAGTTCACTTTTGAATTTCCGGTGAGAAAATTGCCGGAAATCTTGGAAAATTGTTTTGAAGAGATTAAGCACAATGGAGACAAACCTGCCACAAGTGCAGGCCAGAAAACCTATGCGCAGGCCGTGGGTATTTTACACCAAGCAATTAACCTTAACGACTTTCGTGTCCACCTTGCCCTGACTTGGATGGAAATTCTGTTGTTATCGACTGCATTACCGATAACTATGCACACAATGACAGACGGTGTCTGTTTGGTGGACCACGACAGGCCAAAAACAAGGTGTGCAAACAAATGGAAGGTTTCGTTGTTCATCAAAATGATATCCTACTTATATTTGAAAAAACAGGACAAGACAAATAATGAAATGATCCAGGCATTGACGAAAATTCAAGGCTAGTATCCTGTAAAACTATCAGTTAGATATCCACTGATTAATTCAAGCTAATATTTGACACAGTTTCGGAGAAAATATTAGGACACTTTCTTGTCCATCCAGGCTGGATTATTGGGGGTAAAAGGAGTAATCCTAGATTCATAGACTCAATCTTAGCTTCAGACATGACTCTTGCAAAGCGGTATCATTTCCTTCAGACTCAAATGAATGCCCAAAATGGGATTCAAGAAACATGCAACGAAATTGGTGGGTTAGAGAGGAAGTGGTACACACGAGTCGTGTTAGCACTGACTAACAAGCAGAGGTTGAATGATGAGTGAATAGTACTTCTACTGTTGATGAATATATTATGTTTGTGGGATTGTTCTAATGTTTGTGTAAATAGATGCATATGTAACAGACCAAGGTCCAACCAAGATGACAGATCTAGAGGCTCAGAGCACAGCATCAGAATCTGCCCAGGGTGAATGTAGTACGCATGTAAGAGTGTGTTCAGCACAGTGTTGTGTTTCTCAATGATTAGATCTTTTCGGAAGGGCTCTAGCTCTTAAGGACAGCTGCCTCATCATCACGTGAATTTATAATAAACACTTTCACTACTTCTTCCCAAAAGCTATAACCCACAGTCCCATTTGGCTCATCACGTCTGTTCGTCACTGTCTACTTTGGCACTGTATGGATTGGTACTGTCGTTTGGCACTGTCTTGTTTGGCACTGTCTCGTTTGGCACTGTCTTGTTTGGCACTGTCTCATTTGGCACTGTCTCGTTTGGCACTGTCTCGTTTGGCACTGCCTCGTTTCTCACTGTGTCGTTTTGCACACTCCTGTTTGGAAGTCTCTTCACTTCTCCCCATCAAGTCTTGCTCTATTAGTATGAAATTTTCAGTTACTGTTCTGAGGTGTTGGTATATAGGATTGCCAGGTACAGTGGTAGCTTCACCACCGATTGGGGTGGCATAGATAGACTGTCTCCAGCCGGCTCATCTCGATGCTTCCAGGTGTAGTTGACTTTTACCTCCCACAAAAATCCTAAATTGAATGGTATGGCAAATTCATAATCTGGAAATGCAAGAATTTAGAGCTCTTTCCATCCGCAGTCTCCCAAATCCCTTCACCCATATCTTGTTCTCCTTGTTTCCAGTCCGTCATGCTCTCCATCAGCCTTGTGTGTGCTTCTCATCAATTGTAAATACGCTTCCCAAGAGACTTCCAAATGTGCTTCTTGAATGCGCTTCTCATGTGCACTTCTCAAGTATGTATCTCAAGTACACTTTCCATAGCACCCAATTGCATCAGCAAAATGTATTTCTGCAAGTGGGAGTATTTAGGAGTATTTGGGTGAATTTGGGGATTGTCAGACCATAATCCCAGGGTGGTCAAATCTCAGAGTTGACTGCACCAATAGAGTCGCCTCCTGGTGCACCTCGGAACGCTAGTGACAAATCTGTGAGGATACAGGGGGACTAGTGACAATCTCAGGAGCACCTGGGAATATGGGCCACAAGCTTGGGAGTACGTCGAGTCGCTGCTGGTGCACCTGGTAAACATAGCTACTACTCATTTTCAAAGGATTTTAAAGTCTTCTATTCAGTTTGTATTCTCATCCATGTATCTCTGTATCTATATATCTATGTATCTATCAATCTACAAAGGGTCCATCTGGACTGGCTACAGGCGGTGCTTGAGCGCAATTGGAGGTATGCCTGGAAACGGAAGTTGAGCAAGTTTGCAGATGCACTTGGAGGCCGTGATCATGCCAACTTGCAGGCGGTAATCGAGTGAACTTAGAGATGCACTTGCAGGCGGTGTTCGAGTGAACTAGGAGGTGTACTTGGAGGTGGTAAATCTGGCAGCGGTCGATTGGGAGGGAGGCGGTTGATTGGGAGAGAGGCGCGACGGGAGCTGAGACTCTAATCATTGGTTAACTCTCAATTTTAAGAATGTGAAGAGAGATGACTTACCTTGGAGCTCATTCATGGAGAGCTGGCTGGACACGGTCCATCTGTAGGGAGGTATGTTGGGAGCTGAGCCTTCATTCTGAGGTTAACTCGTAATCACGTGAGAATGAAGGAGACTGGCTTGGAGATAGTCAATGTTTGGTGGATGCTGTACTCAGAGTTAACTCATGATCATGGCATGGAGAGATAGAGAGGGACGACTTAACTTCTTGTTCTCCCGTGATGGTAGAGTTGTGGATGAGGAAGAGAGAGGTTGGGGATGAAGATAGGAACGACATGGGAAGATTTGAGGGGATGTGTGAAATCAGTGGTACGACCTGCCGGATTGGGTTTAGAAAACCTCGTATCGGTGTTCCTGCCTGTCGAATCAGATATCTTATCAGCTATATCGGGTATGGTAAATTGACTCGGACATGAGATTCATCTTCAGTCCCAGTTTCTCATGATTTTTTCCCAAATCCCCTCCCATCTCTCTCTTTCTTGTCCACAACTCTACCATCACCAGAGAATACGAAGTTAAGTCATCCCTCTCTATCTCTCCATGCCATGATCATGAGTTAACTCCGAGTACAGCATCTACCAAACATTCAGTATCCTACAGCCAGTCTTCCTTTATTCTCACGCGGTTACGAGTTAACCCCAGAATATAGGCTCAGCAGGGTTAGGGTTAGGGTTAGGGTTAGGGTTAGGGTTAGGGTTAGGGTTAGGGTTAGGGTTAGGGTTAGGGTTAGGGTTAGGGTTAGGGTTAGGGTTAGGGTTAGGGTTAGGGTTAGGGTTAGGGTT
>Ga0307514_10000645_pt1 | contig 63434 bp, 54 predicted proteins | sample 16_EM_MG_FD_203088 | JGI IMG/M metagenome (GOLD analysis project Ga0307514, IMG submission 203088) | Populus trichocarpa ectomycorrhiza microbial communities from riparian zone in the Pacific Northwest, United States - 16_EM | ecosystem: Host-associated > Plants > Roots > Unclassified | place...
GAAGTCGAGAAGTGGATTGTTCATGGCATTCATCTGGCGGCTAGGCCGTCGGGTTCAAGAGGGCAACGGCATCCACAGTATCAGGCGCCGGCGTTTTCGGCGGCGGTGAGGGTATTGACCAGCAGCATGGCGCGCGTCATGGGCCCCACGCCGCCCGGCACCGGGGTGATCCAGCTCGCCACCTGCTGCACGCCCGCAAAGTCCACGTCGCCGCAGAGCTTGCCTTCATCGTTGCGGTTCATGCCGACGTCGATCACCACCGCGCCGGGTTTGACCATGTCGGCGGTGAGCACATTGCGCTTGCCGACGGCGGCCACGATCACGTCGGCCTGCAGTGTCATGGCCTTGAGGTCGGGCGTGGCGCTGTGGCAGATCGTGACCGTGGCGTTCTGCTGCAGCAGCATCAGCGCCATGGGTTTGCCGACGATGTTGCTGCGGCCGATGACCACCGCGTGTTTGCCGCGCAGGCTGTAGCCGATGGATTCGAGCATCTTTAGGCAGCCATGTGGCGTGCAAGGCCAGAAGCCGGGCTGGCCGACCATCAGCGCACCTGCGCTGGCCACGTGGAAGCCGTCCACGTCCTTGGCCGGGGAGATGGCCTCGATGACCTTGTGGCTGTCCATGTGCTTGGGCAGCGGCAGTTGCACCAGGATGCCGTGCACCAGCGGGTCGTTGTTGAGGGCTTCGATGCGCGCCAGCAGCTCGGCCTCGGGCAGGGTGGCGGGGTAGCGCTCAAGCTGGGCGTCCAGGCCGGTTTGCTGGCTGTCGTTGACCTTGTGCTTCACATACACCTGGCTGGCCGGGTCTTCGCCCACCAGCACAACGACCAGTTTGGGGGCGATGCCGCGGGCTTTCAGCGCTGCGGTACGGCCGGCGACTTCGGTGCGGATTTTCTGGGCGAGGGCGTTGCCGTCGATGAGTTGGGCGGTCATGGCGAAATGAAACTGATATTGAAGTAAAAACGCCCGCTGGCCAAGGCAAGACGGGCGTGGGGTGTTATTGAACTGGTAGCGTCAGGATTTGGGCGCCTGTTGTCCGAGGGCGATCTTCAGCAGGTCGGCCACGGTGTTGGCATTGAGCTTTTCCATGATGTTGGCGCGGTGCGCCTCCACCGTCTTGATGCTGATGCCCAGGTCGTCGGCGATCTGCTTGTTCAGGCGGCCGGCGACGATGCGTTCCAGCACCTGCGTCTCGCGCGAGGTGAGCTTGGACAGCAGCGCGCCGCGGCTGGCGGCCTGCTGGTGGTCGGTGAAGGTGCTCTTGGCGTGGTCGAGCATGCGCTCGACCAGGGCCACCAGCTCTTCTTCCTTGAAGGGTTTCTGGATGAAGTCCATCGCACCTTTTTTCATGGTGTCCACCGCCATCGGCACGTCACCGTGGCCGGTGATGAACACGACGGGCAGCGGCGACTTGCGCTCGATCAGCCGGTCTTGCAGTTCCAGCCCGGTCATGCCGGCCATGCGGATGTCGACGATCAGGCAGGCCACCTCGCGCTGGTCGTAGCGGCTCAAAAAGGACTCGGCCGAGTCGAAGCAGCGGACGCGGTAGTCCTTGCCCTCGAGTAGCCATTGCAGCGAATCGCGCACGGCCTCATCGTCGTCCACCACGTAGACGGTGCCCTTTTTTGGAATCAAACTCATGCAGTCACTCCGGAGTCTTTAGGAAAATCTTTAAGGGAATTCGCTGGGTTGGCGCCCTCGTTCGCGGCCGGTTGAACGGTCGTGTGGGGAGTTGTGCTCGTCAGTGCCAAAGCGGGTTTTGCCAACGGTATCCAGAATGTGAAGCGGCAGCCTGTGCCTTCGCTTCCATTGTAGAGGTTCTCTGCCTGCATCCGGCCCATGTGCGACTCGACGATGCTGCGGCACAGGTTCAGGCCGATGCCCATGCCTTCGGGCTTGGTGGTGAAGAAGGCCTCGAACAGCCGTTCCTTCACCTCGGGCGCCAGGCCCCGGCCGGTGTCGGTCACCGAAAATTCGATGCCGGCCTTGTCCTGCTCCATCTTGGGCAGCACGCGCAGTTCGATGTTGCGGTTGGCCGTGGGGCGCTCGGCCAGGTCGATGGCTTCGGCGGCGTTGCGCAGCAGGTTCACCAGCACCTGCTCGATCAGGATCGGGTCGACCAGCAGGCGCGGCAGCCGTGCGGCCACATAGTGGCTGAGCCGCACATTGCGCCGGCGCAGCTCGATGTTGGCCAGCTCCACGGCTTCGAAGACCATGCTCTCCACGTCGGCCAGGCTGCGGTTGGGCTCGCTGCGCTTCACGAAGGACTGGATGCGCTGGATGATCTGGCCCGCGCGCTGCGCCTGGCGCGCGGTTTTCTCGAGCGCGGCGATCAGGTCCGCCTCGGCGATGCCCGAGCCGTTGACGCGCGAGATGATGCCGTTGCAGTAGTTGCTGATGGCGGCCAGCGGCTGGTTCAGCTCATGGGCCACGCTGGAGGCCATCTCGCCCATGGTGATGAGCCGGCTGGAGCTTTGTGCGCGCTCGGTCTGGGCTGCGTATTGCTCTTCGGCGCGGCGGCGCGGCGTGATGTCGGTGGCGATCACCATCTGCACCAGCCGGCCGTCCACCCAGCTCAGGTAACGCGAACGCACCTCGAGCCATTTGCCCAGGGCTGGCGCGTAGATCTCGGCGCTTTCGACCTCGGTGCTGGTGACGCTGTCGGTGGGCAGGCCGGCGAAGGAATCGACGTCGTCCAGCGCCTCGTCGTTGTCGGGGCTGGCCGGCATGCCGGCCTGGGCCACGAGTTCTTCGTGCCCGTCGGTCTGCACGCCGAACCAGAGCCGGTACAGCTTGTTGGCGAACAGCAGTTCATGGCTGTTGATCGGCGCCACCGACACCGAGGCGTCCAGCGCCTCCAGCACGGTGGTGAAGCGTTCGTACGAGGCCGAGAGCTGCTCGCGGATGCGGTTGGGCTCGGTGATGTCGGTCATCGAAGTCATCCAGCCGGTTTGTTTGCCCACCGCGTCGATCAGCGGCGACACGTAAAGCCTGGCGTCGAAGATGGAGCCGTCGCGCCGCTTCACCCGCACCTGGAAGCCGGCGGGCGTGGAGCGGCCATTGAGTTCGTCCTCGAGCCGGGCCACCAGGTAGTCGCGGTCTTCCTCGGGCCAGTAGACGAAGGGGGCGGTCTTGCCGATCAGCTCGGCCTCGTTCCAGCCGGTCATCTGGCAGAACGCGGCGTTCACGTAGCTGATGCGGCCCTGCAGGTCGAGCGCGCGCATGCCGGTCAGCATCGAGTTTTCCATCGCGCGGCGGAAATTGGTTTCGGCGACAAGGGCTTGTTGCGCCTGCAATCTGCGTCGCGTGTGGCGCCAGTTGCCGATCAGCATCCAGGCGGTGAGCACGCTCAGGGCGCCGACCAGCCAGAACAGGCCGCTGCCGATCACGCCCTGCGAGGTGCGGTAGGCCTGGGCGCGCAGCACCAGCCCGTTGCCCACCGGCGAGACCGGCACCTCGTAGGCCTCGGCCTGGCTCGACCAGGGCATGAAGCGGCTGCCGACCGGGCGGATCGGCAGGGCGTTGCCGGCCAGCACACGGCCGTTGCCATTGAGCAGCGACACCGCGTATTTGGCCTGCACCTCGGACGGCACGCCGTAGCGCAACAGGCCTTCGTTGGAATATTCGGCCAGCAGCACGCCCGAGAAGCGGCCGCGGTCGCTCAGCGGGATGTGCAGCTGCAGCAGGGCGACGGTGTCGTTGCCGGCGGGCTGGGCATAGACCGGCTGCTGCAGGTCGCGGGCGAGGCTGAAGGTGCTTTCGGTGTCGCCGCCGGGGCGCAGCACCTGGTCGGGCAGGCGCGCCTGCGCGGGCGGCAGGCTGGGCGCGGAGTAGGCGGACAGGGTGCGGCGGCGCTCGTCGATCCAGCTCACCGTCTGCACTTCGGGGTATTGCGCCACCAGCGACTCGGCGCGGCTCACGAACTCTTGCGCGTCGACTTCTTCGTTGGAGATGTCGCGGCCGATGCGCATCAGCTGTTCCTGGCGCTCCAGCAGCCGCAGGCGGATCTGCTGCTGCGTGTATTCCACGTCGCGCTTCACGGCTTCCTGCTCGCGTTCGATTTCCTGCAGCCGCAGGTACATGAACGAAGAGCCGATCGCGGCAAAGAACAGCAGCACCGCGATCAGCGGCGCCAGCATGGCGTAGCGGTCCTGGCGGTGCGGCGTCTGTCGGCCCCACCAGCGACGCCACCAGTTACCGCGCTTTGGGGGCGGGTGCGTGGGTGTGAGGGGCGAGGGGCGCGTTGGCATATCGGGAGTGTAGGGGAGGCATGCCCGATTCATTGCAATAAACGGGCGGATTCTGCGTAGTTCTCCGGATGTGAAAAATCATAATATGAAATCAATAATCGTATCTTGAAATTGCCAGGCAATTATGAGAAACTAATTGCGTCAGCCTTAAAACTGCGCCTTCACCCTTCAAAATAACGTCACCAACAAGGAGACAAAGCATGTCAGCATTACCTGAAAACAGAGGCTCGGCCGCGAATGACGCGGACAGCCAGGAAACCCGCGAGTGGATGGATGCCTTGTCCGCCGTGATCGAAAGTGAAGGCCCGGAGCGCGCCCACTTTCTGCTCGAGCAGCTGCTGGAGCATGCGCGTGAGCAAAGCATCGACATGCCTTTTTCCGCGACCACCGGGTATGTCAACACCATCGCCACCGACAAGGAAGAGCGTTCCCCCGGCAATCTGGAAATGGAAGAGCGCCTGCGCGCCTACATGCGCTGGAACGCCATGGCCATGGTGGTCAAGGCCAACCGCCTGCACCCCGCCGACGGCGGTGACCTCGGCGGCCACATCGGCTCCTTTGCCTCGCTGGCCAGCATGTTCGGCGCCGGCTTCAACCATTTCTGGCACGCCGAGAGTGAAAACCACGGCGGCGACTGCCTCTACATCCAGGGCCACGTGTCGCCCGGCGTTTACGCCCGCGCCTACCTCGAAGGCCGCCTGACCGAAGAGCAACTGCTGCACTTCCGCCAGGAAGTCGACGGCAAGGGCCTGTCGAGCTACCCGCATCCGAAGCTGATGCCCGAGTTCTGGCAGTTCCCCACGGTGTCCATGGGCCTGGGCCCGCTGATGGCCATCTACCAGGCGCGGTTTCTTAAATACCTGCACGCCCGCGGCATTGCCAACACCGAAAACCGCAAGGTCTGGGTGTTCTGCGGCGACGGCGAAATGGACGAAGTCGAGTCCATGGGCGCCATCGGCCTGGCCGCCCGCGAAAAGCTCGACAACCTGGTCTTCGTCATCAACTGCAACCTGCAGCGCCTGGACGGCCCGGTGCGCGGCAACGGCAAGATCATCCAGGAACTCGAAGGCGAATTCCGCGGTGCCGGCTGGAACGTCATCAAGCTGATCTGGGGCAAGGAATGGGATCCACTGCTGGCGCGCGACAAGGACGGCGCGCTGCGCAAGATCATGATGGACACGCTGGACGGCGACTACCAGGCCATGAAGGCCAATGATGGCGCCTTCGTCCGCAAGAACTTCTTTGGCAAGGACCCGCGCACGCTGGAGATGGTCGCCAAGATGAGCGACGACGACATCTGGAACCTGCGCCGCGGCGGCCACGACTCGCAGAAGGTCTATGCGGCCTTCCACGCCGCCGTGAACCACAAGGACCAGCCCTCGGTGCTGCTGATCAAGACCGTCAAGGGCTTCGGCATGGGCAAGATCGGTGAAGGCAAGAACAACGTCCACCAGACCAAAAAACTGGCCGACGAAGACATCAAGGCCTTCCGCGACCGCTTCAACATCCCGATCCCGGACAGCCAGATCGCCGACATCCCGTTCTACAAGCCGGCCGACGACACCCCGGAGATGAAGTACCTGCACGAGCGCCGCAAGGCCCTCGGCGGCTACCTGCCGCACCGCCGCACCAAGGCCGACGAAAGCTTCACCGTGCCGTCGCTGGACACCTTCAAGTCGGTGATCGACCCCACGCCCGAAGGCCGTGAGATCTCCACCACGCAAGCCTACGTGCGTTTCCTCACGCAACTGCTGCGCGACCAGGCCCTGGGTCCGCGCGTGGTGCCGATTCTGGTGGACGAAGCCCGTACCTTCGGTATGGAAGGCTTGTTCCGCCAGGTGGGCATCTACAACCCCGCGGGCCAGCAGTACACCCCGGTCGACAAGGACCAGGTCATGTACTACAAGGAAGACAAGGCCGGCCAGATCCTGCAGGAAGGCATCAACGAAGCCGGCGGCATGAGCAGCTGGATCGCCGCGGCCACCAGCTACAGCACCAGCAACCGCATCATGGTGCCGTTCTACGTGTACTACTCGATGTTCGGCTTCCAGCGCATCGGCGACCTGGCCTGGGCGGCCGGCGACATGCAGGCGCGCGGCTTCCTGCTGGGCGGCACCTCGGGCCGCACCACGCTCAACGGCGAAGGCCTGCAGCACGAAGACGGCCACAGCCACATCCTGGCCAACACCATTCCGAACTGCGTGAGCTACGACCCGACCTTCGCGCATGAAGTCGGCGTGATCCTGCACCACGGCTTGAAGCGCATGGTGGAAAAGCAGGACAACGTCTTCTACTACCTGACGCTGCTCAACGAAAACTACGCCATGCCCGGCCTCACCGCCGGCACCGAAGAGCAGATCATCAAGGGCATGTACCTGTGCAAGGCGGGTGGCAAGCAAAAGACCCGCGTGCAACTGCTCGGCTCGGGCACCATCCTGCGCGAATCGATTGCCGCGCAGGAACTGCTGGCCAGCGAGTGGGATGTCGCCGCCGACGTCTGGAGCTGCCCAAGCTTCAACGAACTGACCCGCGACGGCCAGGACGCCGACCGCTTCAACCTGCTGCATCCGCTGGAGACGCCGCGTGTGCCCTTCGTGACGCAGCAGCTCGCGAAGAGCAGCGGCCCGGTGGTTGCCTCCACCGACTACATGAAGGCCTACACCGAGCAGATCCGCCCGTACATGCCCAAGGGCCGCACCTACAAGGCGCTCGGCACCGACGGTTTCGGCCGCAGTGATTTCCGCAGCAAGCTGCGCGAGCACTTCGAAATCAACCGCCACTACATCGTGGTGGCCGCGTTGAAGGCCTTGTCGGAAGACGGCACGGTGCCAGTGGCCAAGGTGGCCGAGGCGATTGCGAAGTACGGCATCAAGGCCGACAAGATCAACCCGCTCTACGCGTAAGCGAAAAAAGCCTCGATGGACGGCGCCGTTCCCATGCGGTGCCGTTTTCCCCTGTTCCTGGAGACAAAACATGGCATTGATTGAAATTAACGTCCCCGACATCGGCGACTTCGACGAGGTGACCGTCATCGAATTGCTGGTCAAGCCCGGCGACACCGTGAAGGCCGAGCAGTCGCTGATCACGGTGGAGAGCGACAAGGCCTCGATGGAGATTCCGTCGTCTGCCGCCGGCGTGGTGAAAGAGGTCAAGGTCAAGCTTGGCGACAAGGTCAAGCAAGGCTCGCTGGTGGTGATGCTGGAAGCCGAGGGCGCCGCCGCCGCTGCGCCGGCCGCCGCCGCCCCGGCACCTGCGGCCGCTGCTCCGGCACCAGCCGCTGCCGCGCCCGCGCCGAGCCCGGCGCCTGCCGCGGCCAGTGGTCCTGTGGAAGTGCGCGTGCCCGACATCGGCGACTTCAAGGACGTGACCGTCATCGAAGTGATGGTCAAGCCCGGCGATGCGGTCAAGGTCGAACAATCGCTGATCACGGTGGAGTCCGACAAGGCCTCGATGGAGATTCCCTCGTCGGCCGCCGGTGTGCTCAAAGAGCTGAAGGTCAAGATCGGCGACAAGGTCAACATCGGTGACTTGCTGGCCGTGCTCGAAGGTGTGGCGGGCGCCGCGCCTGCGGCCTCCCCAGCCCCCGCTCGGGCTGCGCCTGTCGAAGCCCCGGCGCCAGCCGCGGCCGCTGCAGGTGCCACGGGGGCCGCTTCGACAAGCTCAGCGCGAACGGAGGTCGCCCACAACCCGACGACGGCGCCGACCGGCCAACTGCCGCACGCTTCGCCTTCGGTGCGCAAGTTCGCCCGCGAACTCGGCGTGCCGCTCGAAGAGCTCAAGGGCAGCGGGCCCAAGGGCCGCATCACCGAGTCCGACATCCAGTCCTTCACCAAGTCGGTGATGGCCGGCACGGCGCAGACCAAGGCCCAGGCTGCGAATGCACCCAAGGCCGCGGCCGGCGGTGGCGAGGCGCTCGGGCTGCTGCCATGGCCCAAGGTCGATTTCACCAAGTTCGGCGAAATCGAGCGCAAGGACATGTCGCGCATCAAGAAGATCAGCGGCGCCAACCTGCACCGCAACTGGGTCATCATCCCGCACGTCACCAACCATGACGACTGCGACATCACCGAGCTCGAAGCCTTCCGCGTCAGCATGAACAAGGAAAACGAGAAGGCCGGCGTGAAGCTGACCATGCTCGCCTTCATGATCAAGGCCAGCGTGGCCGCACTGAAGAAGTTCCCCGAGTTCAACAGCTCGCTCGACGGCGAACAGCTGGTGCTGAAGAAGTACTACAACATCGGCTTCGCGGCCGACACGCCGAACGGCCTCGTGGTGCCCGTCATCAAGGACGCCGACAAGAAGGGCGTGATCCAGATCAGCACCGAGATGGGCGAACTGGCCAAGAAGGCCCGCGACGGCAAGCTCGGCCCGGCCGACATGAGCGGCGCCTGTTTCACCATCTCCAGCCTGGGCGGCATCGGTGGGCGTTATTTCACGCCGATCATCAACGCGCCCGAAGTGGCGATCATGGGCGTGTGCAAGAGCCAGATCGAGCCCAAGTGGGACGGCAAGGCTTTCGTGCCCAAGCTGATGCTGCCGCTGTCGCTGAGCTGGGACCACCGCGTCATCGATGGCGCCGCTGCCGCACGCTTCAACGCGTTCTTCGGCCAGGTGCTCACCGACTTCCGCCGCGTGCTTCTGTGACCCCCACGCTGATCACTTCGTGTATGGCGCTGCCCCCCGAGGGGGCGCGTCCTTGCTTGGGGCGGCCCTGCGCTGCGGACCTGAAATGACGACGGTTGTTGTCGTTAAAAAGGCGGGTCAGGTGGCGATTGCCGCCGACACGTTGGTGACCTTTGGCGACACCCGCCTGGGGCACCGCTTCGAGGACAACAGCAAGATCTTCAAGGTCGACGGCACGGGCGGGCCGAGCTATGTCGGCATGGCCGGCACGGTGGCGCATTTCCCGGTGCTGCGCAAGGCCATGACGGCCTTGCCCAAGGACCAGGTGCGTCTGGGCAGCAAGGACGAGGTGTTCGAAACCTTCTCCAGGCTGCACGCCGTGCTGAAGGAAAACTATTTCCTGCAGACCAAGGAAGACGACAACGACCCGTACGAGTCGAGCCAGTTCACCGTGGTGGTGGCCAATGCCAGTGGCATCTATGGGCTGTACAGCTACCGCGAGGTGTTCGAGTTCAAGGAGTTCTGGGGCATCGGCTCGGGCCGCAGCTTCGCGCTCGGCGCCTTGCACGCCTCGTGGAATTCGGCGAAAAGCGCACGCGAGCTGGCGGTGCAAAGCGTGAACACGGCCTGCGAGTTCGACAAGAACTCGGCCGGCCCGGTGGAAGTGTTCACGCTCAAATTGAAAAAATGAAATGGTGAGGGCTGGGTGAGGGCGCATGGCGCGCTCACCGCGGGTCGACGATACACAACCCAATGTGGAGATAAAAAATGGCAGCCGTAGAAATCAAAGTTCCCGATATCGGCGATTTCGCTGAAGTCACCGTGATCGAATTGCTGGTCAAGGTGGGCGATACCATCAAGCCCGAGCAGTCGCTGATCACCGTGGAGAGCGACAAGGCGTCCATGGAAATCCCGGCCTCGCAAGGCGGCGTGGTCACCGCGCTCAAGGTGGCGCTGGGCGACAAGGTCAAGGAAGGCTCGGTGGTGCTGACGGTCGAAGCCGCCGGCGCGGCTGCCGCGCCCGCTGCCGAGGCCAAGCCCGCGGCGGCTGCACCGGCGCCCACGGCTGCGGCCGCGCCGGCCCCGGTGGCCGCCAGCTTTGGCGGCACTGCCGATCTCGAATGCGACGTGGTGGTGCTCGGCGGTGGCCCCGGCGGTTATTCCGCTGCGTTCCGCGCGGCCGACCTGGGCCTGAAGGTGATGCTGGTCGAGCGTTATGCCACCCTGGGTGGCGTTTGCCTGAACGTGGGCTGCATTCCGTCCAAGGCGCTGCTGCATGTGGCCTCGGTGATGGACGAAGTCAGCCACATGGCCGACCTGGGCGTGGACTTCGGTGCGCCCACGGTGGACATCAACAAGCTGCGCACGCACAAGGAAAAGGTCATCGGCAAGCTGACCGGCGGCCTCGCCGCGATGGCCAAGATGCGCAAGGTCGGCATCGTGCGCGGGGTGGGCTCGTTCGTCGGTGCCAACCACCTGCAGGTCGCGGAGACCACCGGCAAGGAAGGCCAGGAGCAGACCGGCAAGACCTTCACCATCGCCTTCAAGAACGCCATCATCGCCGCGGGTTCACAAGCCGTGCGCCTGCCCTTCATGCCGGAAGACCCGCGCGTGGTGGACAGTACCGGCGCACTGGCGCTGAAAGATGTACCCAAGCGCATGCTGATCCTCGGCGGCGGCATCATCGGCCTGGAGATGGGCACCGTCTACAGCACGCTGGGCGCGCGCCTGGACGTGGTGGAAATGCTCGACGGCCTGATGCAGGGGGCAGACCGCGACCTGGTCAAGATCTGGCAGAAGATGAACGCGCCGCGTTTCGACAACATCATGCTCAAGACCAAGACCGTCTCCGCACGTGCCTTGCCCGAAGGCATCGAGGTTACGTTCGCATCGGCCGAAGAAGGCGGCACCGCCCCCGCGCCGCAGGTCTACGACCTGGTGCTGCAGGCCGTGGGCCGCACCCCCAACGGCAAGAAGATCGCCGCTGAAAAAGCCGGCGTGGCCGTGACCGACCGCGGCTTCATCAACGTCGACATCCAGATGCGCACCAATGTGCCGCACATCTTCGCCATCGGCGACATCGTCGGCCAGCCGATGCTGGCGCACAAGGCGGTGCACGAAGCCCACGTGGCGGCCGAAGTCATCGCCGGTGAACTGCAGGGCAACAAGGAACTGGCAGCCGCCGCCTTCAACGCCCGTGTCATCCCCAGCGTGGCCTACACCGACCCCGAAGTGGCCTGGGTCGGCCTCACCGAAGACCAGGCCAAGGCCCAGGGCATCAAGGTCAAGAAGGGCCTGTTCCCCTGGAACGCCTCCGGCCGCGCCATCGCCAACGGCCGCGACGAAGGTGTCACCAAGCTGCTGTTCGACGACTCCCCCGAAGCCCATGGTCACGGCAAGATCCTCGGCGGTGGCATGGTCGGCACCCACGCCGGCGACATGATCGGCGAAGTGGCCCTGGCCATCGAGATGGGCGCGGACGCGGTGGACATCGGCAAGACGATCCACCCGCACCCGACGCTGGGCGAAAGCATCGGCATGGCGGCCGAGATTGCGCACGGCAGCTGCACGGACGTGCCGCCGGCACGCAAGTAAGCTGCGGCAGCAATAGCCGGTACTCGGTCGCAGGCCGCGCAGCCTTTTCTGGGGTGCGCGGCCTTTTTATTGCTTGGTCTTGATCGCCCTTTGGGAACTTGGCGTGCAGCTTGGCAAAAAGCTTGGCATGAATTGGTTTTTGTTATTTAAATCAAATGTTTACAACGTTTTCGAAGTTGGCAAAATGAGCCTGCGGCTGGCTTCAGCTTGTCCCGGATCCGCGAGCCAGCGTCGGTTCGCCGTTCGGTATATTCCCTAGTTGTATAAGTCGAAACAACGGTGCCAAGTGCTCCTGTTCCATTGCCAAAGCCAGGCCAGAAGATGTCCCAGCCATTGAAACTCCCCGAGGTCCAGCCTGACTGGACCCGTGCGTCCGCCAAGGGGGATGCCGAAAACCCCTGGCGCATCGCGCTGGAGGCCACCGGCGCCGGCGTATGGGATTGGGACTTGCGCACCGGCTTGCAGCATCATTCTCGGCGCTGGGAGGAAATGCTGGGTTATGACGGTGACGTCGATGTCGACGGTGGTTACAACGAGTTCATGAGCCTGGTGCATCCCGACGACGTGCCGGTGTTGCAGGCGGCGGTGGCGGCCTGCCTCGATGGTTCGGCGCCGGGTTTTACCGCCGACGTGCGCCTGCGCCACAAGAACGGGTCGTGGATCTGGATCGCCTCGCGGGCCACGGTGGTGGAGTGCGATGCCGATGGCAAGCCGCTGCGGCTGATCGGCAGCCACACCGACGTCACCGACCGCAAGCAGGCGCAGATGGCGGTGCAGGACACGGAAAACCGCTGGCGCCTGGCGCTGGAGAGCACCGGCGACGGCGTCTGGGACTGGCACATCCAGACCGGCGTCGAATATTTCTCCAAGCGGCTGCTCGAGATCTACGGTTTCGCCGAAGGCGAGATGGCCGACCTCGCGGAGGAGCTGGACCGTCGCACCCACCCCGACGACAGGGCCCAGATGGAGCGCGACCGCCAGGCGCATTTCGACGGCCTGACCACCACCTATGCCAATGAACACCGCGTGATGTGCAAGGACGGCAGCTGGAAATGGGTGCTGAGCCGGGGCATGCTGATCAGCCGCGACGCCGAGGGCCAGCCGTCGCGCATGATCGGCACCCACACCGACATCGCCGACCGCAAGGCCTCGGAGGTGCTGATCTGGCAGCAGGCCTTCTTCGACACGCTCACCGGCCTGCCGAACCGCCGCATGTTCCGCGACCGGCTGGAGCAGGAGATCAAGCGCTGCAAGCGCGATGCGCAGCAGTTCGCCATCCTATTCATCGACCTCGACCATTTCAAGGAAGTCAACGACACGCTGGGCCATGACAACGGCGACCTGCTGCTGGTGGAAGCCGGCCGGCGCATCCAGGCCTGCCTGCGCGAACTCGACACCGTGGCCCGCATGGGGGGCGACGAGTTCACCGTGATCCTGACCGAGGTCAACGACGGCCGCCGCCTCGAGCCCACGCTGCAGAAGATCCTGCGCGCACTGGAGCGGGTGTTTCAGCTCGGCGACGAACAGGTCTTCGTCTCGGCCAGCATCGGCATCACGTTGTATCCGATCGATGCGCAGGAGATCGACGGCCTGTTCAAGAACGCCGACCAGGCGCTTTACGTGGCCAAGGGGGCAGGGCGCAACCGCTACAGTTTCTTCACCGCCTCGCTGCAGGAAGCGGCACAGATGCGGGCACGGCTGGCCAGCGACCTGCGCCACGGCCTGAAGGAACGGCAGTTCAGGGTGGTCTACCAGCCGATCGTCGAACTCGCCACCGGCTTGGTGCACAAGGCGGAAGCCTTGATCCGCTGGCTGCATCCCACGCGCGGGCTGGTGAGCCCGGCGCATTTCATCCCGATTGCCGAGTCGAGCGGGCTGATCGCGGAGATCGGCGACTGGGTGTTCCAGCAGGCGGCGCAGCAGGTGCGGGCCTGGCGTGAAACCCTGCACCCCGATTTCCAGATCAGCGTGAACAAGTCGCCGGCGCAGTTCCACCACGAAGGCGAGGGCCGCACCCCCTGGGCCGGCCAACTCGCCGCGATGGGGCTGCCGGGGCGCAGCATCGTGGTGGAGATCACCGAGGGCCTGCTGCTCGACACCAGCCGGCGCGTCATCGACAACCTGCTGGAGCTCGGCGACGCGGGCATCGAAGTCTCGCTCGACGACTTCGGCACCGGTTATTCCTCGCTGTCGTACCTGCAGAAATTCGACATCGACTTCATCAAGATCGACCAGTCCTTCGTGCGGCACCTGATTCCGGCCTCCACCGACCTGGCCTTGTGCAAGGCCATCATCCTGATGGCGCACGAGCTCGGCATCAAGGTGGTGGCCGAAGGTGTCGAGACCGCGCAGCAACGCGATCTGCTGGCCGAGGCCGGCTGCGACTATGCCCAGGGCTACCTGTTTGCCCGGCCGCTGTCGGCCGCGGATTTCGAGGCCTTCATCGCAAAGGCCAACCCCTTGCACTTCGGCTGATCAGGCTCTTCGCTGGGGCATGGTCTGCGACACTCGGCTGCATGGAAGACGCCTACGCCGCCCGACTCTGCCGGCCTTGAAGCTGGTCACCAACGCGTGCCTCTCTGCACCACGGCAACGGGCGCATTCGATCTATTTGCGGCCGCCGACTCGCAAATCATGCCACTGGTGGCCGTTTCGTCGACTAACATCGGCCCGGGTGGTTTTACCCTGGCAATCCAACGTGCATGGGTGAGAGCCGCTCGCGTATTGCATCGTACGGAGCTGGGTCAATGACTGCCGAAGACAGCGATGCCGGGCTGCGCGCCGCGGTGCAGGACTGGCGGGAGCGGCTGCTTCTCCTGACCGCATCGAGGCGACTATGAAGGGCGAACATGGGTATTCGGTTTTCATTTCCGGGTTCCAGGCGGTGGTCCTGGTGGATGCTGCGTTTGCTGGGTGTGGCCGTGCTCGCCGCGGCGGCCGGGGCGTCGTCGGCCTGGGCCCAGGGCGCTTGCAAGCGCCTGGTGGCAACCGGTAACCCGGAGTACCCACCATACCTGTGGCGCGACGCCGCCGATGAAACCCACCTCGCAGGCGCCAACGCCAGCCTGATGCAACTGGTTGCGCAGGAGATCGGCATTCCGATCGAGGTGCGCTACGCCGGCTCATGGGCACGGGTGCAGGAGGAGGCCCGCCTCGGGCGCGTCGACCTGATTGCCGGCGCATTCTTCACGGTCGAGCGGCTCGACTACATGGACTACGTGTATCCGCCGTTCCGCGAGACCCGCTCGGTGGTCTGGGAGCGCCAGGGGGCACCGCTCAAGTACCGGCAATGGGCCGATCTCAAGGGACGTGCCGGTGTGACCGTCATCAACAACAGTTTTGGCGAGGAGTTCGACCGCTTCGCCCGCAGCAGCCTGAAGATCGCCACGGTGCCGAGTCTGGAGCAGGCGCTGAAGATGCTGCAGCTCGGCCGGGTGGACTACCTGGTCTACGAGGAAGATCCGGCCACGGCCTACATCGCCAAGCTGGGCGTGGAAGGGCTGGCGGCGGTCAACCCTTCGGTGAGCAATGAACGCCTGTACCTCACGCTGTCGCACAAGTCGCCGTGCAACACCCCCGAGGTGCGCGCCGCGCTGGCCAAGGCCATGTACAAGCTGGCCCGAGAGAACACGATGAAGAAGCTGGTCGATGCCGGCATCCAGCTCTGGCGCACCCGGTAGGCCAGGCAGCTTCGCGCCAATTTCCCCAGAGGACGCAGTGCTGAAATTTTCGCTCAGACAAATCATGACGCTGGGCGTGGCGCTCGGCATCACGTTGCCGGCGCTGGTGCTGGGTGGTTTGGTCCTGACGGAGCGCCGTGAGAGAGATTTTGCCTTGCGCGTCCAGGAACCGCTGGCGCAATACACGCAGCTGCTTTCGAGTGCAATGGCCATGCCGATCTGGAACGTCGACAAGGCTGTGGCCACACAGCTTATCGGTTCGGTGATGCGCAACCCGGACGTGGTCGAGGTCACGGTGCTGGACGAGTTCGGCAAGGTCTTCGTCTCCGGCGCGGAGGCATCGCGCCAGACGTCGACGGTGCTGCGCCAGCAGCGCAGCATCGTGATGGAAGGCCGCACCATCGGCACGGTGACGGTGGCGCTCAGCACCTACCGCATGGCGCAGCAGTGGTGGGGCGACTTCGTGCAGCTGGGCCTGGCCTTGCTGGCGCAGGTGGGCATCTCTTTCCTGCTGGTGTTCCTGCTGGTGGAGCGGCGCGTGGTGCGCCCGCTCTACAAGCTGCAGATGGCCACCGCCAAGCTCGCGCGCGGCGAACTCGACCAGTCGCTGGACTGGCACCGCCGCGACGAGATCGGCAGCCTCGCCCACAGCCTGGACCTGATGCGCACGGCGCTTGGCAGCCTGATCGCGGAGCGCGATGCCAAGAATGCCGACCTGCGCCAGGAGCTGCATGACCGCCTGCAGGCCGAGGAGGCGCTGCGTTTCACCGACGCCAAGTTCAAGGCGATCTTTCACGCCTCGCCCTTGGCCATGACGGTGTCGCGCCATGCGCCCGGGCACCCGATCGTCGACATCAACGACGCCGGCCTGCGCCAGTTCGGGCTGCGGCGCGAGGCGCTGATCGGCCAGGGCCACGGCGTGTTGTGGCGGTGGCCACGTGACCAGGCCCATGTGCTGGAGGTTATCGAACACACCGGTCACATCGAGGATTTCGAGGCCTGGCTGTGCCGCGGCAATGACGAAGACGATGCCATCCTGTGCGAGATATCGGGCCGCCTGATCGACCTGGGCAGCGAGCAGTTGATCATCCTGGTGCTGGAGGACGTGACCGAGCGCAAGCGCGCTGCCGAGATGATCTGGAACCAGGCCAACTTCGACCGCCTCACCGGCCTGCCGAACCGTCACCTGTTCCAGGACCGGCTCGAGCAGGAGATGGCCTCGGCCGCGCGCGAAGGCCGAACGCTGGCACTGGTGTTCTTCGATCTCGACCTGTTCAAGGAAGTCAATGACACCCTGGGCCATGAAATGGGCGACAACCTGCTGCAGGAGGCCGCGCGTCGGCTGCGTGTGGGCGTGCGGCAGAACGACCTGGTGGCGCGGCTCGGCGGCGATGAATTCACGCTGATCCTGAGCGGCCTGGCCGACATCGCCGACGTGCACCAGATCGTGCAGGATGCGCTGCTGCGCCTGGCCGAGCCCTTCCTGCTCGGCGGGCAGCAAGTGCACATCTCGACGAGCGCCGGTGTGACCTTTTATCCGCAGGACGCGACCCTGGTCGAAACCCTGCTGAAGAATGCCGACCAGGCCATGTACGCGGCCAAGAGCCAGGGCCGCAACCGCTACAACGTGTTCACGCCGTCGATGCAGGAGGCCGCGCAAAAACGCATGCGGCTGATCAACGACCTGCGTGTGGCCGTGGCCGAGAAGCAATTCAGCATCCACTACCAGCCCATCGTCGAACTCAAGACCGGCCATATCCACAAGGCCGAGGCGCTGATCCGCTGGCACCACCCGGTGGACGGCATGGTCGGTCCGGCCGACTTCATTCCCATCGCCGAGGAGACCGGCATGATCGTCGAGATCGGCGACTGGGTGTTCCGCGAAGCGGTGAAGCAGGTGGCGGTCTGGCGGCGCAGCCACCATGCGCAGTTCCAGGTCAGCGTGAACGTGTCGCCGATGCAGTTCAGGAACGAGGGCATCGCCCAGGCCGCCTGGCTGGCCCACCTGAGCGCCATGGGGGTGCCCGGCCAGGCGGTGCTGGTGGAGATCACCGAAGGCTTGCTGATGGACGCGGGCCACAACGTCAGCGGCCAGCTCAATGTGTTCCGGCAAGCGGGCATCGGACTGTCGCTCGACGATTTCGGCACCGGGTATTCGTCGCTGTCCTACCTGAAGAAATTCGACATCGACTTCCTCAAGATCGATCAGAGCTTTGTACGCAACCTGACCACCGATTCGGACGACATGGCGCTGTGCAACGTGATCATCGTGATGGCCCACACCCTGGGCCTGAAGGTGGTGGCCGAGGGCGTGGAGACGCAGGCCCAGTGCGACCTGCTGACCGCCGCTGGCTGCGATTACGGGCAGGGTTACCTGTTCGCGCGGCCGGCACCGGCGGGCGAGATGACCCTGGCGCTGCCGCGTCGGTCCACCGGTTCGGTGGAGATCAGCCGGCCTTGACGATGTCCCCCGGCAGATCGCGGCCGTGGTATTTCTTGTAGATGGCGTTGAGCTTGCCGTTCTTGAGGTTGGTCAAGACCCAGCCGTTGATCCATTCCTTGAGCTTGGGTTCACCCTTGCTCATGGTGATGCCCAGGCCCGAGTCGAGCTGCGAGAACTTCAACTCGAAGTTCTTGCCCGGGGCGCGCTTGTTGATCTCGCCCAGGTTCGACGGGGTGCTCGAGAAAATGTCCACCTGGCCAGTGGCTACCGAGGTGATCAGGGTGGCGTCGTCTTCATAGCGCATGATTTCCGCGCCCTTGGCCTCCTTGGTGGTGAGCTGGTCGTTGGTGGTGGCGCGGGTCAGTCCGATGCGTTTGCCGGCGAGGTCGGCGTAGCCGGTGATCGTCACGTCCTTGGGGGCGGCAACCATGATGGTGATGGCGGAGTAGGGGATGGAGAAGTCCACCACCTTGGCGCGGTCTTCGGTGACCGACAGGGCGGAGATCACCAGGTCGACCCGCTGGGCCTGCAGCGTGGGAATGCGTGCGGCGGTGCTGACCGGCACGATCTCCAGCTTCACGCCCAGGTCCTTGGCGAGCTCGGTGGCGGTGTCCACGTCCGAACCGGTGGGCTGCAGGTTGGCGTCGGTGTAGCTGAATAGCGGCGTGCCGATGGCGATGGCCACGCGGACCTTGCCGGCCTTCTTGATTTCATCGAGCTGGTCGGCCAGGGCCGCATGGGTGCAGCAGGCCAGCAGCACGGCGGCCAGGGTGGTGCGGGCAATGCGCGTGCGGGCTCGGGGGCGGGTGGTGGGGGCGGTGGGGAAGTTCATGTTTTGTCTCCTGATGTTGTGAATGGAACGGTTGGCAAGATGAAACAGGCAACGGACGTTTTATAACCTGTTGTCGAGCAAGGCCTTGCCCTCGGGGATTTTGGCGCGTTGGGCATCTTGCGCCGCCGCCGAGATCTGCGTTGATTGGTCAGGCCAACAGGCATGGGTAATCCCTTGAGAGAGCCGAGGGTGCCGCTACTTTCATAGCAAGAAACAAGGGCCTGTGCTGCTGATGGGGTGTAACGCGATAATTTGTCAGGTGTCGGTTTTGTTGACACTTTTCGATCCTGGTTTTTGAGTTGTGCGTGAAGTCTATTGATTTTCAAGGGTTTTCCATGGTGGCCTGGTATTTGCTTTGTACCCGGTCAGTAGATGGATTTTTTGAATAATCAAGGGGTTTTATGAAAAAAGTGTTTTTAAGTGTTGCATTGGCTGCGGCAGCTTTGATCTCCGTTCCGGCGCAGGCCGTTTCCGTCAGCTTCAACTACACCAACACCAATGTGTCTGGTGGCGACCAGTCGGGCAAAACCAGCCCCTTGCTGAGTGCCAACAACGTGGCCACCTCCGGCTCCGGGGTGTTCGTCGAAACCTTCAGCGCGCTGAACGGCGGCGGCAACAGCCAGGGCTGTGGTCTCGACACGCCGGCCGGCCTCGTCAGCATTACTGGCGGCTCTTATGGCTTTCGCCAGGGCTCGACCACCGGCGCCGCGGCACCGGCTGGCGACAGCACCTGCTTTGCCTATGGTCCGGCCATCGGTGGCAAGCTGCCCGATGAAGTCAACATCAACTACTCCGGCTTGATCTCGACCCTGGGCGGCGGCAGCAGCCTGAACTACCTGGGTCTGTACTACGGTTCGATCGATACCTATAACGACCTGATCTTCTATGATGCGGACGGCAACGTGATTACCACCATCACCGGTACCAGCCTGATCGCTTTGTTCAAGGGCACGTCGGGCAACAAGACGTCAGACTCGTCGAACATCTACGTGAACCTGTTCTTCAGCCCCGACGAGCAGTTCACCAGCTTCTCGTTCAAGACCACCGGCATCGCGTTCGAAATGGACAACGTGGTGGTTGGCTTCAACGTGAGCGCCATCCCCGAGCCCGGCTCCGTCGCCCTGCTGGGCCTCGGCCTGGCCGCACTCGGTGTGACCCGCCGCCGCAAAACCCAAACCCAAACCGAAACCCAGGCCTGATCGGCACTCGCCGGCAGTCTTGCCAAGCCCGCCGGACGACTTGTCCGGCGGGCTTTCTTGTTGGCAAGATCGGCCTCGGCAACCGTTATCATCGAAGGGTTGCCAAAATATGCGCCGGCCCTTTCGGCGCCTGCCAAAAAAGCGGCGCGGCGGTACATCCTGCGTCCGCATCCATATATCTGCCCGTAGCTCAGTTGGATAGAGCATCAGCCTTCTAAGCTGAGGGTCACAGGTTCGATCCCTGTCGGGCAGGCCAGCCATTCGACCGATGGCGTCCACGTGACGCGACATTCCGGGTGTCATGGTTTTCGCGTAGGTCGACGATTTGCATAGGTCGCAAGCCTTGGCTTGCGCTACGATGCAGCGTAGCCCCTCCGATCCAGCCCGAGAGTCGACGCTGATGCCTAATTCCGCGAGCCAGTCTCCGTTCGCACGGGGCCGACAGATTCCCTTGTGGTCCTGGCTTGCATTGGTGTTCGCGCTGCTGGCCGGCACGGCGCTTTCGGTGCACGAAGCACAGCGCATCCGGGCCGCAGAGGGGGCGCTGCTCAAACAGAATTTCAACAAGGACGTCGATGCCGCCCTGGCGTTGATTCACGCCCGGGTGGCCGCGCAAGAGCAGTTGCTGCGCGCCGGCCTGGGGCTGTACAGTTCTTCCGACGATGTCAGCCGTGCCGAATGGCATACCTTTACCCTGCAGATGCGGCTGCGCAACCAGTATCCCGGCCTGCGCTCGCTGGGTTATGTCGGCCGGGTTACGCCCCCGGGGCCGGCATTGCAGCAGCAGCGCATGCAGGTGATCTATATCGAGCCGACCGAAGCCGGGGCACTTGACGGCGTGCGCAATGCCAACATGCTGGGGTTCGATATGGCGACACTGCCGGTGTTGCGCGACGCCATGGCGCTGGCCCGCGACAGCGGCGAGGTGGCGCTGTCGGGCAAGCTTGAACTGGCGTCGTCATCGTCATCACCGCCGGGGCTGGTGGCCGATGTGCAGTCGGTGATGTTCATGCCGATCTACGACGACCGCGGCATCCTTTCCGACCTGACGCAGCGCCGCGGCGCGCTCAAGGGTTATATCTTCGGCTTCTCGCGCATGGACGAACTGGTGGACGCCGCACTCAAGGGGCAGGTGGAAGGCATGGCGGTAGAGCTTTTCGACGGCCACCTGCCCATGCCCGAGGCGCGGGTGTACAGCGCCCGCGCGGGGCAGGCCCGGGGCGAAGATCTGTTGCTGGAGCGCGTGGTGCCGTTCGACATGGGCCAGCGCGGCTGGACCTTGCGCTTCAGCGCCTTGCCGGCCTATGAGGCGACGATGCCCGCCGGGCGCTCGGTCTCGGTGCTGGTAACCGGGCTGCTGCTGACGCTGCTGTTCACCACCGCGCTGGGTGTGTTGATGCGGCTGCGTGCGCGGGCGGAGCGGCGCGCGGCATCAATGGGCAGCGCCTACCGGCGCAGCGAGGCGCGGGCACAGACCATCGTGGCCCATACGGCCGAGGGCATTCTCACCACCGATGCCGAGGGCCGGATATTGAGCGCCAATCCCGCGGTCGAGGCGATTTTCGGCTGGGCGCCGGTGGTGCTCGCGGGCCGTCCCCTGGCGAGCCTGCTGTCGTTGCCCCTGAACGAATTGGCGCAGGCCGGCACCGGCGAAACGCTGCGCCGCGACCTGGCGGCGAAGACGCAGAACGGGCGCGAGCTGCAGGTGCGCGCCGCGGTCAACGTGATGGTGCTGGACGGACAGCGCGGCTACGTGGTGATGGTCAGCGACCTGACGCGGCAGAAGCTGTCGGAGCAGGCCGCGGCCCGTATCGCCCAGCTCAACACCGCGATCCTGCAGAGCGCGCCGTTCATGGTGGTGAGCTGCGACAAGAATGGTGTGATCCAGAGCGTGAATGCGGCCACCGAGCGCATGTTGTGGTACCGGCGTGAGGAACTGGTGGGGCGCAGCGTTTTCGAGACCTTGTTGCTGTCCGATGAACTCGCCGCGCATGCCGCCCAGGCGTCGATCGACCTGGGCATGACGGTGCCGCCGCAGGCCATGGGCGCGCGCGCACTGCGCGGCCTGGCCGATGAAAGCGAATGGACCCTGCTGCGCAAGGACGGCTCGGCACTGCCGGTCAACATGGCGGTGGCGGCGATGCGCGATGCGCGTGGCTTCCCCACCGGCTTCGTCGGCATCGCCTACGACATCAGCGAGCGCAAGCGGTCGGAGAGCTACATTCGCCACCTGGCGCACCACGACGCGCTCACGGCCCTGCCCAACCGCGTACTGCTGCAGGACCGTGTCGGGGTGGCCATCGAGCATGCCAAGCGCAGCCGTCGGCAAGTGGCGGTCATGCTGCTCGACCTGGACCATTTCAAGCAGATCAACGATTCGCTGGGCCACGGCGTGGGCGACGCGGTACTGCAGGAAGTGGCGGCACGGCTGCGCAATACGGTGCGGCAGTCGGACACGGTGGCGCGCATGGGGGGTGACGAGTTCTGCGTGGTGCTCAGCGACATGGCCGATCGCGCCGAGGCGACACGGGTGGCGCACAAGCTTCTGGAAGCCGTGCGGCCGGCGATGGTGCTCGGCGTGCGCGAGTTGCACATCACGGTCAGCATCGGTATTGCCGGGTATCCGGAAGACGGCGCTGATCTCGCCACACTTTTGCAGAATGCCGACATCGCCATGTACGCCTCCAAGAAGCGCGGCCGCAACGCCTTCGAGGCTTTCGAGCCCGGCATGCAGACCGATTCGACCTTGCGCATGACGGTGGAAGATGGCCTGCGCGCGGCGCTGGTGCGCGACGAACTGGTGCTGCACTTTCAGCCGAAGGTGGACCTGTCCGATGGCAGCTTGCTGGGCGTGGAGGCCTTGCTCCGCTGGAACCGGCCTGGCCATGGCCTGGTGGCGCCTTGCGATTTCATCGCCGTGGCCGAGGACTCCGGCATGATCGTGCCGATGGGCGACTGGGTGCTGCACCAGGCCTGTGCCGACGCGGTGCGGATGCAGGCGCGGCTGGGTTTCGTGGTGCCGATGGCCGTGAACATGTCACCGCGGCAATTCCGTCAGGCCGGCCTGGTGCGCCGCGTCGAGGACGCGCTGGCCGGTTCTGGCCTGGCGCCTGAATGCCTGGAGCTGGAAATCACGGAAAGCGTGCTGATCGACGACACCGAGGTCGCCACCGAACTGCTGGAGGCGCTGCACCGCCTGGGGGTGCGCCTGACCATCGACGATTTCGGCACCGGCTTTTCAAGCCTGAGCTACCTGCACCGCTTTCCGGTCACCACCCTGAAGATCGACCAGAGCTTCATCGCCGACTTGCCGACCAATCCCTACAGCGAAGCCATCGTGGCCTCGGTGGTGGGGCTGGCGCGCTCGCTCAAGCTGCATGTGGTGGCCGAAGGCGTGGAAACCGTCGAGCAGCGCGAGCGGCTGCGTGCCCACCATTGCGAGGGAGGGCAGGGTTACCTGTTCGGCCCGCCGCTGTCGTTCGACGCCTTGTGCACCTTCCTGGAGGAGCGCCACGGCATGGAGAAGGCCGTGGCCTAGCCAAGCGCGGCCATTGTCAGTTTCAGCCCGCTGGCCGGCGTTTCAGTTTTGGCCCGCCGGCCGGCGTTCGTGCTGGGTCTTGCCGAACAACACTTCGCGCGCCCTGTCGTCGGTGATGGGCTTGCGCAGATGGGCCAGTACCTGCACGCCGCGCTGCACCGCCGGCCGCGCGGCGATCCGGTCAAACCAGTCCTTGAGGTGGGGATAGTTCGCCCAGTCGATACCCTGGTTCTGCCAGCCGCGCAGCCAGGGAAAGATGGCGATGTCGGCAATGCTGTAGGCACTGCCGGCGATGAATTTGTGGCTGGCCAACTGCGTGTCCATCACGCCGTAGAGGCGCCGGGCTTCGTTGGTGTAGCGGTCCACCGCGTAGTCGATCTTCTCCGGCGCGTACATGCGAAAGTGGTGGGTCTGACCCAGCATGGGGCCGACGCCGCCCATCTGGAACATCAGCCACTGCAGCACCTCGAACTTGCGGCGGTCCGACTTCGGCAGGAACTTGCCGGTCTTGCCGGCCAGGTACAGCAGGATCGCGCCAGACTCGAACAGCGCGATGGGTTTGCCATCCGGACCATCGGGGTCGACCAGCGCGGGAATCTTGTTGTTGGGGCTGATCTTCAGGAACTCCGGTTTGAACTGGTCGCCGGTGCCGATGTTGACCGGCGTGGCGGTGTAGGCCAGGCCGCATTCCTCCAGCATGATGTGCACTTTGTGCCCGTTCGGCGTGGGCCAGGAATAGACTTGGATCATGGTGATTCACTCGCGATGGAAAGGGGGCAGGCCCGGACTCTAGGCCAAATCGCGATTTCCTGCCGGCGAGTGGATTTCATCCACGCAATCCACGCCCACCAGGCGAGGCTGCCGCGTTTGCCGCAGCGGCCCGGCCGGTCAACTGTCGCGGGTGATCAACTGCGGGTGATCGGCAGCTCCACCTCGCGCGGATGCGCCGCGTATTTGCCGAGTTCCATCTTGGCGATGGCATTGCGGTGCACTTCGTCCGGGCCGTCGGCGAAGCGTAGCGTGCGTGCGGCGGCATAGGCATAGGCCAGCGGGAAGTCGTCGCTCATGCCGCCGCCGCCGTGGGCCTGCATGGCCCAGTCGATGACCTGGCAGGCCATGCTGGGCGCTACCACCTTGATCATGGCGATCTCGTTTTTCGCCACCTTGTTGCCGGCCACGTCCATCAGCCATGCGGTCTTGAGCGTGAGCAGGCGGGCCATGTCGATCTTGCAGCGGGCTTCGGCGATGCGTTCCTGCGTCACCGTCTGTGCCGCCACCGGCTTGCCGAAGGCCACGCGCGACGAAGCGCGTTTGCACATCAGTTCCAGCGCGCGCTCGGCCAGGCCGATCAGGCGCATGCAGTGGTGGATGCGGCCCGGGCCGAGGCGGCCCTGGGCGATCTCGAAGCCGCGGCCCTCGCCGAGCAGGACGTTCGCCGCGGGCACGCGCACGTTGTCGAAGCTCATCTCCATGTGGCCATGGGGCGCGTCGTCGTAGCCCATCACGTTGAGCGGGCGGATCACCTTGATGCCAGGGGTGTTGGCCGGGATCAGGATCATGCTTTGCTGCGAATGGCGCGGCGCCTCGGGGTCGGTCTTGCCCATGGTGATGTAGATGGCGCAGCGCGGATCGCCCGCGCCCGAGATCCACCACTTGCGGCCGTTGACCACGTAGTCGTCGCCCTGGCGCTCGATGCGGGTGGCGATGTTGGTGGCGTCGCTGGAGGCGACGTCGGGTTCGGTCATGGCGAAGGCGGAGCGGATCTTGCCTTCGAGCAGGGGCTTGAGCCAGCGTGTCTTGTGCTCTTCCGATCCGTAGCGCGCGATGGTTTCCATGTTGCCGGTGTCGGGTGCCGAGCAGTTGAACACCTCGGAGGCCCAGGGTACGCGGCCCATGATTTCGGCCAGCGGAGCGTATTCCTGGTTGGTCAGGCCCGCGCCGTCGAAACCCGCCGCGGCCGCGCTGTCCACCGGCAGAAACAGGTTCCACAGGTCTGCGGCCCGGGCCTTGGCTTTCAGTCCTTCAATAGTTTGCAGAGGCGTCCAGCGCTGGCCGGCGGCGCTGTTGGCCTGCAACTCTGCGGCGAGTTGGGCCTCGGCGGGGTAGACGTGTTCGTCCATGAACCGCAACAGGCGCGCCTGCAGTTCCTTGGTCTTGGGGGAATAGTCGAAATCCATTGTTGTCTCCTGGGTGGGGGTTGGTTGGGCCGGTGGCCTCAGGTTTTTTGGGCGAACTGCCAGGCCATCTCGGCCAGTGGGCGCGCGCCGGCCGCCGAGGCCACGGCCTGCGCGCTGGAGGCCGTGCCGGCCTCCACACGCTTGGCGATGCCCTGCAGGATGGCCGCCAGGCGAAACAGGTTGTAGGCCAGGTAGAAGTTCCAGTCGGCCTGTAGCGCATCGAAGCTGGTGATGCCGGTGCGTTCGCAATACAGCCGCATGTAGTCGGCTTCGAGCGGAATGCCCAGGCTGGCCACGTCGAGCCCGGCGATGCCGCGAAAGGTACCGGGCGGGATGTGCCAGGCCATGCAGTGGTAGCTGAAGTCGGCCAGCGGATGGCCGAGCGTGGACAGTTCCCAGTCGAGCACCGCCAGCACCCGCGGCTCGGTTGGGTGGAACATCAGGTTGTCAAGCCGGTAGTCGCCGTGCACGATGCTGGTTTTGCCGGCATCGCGCGCGCTGGCAGGCATGTGCTGCGGCAGCCAGGCCATGAGCTGGTCCATGGCGGGAATCGGCTCGGTGATGGAGGCCTGGTACTGCTTGCTCCAGCGGCCGATCTGGCGTTCGAAATAGTTGCCGGGCCTGCCGTAGTCGCCGAGCCCGCGGGCTTTGACGTCAACCTTGTGCAGCGCGGCGATGACGCGGTTCATCTCGTCGTAGATCGCGCCGCGCTCGGCCGGGCTCATGCCGGGCAGAGACTGGTCCCACAACACCCGGCCCTGCATGAACTCCATGACGTAGAAGGCGCGGCCGATGACGGACTCGTCTTCGCACAGGCAGAACATGCGGGGCACCGGCACATCGGTGCCGTGCAGGCCATTCATCACGGCGAATTCGCGCTCCACCGCATGGGCCGAAGGCAGCAGCTTGGCCGCGGGGCCTGGCTTGGCCCGCATCACATAACTCTGGCGCGGTGTGACGAGCTTGTAGGTCGGATTGGACTGGCCGCCCTTGAAGATCTCCACCTGCAGCGGGCCCTCGAAGCCTTCAAGGTGCTGCGCGAGCCAGGCCGCCAGTGCCGCTTCATCGAAAGCCTGGGCACCGGTGACGGCGCGGGTGCCGACGAAATGCTGGAAATCGGTCATGTTGCTGTTCGTCCGAAGTGAAGGTCCGTGAGAGCCAGCCAGGGGCGCTGGTGCCAGGGTTCAGTTGTTGGCGTCGACGATGCGCATCAGGGCTTCGCGGTTGCGCACGGTGAGGCCGGCGGGTTCGATGCGAATGACTTCTTCGCGCTCCATGGCCTTGAGCTCCTGGTTCACCCGCTGGCGCGAGGCACCGAGCAACTGGGCCAGTTCCTCCTGCGCCAGTTGCAGGCTGATGCGCATTTCGTTGGCGTTGGCCAGGTTGGGCACGCCGTAGCTGCGTACCAGGTGGGTCAGCTGTTTGGCCAGGCGCGCGCGCAAGGGCAGGGTGTTGAGGTCTTCGACCAGGCCGAACAGCTGGCGGATGCGGCGCGCATGCAGGCGCAGCAGGGCTTCATACAGTTCGGTGTGGGTGGCGAGGATCTTTTTGAAGTCGGCCTTGGCCACGCACAGCGTGGTGGTGTCGCCATGGGCATAGGCGTCGTGGGTGCGGCGGTCGCCGTCGAAGATGGCCACGTCGCCGATCCAGATGCCGGGCTCCACATAGGTCAGGGTGATCTGCTTGCCCGACACCGAGGTCGAGCTGACGCGCACCGCACCGAGCGCACAGGCCATCCATTCTTCTGGTGGGTCGCCCCGGGCGGCGATCAGGTCGCCGTCCTTGTAGCGCTTGACGTAGGCGCAGCGAAGAATGTCGTGCCGAAGCGAGGGCGAGAGGCTGGCAAACCAACGCCCTGCGTTGATCGCCGCTCGTTCCTCGATGGTAAGAATCGGTTCGTCCATGGCCTGTCTTCCGAATGACTGCGTAAAACATGCATTGTCACGCGCGGGATCGGCCTGGCGGCTCAGGGTTGTCACCTGAGCGTCTGTCGGAAAAATGTTCGCGGGGTTCGCCTGTGGCCGCCGCCGGGCGTCAGTCGTAGCGCGGCGTCTGTTTGTCGAGGAAGGCGTCGATGCCGATGCCGGCGTTGGCGTGGTAGAGGTTCTTCACGAAATGGTCGCGCTCGCTGCCGAGCTGCTGTGTGAGCGTGGCCTGGGCCGCGTCGTTGACCAGTTCCTTGATGCTGGCTAGGGCATTCGGCGCGCGTGCATTGAGCCGCTCCGCAAGGCTCAGTGCTTCGGCCAGGGCCTGCCCCACGTCGGCCAGGCGGTTCACCAGGCCCAGCGCATGCAGGCGCTCGGAACCGATGCGTTCGCCCAGCATCAGCAGTTCGGCGGCCAACTGGCGCGGCAGCGCGCGCGACAGGCTCCAGCTGGCGCCGCCGTCGGGTGAAAGTGCCACGTTGCTGTAGGCCATCACGAACACCGCGTTGCGTGCGGCCACAAGAAAATCACAGGCCAGCGCCAGTGAAAAGCCGGCGCCAGCCGCCGCGCCTTCGACGGCGGCAACCACCGGCTTGGGAAAGGTGCGGATCGCTTCGATCCAGTTGTGCAGGCCCTCTATGCTGGTTGCCGGCACCTGGGATGGCAGTGCGCGGCTGTCGCGCAGGCGCTGCAGGTTGCCGCCGGCGCAGAAGGTGCTGCCTTCGCCGGTGATGACCACGCTGCGAATGTCGGGGCTGGATTCGGCCACGCTCAACGCCTCGACCCCGGAGGCGTAGATTTCAGGCCCGAGCGCGTTGCGGTATTCCGGATTGCTGAGGGTCAGCACCATGGTCTGGCCATGGCTGGTACTTTTGAGTTCGGCGGGCATGCGGTTCCAGTGGTGTCGAAGAGGTACCCAAAAAAGCCGGGAGATAAAATCGTGGCTTATAAAAACCTGGCTTATTTTTCCTCGTGGCGCAGGCTCAGCCCGATCGCGCCGCGGCGGCGCAGCCAGGGGCTGGGACGGTAGCGCGGGTCACCATACACGGTTTGCAGGTTGAACAACACTTCCAGCACGTTGGTCGGGCCGTAGCGGTCGCCCATGGCCAGCGGGCCGAGCGGATAGCCCAGGCCCAGCGTGACGGCGGTTTCCAGATCCTCGGGCGAGCAGATGCCTTGCTGGCACATGTCGGCGGCGATGTTGACGATGGTGGCGACCACGCGCTGGCTGACGAAGCCGCCGCTGTCGCGGATCACGCTGACCGCCTTGCCGTCGCGCGCGAACAAGGCGTGGGCCGCATCGCGCATGTCGATGCGGGTGGCGGGGTTGGTGGCCAGCACGCGGCGTTTGGTGGCCGCGTCTTCCATCATCATGTCGATGCCGATGGTGCGCGCCGGATCCAGCCGCTCCACCACCGCCACGGTGGTGACGTCGAAGCCCAGCGGCGCCACCAGGGTCAGGGCGGCCGGGGAGGGCGAACTGCCGGTTTCGATCTTCGCGCCCAGGTCCTTCAGCAACTGCAGCAACTCGGCGCGCCGGCTCGCACGCGGCGATACCCACACCGGCGGCATGTCGGCGACTTCGGGCACCGGCGGCTCGGGCGGCATCTGGGCCACGCCGTCGACATAGCGGTAGAAGCCTTCACCCACCTTCTTGCCGACCACGCCGCCGGCCAGGCGCTGCGCGGTGATCACGCTGGGGCGGTAGCGCGGCTCCTCGTAATACTGGCGGTAGACCGACTCCATGACCGGATGCGACACATCGAGGGCGGTCAGGTCCATCAACTCGAAGGGGCCGAGCTTGAAGCCGATCTGGTCCTTCAGGATGCGGTCGATGGTGGCGAAGTCGGCCACGCTTTCCCCGACGATGCGCAGTGCCTCGGTACCGTAGCCGCGGCCGGCATGGTTGACGATGAAGCCTGGCGTATCTTGTGCCTGCACCGGGGTGTGGCCCATCTGCCGCGCGTAGGCGGCCAGGTCGGTGCAGACGCCGGGCGCGGTCTTGAGGCCGGCGATCACTTCCACCACTTTCATCAGCGGCACGGGGTTGAAGAAGTGAAAGCCCGCGAAGTTCTGCGGCCGCTTCAGCCGCGCGGCGATGGCGGTGATGGACAGCGAAGAGGTATTGGAGACGAGCACCGCCGTGGGCGAGACGCAGGCTTCCAGTTCGGCGAACAGGGTCTGTTTGACGTCCAGCCGCTCCACAATGGCTTCCACCACCAGGTTGCAATCGGCCAGGTCGGCCAGGCTTTGCACGGCTTGGAGGTTCGCCTTCGCCGCGCTGACATGGGCTTCGGTGAGTCGGCCTTTTTCGGCCAGCTTGTCCCATTGTGTGAAAACAGCGGCACGCGCTATGGTCACCGCATCGGCCTGCATGTCGAACAATTTGACCGTGCTTCCTGCTTGTGCTGCAATTTGCGCAATTCCGCGCCCCATTGCACCGGCACCAACGATTCCGAGGATTGGATACATAATTTTCATGTCGCGAATTATCACTTCGTGTTTCTGATGGTATGGTGTGACTGAATCCAAAAAGAATTGTAAAAAATTGCAGTGAAACTCAGAAATACCCTCCTTGGATCCACCCTACTGGTTGCGGCGTTTGGCAGCTCCGCACTGTCTTTGGGACGAGCCCGTGGTGCGGTGGTTCTGGGGCAGCCGTTGGACCTCTCGGTCGACGTGCGGCTGGACCAGGCGGAAGATGCCGTCGGCCAGTGTTTCAGTGCCGAGGTGTTTCATGCGGACAGCCGTGTCGACGGCAACCGGGTTCAGGTCACCGTCCAGAATGTCACCCCGGCCTTGACTGCCGTGGTGCGCATCCGGTCATCGGCCATCGTGGACGAGCCGGTGATGAGCGTGGTGCTGCGCTCCACCTGCGGCCAGTCCACCTCTCGCAGATATGAATTCCTGACCGACTTTCCGGTGGAAACCCGTTCTGGCGCCGTGCCCACGGTGATTCCTGCCGCCGTCACCGCGCAGGCGCCGGCTTCACCGGCAGTGCAGGCGCCATCGGAGCCCATGGCCAGTGCGCCTGCTCCGGCTCCGGCTCCGGCTCCGGCTCCGGCTCCGGCCCCAGCACCCGTGAACGTTGCTCCGGCACCGGCCCCCGTGCCGCGTGCGGTGGCCGCACCACGGCCACCACGTCCTGTGGCCACCACCAGGCCACCAGCGCCGCCACGGCCGGCCCGGGCAGCGGAACAGGCGCCGCGCACCGTCCCGGCCCCCGTACGCCAGGCTGAAGCGGTACAAAACCGGCCGCGCCTGCGGCTCGATGCACCGGTCGCGGCCGAGAGCCGGCAAGGACAACTCAAGTCATCTAACGAACTGCTCAGCGTACCGACCGACAACGCCGAGCAGCGCGCCGAGGCCACGGCGGCCTGGCGCACGCTGAACCAGCTGCCCCCTGAAAATCCGCAGGCCGAGAAGGACCGGCTGCGACTGCAGGTGCTCGAGACCGAAGGCAAGGCGCTGAAGGGGCAACTGGCCAAGAACGAGGAAGACTTCCGCCTGCGCCTGGAGCGCCTGGAAAGCAACCGCTACGACAGCAACATCGTCTACCTGCTGCTGGCCATGTTGCTGGCAGCACTTGCGGCAGTGGCCTTCTTCTGGAACCGTGCGCGCAAGAGCGTGGCCATGGTGGCCGATTGGTCGCGTCAAAACGATCCGCTGGTGGCCGAGGCCGATGCGGCCGCGCTCGCTGCCGATGCCGCCGTCGCGGGCTCGAACCGGGCGCCTCTGGCGCCAGAGGCCGCGGCGCCCCGTGCCGTGGTGCGATCTGCTCCGGCGGTGGCTGCGACTGCGGACCCAGACATCGACGAGTCGATGTTCCAGGACTTGAAGAAGCTCAAGACCGTGACGCTGTCGCCAGGCCTGGCATCGGTGCCGGCGAGCCTCGCACCGAATGCGCCGCCCGTGCCATCGGCACTGCCGGTACCGACGAGCATGGCACGAGGCCTGTCGCCAGAGGACTTCTTCGACGTGCAGCAGCATGCCGATTTCTTCGTTTCGCTGGGGCAGTACGACCAGGCCATCGATGTGCTGAAGAAGAACATCGACGAGAACATCGAGGTCAGCCCGCTGGCTTATCTTGAGCTATTGAAGATCTACCATACGCTGAGCCGGCAGGACGACTACAACCGGCTGCGCGGCGACTTCAACCGGATCTTCAACGGCAATGTGCCGCCGTTTGCCTCGTTCAACGACGAAGGCCTCGGGCTCGAAGACTATCCGTCGGCCCTGCTGAGCATCGAGAAGCACTGGGGTACACCGCAAGTGCTGGACATCATCGAGTCGAACCTCTACCGCACCCCGGGCACTTCTGACGGACCGGCGTTCGATCTGGCCGCCTACCGCGAATTCCTGCTGCTGTACGCCATTGCCAAGACCATGGTGCGGCGCAGTGCGAACAGCGCATTGCCCGTCGAGATGCAGGGCGGCCGGATGTCGCGCAATGCCCCGATCACGGCCGCGATGGCTAGTCCACCAGTGGCCAGGCCCTCGACACCCCCCACGCCGCCCACATTCGATCCATCGATGTCGTCGGCCATGATGCTCGACGAGCCTCAGGTGCCGGAGCCGGTGGTGGGCGATGGCTCGCCGACCCAGCCGATGCTGCTGATGCCCGATACCGTCATGCCCGAACCGGCGCAGCCCAGTTCCGTGGACGGTGGCACGCCGGCCTACAAGCAGCCGTTGGACCTCGATCTGGACCTTGATCTGAATCTGGATTTCTCGAATTCCGAATTGATGGCCATGGGCGACGCACACGACAAGACTGTGCCACAGCTGCCGGTGCTGGACTTGTCCGCGTCCTTTTCGCCGGCACCGACTGCCGAAGACGTGTCGGGTTTCCCACCGGCCACCGGCATGGACAGCAACCTGATCGAGTTCGACCTGTTTGATCCCAGCATTGAAGCCAAGATTTCGCCCAAGACGAAGTGATCAAGTGATCAAGTGATCCAGTAGGGACGAGTAAGAGCCAGGCAGGCGGGCAGTTGTGCTGCTGGCGACCTCGGGTCACCTCGGGCTATGCCGGGGCGCAGCGGGCGGTCAGCGGCGAACCTGCAGTGAACCCGGGTTGACGATATTCACTGGCGTGCCCTTGATGAAGTTGAGCACGTTGTCGAACGCCGCATTGAAATACATCTCGTAGCTGTCTTGCTCGACATAGCCGATATGCGGCGTGCAGATGCAGTTCTCCAGGCGCAGCAATGCGTGGCCCTGCAGGATGGGTTCACTTTCGAAAACGTCGACCGCCGCCATGCCGGGGCGGCCGCGGTTCAGTCCGGTCAGCAAGGCGTCGGGCTCGATGAGTTCGGCCCGCGAGGTATTGACCAGCAGCGAGGTGGGCTTCATGCGCGAAAGATCGTCCAGCGTCACGATGCCGGCGGTTTCCTCGTTGAGGCGCAGGTGCAGCGTCAACACGTCGGCTTCCGCGAAAAAGGCTTCCCGGCTCAAGGCGACGCCCAGGCCATCGGCCAGGGCTTTCTCGCGCGAGGCTTCGCGGCCCCAGACCATGACGTTCATGCCGAAGGCCTTGGCGTAGCCCGCGACCAACTGGCCGATTTTGCCGTAGCCCCAGATGCCGATGGTGCGGCCCTTGAGCACGGTGCCGATGCCGAAGTTGGGCGGCATGGAGCCGGCCTTCATGCCCGACTGCTGCCAGGCGCCATGTTTGAGTGTGCCGATGTACTGCGGCAGGCGCCGGGTGGAGGCCATGATCAGGGCCCAGGTCAATTCGGCCGGCGCGATGGGCGAGCCGCCGCCTTCGGCCACGGCAATGCCTTTTTCCGTGCAGGCCGCCACGTCGACATGGGCACCCAGGCGACCGGTTTGGGAAATCATCTTCAACTTGGGCAGCTTCTCGATCAACTGGCGGTTGAGATGGGTGCGCTCGCGGATCAGCACGATGATGTCGGCATCCTTCAGCCGCACCGACAACTGGCCCAGCCCTTTCACGGTGTTGGTATAAACCTTGGCGGCATAGGGTTCGAGCTTGGCGGCGCACTGGAGCTTGCGTACCGCATCCTGGTAGTCGTCGAGGATCACAATGTTCATGCCGCCATTGTGCCTTGGCGTATGGGCTTTTCTGGCGACAGCCCTTGCCATGGGCCATCAATAGCCCTTCGGTAACACGCATTTACAGCATGGCCGTTGTCACTCGCGGGTTTCGACCTTCTAAGCCGGTAGATGGATGCCCGTTTCCAAAGCCGCGAGGCGGTCCAACTCGGCGCAGACATCGGCCATGCGCCCTGAAATCACCATGCGGCCGGCGCAGGCCGAGGACGGCGTGTCCAGCACACGAACCACACGCAATGCACGCACCGGTGATGCGGTGCGGCTGGGGCGAGGGGGCCATGCCGCCCGGGCAAGCTGCCGCGTGGCTGTGGCACAAGGCAGTAGCGGAGCAGCGGTGGTGTGTGCCGGGGCATGCGCAACTGGCGTGCCATGGCCCGCGTGGTTGCCTTGCACAGCATGCCCGGTACGGCTTCTGGCGCGAGCGGGCCGGTGCCAGACTTTCGGTGCCTGGGGGGGAGAAGAGGAAGAAGACACCTCGTCGCGCGGCGCGAGCCAGCCCATGACGCCCTGCAGCGATTCGATCAAGGCGGCGGCGGAAAACAATGCGATTCCCATGTGAAACTCCTTTAGAAGAAGAGATAAGACACAGGCAGGATTGCAAAAAGACACGCCGCAACGGGGTTGCCGACCGCAAGCACGGCCCAACGCCCGCCACCCGTTGTGGCATGGTGATCAGCCCGAGGGCTACATGAGCATGGTGTTGCGGATCAGCCCCACGGCCAGGCCTTCGATTTCGAAGGGTTCGCCGGGTGTCACCACGATGGTCTGGAAGTCGGGGTTTTCAGGATGGAGTTCGATCACATCCTTGTTGCGCCGGAAGCGCTTCACGGTGACCTCGTCGCCCAGGCGGGCCACGACGATCTGGCCATTCTTGGCTTCCTTGGCCGATTGCACGGCGAGCAGGTCGCCGTCGATGATGCCGATGTCGCGCATGGACATGCCGCGCACCTTGAGCAGGTAGTCGGGCTTGTGCTGGAACAGGCCGCTTTCCACGTAATACGTCTGGTCCACATGTTCTTGCGCCAGAATCGGCGAACCGGCGGCCACACGGCCCACCAGCGGCAGGGCCATCTGGGCCATGCCGGGCAGTGGCATGCTGTAGCGGCTGCGTGATTCGTTGATGGAGCGCAGGGTGTCGCTCTTGAGGCGGATGCCGCGCGAAGTACCGCTGACCAGTTCGATAGCACCCTTGCGGGCCAGCGCCTGCAGGTGTTCTTCCGCGGCATTGGCCGACTTGAAGCCCAGCTCCGCCGCGATTTCAGCGCGTGTGGGCGGGGCGCCGGTGCGCGACACTGCGGTCTGGATCAATTCCAGAATTTGTTGCTGGCGGGCGGTGAGTTTGGCAGGAAACTGGGTCAGATCCATGAGGAGCTCCGGAGCAGGCAGGTTGGCGGTCAGTGGCAAGGGTGTGCAAAGGTGGTATTCGGTTGGGCTGTTTGAATATCCAGTAGCTGTATTTTTGTTCAGTTTTTAAAAGATTGCAAGCGATGTCAGAAAAATCAATGAAAAGCTCGGAAAACCGTATCGTGGTGCTGGGCACCGGCGGCACCATCGCCGGCACGGCGGCCACGGCTGGCGACAACATCGGCTACACCGCCGCGCAGGTCGGGGTGGCGCAGTTGCTCGAAGCCATTCCCGCGCTGGACCGGACCGGCCACACCATCGTGACCGAGCAGGTCGCGCAGGTCGATAGCAAGGATATGGATGCTGCCGTCTGGCAGGCTTTGACGCAGCGCGTGGTGTACTGGCTCGCGCAGGACGACGTCCGCGGCATCGTGATCACCCACGGCACCGACACGCTGGAGGAAACCGCGTTTTTCCTGCAGGCGGCGCTCGACCCGGCCAAGCCGGTGGTGCTGACCTGTGCCATGCGGCCCGCGAGTGCGCTGTCGCCCGATGGCCCGCAAAACGTGCTGGATGCGGTGGCCGTGGCCGGCACGCCCGGCGTACGTGGTGTGGTGGCAGTTTGCGCGGGCGCGGTGCATGGGGCCTTCGATGTGCAGAAGGTGCACACCTACCGGCTCGATGCCTTTGGCTCTGGCGACGCCGGGCCGCTGGCCTATGTGGAAGAAGGGCGTGTGCGGCAAGTGCGGGTCTGGCCCACGGGGCGTGCGGTGTTGCCTGCGGCGGCGTTCGATGTGCCGCGCATGACGGCCGCGCTCGCCGCCGTGCCGGCGGCCGCATGGCCCCGCGTTGAAATCGTGATGAGCCATGCCGGCGCCGGCGCCGGGCTTGTGCAGGCGCTGGTTGCGCAAGGCGTCGCAGGCCTGGTGGTCGCCACCACAGGCAACGGCACGGTGCACCATGCGCTGGAGGCCGGTTTGCGCGCAGCGATGGACCGGGGCGTGCGGGTGCTGCGGGCCACGCGCTGCACCAGCGGGCGTATCCTGGCGACGCCGGGGGCTGTGTTGGCCGATGCGGGCAGCTTGTCGCCGGTGAAGGCGCGGGTGGCCTTGATGCTGGCTTTGCTTGGCGGAGCCTGATGCCCGGCAAACCAGTGAACCAGTAAAAAGCCGCTCACGGGGAGCGGCTTTTCAGGCAGGGCACAGGCAGGTTAGGCCGACAGCGCCTTCAAGGCCCGGCCCGTGATTTCGTCCACCGAACCGATGCCGCTGATGGCGCGGTACTTGGGGGCCAGGTTCGGATCTGTACGGGCCCAGTTGGAGTAGTAGTCGACCAGCGGACGGGTCTGCGCGCTGTACACCTCGAGGCGCTTGCGTACGGTCTCTTCCTCGTCGTCCTTGCGCTGGATCAGCGGTTCGCCGGTCACATCGTCCAGGCCGGCGACCTTGGGCGGATTGAACTTGACGTGGTAGGTGCGACCCGACGCCGCATGCGAGCGGCGGCCGCTCATGCGTTCGATGATGGCTTCGAAGGGCACGTCGATCTCGAGCACGTAATCGATCTTCACACCAGCGGCCTTCATGGCTTCGGCCTGCGGGATGGTGCGCGGGAAGCCGTCAAACAGGGCGCCGGCCGCGCAATCGGGCTGTGCCATGCGTTCCTTCACCAGGTTGATGATGAGATCGTCGCTCACAAGCGCGCCGGCTTCCATGACGGCCTTGGCCTGCAAGCCCAGCGGCGTACCGGCCTTGACGGCTGCACGCAGCATGTCACCGGTCGAGATTTGTGGGATACCGTACTTCTGGCAGATGAATGTGGCTTGCGTGCCTTTGCCCGCGCCAGGCGCGCCCAACAAAATCAGTCTCATGGATGTCCTCGGAGTTTTAAAAGTCGTGGCGCTGCTGGCGACGCAAGTGGCCGCAGCGCTTCATTGAATAAGGATAGCATGCGCCACCCTGCAGCAGACTGACAATGCGCGACACATCACGCGATGGTGAATCTGCCCGGTAAGGCGATGTTTCAGTTCAGCGATGTTTCAGCTCAGTACAGCTTGCGCACGCGCTCCAGGTCGTCGGGGGTGTCCACGCCGGGGCCGGGTGCATGTTCGGTCACGTGCACGGCGATGCGGTGGCCGTGCCACATCGCACGCAATTGTTCCAGTGCTTCGCAGACTTCGATCGGCGCCTGCGCCAAGGTGGGAAACAGTTTCAGAAAGCCGGCGCGGTAGCCGTAGATGCCGATGTGGCGCAGCGGGCTCAGCGCTGGCAGGTGCTTGAAGCCGGGCAGGGTGCCAGGTGCGCCTGCCACCGCGCCGTCGCGCCACCAGGCGATCGGGGCGCGGCTGAAGTACAGCGCGCGCTGCTGCGCGTCGAGCACCACCTTGACTACGTTCGGATTGGTGTAGTCGGCCAACTGGTCGATCACATGGGCGGCGGTGCTCATGCTGGCCTCGGGCCGGGCCTGCAGCAGCGCGGCCACGTCGTTGATCAGTGCCGGGGCGATCAGTGGCTCGTCGCCCTGCACGTTGACCACGATGGCGTCGTCGGCCAGGCCCAGCAGGTGGCAGGCCTCGGCCAGCCGGTCGCTGCCGGAGGGGTGGTCGTTGCGGGTGAGGATGGCATCGATGCCATGGGCCTCGCAGGCAGCGATGATCTCGGGGCTGTCGCCGGCGACGATGGTGCGCGCGGCGGCGGACTGGCGCGCGCGTTGCGCAACGCGTACCACCATCGGCACGTCGCCCAGCTGGGCCAGGGGCTTGTTGGGCAGCCGGGTCGAGGCCAGCCGCGCGGGGATCAGGACGGTGAAGCTCACAGGCCGAGCTCCTCGTCGGTGAGGACGCGGGCCTCGTTTTCGAGCAGGATCGGAATGCCGTCGCGCACGGGGTAGGCCAGCCGGGCGCTGCGCGAGCTCAGTTCCTGGTGCTCGCGGTCGAATTGCAGCGGGCCCTTGGTCACGGGGCAGACCAGTAGTTCAAGAAGTTTCGGATCCATGCGGGAGGTCAATCGGTGTTCGGAGAGGCGCTTTGAACGTTCTTAGGCGGACCGCCGATGATAACGACGCGAGAAGCCCAGGGTCAAAGCAGCCGGTCGACGCGTTCGTCCAGCGCGGCCAGGAAGCCGGCATCGAGCGTCACCACCAGCGGCACGGCCAGCGCGTCAGGGGCATGGCGCCACAGTTTGGCTGCGTCTTTTTCGGTGCAGAGCAGGGTGTGGGGCTCGGCTGCCGGGCGCATCCAGCTGGAAAAATCATCGTGGTCGGGCAGGGCCTGTGTCTGCGCCAGCTGCAGGCCGGCGGCGCGCAGCATGCCGAAAAACGCCTCGGGCTGGGCGATGGCGGCCACCGCCCGCAGCGGCTGTTCGCGCAGGGCCACGAGCGGGATCAGCGTGCCGTCTTGCCGCACGGCAAGCTCGGCCAGCGTGCGCGTGGCGCGAAACCCGGCAAAGGCAGGCTGCACGCCGGTGTGCAGCACCAGGTCGACCGGCCGCGGCCAGGCTTCGCGCAGGGGGCCGGCCGGCAGCAGCCAGCCGTTGCCCGCGCCGCGGTCGTCGAACACGCAGATCTCCAGGTCGCGCTGCAGGGCGTAATGCTGCAGGCCGTCGTCGCAGACGATCAACTGTGTGTCGGGGTACCGCGCCAGCAGTGCCTGGGCGGCCTGCGGCCGGCGCCGCGCTACGAACACCGGCACGCCGCAGCTGCGCCGCAGCAGCAGGGGCTCATCGCCCACATCCGTGGCTGGGCTGTCCGGGTGCACTTCGCGGCAGTCGTTTGCTGGATCGGGGATCGTGCGTCCATAACCGCGCGACACCACGCCCACCCGCAGGCCACGCGCGCTGAGATGCCGCACCAGTGCCATCACCACCGGCGTCTTGCCCGAGCCGCCGGCGATCACGTTGCCGACCACCACGACCGGCACGCCCACCCGGGCGCTTTTCAGGACGCCCGCGCGGAACAGCGCCCGTCGCAGCCAGGCGATGGCGCCATACAACAGCGACAGCGGCCACAGCAGGCAAGCCAGCGCACCGCGGTGCCGCCAGGTGCGCAGCAACAGGGATTCGATCGACTGACGCTGCATGCGCCCGCAGGCCCGGCGCTCAGCGGCTGCCCGAAGGGGCCGATTGCGTGGCGAAGGTGATCTGCGACAAGCCCGAACGCCGGGCCGCTTCCATCACCGTGATCACCGACTGGTGCGCCGCGCTGGCGTCGGCGCTGATGATCAGCACCGTGTCCTTGCCGCCATTGGTGGCCTTTGCGGTGGTGCTCAGCACCTGGGCCAGCGCTTCCAGCGTACGGCCTTCGACCGCGGTCTTGTTGACCGCGTAGCGGCCGTCGGCACTCACGGCGACGATGATTTCCTTGGGGTGGTCGCGCTGCGTGTCGGCATTGGCCTCGGGCAGCTTGACCTGCAGCTCGGTGAACTTGCTGTAGGTGGTCGACAGCATGAGGAAGATCAGCACGACCAGCAGCACGTCGATGAACGGGATCAGGTTGATCTCGGGTTCTTCCCGGGGGCGATGGCGGAAGTTCATGGCGGTGCGGTGATGGGTCAGCGTTTTCTCAGCGCGTTCAGGTGCCGTGCGAACTGGTCGGCGGCCAGCTCCAGCGTCAACAGGTATTCGTCCACCCGCGCGCGGAAGTAGCGCCAGAAGATCAACGACGGGATCGCCACGATCAGGCCGAAAGCCGTGTTGTAGAGCGCGATCGAAATCCCCTGCGCCAGCTGCGCCGGATTGCCGCCCACGCTGCCGGTGGCGCCCGACTGCGAGCCGAAGATCTCGATCATGCCGATCACCGTGCCGAGCAGGCCCAAGAGCGGCGCGGCCGAGGCGATGGTGGCCAGCGCGCTCAGGTATTTCTCGAGCCGGTGGGCGACCGCGCGGCCCGTGCTTTCCATGGCGCCGCGCACATCTTCGTCGGTGCTGCGCGGGTTGGTGTTGAGCGTGCGCAGGCCGCTGGCCAACACTTCGCCGAGTGCCGAATTCTGCGCCAGCTGGTTCACGATGCCGGGCGCGGGCACGCTGGTCTGGGCCACGGTCAGCACCTCGTTCAGCAGTTTTGGAGGGGCGATCTTGGCGGTCTTGAGGCTGATGAAACGTTCAATGACCAGGGCCAGGGCCAGGATGGAGCACGCCACCAGGGGCCAGATTGGCCAGCCGGCGGCTTGTATGATCGAAAACAAAATTAGGGCACTCCGCAGAGATAAACTCGTTGCGATTATGGCCTAGCGTCCAGGGCGGTCGCAGATTTTGTACACCGCCGCGGGTAAAGCTTTCATGCCACCCGCTCACCCACAGAAGCTGTGGATAACTTTGTGAAGAACTCTCATCCTGATACCTCAAAGCCAGCATTCATGCGGTGTCGTGTCAGATCGATGAAAAATTAAGCAGAAAAAAATCAAGTGAAATCAAGCACTTACCACGTAAATGCTGCGTATGGCGTGTGGTCTTACAAGCGCGCGAGCTGCTTTCGCACAGCTGGCTCTGCTGTGGAGTACTGCGGTTTTCCATGCTGCACAGCAGCATCGCAAGGTGCACGGCCTTGATCGAAAATCCAGCATCGGCGCCACTTGTGTGGCCAGTTGGGGCGCTGTGCCGCGCCATTGCTGACGCCCTGGAGGCGCGCTTCAATCCGGTGGCCGTGCGCGGCGAGATTTCGGGCTTCTCGCGCGCATCCAGCGGGCATTGCTACTTCAACATCAAGGACGCACAAGGCCAGATCCGCTGTGCCATGTTCCGCCGCGCGGCGAGTTTGCTCGGTTTTGTGCCGCGTGACGGCGAATTGGTCGAGGTGCGCGGCCGGCTCGACGTCTACGGCCCGCGTGGCGACCTGCAGCTCATCGTGGAGAGCCTGCAGCGGGCCGGGCAGGGCGCCTTGTTCGAGCAGTTCCTGCGGCTCAAGGCCAAGCTGGAGTCTGAGGGCCTGTTCGAGGCCGCGCGCAAACGCGGCCTGCCGGCCTTGCCGCGTGGCATCGGCGTGGTCACCTCGCTCGGCGCGGCGGCACTGCACGACGTGGTGACGGCGCTGCGCCGGCGCGTGCCGCACATTCCGGTGGTGGTGGCGCCGGCGCTGGTGCAGGGCGCGGCCGCGCCGGCCGATTTGCTGCGCGCCTTGTCGAGCCTGTACCGGCTGACGCCCGAGGGCCGCGCGGCAGGAACCGATGTGGCGCTGGGCATCGCGCCGGCGCAAGACGTGGTGATCGACGTCATCCTGCTGGTGCGCGGCGGCGGCTCGATCGAAGACCTGTGGGCCTTCAACGACGAAGCCCTGGCTCGGCTCGTGGTCCAAAGCCCGGTGCCGGTGGTCAGTGGCGTAGGCCATGAGACCGACTTCACCATCGCCGACTTCGTGGCCGACCTGCGCGCGCCCACGCCCACGGCCGCCGCCGAACTGGTGGCCGAGCCGCGTGATGTGTGGCTCGGGGCGCTGGCGCTGGCCGGCGAACGGCTCTCGGACGCGGTGATGCGCCAGCTCGACGCACGCGGCCAGCGGCTTGACCTGGCCGCTTCGCGCCTCGGGCGCCCCTCCGGCTGGCTGGCACGGCAGCAGGCGCTGCTCGGCCAGCAGGCCCAGCGGCTGCGCTATGAGACCTTGGCCCATGTCGAGCGGCACCGCAACCGCGCACGCCAGCGCGAGGCCGACTTTCCCGCCAGGCTGCAACAGGCGCTGGCCCGTTCGCACGAGCGGCTCGACCGCGCCGCGCGCAGCCTGGCCTTGCTCGACCCTCGCCTCGTGCTGCAGCGTGGTTATGCGCTGCTGAGCACGGCCGAGGGGCGCCCGCTCAGCAGTGTGGCCGAGGTCCATGCGGGCGAAACAGTGCGGGCCGATCTGGCCGATGGCGAACTCGATCTGGCGGTGCAGGCGGTGCGTCCTTTATGAGCGCCTGCGGCCCGTGGGACGCTATGCCCATGCGGCTTTTGCCAAATTGGAAAGTAGCCTACGGCAAGCGTCGGGTTTAGTTCCTACAATCGCTTTTCCCACCACCAACCAAGAGGAAGAAAAATGGAACATACCCTGCCACCATTGCCTTATGCGATCGACGCGCTGGCGCCGAACTACTCCAAGGAAACCATGGAGTACCACTACGGCAAGCACCATAACGCCTACGTGGTGAACCTCAACAACCTGCAAAAGGGCACCGAATTCGAAAGCCTGACGCTGGAAGAAATCGTCAAGAAGGCCAGCGGCGGCATCTACAACAACGCAGCCCAGATCTGGAACCACACCTTCTTCTGGAATTGCATGAAGCCCGCCGGCGGTGGCGAGCCCAGCGGTGCGCTGGCCCAGGCCATCACTGCCAAGTTCGGTTCCTACGCGGCTTTCAAGGAAGCCTTCGTGAAGTCGGCAGTGGGCAACTTCGGCTCGGGCTGGACCTGGCTGGTGAAGAAGGCCGACGGCTCGGTGGACATTGTCAACACCGGTGCCGCCGGCACGCCACTGACCACGGCCGACAAGGCGCTGCTTACCGTCGACGTCTGGGAGCATGCCTACTACATCGACTACCGCAACCTGCGTCCGAAGTTCGTCGAGACCTTCCTCGACAAGCTGGTCAACTGGGAATTCGCCGAAAAGAATTTTGGCTGATTTTCGTGTCGCCGCGGCGTTGGAGCGCGGCCACAAAAAACCGACCCTCGGGTCGGTTTTTTGTTGGATCAATCGATTAACGAAAGCGTTTCAACGCGCCTCGAACGGCCGCCCGGTCAGCTTGCTGCCGGCCTTGATGCCCTTCTTGGCAAACCAGCCGACGTTCATCTCCAGCACATAGCGCACCGGCTTGGTGGCGCAGTGCGAGTCCAGCGTTTGCGGCTTCATGTCGGCCAGGTTGGCGATGGTGCCGTCGTCTTCCACAAAGGCGGCCGTCAGTGGAATCAGGGTGTTCTTCATCCAGAAGCACTGTGTGCTTGGCTGTTCGAACACGAACAACATGCCTTCGCCCTGCGGCATTTCCTTGCGGAACATCAGGCCGGTCTGGCGCTGGTCGGGCGTGAGCGCCACCTGGGTTTCGATCAGGAACATGCCGGCGCCGATCCTCACGCGCGGCAGGTCGAGCTGCGGGGCGTCTTGCGCCTGCGCGGCACCGACCAGAAGGCATGCGCCGGCCACGGCGCAACGGAACAGGGGAGGCAAGGAAAATGGTTTCATCGGACGCCAGGTTCTAGGGATGAAGGCGGACTGGGATCGTCAACACGCTCTTGGAACGCGCCACGAAAAACGCCCGCCGAAGCGGGCATTTTGACGCAAAGCTGTAAAGCTAGAAGCGTGCGTTCAGTGCGGCAACTTAGACCGCAGCCTTCTTGGCCTTGGCCTTCTTGGCGTGCGTGGTCTTTTTGGTCACGGCCTTCTTGGTGGTGGCCTTGGCTTCGGGCTTGGCGGCAGGAGCCGGGGCAGCGGTGGCAGCAGCAGGAGCTGGGGTGGCGACAGGAGCGGCAGGTGCTTGTGCGAATGCACCGGCAGCGAACAGGCCAGCGATCAGAGCGGAGAGGATTTTGTTCATGGTGTGATGTCCTTGGGTACGAAGTAAAAGCGTGGTCTTTGATGAAGAGCTCCTTCCGTTTTAAACCGGAAGGTGTATCCGTAACGAAGGCCGTTTGCGGCCGGTTGACAGGTATTTGCAAAAATATTCGAGAATAGAATCGACCCCGCTTTCCCAGGGCCTGCGCCGGCCGAACCGCCTTTTCCACCCCGTGTTTTCCGGAGATTCTTTGTTTATGTACCAGCACATCCAGGTGCCAGCCCAAGGCGCCAAAATTTCTGTCAACGCCGACATGTCGCTGAATGTGCCCGACGCGCCGATCATCCCCTTCATCGAAGGCGACGGCATCGGCCTGGACATCACGCCGGTGATGCTGAAGGTGGTGGATGCGGCGGTGGCCAAGGCCTATGGCGGCAAGAAGAAGATCCACTGGATGGAGGTCTTCGCCGGTGAAAAGTCCACCCGCATCTACGGCCCCGACGTGTGGCTGCCCGAAGAAACCCTGCAGGCGGTGAAGGACTACGTGGTGTCGATCAAGGGGCCGCTGACCACGCCGGTCGGCGGCGGCATCCGCTCGCTGAACGTGGCCCTGCGCCAGGAGCTCGACCTGTATGTCTGCCTGCGCCCGATCCAGTACTTCAAGGGTGTGCCTTCGCCGCTGAAGGAGCCGGAGAAGACCAATATGGTGATCTTCCGCGAGAACTCCGAAGACATCTACGCCGGCATCGAGTTCGAGGCCGATTCGGCCAAGGCCAGGCAGCTCATCAAGTTCCTGCAGGAGGAGATGGGCGTGAAGAAGATCCGATTCCCCGCCACCTCTGCCCTGGGCGTGAAGCCGGTGTCGATCGAGGGCACCGAGCGGCTGGTGCGCAAGGCGATCCAGTACGCCATCGACAATGAAAAGCCGAACGTGACCCTGGTGCACAAGGGCAACATCATGAAATTCACCGAGGGCGGCTTCCGCGACTGGGGCTACGCCCTGGCGCAGAAGGAGTTCGGTGCCGAGCTGATCGATGGCGGCCCGTGGATGCGCCTGAAGAGCCCGAAGAACGGCAAGGAGATCGTGGTCAAGGACGTGATCGCCGATGCCTTCCTGCAGCAGATCCTGTTGCGTCCGGCCGAATACAGCGTGATCGCCACGCTCAACCTCAACGGCGACTACATCTCGGACGCCCTGGCCGCACAGGTCGGCGGCATCGGCATCGCGCCTGGCGCCAACATGAGCGACACCATCGCCATGTTCGAAGCCACCCACGGCACCGCGCCCAAATACGCGGGCAAGGACTATGTGAATCCTGGCTCGGAGATCCTGTCGGCCGAGATGATGCTGCGCCACATGGGCTGGACGCAAGCCGCAGACCTGATCCTCAGCGCCATGGAAAAGGCCATCGCCAGCAAGAAGGTCACCTACGATTTCGCCCGGCTGATGGAAGGTGCGACGCAGGTCAGCTGCTCCGGTTTCGGCCAGGTCATGATCGACCAAATGGACTGAGGCGCTGTTCGGTAGGTGAGGGCGCCTGCCGGGCGACCAGGGCCGCACAGGCCTGTTCGATCCGGAGGCAGGCGTCGTCCAGCACGGCCATGTCCACCGCGTAGGCGATCCGCAGATAGCCCGGCGCACCAAAGGCCGAGCCGTGCACCGTGCCGACATGGGCCGTATCCAGCAGGTAATTGGCCAGGTCGAGGTCGCTGTCCAGGCGCTGCCCCTGGGGCGTCGTTTTGCCCAGCAGCGCCGTGCAGTTGGCGAAGACGTAGAACGCCCCTTCGGGCGGGGCACCCTCAAGGCCATCGATGCGTGCCAGCGTCTGCAGTACGCGGTCACGGCGCTGGCCCAGCAGCGCCAGCCAGTCCTGCATGAAGCCGGTGCCACCCTCTAGCGCGGCCACCGCCGCGGCCTGCGAGATCGAGCTGGCGTTGGAGGTGCTTTGCGACTGCAGCACCTGCATGGCGTCCACCAGCCACTGCGGTCCCGCCGCGTAGCCGATGCGCCAGCCGGTCATGGAATATGCCTTGGAGACGCCGTTGACGGTCAGCGTCCGCGCCTTGAGCCGGGGCTCCAGCGCGGCGGGCGTCACGAAATCGGCCACATAACGCGTGTGTTCATAGATGTCGTCGGCCATCACCAGCACATGGGGATGGCGCAGCAGCACCTGCGTCAGTGCCAGCATCTCGCGCGCGGAATACACCGCGCCGGTGGGGTTGTTCGGCGAGTTGAGGATCACCCACCGCGTGCGCGCCGTGATGGCGGCCTCGAGCGCTTCTGGCTGCAGCTTCCAGCCGTCGCGCTCGAAGCAGGCCACGACACGCGGCATGCCTTCGGCCAGCGCCACCATGTCGGGGTAGGAAACCCAGTAGGGGGCCGGGATGATGACTTCGTCACCGGGGTTCACCGTGGCCAGCAGCGCGTTGAAGATCAGTTGCTTGGCGCCGGCGCCGGCAATCACTTCCGCCACCTCATAGCGCAGATCGTTTTCGCGCCGGAACTTGGCAATGATGGCCTGCTTGAGCGCGGGCGTGCCGGGCACCGCGGTGTATTTGGTATCTCCCATCTCGATGGCGGCGATACCCGCGTGGGCGATGTGAGGGGGCGTGGGAAAGTCGAGCTCCCCTTCGCCGAGGTTGATGACGGCATGCCCCTGTGCGCCGAGCGCTCGGACCTTGACGGAAATTTCGGCCGTGGGGGACGGGCGGATCTGGCGCATGCGATGGGCCAGCGTGGCGGCGGACATGGGGGTTCCTGAAAAGAGTAGCTGAGCATGAATTGTATGTTTTGATTAAAAAAGTGCAATACATGGGCATCTCGTGCACAATGTGCGCATGTCGCTCACCCTGGTGGTCCACGCTTGCCCGCAACCCGCTCTTTACGGCGCGTTGGCTGCGGTCGCGGCCCTCGGCGCGTCGGCCCGGCTGCTGCATCTGCCAGCCATCTTTGCGCCGGAGTTGGGTGCCGACGCCATGCAGCAGGTGGCGGCCGAGGGCGCGCTGGTGCCCAGTGGCCTGCTTTGGTACGAGCGCCTGACCGGACGCCAGATCACTGCACCCAGTACCGTGCCGGAGATCGTCGCGGCGGCACTGGAGGAAGAGGTCGTCGTGCCCTGGCATGCGCCGGTGCAAGCGGCGGAAGAACTTGATCGGTTGCTGACCTTGGCGCATGCGCGCGGGGTGCGGGTGCAGCATTGGCAGGTTGAAGAGCATGAAGGTGCTTGGCGCCTGTGCAACCTGCAAGGCGAGGCCTCCCCCGGCCCTTGGTGGACGCGCGACGCGGCGGGCCGGCTGGTGCGGGCGGACACCGTCGTCGAGTCCTCGGAGGGGCTTGGTGGTGCCGGGTCGGGCTTGCGCATCGCCTTGATCGGTACCGCGCGGGATCAGCATCAGGTCTACCCGGCCAACCTGGCGGCGCTTGGCGATGCGGCCGATGCGCTGGGCCTCGGCCTGGAGATTCGCTGCATCGCGCCGCGCGCGTTCGTCAATGAGGATTTGCGGGGCCTGGATGGTGTGGACGGTGTGGTGCTGCCCGGCGGATCGGACATGGGCGACGTGCCCGGCCAGTTGGCGGTGGCGCAGCTGAGCCTGCGGGAACGGATTCCAACGCTGGGCCTGTGTCTGGGCATGCAGACCATGGCTACCGCGCTGGTGCGGCGCCTGCCGGGCGGGCAGCATGCCAATCTGGCGGAAGCGGATCCAGATGCGCTGGTGCGGAGTTTCGTGCCGATGGCGGATACGTCCGGGCTGCCAGTCCACCGCCTGGGCGATCGGCCTGTGCGTGTGCTGGACCCGCAGCTTGCGGCCCTGATCGGCGCGATGCCCGAAATTCGCTGCAATCACCGGTTTCGCCTGAATCCGGTGCTGCTGCCCTTGCTGCGCGCCTACGGCGTGTGCATTGCCGCGACCGATCTCAGCGGCCAGATCGTGGACGCGATCACTTATCCCGCGCACCCCTTTTATATCGGCATGCAGGGGCACCCCGAGCAGGGTTCGCGGCCCGATGCGCCGCATCCCCTGATGACGGCTTTTCTTGCAGCGGTACGCCAGCGCGCGGCGCGCCACCTATGAGCGCATGCGCAAACGCTGCGACTTCAGGTCGTGCTGAGGGCCTTGCTTTTGCGCGCCGCTGTTTTCCCGCTGTTCGCGCCCGCGGGCCTGCGGTTGAGCGCCTTGGCCTTGCCCGGTCGGTCGGCCGCGTCGTCGGCATGGGTCAGGTGTTCGCGCATCAGCTCGCCGGCCCGGGCATGCTCCCCGGCGGCCACCGCGTCGATGATGGCCAGGTGCTCGCCGCACCAGTCGCGCACCCTGCGGCGGTTCGCGTAGCCGGCGAACTCCATCAGCTTGCGCAGGCGGTTCTGCTGCTGGATCGCCTGCAGCACGAAGGTGTTGCCGCTGAATTCGGCAAACATCTCGTGGAAGGCGGCATCGGTCTCGAACAGCTGGACGGGGCTCACCGCGGCGATGTCGGGGTGCGCGCTGAGGTAGAGGTGCTGCAGGCGCGAGCGCTCCAGCGCCGCGCGATCGGGCTTGAAGCCGGGCAGCAGAAAGCTGGCCGGCTCCACCATCAGCCGGAAGTTATAGCCGTTGCGCAGGGCCAGGTCGCTGTCCAGTGTCGGCAGGAAGGTCCAGCCCTGTCCCTTGTTGCGTTCGATCAGGCCGTCCTCGGCCATCCGCGCAAGGGTGCGCAGCAGCGTCACGCGGTCCACGTCGTAGCGCCTGGCGATCTCGGTCTGCGTCAGGGAGTTGGGGATCTGGCCAGCCAGGCGGTCGTTGACCAGCCGCTCATACAGCGCTTCGCTCACGCTTGAAGAAACGTCGAAGTCCGCCTGCAGCAGCTTGTCGTGCGGCCGTGCCAGGAAGAAGCCCTGGTTCTTGCGCACATCGACGATGCCTTCGCCCGCCAGCAGTTGCAGGGCCGCACGGATGGGCGTGCGTGACACGCCGAGCGTGTCGGCCAACTGCTGCTCGCGCAGATGGTGGCCGACCTCGAAGCGCGCATCACGCAGCATGCTCAGGATCTGGTTGGCCAGGCGGCGACTGCTCTGGCCGGGAAGTCGTGCCATGGGCGGCACCTCCTTGGTTCTTGGTCTGTCGATGGGGTGGTTCCAACATGCCCGGCGCAGGATGCAGGGCTTCACTTTGCCGCTGGTTTGCCAGAATTGTACTTTTTATATCAATGTGAACAACCTGGAATGATTTTTGCTGCCTCTCTTGCGGACGAGGGAAATCTGTGTAACCGTTTGCTGACGCGCTTTGATGAGCACCGCTTCGGTGCGATCAAGGCCTGGAAGTGGTGCCTGGCGGCTTGCATGCCGTTGTCCATGTTTTTGACGATGCGCAATTTTGTTCAACATTTTCGATACGAAGGATCCATCATGACCGTGAAAACACGCCTTGGCGCTCTGCTCGCCACCTTCCTCGTTCCGCTGTGCCTCATGGAGGCCGCTTCTGCCGCCTCGCTGGCGCCGGAGGCGCTGGTCGAGAAGGGGCAGTTGACCTACGGCGTGGCCGCATCTTTCGCGCCATTCGAATACAAGGAAAACAACCAGCTGGTGGGTTTCGACATCGACCTGATCCAGGCGCTTTCGAAGAAGCTGAGCCTAGAGCCGAAAGCGATGAACATGGAGTTCAAGGGCCTGATTCCCGCCTTGCAGGGCAGCCGCCTGGATCTCATCAATTCGGCGATGTACATCAACCCGGCGCGCAGCGAGCAGGTGGACTTCGTGCCCTACCTGAAGATCGGCAACCAGGTCGTCGTGGCCAAGGGCAACCCGGCGAAGATCACGGGGCGCGATGACAGCCTGTGCGGCAAGACCATTGCCGTGACCCTTGGCGGCATCCAGGAAACCTATGCGCGGCAGGACAACGAGCGCTGCACCAAGGCCGGGCGCGCCGAGATCAAGGTCATGACCTTGCCGACCGCCCAGGACTCCGCGCTTTCGTTGCGCCAGAGGCGTGCCGACGTGATCTTCGATTCCACGCCGGGCGCGGTCAAGCTGATGACGGAACTGTCCGACGTGTTCGAGGTGGTGGGGCCGGAGTTCGAGGCCAACACCCGCATCGGCCTGGCCGTGCGCAAGGGTGATGCGGCCTTGAAGAGCGCGCTGGAAGCGGCGCTCAAGGAAATCGTGGCCGACGGCACCTTGGGCAAGCTGATCGCCAAATGGAAATTCCCCGCCAGCGTCGGGCTGCTGAACTGAATCCACCACCCAAGCATGGTGACTGGTGCCGTGCGCGGCGCCGGTACCTGACTTCCAAACCACACTATGTCATTCGAACTGGTTCTTAGCTACCTGGTGTCCCAGGCGTTTTTCCACGGGGCGCTGATCACCTTGTGGATCACGGTCTGTTCGCTGTTCTTCGGCGCACTGGTCGGGCTGGTCATTGCCTTGCTGCAGGAGACGCGCAACCGCGCAGCGCAGGGTGCGACCCTGGCCTATCTCTGGTTGTTCCGCGGCACGCCGGTGCTGTTCCAGATCATCTTCGTCTACAACGTGCTGCCGTCCTTCGGCATCCGGCTCTCAGCCGTGGTGTGCGCCGTGCTGGCGCTGTCGCTCAATGAAGGCGCCTACATGGCGGAGATCATCCGTTCCGGCCTGCAGGCGATCAAGAAAGGGCAGCGCACCGCCGCGCTGGCGCTCGGGATGTTCCCTGCCGATGTGATGCGCCATGTGGTCATTCCGCAAGCCGTGCGCATCATCCTGCCGCCCATCGGCAACCAGATGATCGGCATGCTCAAACTCAGTGCGCTGGTGTCGGTGGTGGCGGTGGAAGACCTGCTGCTCGTGGCCAACCAGACGGCGAGTTCCAATTTTCGCTACTTCGAGGCGCTCTGCGCCGCCGGCATCTACTACCTGGTGCTGACCACGCTGTTCATGGCGCTGCAGTCGCTGATCGAGCGCCGCCTCGACCCGAAGTCGCGGCGCAGGCGCGGCGCCATGTCGCTGACCGAGCGGCTGCTGGGCACCGGGCGTGGCCAGGTCGTGCGCTGAGGAAACCACCATGTCATCAACGAACGACAACACCCCCTTGCTTGAAATCGTCGGCGTGGACAAGAGCTTCGGCGCTACCCGTGTCCTGAAAAGCTGTTCCCTCAATGTGCGTGCCAAGGAGACGGTGGTGATCATCGGCCCTTCGGGCTCGGGCAAATCGACGCTGCTGCGCTGCGTCAACCAGCTCGACCCCGCCGACAGCGGCAACATCTTCTTCCAGGGCAAGGACGTCACCAACGACATCCGCAACGCACCCTACCTGCGCCGCGAGATCGGCATGGTGTTCCAAAACTTCGAGCTGTTCTCGCATCTCTCGGCCGTGGAAAACATCATGCTCGCACCGATGAAGGTGCTGGGCATGAGCCAGAGTGACGCGCACGACATCGCCGTCGCGCTGCTGCGCAAGGTGCACATTCCGGACAAGGCCGACAGCTTCCCCGACGAACTCTCGGGCGGCCAGCAGCAGCGCATCGCCATCGCGCGGGCGCTGGCCATGAAACCCAAGGTCATGCTCTACGACGAGCCCACCTCGGCGCTCGACCCCGAGATGATCCGCGAGGTGCTCGACGTCATGGCCGAGCTGTCGGCCGAGGGCATGACCAGCCTGGTGGTGACCCACGAGATGGGTTTCGCGCGCCAGGCCGCGGACCGCATCGTGTTCATGGAGCGCGGCGAAATCATCGAAAACGCCACCAGCGCCGACTTCTTCGGCGGTACCGTTCACGAACGGGCCCGTCATTTCCTCAGCCAAATACTGCATTGACACTGCATTGACGATGAACACCCACACGCCATCCCCCGACTTTGCCCGCATGAAGCGGGACCTCACCGCCCTGGTGGCGATCAACACCGAGAATCCGCCCGGCCACGAACTGGAGGCCGCGCGCCATCTGCATGGCCTGCTGGCCGCCGAAGGCTTCGACCTGTCGCTGTCCGAATACAAGCCGGGGCGGGTCAACGTCATCGCCTCGTTCAAGAACGGCGACGGGCCGACCTTCGCCTTCAACACCCACATCGACACCGTGCCCGCCGGCGACGGCTGGCACACCGATCCCTTCGTGCTGCACGAGGCCGACGGCAAGCTCTACGGGCGCGGCAGCTGCGACGCCAAGGGCCCGATGGCCGCCATGATCGAGGCCTGCCGCATGCTGATCGCCATGCGCGAGCGCTGGTCGGGCACGCTGATGGCCATCTTCACCGCTGACGAGGAGATCGCCAGCGAAGGCGCCAAGCACTACGTGGCCAACCTACCGCCGAAGATCGACTTCGCGGTCATCGGCGAGCCCACTTCGAACTGCGCCTACACCGCCCACAAGGGCAGCCTGCGCCCGATGGTGCGGGTGCACGGCGTCACCGCCCATTCAGGCACGCCCCACCTGGGCGAGAACGCCATCTACCGTGCCGGCCTGCTGCTCGGCCTGGTGGAAGACCAGCACGAGCGTGTCATCAAATGCCGCTGCCACCCGCTGGTCGGGCAGGCCAGCCTGACCGTGACCCGCGTCCAGGGCGGCCATGCCGACAACGTGGTGCCGGGCGCCTGCGATCTGCTGCTGGACCGCCGCATGGTGCCCGGGGAAGACGAGGCCGAGGTCAAGGCCGAGATCGACCAACTGCTGGCATTGGCCCATGAGAAATTCGGCGTGCGCGCCGAGGTGCTCGAATACCGTGCCACCACCGGTGGCGCCACCGAGACGGCGCTGTCCGAACCCATCGTGCAGGCCAGCCTGGCGGCCTGCCGTGAACACAACCACGGCGAGGCCGGTCCCTACGGCTTCCAGGGCGGCTGCGACCTGGTGCATTTCCGCAGCCTGGGCACCACCGGCACGGTGATCGGCCCCGGCACGCTGGCCGTGGCGCACAAGCCCGACGAGTTCGTGCCCATCGCCGAGTTCATCGCCGCCAGCCTGATCTACCGCGACGTCGCGCTGCAGATGCTGCAAAAAGGCTGAAGGGATGCAGGCCTCCCTCCATGCGGCCGCGCTGCACTACGGCAACGGCGTCGTGCTGCACACGGCCTCGTCCGGCAGTGTGGCCACGCTGAAAGAGCTGTACCTGCGGCTCACTGACGGCGAACACAGCGCCGTCGGCGAAGTCCGCATCAACATTCCCTACCTCAACGGCTACGCGCCGGAGCAGGTGCTGGCGGATGCCCTGGCCACGCTGGACGATGTGGACTGGCGGCAGCCGCCCGAGCGACTGCTGGCCGCTATGCCCGACTGGGCCGACGAGGTCGGTGCTTGCAGCCCGCCGGTGCGCTGCCTGATCGACTGCGCGCTGCATGACCTGGTCGCGCGGCGTGCCGGCCTGCCGCTGGCGGACTGGCTGCGTGCAAGCATGGATGTGAATGCGATTGGCCCGGCAGCCACGCACTGGCCCAGCAACCAGACCCTGTTCTGGTCACCCTTCGAGGTGTTCATGCAGCAGGCCGAAGCCTATGTCGCGCGCGGCTTTTGTGACCTCAAGGTGCGTGTGGCCGCCGGCGACTTTGCGGAGGATTTGCGGCGTCTGCGGGCGCTGCGCGAACGCTTCGGCGACACCATCAAACTGGCCGCCGACGCCAATGCGCAGTGGTCGGCCAGCGAAGCGCCGGCCCGCCTCGACGCCCTGGCCGCTTTCGACCTGGCTTACCTGGAGCAGCCGATCGCCACCGAGCGGCCGTCCGACATGCTGGCGCTGGCGGCCAACAGCCCCATGCCGCTGATGCTCGACGAGGGCTTGCGCAGCCTGCAGGACGTGGCCGAGGTCTGCGCGCAGCACGGCCGGCTCTGGGCCCACCTCAAGCTGGTCAAGCTCGGCGGCATCGCGCCGGCACTGGCGGCGGCCCGGCAGCTCGCGGCGGCCGGTGTGCCCTACATGGTCGGGCAGATGAACGAAGGCGGTGCCGCCACCGCGGCCGCGCTGCACCTGAGTTGCGCCGTGGCGCCGCGGTTTGCCGAACTGTATGGCGCCGACGGCCTGGCCGACGACCCGGTCCGGGGCATCACCTATGCGGATGGCCAGGTGTCGGTGCCGCGCCAGCCCGGCCTGGGCGTCGACTTGGATGTTTCTCTCACTCAACCCATTCGGAGTTTTTAAATGACCCAAATTCCCACCAGCGTTGTGCAAGGAGGCGAGTCCGCCTTCGGCCGCGCGGAATACGACGAGCGTGTGCGCCGCGCGCGCGCCAACCTGCAGCAGGCCGGCATCGACGTCATGGTCGTGACCGGACCAGAGAACATCTTCTACCTCACCGGCCAGCAGACCCCGGGCTACTACACCTTCCAGGCGCTGGTGCTGCCGGTGGACGGCGACCCGGTGTTCGTGATCCGCCAGCTGGAGTACTTCAACTTCATCTCCAACACCTTCATCAGCGACGCCGCGATCTACACCGACGGCGACGATCCGGTGAACTTCCTGGTCGATGTGATCCAGCGCAAGGGCTGGGGCAACCGGCGCATCGCCATCGACAAGCGCGGCTGGTTCCTGCCGATCACGGTCTACGAGGCGCTGCAGAGCAAGCTGGGCACGATTTACGACGGTGCCGGCCAGATCGAGCGGCTGCGCGCCGTGAAGTCCCCCGCCGAGATCGGCAAGCTGGAGCAGGCCGCGGCCTATGTCGATGCCGGCATGCGCGCGGGGCTGGCCGCGGTCAAGGTCGGCGCCAGCGAGAACGACTTCGTCGCCGCCATGCTGCAGGCTTCGATCTCCGCCGGCTCGGAATACATGGGCATGGAGCCGCTGGTCTCCTGCGGGCCGCGCAGCGGCATTCCGCATGGCACCTGGCGCCGCCGCAAGATCGCGCAGGGCGAGCCGGCCTTTTTGGAGATGGCGGCCTGCCATGACCGCTACCATGCCGCGCTGATGCGTTCGGCCTGGATCGGCCAGCCGCCGAAGGAGGCCGTCGAGATGGAGGCCGTGTGCCAGGACGCACTGCAGGCCGCGCTCGACGCGCTCAAGCCCGGCGCAGCCTGCGAAGCCTCGCACCTGGCCTGCCAGGCCGTGATCGACCGCGCCGGCTACACCGATGCCTTCAAGAAGCGCACCGGCTATTCGGTGGGTATCTCCTTCGCGCCGGACTGGGGCGAGGGCGCGATCCTCAGCCTGTACAAGGGCGTCACCACCGAGCTGCAGCCCGGCATGTGTTTCCACATTCCGCCGGCACTGCGCATCTACGGCCAGTTCACCGTGGGGGTGAGCGAGACCGTGGTGATCACCGAGACGGGTTATCGCGCGCTGGGCAATGTCGAGCGGAAGATGCAGATTCTGTAGGTGCTCAGCTCGCGTAGACCGCGGCCAGGTCGCGGAAGCCCTTGATCTCGATCGGGTTGCCAAACGGATCGAGGAAGAACATGGTCCATTGTTCGCCGGGCTGGTTTTCGAAGCGTGCCTGCGGCGGCAGCACGAAGTCGGTGCCGGCCGCCGTCAAGCGATCGGCCATGGCCTGCCATTCGGGCAAGGCCAGGATCAGGCCGAAGTGCGGCATCGGCACCAGCTTGTCGCCCACGCGCCCGGTGGCCGCGGTGCTGAAGGGTTGGCCCAGGTGCAGCGAGATCTGGTGGCCGAAGAAGTCGAAATCGACCCAGGTGTCGGTGCTGCGGCCTTCGCGGCAGCCGAGCAGCGTGCCGTAGAAGTGCCGGGCGCCGTCCAGGTCGGTGACGTTGAAGGCGAAGTGAAAAATGGATGCGGGCATGTTGTGTCCTCGTGTGTGCGTGGTGTTCAGTAGCCCCGTGTGGGGTCGACGATGCCGGAGATCTGTGCATGGTCGAGGCCGGCGCTCACCTTGGCCGCAATTTGGGCGATGGCTTCGTCGAGCACCGTCTGCGCCGCGATATGGGGCGTCAGCGTGATCTCGGGCCGTTGCCAGAAAGCATGGCCGGCAGGCAGGGGTTCCTCGCGCGTGACATCGAGCGTGGCGCCAGCGAGATGGCCGCTGTCGATCAGGCCGAGCAGGTCTTCTTCCACGAGGTGCGCCCCCCGGGCCACATTGATCAGGTAGCCACCCGGCTTGAGTTTTGACAACGACGCATGGCACAGGATGTCGCGGGTCTGCGCGGTCAGCGGCAGCATGCAGACCAGGATGCGCGTCTGGCGCAGGAACTGGTCGAATTGCGCGGCCCCGGCGAGGCACTGCACGCCCTCGATCCGCTTGGGCGACTGGCTCCAGCCCAGTACCGGGAAATCGAACTTCGCCACCGTCGCCGCCACCCGCATGCCGAGCGCGCCCAGGCCCATCACCCCGACGGAGAAGTCCGCACGGTGGCGCGGCGCGCGCGGGCTCCAGGCGTGGCCTGCCGCGCTTGCGGCATAAACGTCGAATTCGCGGAAATGGCGCAGCACGGCATGGCACACATAGTCGGCCATCTGCACCGCCATGCCGCCGTCTTCGATGCGCACGATGCGGGCCTGGGGCGGCAGCCGCAGCCGCATCAGTGCATCGACCCCGGCGCCCATGTTGAAGATCAGGCGCAGGTTCGGATGGGCGTCCATGAAGTCCTGGGTCGGTGACCAGACGATGGCGCATTGCGCATCGGCGCTGGTCTGCGGCCAGGTGCTGATGGTGGTGCCGGGCAGGGCGGCGCGCAGGCCGGACTCCCAGGTCGCGCCTTCCACATGGCTGCAGCACAGGGCGATGGGGCCGGGGGTGGAGATGGCGGAAGAATGCAAGAGGGGTTCGCTCATGAGGATGGCGTTGAGAAATTCGCGCCCGCGTCAGGCGGCGAGGGCGCCGGCCTGCACGATCCGGCCGAGCAGCGGCATGTCGATGTTGCCGCCCGACAGCACCAGCACCGCGTCGCGGCCGCCCAGCGGCATGCGGCCGGCCAACAGCGCGGCCAGGGCCACGGCGCCGCCGGGCTCGACGACCAGGTGCAGCTCTTCCAGCGCGAAGCGCAGCGCGGTGGCGACTTCGTCGTCGGTCACGGCCACGGCCTGGCTGAGGAAGCGCCGGTTGATCTCGAACGGCAGTTCGGCGGGGGTCACGGCCTGCAGCGCGTCGCAGAGCGTGGTGCGCCCTGGGGCATTGGTCTCGCGCTGCCCGCTGCGCAGCGAGCGCACCGTGTCGTCGAAGCCTGCCGGCTCGGCCACCACCAGGCGTGCGGCGGGCCGCAGCGCTTCGATCACGAGGCCGCAGCCGGCGATCAGGCCACCGCCACCACAGGGCGCAGCGAAAGTGCCGAGCTTGTCGAAGGCGGGCTGCGGCAGGTCGCGCAGGGCTTCGAGGGCCACCGTGCCTTGTGCGGCCAGCACCGCCGGGTGATCGCCCGGCGGAATCAGTGTGCCGCCGGTCTCGGTCAGCAGCCGCATGCCGATGGTTTCGCGGCTCTCACGCTCGCGGTCGTAGTGCACGATGCGCGCGCCCTGGCTCACCGCGCGCTGCACCTTGTTCTTTGGTGCGTCGATCGGCATGACGATGGTGGCTGCCACGCCGAGTTGCCGCGCAGCCCAGGCGATGGCCTGGCCGTGGTTGCCGGTGGAATAGGCCACCACGCCGCGCGCCCGGGCTTCGGGCGACAGCCCCAGCAGCGCATTGAACGCACCGCGCGCCTTGAACGAACCGGTGACCTGCAGACTCTCGACCTTGAGCCAGACCGGCGCACCGGCGATGGCATCGAGCCCGGGAAAACGCAGCAGCGGCGTGCGGCGCACATGGGGCGCGATGGCGGCGGCCGCCTGTTCCACATCGGCAAAGTTCGGGACCCGCATCGGGCCGAGCATTTCATGCTGGATGGATTCCGCTGGCCGGGTGCGGGGGGCGGCGGCCGAGGTGTTCTGGGGCGAAAGCATGGGGGATGGATAGGGGCAGCGGGTGGGGCGGTCAGAGGGAAAATGCCATTCATCTTATGATCAATGATTCATGAATATACGAATTTTTCTGCACAAAAGCATGAAAGATTTTGATGTAAACAAGGAGCTTCCGCGATGATCCGTTACCTCAACACCCTGGCCGCGGTGGCCCGCTACGGCACTTTTGCCGCGGCTGGCGACCGGGTGGGTTTGACGCAGTCCGCGGTAAGCATCCAGATGCGCAGGCTGGAAGAGGCGCTGGGCATCAGCCTGTTCGACCGCAGCGGGCGCAGTGCGGTGTTGAACGAAGCCGGGCGTCGCGCACTGGTGCATGCGGAGCAGATCGTGCTGCTGTTCGGCCAGATGGCCCAGGGTGTGGCCGACGCGGAGCTGACCGGCACCCTGCGTGCGGGCGCCATTACTACCGAGCTGATCGGCGGCGTGATCGGCGCGATGGCGACGTTCCGCAAGCGGTTTCCCAACGTGGAAGTGCACCTGACGCCCGGCGCCTCGGTCGAGCTGATTGCCCTGGTGGAAAAGCAGTTGCTCGACTGCGCGCTGATCGTCAAGCCGGCCTATCCGCTCGAAGGGCTGCTGCATTGGCGGCTTCTGCGGCAGGAGCCTTTCGTGCTGATCACGGCCCAGGCCGAAAAATCAGGCGACGTGCCCTGGCTGCTGGCCAACCGTCCTTTCATCCGTTACGAGCGCCATTCACACGGCGGCAGCCTGGTCGAGCGGTTTCTCAAGCGCAAGAAGTACCAGCCCAAGGAGTCCATGGAGACCGACTCCATCGAGGCCATCGGCCTGCTGGTGGCCCGTGGCGTCGGCGTGGCCATCCTGCCGAAGACGCCGGCGCTCAAGGTCATCGGAGCCAAGGTCCGTGAAGTCGGACTGGGCGCCGACACCTTCTACCGGGAGGTCGGCCTGGTCGAGCGCACGGACAACCCGCGGGCGCATCTCAATGGGGATTTCTGGCGTGTGCTGACGGTGACGGGCGCCTGAGACGTTGGTGCAAGGCCAATCTGAGTCCCCAGCCTCGCTCCTTTGCAGACGTTAAAATCCAGACCGCCCCGCATACCCGTGGGGCTTCGCTAGGGGTGTTGCCAAGGTGTTGAACCACGGCGACTGAGAAAGTCCCTTTGAACCTGATTGAGGTAATCCTCGCGCAGGGAAGCATTGACAAGGATCTGGCCGGGCTCCAAGGGAGTGTCTCGAACGGCCGCGATGGATCCGCCAAGCTGCCTTGTGATGACGCCGAAGGCCGCGCACGTGATGGCAGATCGCACCCCAAATTTCGAATCCGGCCTGTGGCTGGCACAGGCCGGCACCAGCCTGGCGGCAACGCTGTGCCTGGCATGGCCGGCCGCCGCGCAGACCACGGTCACGCTGAAGCCCGTCACCATCAGTGCCGAGACCGCCGCGCCGCAGGCCGACGTGAGCGGCTTCGCCGACCTGCCGCTGAGTGAGGTGCCGCTGTCGGCCACGGTGATTGGTGCCGATCGGCTGCAGGCCTCTGGCGCGCGCCGCCTGGCCGATCTGACGCAGTTCGATGCTTCGGTGGCCGACGCCTACAACTCGCCCGGCTACTGGGACTTTCTGAGCATTCGCGGCTTTACGCTGGACAACCGCTTCAACTACCGCCGCGAAGGCCTGCCGATCAGCGCCGAGACTTCGATCCCGCTGGACAACAAGGAGCGCGTGGAAATCCTGAAAGGCACGAGCGGTATCCAGGCGGGTACCAGCGCCCCCGGCGGCCTGGTCAACTACGTCGTCAAGCGGCCGACCGAGCACGATCTGCGCAGCGTCACGCTCGAGGCCAGCGGCGGTGGCAGCGTGCTGGGCGCGGTCGACCTGGGCGGGCGTTTCGGTGTGGACCGTGTGTTCGGCTACCGGCTCAATGTGGCCCATGAAGACCTGCGCCCGCTGGTGCGCAACCTCGATGGCCACCGCGACCTGGCAGCGTTGGCCGCTGACTGGCGGGTGAGCCGCGACACCGTGGTCGAGGCCGAATTCGAATGGAGCCACAAGTCGCAGCCCAGCCAGGCCGGCACCAGCCTGCTCGGCAACCGCCTGCCGGCCGTGCCCGACCCGAGGCTCAACCTCAACAACCAGCCCTGGTCGCAGCCCTCGGTGTTCGATGCGTTCACCGGCACGCTGCGCATGGAACAGGCCCTGAGCGCCGACTGGCGCTGGACGGCCCAACTCGGCAGCCAGCAGCTTAAAACCGACGACCGCCTGGCCTATCCCTTCGGCTGCAGCGCCGAAGGCAACTTCGACCGTTTTTGCCAGGACGGCAGCTTCGATTTCTACGATTTCCGCAGTGAAAACGAGCACCGCACCCAACAGGCCGCGAGCCTCGGCCTCAAAGGCAAGCTGCAGACCGGCACGGTGTCGCATGAGCTGAATCTGGGCCTGATGCAGAGCCGCGTGCACAACCGTTTCCAGGACTCGGCCTACAACTACGTGGGCAGCGGCAACATCGACGGCACAGCCCTTGTGCCGGCCGACCCCTCGCTCACCACCGCCAATACCAACCGCGACGAACGCGCGTTGGAGCTTTCGCTCAACGACGCCATCCGCTGGACACCCGCCTTCACCACCTGGGCCGGCCTGCGCTATACCCGGCTCAACCGCAGCAGCGTCGGTACCGACGGCAGCGGCGCCACCGGTTATGACGCAAGCCTCACCACACCCTGGCTGGCCGCCAGCTACAAGCTGGCCACCCAGGCCATGGTCTACACCAGCTACGGGGAGGGCGTCGAATCGCAGGTCGTGCCCAACCGCAGCGCGCAGTACAGCAATGCCGGCGTGGCCCTGCCGGTGTTGAAGTCCAGGCAGTTCGAGGTCGGCGTGAAGGGTGACGTAAAGGGCGGCGACAACACGCTGGGCTGGCAGCTGGCGTATTTCCGCATCCAGCGCCCGATGACCAACCTCGACGCCTGCGCGCGCCTGTTCATCACACCCTGCGAAGGCGCCTACGACGGCGAGGCCGTGCACCGCGGGGTCGAAGCCAGCGGCCAATGGCGCAGCGGCCCCTGGCAGCTCGACGGCGGCGTGACCTTGATCGACGCCAAGCGCCGCGGCAGCACCGCCGAGCCCGCCACCAATGGCAAGCGGCCACCCAACGTGCCCGACGCGGTGCTGCGCGCCCGCGCCGCCTACAGCGTGGCCGCCGTGCCCGGCCTGCAAGTGGAGGGCGCCGCTTCCCACGAAGGCCGCCGCGCCGTGCTGCCCGACGAATCCATCATGCTCGGCGGCTGGACCCGCCTGGACGCGGCGCTGCGCTACAACACCCAGCTCGGCGGCACCAAGACCGCCTGGACCTTGGGTGTGGAGAACCTGCTGGACCGTCGTTACTTCCGCGAATCCCCCTACCAGTACGGCCACGTCTACCTTTTCACCGGCGCGCCGCGAACTTTTCGCGTCGCAATGACGGCCTCCTTGTAAAAATGGAAAAAATATGGCTATAATTTGAGGCTGTGATGTTCCTCAATAGCTCAGTTGGTAGAGCGCCGGACTGTTAATCCGTAGGTCCCTGGTTCGAGCCCAGGTTGAGGAGCCAAAAAATACAATGAAATCAAGGGTCTAGCCGGTGTCGGTTAGACCCTTTTTTCTTGCCTGTTAGACCGTTTATTAGACACTGTCTAATATCCAGTAGTTCTGTTCCTGCCGACAGCTAAGGGAGGGCACCTTCGGGCCCTGTGCGCAGGGGGAATATTTCCATCGACTGGCCGTGTGGTTTCGGTAACCATGTGTTGCAGGCAACAACTTGCCTTGGGGGCATCGCTGCTACCCAGTCATGCGATACCTCTACAGAATGGAACCCAATGGAGCATTTCGAAGATTTTTCCAGCATGATGGCGTCGTTACAGAAAAAGCGTCGAACAGTCCATTTGTTGGTAGGAAATGGTTTTAGCATGGCCTACGATCCGCAAATCTTCTCCTACAACGCTCTAGCAGATTTTGTTGTGAAAATGGACGATCCGTTGCTCAGCGAATTTTTCGCGGTCCTGAACACAAAAAACTTTGAGTTGATAATGGATCAGCTCACAACTTTTTCAAAACTGCTTGAGGTTCTGAAAGTCGACTCGACCATTCAAAGTAAAGTATTCGAAGCTCATGCAAAGCTAAAAAATAGTCTATTGGACGCCATAAAATCACTGCATCCTGAGCATGTTTTTAAAATTCCTAACGAGAAAAAAGCTAAGTGCGCTGAATTCCTAGAAAATTTTCTTAATACCGGCGGAGAGATTTTTAGCACCAATTATGACCTGTTACTTTACTGGGTCCTGATGAGTCAAAACATTCCTCGGGCAGTTGACGGTTTTGGAAGGGACCTCCTGACTTCGCCGGAGGATGTGAAACAGGGCGTGGAGCCGGAATACTCTGAACTGCGCTGGGGGCCCAACAAGCGTCAGCAGAATATTCACTATCTACATGGTGCTCTTCCTATCTTTGATGCGGGCACTGAAATTGTCAAGGAACAGTACGATGGCGAAAGCTATTTACTTGAGAATATTGGGAAACGGCTTGATGTAGGCGAGTATCCTGTTTTTGTCACAGCAGGCAACGGCGATCAGAAACTGGACCTAATTCGGCACAATCGCTACTTAACGTTTTGCTATGATCGCTTGTGCGAAGTCGATGGTTCTGTTGTTACCTTTGGCTTTGGCTTCGGACAATATGACGAACACATCATTCACGCGTTAAACATTGCGTTCATGAAGAACCCAAACTTCCCGAAGAAATTGCGGAGCGTCTATATTGGTGTGTACTCGTCCGAAACTATTGATTTTATTAGAAGCATAGAACACAAATTTTACGCAAAGGTGTACACCTTTGACGTGAAGTCTGCGAATCCTTGGCATTGACCTGCGCGGACCTATCCCCTGCCCATTACGACCATATTAGGTTGAGCGGTTTCATTCCACCTTGCCTTAATGTAAATCTCAGTCGTGGCCTTGCTCGCGTGGCCACAGAGTAGTTGAATGTGCTCGATTGGCAGGCCCGCGAGCCACATGTCGGTGGCGCCTTTGCCCTTCAGATCGCGGTAGCCAAAGGACTGCATTTGCGGGATGCCGCGCCCTTTGCGCCAGGCGTTGGCCGCGGCGATCGTCCTGCGCAACATTGAGCTGATGCCGTCGTAGGTGTAGTTCTCGCCCTTGAGCGTGCGCACGAGAGGTTCCGTGATTTTCACCACCTTGGCCGTTGGCCGCGGCAGCAGGGCGTCGAGGTCGGGCGACATCGCGATCTTCACCCAGGTACCGGTTTTGTTCTGCCGGAAGTGCAATTTGCGCTGGCCATCCTCGACCATCAGCGCGGCCGTGGTCCACAGCACAATATCGCTCTCCGGACGCTGCAGCGTGCGGTAGGTCAGCTCCATCAACAGGCGTTCGCTGCGCGAGGCCATGGCGAACACGTCACGGTACTCGTCGTCAGTGACGTAGCGCGCCCTCTTCCTCTCGGGGTTACGCGTTACGCCAGAACCGCGCAGGCAAGGATTGACCAAGACGCCAGGGTTTTCGTCGTGGGTGATCAGCCAAGAGAAGCAGGCCGACAGCGCCGCTTTGTCGCGGTTGCCACGGACGCTGCGACCGAGCGTGGCGTTGATCGTCAGAAAGCCCTTTACCATGTTGGGCGTGACGTCCATCGGCGTCATGGGCGCCGCGAAGTAGCGCGACAGGGCGCCGCTCTTGGTCGGGGTGCCGTCGGCACGGTCGGGCTGGATTTCGATGGCATCGCGGTAATCCTCAAGCGTGCGCTTGGCGAGCGTGCCAGCGGCGACCCTGGCCTCGCAGTGCAGCAGGAAGAGCTGCAGCCAGTGGACCATCATGCCGTAGAGGCCGTCCGGGTCGTTATATATCTTGGCCTTCCGATTCGCGGCGGCCTTGTCTTTACCCAGCGGTTCCCAGGTCTTGTCCCGGTGGACGTAGTAGAACGCCCCGTGCTTCTCATAGACACGGGTTTCCAGCCCGGAATCGGGATCTTTGCGGTTGCGGCCCATTTCTGGCATGTTAAGTCCCTGCCTGTGCGCTGAAGGCCAGAATCAGGCCTTTCGAATCCGGCTGCACCGGATTGCGACCGGCTGCCTGCTGGACCTTTTTCATGTCGAGGCCTTCGACGGCAGAGCGCAGCACCAGCGGCTTGCCGTTGGGCTTCCGGCGCACCTTGACCTTCATCTTTTCGCTCAGGTAGCGGCACTGCGCCGCCGGCTGTTTGAGGCCTTCGCAGATGTCGCAGACCTCCTTGTCGGACAGGAACAAGGGGCTCATTTCGTTTCCTTCAAGGCTTCATCGCGAGCCGCGTTCAATTCCGCCATCTTGGCCGGGTCGCCGCCACGGTCGGGGTGGTAGGCGCTGGCCAAGCGCTGGTAGGCCCGGCGCACGTCATCGGCTGTGGGCAGCCGCAGATCCTGCATGTGTTGATTTCCATCCAGAACTGATCCACTAAACCCGGTAATTTCCATCTAAAACTGACCCACGTAACAACCCTAACCTGCTGTTTTTTTCGGCAGGAGCATAGGAGTGATTGACGTGGCAACTTTA
>Ga0307514_10000646_pt1 | contig 63402 bp, 52 predicted proteins | sample 16_EM_MG_FD_203088 | JGI IMG/M metagenome (GOLD analysis project Ga0307514, IMG submission 203088) | Populus trichocarpa ectomycorrhiza microbial communities from riparian zone in the Pacific Northwest, United States - 16_EM | ecosystem: Host-associated > Plants > Roots > Unclassified | place...
TCGGCGATGAAGATGCCGCCGGCTTCGCGGATGGCGTCCACGGCCTCGGTCAGGAACCCCGCCGGGTCGGTGAAGATGCCGTCGCTCGAGAACACGGTGTCGACCATCAGCGCGGCGGGCCGCACACCATGGGCCTGCAGGTCGGCGATGGCCGCGCGCACGCCGGCGGCGAAAGCCTTGCCCTGCTCCGCTGGCGGCACGCGGTAGCTGTCGGGCGGCGGCACGGTGCGCACCGCCCTGCCGAGCTGCACGAAGCGCCCGAGCGACGGCGAGGCCTGCGCGATCGACTCGGTCACGCCGTGGTACGCGAAGCGCGTGACGATCAAGCCTTCGGCCTTGGTGTGCGCCTTGGCGATGCGCATCGCCAGGTCGTTGGCCTCGCTGCCGGTGCAGGTGAACATGGCATGGCCGAGCGCGGCCGGCATGGTGGCCAGCAGGCGTTCGGCATAGTCGAGCACGCCCTCGTGTAGGTAGCGGGTGTGGGTGTTGAGCACGCCGGCCTGCCTGGCGATGGCCTCCACCACATGCGGGTGGCAATGCCCCACCGAGGCGACGTTGTTGTACGCGTCGAGGTAACGCTTGCCGTCGGCAGCGTCGAGCCACACCCCTTCGCCGCGCACCGGATGCAGCGGCGCCTCGTAGAACAGGCGATAGGCCGGGCCGAGCAGGCGGGCACGGCGCGCAGTAAGCGACTCTTCAGGCATGTGCGATTCTTCAGACATGTTCGCAGCTCTCGTTCATGCCGCAGGCGCGCCGGAACGCGCGGCCGGCGGCGCCGTGGCCGATGTGGTCGCAGGCCTGCAGGCGGGCCCACGACAAGGCGTTGTTGCGCAGCAGGTAGGCCGCGTTGTCGGGGTGGCGCGCGGCACGCCAGCCGCTGATGGCCACCACCATCACCAGCCGTGCGGTGATGAGCGAGAACAACACGTCGACCTCTTCGCACGCGAGCGGCAGCACCGCGTGGTACGCCGCGATGAAGGGCACGATGCCGGCCAGCGCATCACCCGCGGGATCAAGCTGGTAGGCCGCGGCCACGGCCAGGTCGTCGATCAACGGTGCGCGCACCATGTCGCCGAAATCGAGGATGCCGGCGATGCGGTCGGGGTCGTCGGGGTCGACCAGCACGTTATAGATGTTGAAGTCGTTGTGGATCGGCTGGGCGCGCAGGCCGGCCAGCACCGGCTTGGTGTCGCGCTCGAAACGGTCGAGCATGCGCCCGGCCAGCGCGCGACGCGCCGGATCGCCGACGTGCTGTAGCAGGCCACGCACGCCGTCGGCCCGCTGGATGTCCCAGGGCAGTGCCAGCGCACCGGCCGGATGGTCGAAACCCTGCAGCGCAAGGTCGAGCCGGGCCAGCATGCGCGCCAGGTTCAGCTGCTGCACGGCCATGCGCGGCGCTTCGGGCAGGGGCAGGCCCGGCAGGTAGCTGAACAGCCGCACCACGCGCGGCAAGCCGTCGCCCGGATCGCAAAGAAAGGACGGCCGCCCGTCGCTCGTGGGCACGATGCGCTGCACCGGCAGCCCCGGATCGGTGGCGGCGATGTGCAGCAGCGCCTGGGTCTGGAAGTCGGCCACCAGCGGCGCTTCGGACGGATGCGAGATCTTCAGCATGAAGTGCTCGCCGCTGCGCTCGGAAGTGAGGCGGTAGTTGCGGTCGCGCTCGCCGGTCAGCGGCCGCATCTGGCCGCCGATGCCGTAGTGGCGCAGCGCGAGTGCGCGCACCCAGTCGGCATCGAGCTCGGGCGAGCCTTCGCTCAAGACGTCGTTGTCGAAGCCGGCCGCTGCCGTCATGCCGCGCCCGCGAAGCCGCGCAACGCGCTGGCGAGATTCGGGCCCAGGTCGTCGGACAGGTAGCCGCCTTCCTGCACCAGCACGGTGGGCAGGCCGAGGCCTGCGATCTCGGCCAGCAGTGTCGCAAAGCCGGGCGTCGTGATCTTCATGCCCTTGTAGGGGTCGCGCTCATGGATGTCCAGACCCAGCGCCACCACCAGTGCGCCGGGTGTGAAAGCACGGATGCTTTCGCAGGCGTCGCGCAACGCCGGCAGGTAGCCGTCGATGTCGGTGCCCAGCGCCAGCGGCTTGTTGATGTTGTAGCCCAGGCCCGCGCCCGCGCCGCGCTCGTGCGCGTGGCCGGTGAAGAAGGGCGTGAAGTTGCGCGGGTCGCCGTGCAGCGAGATGGTCAGCACGTCGGCACGGTGGTAGAAGATGCCCTGCGTGCCGTTGCCGTGGTGCACGTCGATGTCGAGGATGGCCACCCGGTCGTGGGCCGCGCGCAGATGCTGCGCGGCGATGGCGGTGTTGTTCAGGTAGCAGAAACCGTTGGCCCGGTCGGCATAGGCATGGTGGCCCGGCGGCCGGCACAGCGCATAGGCCGCGCGTTCGCCCGACAGCACCAGCTCTGCCGCATGGGTCGCCACGTGGGCCGAGGCCACGGCCGCCTGCCAGGTGTGCGGCCCGATGGAGCAGGCGTTGTCGCCCATGTGGAAACCGGCCTGGCCGACCACGCTTTCCGGATAGGTGCAGGGCTCGCCGGGAAAAGGATGGATGTTGGGCATGACCTCGTCGGAGGGGTCGTCCAGCAGTTGCCAGCGTGCGTGGGCCGTCTCCAGGAAGCGCAGGTATTCCGGCGTGTGGACCGCGGCGCGCGGGCCGGCACCGAAGTCTTCGCCGGCGATGACCTGGTGGCCGTCGCGCTCGACCGCCGCCAGCAGCCTATAGGCGCGCTCGGGCTGCTCGTTGCTGCGCTTCAGGCGGCCGCGCACCATGAAGAGCTGCGGGTCGTGGTCCTTGTGCGCATCGCTATAAACGATCTTCATCGTACGGCTCCTTGCGTGGAAGTGGGCGTGGCGGAGGCCGCCGCACCGTGCTGCTTCACGAACAGCGCGCGCACCTGCCGCCAGGCGTCGTCCAGGTGCTCGCGCATGGCCTGGCGCGCCGCATCGACGTCACGGCGCATCAGCGCGTCGACGATGGGGCGGTGCGAGTTCGCCACGGTCTCCGGGTCTGCGTAGAGCGCATCGATGAGGGCGATGATCATGCGCATCTCGGTCTGGGTGTTGGAGAAGATCCGGTGCAGGTGGGCATTGCCGGAGAGTTCGCAGATCAGCGTGTGGAATGCAAGATCGCTCGCGATGCGCTCGTGCTGCGGCAGCGTGGGCGCCTCGCGCACCATGGCGTCCACCAGCGCGTTCAGGCGCGCCAGGCCCGCGTCGTCGGCCTTGCGGCAGGCCAGCTCGACCGAGGTCAACTCCAGGCTGATGCGCACCTCGTACAGGTCGTCGATCTCCTGGACGCTGACGGGGCGCACCGCGAAGCCGTGGCGCGGCCGTGCCACCAGCACGCCCTGGCGTTCGAGCCGGCGCGCGGCCTCGCGCACCGGTGCGCGGCTCACACCCATGCGGCGCGCGATCTCGGCCTCGACGATGCGGCTGCCGGGTGCGAGGTGCCCTTCGACGATGGCGCGGGTCAGCTGGGCTTCGACCAGCCCGACCAGGTCGGGGGCCTCGACGGACTCGAAAACCGCGCTGTCCGAGGACGATGAGGAAGAAGATAGGAGGGCCATGGATTTGTCTCTTTATGTCAGGGGAATCGGTCCGCCATTTTTCATGGGCCGCCGCGCCAGGTAGAGTCCGGCCGCGACGATCAGCGCCATGCCCGCCATGGCCCATCCATCGGGCGGCCGGTGGAACCAGAAGGTACTGAAGGCCATGGCCAGCAGGAGTTGGAAATAGTTCAGCGGCGCCAGTGTCGCAGCTTCGACGCGTGCGAAGGCGGCCAGCAACAGCCATTGCGCCAGGCCGCTGCAGACGCCGCCCGCGAGCAGCAACAGCACCACGCCCGCGGCGGGCCGCTCGGCCGGCAGAAAGAACGGTGCCGGCACCGCGGTCACGACCAGGCACACCAGCGCCGTGTACGCATACTGCACCGGGCTCGCCACCAGCCCGGCGAGCCGGCGCGTCAGCAACTGGAAGATGGCATAACAAAAGGCCGACACCGCCATCAGCAGCGTGCCCAGCCACGGCAGGTCGCCGCCGGGCCGCACGATCAGCAGCATGCCGGCAAAGCCCGTGCCTACCGCCAACCAGCGGCTGCGCGGCACCTGCTCGCCGAGCATCCAGGGCGACAGCGCGACCATCAGCAGCGGCGCGGTGAAGTAGATCGCCGTGGCCTCGGCCAGCGGCATCCAGATCAGGGCCGTCATGAAGCAGGTGGCCACCGTCGCCAGCATCGCGCCGCGCAACAGCAGCAGCCGCTTCTGCGGCGCGCGCCAGATGCGCAGGTCGCCATGGCGCAGCAGCATGGCGAAGGCGATGCTGATCACCGACAGGTAACGCATCAGGTTGATGAAGGGCGCCGGATAGAACTGCAGCATGTATTTGCAGAAGGCGTCGTAGCTCGCGAAGGCCATCAGCGCGCAGAAGAACAGCACCACGCCGGTGCTCTTCGAGCCTGGCGGATGCGGCGCTGCCGTGGCAATGGCCGTGTTCACGCCAACGCAGCCTCGAAGCGGGCCAGCGCGCGGTCGAAGCGCATGAACATTTCGTCGACCTGTGCCGAAGTGATGATCAGCGGCGGACAGAAGGCGATGGCGTCGCCCATAGCACGCACGATCAGGCCCTCGGCCAGCGCACATTCGGCCAACCGCGCACCGGCCTTCAGTGCCGGATCGAAAGCGGTGCGCGTGGCTGGATCGGCCGCAAGCTCGATCGCGCCGATCAGCCCCACGCCACGCACCTCGCCCACATGTGGATGGCCCGCATAACGTCGCAGGCCGGCCTGGAATTGCGGCGCCAGAGACTGCACATGGGCCAGCACCGCCTCGTCTTCGTAGATGCGCAGGGTCTCCAACGCCACCGCGGCGCTCACCGGATGGCCCGAGTAGGTGAAGCCGTGGCCGAAGGTGCCGATCTTTCCGCTGTTGGCGGCCACAGCCGCATGCACCCGCTCGGACACCAAAACGGCCGAGATCGGTACATAACCCGACGACAGCGCCTTGGCCGCGGTGAGGATGTCGGGCCGCAGGCCGAAGGTGGTGGAGCCGAACATCTCTCCGGTACGGCAGAAGCCGCAGATCACCTCGTCGGCGATCAGCAGCACCTCGTACTTGCGCAGCACCGCCTGCACCTTCTCGAAGTAGGTGGCCGGCGGCACCAGCACGCCGCCGGCGCCCATCACCGGCTCGGCGATGAAGGCGCCCACGGTGTCGGGGTCTTCGGCCAGGATGCGCTGCTCCAGCGCGTCGGCCAGCCGCGTGGCGAAGGCTTCTTCGCTTTCACCGGGCTCGGCGTAGCGGTAGTGGTGCGGGCAGTCGACATGCAGGATGCGGTCGATCGGCAGGTCGAAGTCGCGGTGGTTGGGCACCAGGCCGCTCAGGCTGGCCGCCGCCACGGTAACGCCGTGGTAGGCATTGCGGCGCGAGATGATCTTCTTCTTGCGCGGCTTGCCGATGGCGTTGTGGTAGTACCAGACCAGCTTGACCGCGGTGTCGTTGGCCTCCGAACCCGAGTTGGCGAAGAACACCTTGGACATCGGCACCGGGGCCATGGCAATCAGCTTTTCGGCCAGCGCGATGGCGGCGGCGTTGGAGCGGTGGTTGAAGGTGTGATAACACGGCAGCGTGTGCAACGCATCGCTGCCGGCCTTGGCCAGGCGCGCATTGCTGAAGCCCAGCGAGACGCACCACAGGCCCGACATGGCCTCCAGATAGCGGCGCCCCTGGTCGTCTTCCACATAGATGCCGTCGCCGCGCTGGATCACGAGCGGGTCGACCTGCGGATGTGTGGCGAGGTTGGTGAACGGATGCAGGTGGGCTGCGATGTCGCTCGCGGCGCGTTCGGCATGCGCGGATTGCAGGGTGGCTGTGTTCATGGCGCTCGATCGGTTGTCTCAATGATGGGCGAAGTCCGGGCGGCTCAGTAGCCCCTGTCGAAGTCGACGGCCGTGTGGGGCCGCTCTCCGCGCTGCAGCAGCGCGAGGTTGTGCAGCGTCTGCCGCGCGATCACCGACGTGTCGGTGCGGGTGGCGATGTGCGGCGTGACCAGGATGCGCGGCTCGGCCCAGAAGGGATGGTCGGGCGGCAGCGGCTCCTGGGTGAAGGCGTCGAGCGTGGCGGCGGACAGTTGGCCGCTGTCGAGCGCACGCAGCAGGTCGGCTTCGACCAGATGCGCGCCGCGCCCGACGTTGATCAGGTGCGCGCCGCGCGGCAGCCGTGCGAACAGCCCGGCGTTCAGAAAGCCCTGCGTCTGCGGCGTAAGCGGCAGCAGGCAGACCAGCGTGTCGCAGCCGGCCAGAAACGCATCGCGCTGCGCATCGCCGTGAAAGCCCTCGACACCGGCCGGCAGGCCGGCCTTGGCGCTGCGGCTCCAGCCGCGCACCGCATAACCGATGGTGGCCAGCGCCTCGGCACAGGCCAGCCCCAAGGCACCGAGCCCGGCGATGCCGACACGGTGGCGCCCGGGCGGGCTCATCGGTTGTTCCTCCCACACGCGTCGGGCCGCATTCGCCAGATAGGCGGGCATCTGTCGCTGGTGCTGGACCACAGCCCAGCACACATAGGCCTTCATGCCGGTGGCCATCTCCGGATCGACGATGCGGCACAGCGGCAGCGCGCGCGGCAATGCCGGATCGGCCGTGATGTGGTCGACACCCGCGGCCAGCGACTGCACCAGCTGCAGTCGCGGCAGCCGTGCCAGCAGGCCGTGCGGCGGATGCCAGCAGACGGCGGCGTCGATCTGGTCGAGTGGGCCGAGGTCGGCCCCCAAACGCAAGTCGATGTCGGGGCAGTGCGCGCGAAACGCGGGCGCCAGGTAGTGCATGTCGAGCACATCGCTCAGGAGCGCGACGCAGGGCATCAGGCCACCTTCGCCTCTGTGTCGACCTGCCCCGCGAGACGCGGCACCGCATCGATCAATTTGCGCGTGTAGGCATGCTGCGGATCGTTCAGCACCTGCTGCGTGGCGCCGTATTCCACCACTTCGCCGCGCTGCATCACCGCGATGCGGTCGCACATCTGCCCGGCCACGCGCAGGTCGTGGGTGATGAACACCATGGCCAGCTGGAACTTGGCACGCACCTGGGCGAACAGCTCCAGCACCTGCGCCTGCACCGACACGTCGAGTGCCGACACCGGCTCGTCGGCCACCAGCAGCTCGGGCTGCATCGCCAGCGCGCGGGCAATACCGATGCGCTGGCGCTGGCCACCCGAGAACTCGTGCGGATAACGCTGCGCCGCGTCGGCCCCCAGGCCCACGAGCTGCAGCAGCTCCATCGCGCGCGCCATGGCTTCGGCCTTGCCCACGCCCTGTGCGATCGGCCCGCCCGCGATGGCCGCGCCCACACGGTGGCGCGGGTTCAGCGAGGCATACGGGTCCTGGAACACCATCTGGATCTTGCCGGCCGCCGCGCGCCGGAAGCGCTCGCCCTGCGCGAGGTTGCGGCCCTTGAAGAGGATGCGGCCGCTGTCGAACGGCGCCAGGCCCACCAGGCAGCGGCCGACGCTGGACTTGCCCGAACCCGACTCGCCCACCAGGCCCAGTGTTTCACCGCGGTGCAGTTCGAAGCTGATGTCCTTCGCCGCCTGCACCGCGCGGCCGCGCTTGAACAGGCCGCCGCTCGTGTGGTAGGTCTTGCACAGGTCCTGCACCTGCAGCACGCGGTTCACCTCGTCATAAGGCACGGTCTGCGCCCGGCCGTCGGGAATGGCGGCGATGAGCTTGCGCGTGTAGGGATGCTGCGGCGCGCCGAGCACCCGCGCGGCGGGGCCGGACTCGACCACGCGGCCGGTCTGCATGACCACTACCTGGTCGGCGATCTCGGAGACCACGCCGAAGTCGTGCGTGATGAACAGCACGGCCGTACCGCGGCGCTGCTGCAGCTCGCGGATGAGCTTCAAGATCTGCGCCTGCGTGGTCACGTCGAGTGCGGTGGTGGGCTCGTCGGCAATCAGCAGCACGGGCTCGAGCACCAGTGCGCAAGCAATCATGACGCGCTGGCGCTGGCCGCCCGACAGGCGGAACGGGTAGCTGTCGATCAGCAGCTCGGGGTCGGGCAGGCCCACGTCGGCCAGCGCCGCCAGGATGCGGCGCCGCTTCTCGGCCGCCGGCACGCTGCCGTGCGCGTCGAACACTTCGCCGATCTGCTCACCGATGCGCATCACCGGGTTCAGCGCGGTCATCGGCTCCTGGAACACCATGCCGATGCGGCGCCCACGCAGTTCGCGCATCTGCGGCTCGGTGAGTTGCAGCAGGTCCTGGCCCTCGAAAAGAATACGCCCGGCCACCGGCGCCACCTGCGGTCGCGGCAGGAGGCCCATGACCGCGTTGGCGATCATCGATTTGCCCGAGCCCGATTCGCCGACCACACACAGCGTCTGGCCCGGCAACACGGACAGCGCAGCCGCTTCGACGGCCAGCGCGCGGTCGGCGCCGGCGGGCAGCGAGATGCTCAGCCCGGTGATGGTCAATACGGGCTCTATCGTGTGCATGGGTGAGATGGGTATGACGGCGGCGTTCATTTGCTTCTCCCGTCCAACCGCGTGTTGAGCCCGTCGTTCAGGCCTTCGCCGAAAAGATTGAGCGCCAGCACCGTCAGCACGATGGCCAGCCCCGGGAACAGCGCCATCCACCAGGCCTGGCGCAGCACGGTGCGGGCCGCGCCGACCATGTAGCCCCAGCTCATCTGGTTCGGGTCGCCCAGGCCGAGAAAGCTCAGGCTGCTTTCGAGCAGGATGGCCGTGGCCACCATCAGCGAGGCCATCACGATGATGGGCGACATGGCGTTGGGCAGGATCTGCGTGAGGATGATGCGCGGCGTGGACTGCCCAGCGAGCAGCGCGGCCTGCACGAAGTCGCGCTGGCGCAGCGTGAGAAACTCGCTGCGCACCAGCCGCGCCACCGGCGGCCACGAGACGATGGCGATGGCCGCGACGATGGACTTGATCGAGGGCTCGAAGATCGCCACCAGCACGATGGCCAGCGCGAAGCTCGGCACCGCCTGGAACAGCTCGGTGAAGCGCATCAGCGCGGCGTCGATCCAACCGCCAAAATAACCGGCCACGGCGCCGAGCGTGACGCCGATGAGCAAGGCCACGAGGGTGGACACCATGCCAATCAGCAGCGAGACGCGCGCGCCGTAGACGAGGCCCGACAGGATGTCGCGCCCCAGCGTGTCGGTACCCATCGGCAAGCCGGGCTCGGCCCAGGGCTGCACGAAGGGCCGCTCCACCATGGCCCAGGGATCGTTGGTGGCGAACCAGGGGCCGAGCAGCGCGACCGCGGCCACGATCAGCAGCACGACCATGCCGGCCACGGCGCCCTTGTTGCGACGGAAGCGCCGCCAGAAAGGATTCTTCATCATGTCTTGTTGCTCCATCGCGTGTTGGGTTGCGGGATGCCTGCGTTGGGGGGTGTGGGTTCGGGGTGCTTTTGTTCGGGGCGCGTGCACAGGCCACCCGGTACTCCCCTCCGCGAATGTCCCCCGCCTTCGGCTCCTCCTTTACTTCGCTGCGGGGAGCACCGGGCACCCTGCGCACGAGGACGCGCCGTTGTTGTACCGTCGATCAAGCACCGCGCTTCCCGATCACGTCGATGGTGTGCTCTGCGCAGCGAAGTAAAGGAGGAGGCCGCAGGCCGGGGGACATTCGCTTCGCTGCGCACACCGTCGGCGTGATCGCCCCCCAACCCACGCACAAAAGAACGGGGCTTCATCCGAGTTCAATCCGTGGATCGACCAGCGTATAGACCAGATCGGTGATGAGATTGAAGAGCACCGCCATCGCCGCCGTCACCAGGAAGGCTCCGAGCAGCACGCTGTAATCGCGCTGCAGCAGCGCGTCGAACATGAGCCGGCCGATGCCGGGCCAGGCGAACACGGTCTCGGTCAGCACGGCGCCGCCGATCATGCCGCCGGCCTGGATGCCGGCAAGCGTGACCACCGGCAGCAACGCATTGCGCAGCACATGTGCACGCAAAATGCGGCCAGGCCGCACCCCTTTGGCGCGCGCGGTCTTCACGAAGTCCATCTGCGCCACCTCGAGCATCGCGGCGCGTGTCATGCGGGCATAAACGGCCATGTAGAACAGCGCCAGCGTGAGCGCCGGCAGCACCAGGTGCTTGGCCACGTCGAGTACCAGCGCGAAGCCGGAGGCGCCCGAGCCCACGGTCATCAGGCCAAAGCCCGGCAGCCAGTCGAGTTGTACCGTGAACACCAGCACCGCCATCAGCGCGAGCCAGTACAGCGGCGTGGCATAGAACAGCAGCGCCACCACGGTGATGCCGCTGTCGACCCAGGTGCCCGCGCGCCGCGCCGACAGCGCGCCCAGCGTGACGCCGAACAGCAGCGACAACACGAAGGCGCTGCCGGTGAGCAGCAGCGTGGCCGGCAACCGGTCCATGATGAGCTTCAGCACCGGCTGCTGCTGGCGGTACGAATACCCGAGGTCGAGCCGCACCACCTTGCCGACATAGGTGGCCAGCTGCGTCGACAGCGGCTGGTCGAGCCCGAACTGCGCGCGCAGCTGCGCGACGAACTGCGGATCGGAAGCGCCGGCCTCGCCGGCCAGCACCGACACCGGATCGCCTGGCGCGGCGCGCACCAGCATGAAGTTGACCGTGGCGATCAGCAGGATCGCCACCAGGCCCTGCAGGATGCGGGTCAACATGAACTGCGTGCGTTTCATTGGCTCACTCCGCGCGGTCAGGCAATGCTCGCCGTGCCCAGGCTGTCGTTCAGGCCGATGCCGGAGCTGATGATGTTGTTGAGCCTGGTGCGGTAGAGCGTCGGGAAGTTGATCTCATACAGCCAGGCCACCGGCACGTCGTTCAGCAGCAGCTTTTGCGCCTCCAGGTAGATCGCCCGGCGCTTCTCGGGGTCGGCCTCCCTGGCGCCGGCGTCGAACAGTTCGTCGACCTTGGGATTGGAATAACCCTCGACGTTGTTGAAGGGCGAACCCTTGGCGATGTTGGCCGTGGTGTAGTTGCGCGCCACGCCCAGCGCCGGGTCGCCGTACTGGTAGACATAGGTGAAGGCCAGGTCGTAGTCCCACTCGTTGAGCTTCTGGTTCCAGCCGGCCACGTCGGTGGCGACCATCTCGATCTTGACGCCGGCCTGTGCCAGGTTCTGGCGCAGGATCTCGGCCGAACGCGTCCAGGTCTCGCCGTAGGGCAGCGGCAGCAGGCGCAAGGTCTCGCCCTTGTAGCCGGCCTCGGCCAGCAGCTTCTTGGCGGTTTCGACGTTGCGCGGGTACTTGGCCACATCGGTGCTGTGGAACTTGATGTTGCTGTTGAACGGGCCGGTCGCCGGCTTGGCGAAACCCTGCCAGGCCACCTTGCAGATGGCCTCGCGGTCGATCGCGTACATCATGGCCTGGCGGAACTTGACGTTGTCCATCGGCGCCTTGCGGTTGTTGATCCACATCCAGGCGTGCGGGGCGAAGAATTCCCAGCCCTTGGTGGTCACCGCGGCGCCCGGCAGCTTGGACAGGCGCAACACGTCGAAGTATTCGACCGCGCCGCCGGGCACCACGTCGACCTTGCCCGACTCGAAGGCCGCTGCGCGCGAAGCGGCATCGGGGATGACGTGGAAGTAGACGCTTTCAACCAGCGGCACGTCCTTCACGTGGTACTTGTCATTGGCCACGAGCTGGATGTACGAGCCCTTGACCCATTCCTTGAACTTGAACGGCCCGGTGCCGATCGGCGTCGCGTTCGCCGGGTTGGTGGCGAAGTCGGTGCCGTCGTAGATGTGCTTCGGGATCATCGGCATGCTGCCGACTTCGAAGATGCCGAGGAACGGACCGAAGGGGTATTTGAGCTTGAATTCGACCGTGAGCGGATCGACCGCGCGCACACTTTCCACCGCGGCCATGTTGGCGCGGTGGCGCGCGTGCGTCTTGCGCAGGAACACGTCGGCCGAGAACACCACATCGGCCGAGGTGAAGGGCTTGCCGTCGTGCCAGGTCACGCCCGGCTTGAGCTTGAAGGTGAAGACCGTGCCGTCCTTGCTGGCACTCCACGCGGTGGCCAGCGAGGGCAGCGGGTTGATCTTCTCGTCGTAGCGCAGCAGGCCTTCGTAGATGTTGCCGGCGATCATCTGCGTCGGGCCGTTCTGCGTGATGCCCAGCATCAAACCCGGTGGCTCGGGCTGGACGACGGCGTTGATCACGCCGCCTTTCGCGCTCGCGGCGAGCAGGTGCAGGGGGATGCCTGCCAGCGTCAAGCCGGCGCCGGCTGCGGCACCCATCTGGATGAGGTTGCGACGTTTCATGAGGGCGAACTCCTTCTGGCTTGCGGGGGTGGTGTGGGCGGGCGGACGGGGAAAGGGAACTCAGTCGCGGAACGAGCTGGCTGGCGCGGGCTCGATCCGTTGCAGCAGCGCGCGCCATTCGCGGGCATTCGGATCGGGCTGGCCGGGCAGCAGCGCGCCGCCGCCGGCCTCGTACTGCCGCGCGGTCTTTTCGCAGACCTCGGCCGGCACCGGATATACCGGCAGGCCGCTCGACTGGATGGCCACCTGCACGCGGCAGGCGCGCTCCAGGTTGAGCATCAGGATGAAGGCTTCCGACACCGTGCGGCCCAGGGTCACCAGGCCGTGGTTGCGCAGGATCAGCGCACGCGCCGTCGGCCCGAGATCGGCCACCAGGCGCTCGCGCTCCTCGGGGTCGAGCGCGATGCCTTCGAAGTCGTGATAGACCACGCGCTGGTAGAACTGCAGCGCCCACTGGTTGCAAGGCTGCAGCCCGCCGGCGAGCGACGACACCGCCACGCCCGCCACCGTGTGGGTGTGCAGCACGCAGGCCGCGTCGTGGCGCGCCGCATGCACGGCGCTGTGGATGGTGAAGCCGGCCGGGTTCACGTCGTAGGGCGAGTCGTCGAGGATGCGGCCCGCGAGATCGATCTTCACCAGCTTTGATGCCGTGATGTCGCGGAACAGCATGCCGAAGGGGTTGATCAGGAACTGGTCTTCGGTTCCCGGCACACGCGCGGAGATGTGCGTGTAGATGCTGTCGTCCATGCCAAAGAAGGCCACCAGCCGATAAGCCGCCGCCAGGTCTTCGCGGACCCGGCGCTCGGCCTCGGAGATCGGAAGGGCCTTGCGGTCCACTGCGTGCAATTGCATAAGACTCATCCTTTTTCAGGCAGCAGCGGGGCGCTGTGGCTTGGTGAAAGTTTATAGATCGACAGGCAATCTGTCGACAGTCAACCAACGACAATCGAAAGCAATAACCAGGCCAAACCCATCAAGAAGGCAGATCCAAAAACAATAAAACCGCCGGGAAGCCGCATGGATACTGGCTTCCAGCCCGTATGGCCGACTCTGGCCCTCATGCGCGGCACTGTGTCGCCGCATGGCCAAATGTTTGTATGCACCAAGATCGGGAGAAACTTCTTTTCAAAGGTCTGCCACAAATCCGACCTCTAATTTCAGAAAAAGAACAATTCAGGCCAAAAAAAGCATGTGCAAACATCACAAACTGCGCGGCACCCCAACACCAAACAGAAACTCGGCAGCTTCTAAGCTTGCAGCACCGCGCGGAGGAAACCAGTTGCCGCTTTCGGCAACCAGTTGCCTGCGACCGCAGGCGCGCGGCCCATAAGGAGAAACTGCCATGCTGAACGTCTGCCTGGATGATGGCCCCACCAGTTTTATCGCCTTCGACCCCACACCCATCACCCTGACCACCACCAAACCCGAGGCCAGTACCGAGGCCTTGCTGAACGCCGCGCTCGAACAGGTCGCTTATGGACTGGCCCTGGTGCATATCGACACGCGCCAGATCCGTTTCGCCAACGGGCTGGCCAAGGAGGCGCTGCAGGCACCCGGCAACGAACACACCGGGCTGTGCGGCGCGCTCGGCCATCTGGCGACCGTGCAGCGCAGTGACGCCGGCCAACTCGACCGCGCCATGCAGCGCGCCAAGACCGGCATGCGCGGCCTGATCGCGCTGGGCACCGAGGGCTCCGCACCGTCGGTGGCGGTGGTGCCGCTGGCCACGCCGGTGGCCAATGGCCATGCGCTGCTGGTGTTTTCCAAGCGCCAGTTGTGCGACAGCTCCACCGTGGCCCTGTTCGCACGCGAACGCGGCCTGACCGGTGCCGAGGGCAATGTGCTGGCCGCGGTCTGCACCGGCCTGCGCCCGCGCGAGATCGCCGCCCGCCACGGCGTACAGATCTCCACCGTGCGCAGCCAGTTGCGCAGCATCCGGCTCAAGACGCGCTGCGAGACCATCCGCCAATTGGTCGAGACCATCTCGGTGCTGCCGCCCACGGCGCGCCACCTCAGCGCCTGCGGCTGAAGCGACGCCGAAGCGACGTCAAAGCGGCTTCGCATTGCTGTCGCCTAGGGGACGAAACTAGCCCCTTCCTAGGACAAGCCCGGTAACACGACCGTACCGACGATGCGCACAATTTGCCTCAAAGGAGTGAGGCATGCAAAAAATCTGGCTGCAAAGTTATCCCGCCAATGTGGCACACGAGGTGGACATCCACCAATTCACCTCGCTCACGCAGCTGATTGAACAGTCTTTCAAGAAGAACGCCGCCAACCCGTTTTCCGTGTGCTTCGAGCACTGGATGAGTTATGGCGAGCTCGACCAGCTGTCGGCCGCGCTCGGCGCCTGGCTGCAGTCCAAGGGCCTGTTACCCGGCGCCCGGGTGGCCATCATGCTGCCCAACATCCCGCAGTTCGCCGTGGCCATGGCCGGCATCCTGCGCGCCGGCTACACCTGCGTGAACGTCAACCCGCTGTACACGCCGCGCGAACTGGAGCACCAGCTCAAGGACTCCGGTTCGACCGCCATCGTGATCCTGGAAAACTTCGCCAAGACACTTGAGGGTGTGATCGAGCGCACCGCCGTGCGCCACGTGGTGATGGCCTCGATGGGCGACCTGCTCGGTTTTGCCTACGGGCACTGGATCACCTTCGCCGTGCGCCATATCGCCAAGATGGTGCCGGCCTACACGTTGCCGCTGGCCGGCGGCATCACCGTCACACCGTTCAAGCAGGTGGTGTCCGAAGGCGCGTCATGGGAACTCAAGCCCGTGCCGTCCACGCTCGACTCGGTGGCCTTCCTGCAATACACCGGCGGCACGACCGGGCTCTCAAAGGGTGCGGTGCTGACACACGGCAACATCGTGGCGGCCGTGCTGCAGTCCGAAGCCTGGTTCGCCCCCGCGCTCGAGCGTGTGGGCGACCCGCGCAAGATCAACAGCATCGCTGCGCTGCCGCTGTACCATATCTTCGCGCTGAACCTGTGCCTGCTGGGCATCCGGCTCGGCTCGCACATGACGCTGATCCCGAACCCGCGCGACATCGGCAAGTTCATCGCGGTGCTGAAGAAGCGCCCCTTCCATCTGCTGCCGGCGGTCAACACCTTGTTCAACGCGCTGCTGCACCATCCCGAATTCAAGGACGTCGACTTTTCGCAGCTGTGCGTGACGCAGGCCGGCGGCATGGCGGCTTCGGAAGGCACGGCGAAGCTGTGGCTGGAAACCACCCGCTGCCCGATGGTCGAGGGCTGGGGCATGAGCGAGACCTGCGCCATCGGCACCAACAACCCGGTGCTGGCCAAGAGCTTCAGCGGCAGCATCGGCCTGCCCTTGCCGAGTGTCGAGATGGCCATCAAGGACGACGACGGTATCTCGCTCGCGCCGGGCGAAACCGGCGAGATCGGCATCAAAGGCCCCAACGTCATGCCGGGCTACCACAACCAGCCCGCCGAAAACGCCCGCGCCTTCACCGCCGACGGCTTCCTGCGCACCGGCGACATCGGCGTGATGGACGAGCACGGCTACTTCCGCATCGTCGACCGCAAGAAGGACATGATCCTGGTCAGCGGCTTCAACGTCTACCCCAACGAGCTGGAAAACGTGATCTCGCTGTGCCCCGGCGTCATGGAGTGCGCGGCCATCGGCGTGGCCGACGAAGTCCAGGGCGAAGCCATCAAGGTGTTCGTGGTGAAAAGCAACCCGGCCTTGACCGAGGCCGACGTGGCTGCCTATTGCCACGCCAATCTCACCGGCTACAAGCGCCCGAAGTACATCGAATTCCGCGAAGCCCTGCCCAAGACCAATGTGGGCAAGATCCTGCGGCGCGAACTGCGCACCGCAAAGTAGCCCGCAGCCAGACTGGCCAGCGGGCTGGTAGGCTCGCCGCATGACGAATCCCCATCCACTCCCCGCTGGCGTCGGCGTGCTGGAACGCGGCTGGCTGTCGGCCAACAACATCCTGGTACAGGGCCGGGCCGGCACGGCGCTGGTCGACAGCGGCTACTGCAGCCACGCGCCACAGACCGTGGCGCTGCTGGCCCATGCCCTGCAAGGCCAGCCGCTGGACCTGCTGCTCAACACCCATTTGCACAGCGACCATTGCGGCGGCAACGCGGCCCTGCAGGCCGCCTACCCGGCGCTGCAAACCCGCATCCCGCCAGGCCAGGCCGCCCACGTGGCCGACTGGGACCCGGTCGCCCTGAGTTACACGCCCACCGGCCAGAACTGCCCTCGGTTTCACTTCGAAGCCCTGCTGCAACCGGGCTCGGAAATACGCCTGGGTGACCTGGTCTGGCAGGTGCATGCGGCACCGGGCCATGACCACCATTCGGTGATCCTGTTCGAGCCGGCGTCAAAGCTGCTGCTGTCGGCCGACGCCTTGTGGGAAGCCGGCTTCGGCGTGGTGTTTCCAGAGCTGGAAGGCATTGCGGCGATGGACGAGGTGGCCGCCACGCTGGACCTGATCGAAAGCCTCGCCCCAAGCACCGTGGTGCCCGGCCATGGCCGGGTCTTCGTCGACCTGGCGCGCTCCCTCGCCTTCGCGCGCAGACGCCTCGAAGGCTTTGTGAAAGACCCGCAAAAACACGCCAACCACGCCGCCAAGGTACTGCTCAAGTTCAAACTGCTGGAGCTGCAGCGCGTGGAATATGCAGCGCTGCTGCAATGGGTGGCGCAAACCCCCTATCTTCAGACCTTGCGCCAGCGCTTCTTCGCCGATCAGCCAACCGCCCCCTGGCTGCACGGCCTGCTGCTGGAACTGGTGCGGGTGGGCGCGGCGCGGCGCGAAGGCGACTGGGTGGAGGATCTCTGAACGAGCCCAGGGCTGGCGGCAGATGTCGGCATATGCATATTCCGGAACGTGGCGGGCCGGCCCCGCATAATCCCCCCCTGTCAAAAACTTCCATGTGCCGTTGACGCGGCATCCATTCATGCTTTACAAGCGCCAATTCCTGCAGTCCGCCGCCGTTCTTTCCGTGGCCCTTTTCCTCTCCGCCTGCCAAAAATCGGCGCCCACGCCCGAGGCCGCCGCAGCCGCTGCGCCCGCCGCCAGCAGCCCGGCACCCGCCGTGCGTGTGCTCACCGTGGGCACCGACCCGACCTATGCGCCGTTTGAATTCCAGAACGAAAAAGGCGACATCGTCGGCTTCGACATGGACGTGGCCGCCGCCGCAGCCCACAAGGCCGGGCTGGAAGTCAAGTTCGTCAGCACACCATGGGAAGGCGCCTTCACCGCGCTGGCGCAAGGCGACCGCGACCTGCTGGCCTCGGCCGTCACCATCACCGACGAGCGCAAGCAGACCATGGATTTCTCGGTGCCCTACTTCGAAGCCAGCCAGTTGATCGCCGTGTCCGAAAACGCCAAGGTCACCAAGCTGGACGACTTGAAGAAGAGCAAGATCGGCGTGCAGACCTCCACCACCGGCGAAGAAGTCGTGGTCAAGCTGCTGGGCAAGACCAGCCCCAACATCAAGCGCTTCGAATCCACTCCCCTGGCCCTGGCCGAACTCGCCGCCGGCGGTGTCGACGCGGTGGTGGCCGACAACGGCGTGATCATCCACTACCTGGCCAACAACCCGAACGCCAAGTTCAAGGCCATCAACGACGCCAGCTTCGCACCCGAGTTCTACGGATTGGCCTTCAAGAAGGGCCAGACCGAACTGGTGACACAGTTCAACCAGGGCATCGCCGGCATCAAGGCCGACGGTACCTACCAGAAGATCTACGAGCAGTACTTCAAGACCGCGGCGGCCGCCAAGTAAACGCCGGGCGCAAAGAAGGAGCGCAGCGTGCAGTGGCGTTGGGAGATTCTGGCCGGCTACGGCCCCTTGTTCGCGCAAGGCCTGTGGATGACCGTGCAGCTCACCGTGCTGGCCACCGGCGCCGGCATGCTGCTGGGCGCGGCCGTGGGCCTGGTCAACACCGACGCCCTGGCACCGCGCACGCCGCCCTGGCCCGTGGCCTGGCTGCTGAAGCTGCTGCGTGCCGTGGCCACGGCCTACGTCACCTTCTTTCGCGGCACGCCGCTGTTCGTGCAGATCCTGCTGGTGCACTTCGCACTCATGCCACTGCTGGTGCACCCCGACGGTGGCTGGCTGCTCAGCGGCGACGCGGCACGCGAGTTCCGGCAGAACCACGGGGCCTTCCTCTCCGGCGCCATGGCGCTGACGCTGAACGCCGGCGCCTACATCTCCGAAATCTTCCGCGCCGGCATCCAGAGCATCCACACCGGCCAGACGGCGGCCGCGCAGAGCCTGGGCATGAGCCCCTGGCAGAGCATGCGCTTCATCGTGCTGCCGCAGGCCTTTCGCCGCATGGTGCCGGCGCTGGTCAACGAAAGCGTGGCCCTGGTCAAGGACACCTCGCTGGTGTCGGCCATCGGCCTGCTGGAGCTGGCCATGGCGGCCCGCACCGTGGCCGGCGCCTATTCCCGCTACTGGGAACCCTACCTGGCCATCTCGGCCATGTACCTGGTGCTGACCTGGACCTTGTCGCGCCTGGCCAAGAAGCTTGAAGTGCCCGAACATGCACGCGGCCGTTGATCCCACTTCAAAGACATCAAAGACATGCCCCAGATTCCATCTCCCCTCGACGCTTTTTTTGCCCGGCGCGCGCTGGTGATCCTGGACGGCGCGCTGGCCACCGAACTGGAACGCCGCGGTGCCGACCTGCACGACCCGCTGTGGTCCGCCAAGCTGCTGATCGAACAGCCCGAGCTGATCCGCCAGGTGCACCTGGACTACTTCCGCTCCGGTGCCGACGTCGCCACCACCTCCAGCTACCAGGCCACCTTCGAAGCCTTCGCCAAACGCGGCTTCGACCATGCCGCGGCCGCCGGGCTGATGCGCGACTCGGTACGCCTGGCGGTGGAAGCCCGCGACGCCTTCTGGGCCGCGCCGGCACACCGCGTGGGCCGCATCCAGCCATTGATCGCGGCCTCGGTCGGCCCCTATGGCGCGATGCTGGCCGACGGCTCCGAATACCGCGGCCACTACGGCCTGGACGAAGCCCAGCTGATGCACTTTCACCGCCCGCGCCTGCAGGTGCTGGTGGACGCCGGCGCCGACCTGCTGGCCTGTGAAACCATCCCCTGCCTGGCCGAGGCCCGCGCCATCGCCCGGCTGCTGCCCGAATTCCCCGGTGCGGCTGCCTGGATCAGCTTTTCCTGCCGCGACGGCCTGCACAACAGCCAGGGCGAATTGCTGGCCGACTGCGTGGCCGCGCTCGAAGGCTTCGACCAGGTCGTGGCCGTCGGCGTGAACTGCACCGCGCCCGAACACATCGCCTCGCTGGTGGACCAGATGCACGCCCACACGCGCAAGCCGATCCTGGTCTATCCCAATTCGGGCGAGCACTACGATGCCGCCCACAAGCAATGGCACGGCAACCCCAGTGCCTCACACTTCGCCGAGCAGGCCAGCGGCTGGCATGCACGCGGCGCGCGCCTGATCGGCGGCTGCTGCCGCACCACGCCGGACGACATCGCCGCCGTGCAAGGCTGGGCCCGCGCCACGCTGCCTGCCGCCGCCGCCTGAGCGGCCCACGCCCACGGCGGCAGGAGCGTACGGCCTGCCTTGGTAAAATCCGTCCCCATCCGCATCGGCCCGGCCATTTCGCCGTCTCCGGCCCCACGGCCGCCGTGTCGCGCGCTCCCGGGTCCGGCCCGCGGCCGCCGCGCCGCATGCCACCCGCACCTGTTCTGGAAATTACCTTGTCGTTCGCCCTTGAGACCCGCCGCCGCCGCACTTTTGCGATCATCTCCCACCCGGACGCGGGTAAAACCACGCTCACCGAAAAGCTGCTGCTGTTCTCGGGCGCGATCCAGATCGCCGGCTCCGTGAAGGCGCGCAAGGCCACGCGCCACGCCACCAGCGACTGGATGGAAATCGAAAAGCAGCGCGGCATCTCGGTGGCCAGCTCGGTGATGCAGATGCTGTACCGCGACCACGTCATCAACCTGCTCGACACACCCGGCCACAAGGACTTCTCCGAAGACACCTACCGCGTGCTCACCGCGGTGGACTCGGCACTGATGGTGATCGACGCCGCCAACGGCGTGGAAGCGCAGACCCGCCGCCTGATCGAAGTCTGCCGCCAGCGCGACACGCCGATCATCACCTTCGTCAACAAGATGGACCGCGAGGTGCGCGAGCCGCTCGACATCCTCGACGAGATCGAACGCGAACTCGGCATGCCCTGCGTGCCGATGACCTGGCCGGTGGGCCAGGGCAAGACCTTCGGCGGCATCATGAACCTGCGCACGCAGACCATGACCGTGTTCGACTCGGGCAAGGAACGCCTGCCGCAGGAGTTCGAAACCATTGCCCTGAGCGACCGCGACACGCTCACCAAGCGCTTCGGCTACGAGTTCGAGACCGCCGAACAAAGCATGGAACTCGCCGCGGGCGCCTCGCCCGCCTGGGACCGCGAAGCCTTTCTCGCCGGCAAACAAACACCGGTGTTTTTCGGCTCCGGCGTGAACAACTTCGGGGTGATGGAAGTGCTGGACGCGCTGGTCGACCTGGCGCCTCCGCCGCAGCCGCGCATCAGCACCACGCTGGTGAACCGCCAGCCGGTGGTGAAGGAGATCCAGCCCGAGGACACGAACTTTGCCGGCGTGGTGTTCAAAGTGCAGGCCAACATGGACGCCAACCACCGCGACCGCATCGCCTTCGTGCGCATGGCCTCGGGCAAGTACACGCCCGGCATGAAGCTCAAGGTGCAGCGCACGGCCAAGGAACTGCGGCCGACCTCGGTCGTCACCTTCCTGTCGCAGCGCCGCGAGGCCGTGGACGAGGCCTATGCCGGCGACATCATCGGCTTCACCACCCACGGCGGCGTGCAGCTCGGCGACACCATCACCGACGGCGCCAGCCTGCAGTTCACCGGCCTGCCCTTCTTCGCGCCCGAGCTGTTCATGACCGTCATCCTGAAGAACCCGCTGCGTACCAAGCAGTTGCAGCAGGGCCTGGCCCAGCTCGGCGAAGAAGGCGCGATCCAGGTGTTTCGCCCGAACGTCGGCGGGCCGATGCTGCTCGGCGCCGTGGGCCAGCTGCAGTTCGAAGTGGTACAGCACCGCCTCAAGGCCGAATACGACGCCGACGTGCGCCTGGAAGGCTGCCAGTACACCGGCGCGCGCTGGATCACCGCCGACACCCCGGCCGAGCTGCGCGCCTTCACCGACGCCTACCCGATGCGCATGGCCCAGGACGCGGCCGACACCCTGGCCTACCTCTGCACCTCGCCCTATGACGTGCGGCTGGCCCAGGAACGTTTTCCCAAGATCCATTTCCATCCGCTGCGCGAGCATGCGGGGCTGGCGCTGCAGACCGCGGCCTGAGAACGACCCAAGCAACGGACATGACGGAGAAATTGGCCTACATCGGCCAGCACTATCTGGTCCTGGCGGTATGCGCCCTGGCTTGCTGGGGGCTTGGTCAAACCGCCCTGCCGCGAGATGCGCGCCGCAGTGTCCTGGGCGGGCTGCTTGGCCTGGCACTGGGGATGGGCATCGTCATCTGCGGCCTGCAGGCCATGGCGATAGCGGGCCAGCTGCGGCCCTGGGGCATTCTGTCGCTGCTGGCCGTCGGCCTGACGGCGGCCATTCTGCAATGCGCCAAGACCATGCCGCGTCCGCTGAAGGTGTTGGCCGCCTGGTGGTCGCCGCTTTCATTTTTTGCGCGGGGCAGCGTGGTGCTGGCCGGGCTCTTTGGCGCCAGCACCCTGGTCCTGCCCATGGTGCCGCCGGCCGGAAGCGACGCGGCCATGTACCACCTGCCCCATGCCAGGGCCTGGGCCGAGTCGGGTGCGCTCGACATCCACGGCTGGCTGCGCTACCCCTGGTTTCCCTACAACCTCGACCTGCCGTATGCCCCGGCCTTGCTGCTGTACGACGACATCTTTGCCCAGCTTCTGGCCGCGCTGCCGGGCTGGGTGTGTGCGGGCCTGGTGTTTCAGGTCGCGCTGCGCTTCACCGGCGTACCGGGCGCATCCGTCGCCACCATCTTCTGGATTCAGGCCAGCCGCGACCACTACGCCTATGCCGGCGTGGACCTTGCGGTGTCGCTGTTCGTGTTTGGCGCTTACGCCGCCTACCTGCAGGCACGGACTTCGCCATCGAAGTCGGCCTGGATGCTGATCTCGGCCTTTTTCCTCGGCGTGGCCTGCGGCGGCAAATACCAGGCACTGACTTTCGTACCGCTGTTGCTGCCGGGCTTGTGGTGGACCGACCGGCGTCCCGCCACCATCGCCAAAGCAGCTTTGGCCTTCCTGTTGCCCTGCGTGTATTGGTATGCGCGCAATACCATCATGACCGGCGACCCGTTTCAGCCCATGGGCGGCAAGATCTTCGGCTTCAGCGATTGGAGCCTTGCCGACTACCAGATCCAGTTTGCCGACCTGAAGCGCCACGCGGACTGGCCGATCTGGTACCTGTGGCCCATGCTGCTGGTTCCGCTGTCGCGTGAATGGCGGGAAGGGCGTGAAGGGCGTGAAGGATGTTCGGGGGCCGGCATGCGGGCGGCCTTTGGCATCTGTGCCTACGGCATCGCCGTGTGGCTGGCCACCTCCCATTATTCGCGCTACCTGTTGCCGGTGTATCCGCTGATGGGCATCCTCAGCGTCGTGGGCTGGGGCATGCTGTTCCGCACAGGCGCCCGACATCTGCCGTTCCTGCGGTTGCCGCAGTCGCCTCACACCAGCAAGCCGCTGCGGCGCGCGGGATGGATACTTCTCATCATCCTGACGCCCCTGCTGGGCTACAGCTGGGTCAAGGGCTTCGCCAAGGTCTCGCCTACGCAGGCCAGCCGCGACACCTATCTGCAAGGCCGCGTCGTGAGTTATGAGGCCTTGACCTATGTGCAGACCATCCCCTCGCTGAGGGTCTACCAGGTCGGCCTGGACGACGCCATCTACTTCTCGAAAAAGCCCTTGTATGGCGACGTCTTCGGGCCTTGGCGTTATGCCGATTTCGTCGAGCGGCCCGCGCCGGAATTCGCGGCCAGGCTGCTGGCCGCAGGCTTCGATACGTTCATCATCCGCACCGAGACAAGTCCCGCAACCGAACAGCAGGCGGACTTTGGCCGGTATTTCACACCCCTGTTCTCGCGCCATGGCGTCACGGTCTACCACGTGCGGCCAAGCTCCTTATGACAACGACTCCAATGTTCGACGGAATCTCCATCGCCGTGGTCATCCCCTGCTACAACGAGGCGCTGGCCATCGGCCAGGTGCTCACGGCATTCAAGACCGTGCTGCCCGAGGCGGCATTACATGTGTTCGACAACAACTCGACGGACGACACCGCGGCGGTTGCGACGGCCCATGGCGCCCAGGTCACCCATGTCGGCCTGCGTGGCAAGGGCAATGTGGTGCGCCGCATGTTTGCCGATGTGGAGGCCGACATCTACGTCATGGTGGACGGTGACGCCACCTACGACGTCTCGGGCATGCGCGAACACATCACCCTGCTGGTCCGCGGCAAGCTGGACATGCTGGTCGGATGCCGCACCGACGAAAACGACGCGAACGACGCGAACGACGACAATGCAACCTACCGCCGCGGCCACCGCTTTGGCAATCGCCTGTTGACGGCCTCGGTCGGCCGGATCTTCGGCGGTTACTTTACCGACATGCTCTCGGGCTACCGGATTTTTTCCAGGCGTTATGTCAAGTCCTTCCCCGCTGTTGCGAAAGGATTCGAAATCGAGACCGAGCTCACCGTCCATGCCCTGGGCCTGCGCATGCCCTATGCCGAGGTGCCCACGCCGTATGGGGCGCGCCCCGCAGGCTCGCACAGCAAACTCTCGACTTACCGGGACGGATGGCGCATCCTGAAGACCATCTTCCAGCTCTTCGTCAGCGAACGCCCCCTGGCGTTTTTCGGCATCGTCGCCGCGGTGCTGGCCGTGCTGTCCGTCACACTCGCCATCCCGCTGGCCGTCACGTACATGGAAACCGGCCTTGTGCCGCGCCTGCCAACGGCGGTGCTGGTGACGGGCGGCATGGTGAGCGCCTTGCTGTCGATGGTCTGCGGTGCCGTGCTCAACAACGTCTCGCGTGGCAGGCAGGAAGTCAAGCACCTGGCCTACCTGGGCATTCCGGCCGTTCGCTGCGCCGCGCTGGAATGAAGCCGTCTCCGCGCTTCCTGCGGTTCTGCGTGGTCGGCGTGCTGGGTTTGCTCGTCGACCTGGCCGTGCTGTACGCCACCGCCTGGGCGCTGGGCTGGTACACGGCGCGGGTGGTGTCCTTCATCGCCGCGGCTTCTTCCACCTGGTGGCTGAACCGGCGCTTCACCTTTTCCGCCGAGGCGCGGCACGGCGCATCGCCGGTGCGGCAGTACCTGGGCTACATGGTGTCGATGCTGGGCGGGGCGGTGCTGAACTACGCCACCTATGCCGCCACCCTGCATTGGCTCAACGTGCCTGGCAAGGCCGCCCTGGGTGTGGCCTTCGGCAGTTGCGCGGGGCTTGTTTCCAACTACCTGTCGGCGCGGCATCTGGTGTTCAAGCCGCACGACAAACGCTGATCGAACGATGACCGCCACGCCGCCGCCCATGAAGCCTCTCGCCGACTGGCCGCTGGCCGCGCGCCGCGGCATCACCGGGGTGATGACCGACATCGACGACACCCTCACCACCGATGGCGCGATCACGGCAGACGCCCTGCAGGCGCTGGCCGGGCTGCGGGCCGCCGGCCTGCCGGTGATCGCCATCACCGGCCGCTCCACCGGCTGGAGCGAACCGTTCGCCATGGCCTGGCCGGTGGACGCCATCGTCGCGGAAAACGGCGCGGTGATGCTGCGCCGGCCCGAGCCGCCCAGTCAGATGTTGTCAAAAACCTATCTGCAAGACGCCGCAACACGCAGCGCCAACTTCGCCCGGATGCAGCACATCGCCGCACGTGTGCTGCGCGAGGTGGCCGGTGCACGGTTGGCCGAGGACTCCTGGGGCCGCGAGACCGACATGGCCGTCGACCACAGCGAGTTCCATGCGCTGTCACCGGAAGCCATCGCCCAGGTGGTGGCCATCATGCGTGCCGAGGGCATGTTGGCCACGGTCAGCAGCATCCACGTCAACGGCTGGTTCGGTGAGCACAACAAGCTCGAAGGTGCGCGCTGGGCCCTGCGCACGCTGTACGGCCGCGATCTCGATGCGGAGCTGGACCGCTGGGTGTATATGGGCGACTCGAGCAACGACCAGCTGATGTTCCAGACGCTGCCCAACGCCGTGGGCGTGGCCAATGTGCGCCGCTTCGCGGACACGCTGCAATACCTGCCGCGCTACATCACGGAGGGCGAACGCGGCGCGGGTTTCGCGGAAGTGGCGCGGGCCGTGCTGGCCGCGCGTTAATCAGACCGCTCGACCGACATCGCCGCGTCGCAACCCACACCCGCCGCGATCCAACGCCGCATGCGCCGGCCGAGCCAGGCGCTCCAGCCACGCGGTGCCCTGGACCAGCCCAGTTGGCGCAAGGGGTCAGTCACCATGCCGCAGCGGTAGATGTTGTCAGCGTCATCCCAACGCAAGGCGCGGCACGCACCGCTGCGGCGCCGTGACACCAGCACGCCGACAGGACACGGCTCCGCCAGGCAACAAACACCGCAGCCATTGCACGGCGCACCCAGCGCCGGCTTGGGCGGCGCGGCCGGGTGGATGTGGATCACCTGCCAGTCGCGGTTGGCGCTCGGTACAGGATGGTTGGGATCGGACGGCATGAGGCCAGTCTATGCGGTTTGCGCGGCTTCGACAGGCTCAGCCCGAACGGGGTGAAGTGGCGCTAACTCGCTGCGAAGCTGCTCTTCAAAGCCGGATACAGCGCCCCAAACCGCCGGTAGCGCGCCGCCATCTCGGGCGGCTGCGGTGCAGGATCGAAACGGCGCTGCACCGGCGGGCTCAGGCAGACGTCGTTGATGCAGCCGCCATCGGCCAGCCAGGCCAACCGTGCCGCGCCCAGCGCCGCGCCGGTCGCTGCACCTTCGAGCACCTCCATCGGCACGGCCAGCGTGTTCGCCAACTGCTGCACCCACCAGGCGCTGCGTCCGCCGCCACCCACCACCGACAGCGCACGCACCGGCGCGTCCGCAGACAAGCTGCGCCAGCCATCGTACAAACCGAAGCCCACCCCTTCGGCCACGGCATAGGCCACGGCCGCCTTGTCGTGGCTGTGGCTCAGGCCGAACAACACACCCTGGGCCTGCGGATCGTTGTGCGGCGAACGTTCCCCCGAGAGATACGGCAGGAACAGCGGCGCCCGGGCACAGGCCGCCGGCGCGAGCGACGCGGCAGCTTCGAGCATCGCGGCCTCGTCGGCAAAGCCCAGCAGGTGTGTGGCCCAGCGCACCGCGCTCGCGGCCGACAGCATCACCGCCATCTGGTGCCAGCGCCCTGGCAGCGCATGGCAGAAGGCGTGCACGGCCTGCGCCGGGTTCGGGCGGAAACGGTCGGTGGCCAGGAACACCACACCCGAGGTGCCGAGCGACACAAAGCCTTGCCCAGCTGCCACCACACCCATGCCGACCGCGCTGGCCGCGTTGTCGCCACCGCCACCGGCCACCGGCGTACCCGCGCGCAGGCCCCAGCGTGCGGCGAAGGCCGGCGACAGACCGGCGGCGACCTCGCTGCCCTCGACGAGCCGCGGCATATGGGACTCGTCGAGCCCGCAGGCTTCCAACATGCGCGGCGACCAGCGCCGCGCGGCCACGTCGAGCCAGAGCGTACCCGAGGCATCGGAGCAGTCGGTGACGGCTTCACCCGTCATGCGCAGGCGCAGGTAGTCCTTGGGCAGCAGCACCCGCGCCGTCGCCTTGAAGATGTCCGGCTCGTGTTCGCGCAGCCAGCACAGCTTGGGCGCGGTGAAGCCGGGCATGGCCAGGTTGCCGGTGATCTGCGCCAGCTCGGGCACGGCCTGCGCCAGCGCAGCGCAGGCGGCACCGCTGCGGCCGTCGTTCCAGAGGATGGCCGGGCGCAGCACGCGGTCTTGCGCGTCGAGCAGCACCGCGCCGTGCATCTGGCCCGACAGGCCGATGGCGCGCACGGCCTTCAATACATCCGCGTGGCTGGCGGCGAGCTGGTCCATCACCGACACCAGCGCATCCCACCAGGCTTCGGGCTGTTGCTCGGACCACAGCGGCCGCGGCTGCTGCACCGTGAGCGGCGCATGGGCCACGGCAAACACGCGGTGGTCGTCGGCGAGCAGCAGGGCTTTGAGTTCGGAGGTGCCCAGGTCGAGTCCGAGGTACATGGAATTCGTGCTTGATTTTTCAGATGGCGATCACTTGAACCGGCCTTCGGCCTGGCGACGAAAATCTTTCGGCGTCATGCCCTTGATCTGCAGGAAGCGGCGGTTGAAGTTCGCCACGTTGTTGAAGCCCACGTCGTAACAAACGTTGCTCACGTAGCGGTCGGTTTCCATCAGCAGTTGGCAGGCGCGGTTGATGCGCAGGTGGTTCACGAAGTCAGTGAAGGTGTTGCCGGTGGCGCGGCGGAAATAACGCGAGAACTGGCTTTCGCTCATGTTCACGCGAGCGGCCACTTCGGCCATGGTGAACTGCTCGGCGCTGTGGTCGGTAAGGAAGGCCACGATGCCGCTGATCTGGTCCAGCGAGGCGTCGTCGTCGAAGCTCTGCATCTGCACCGTGGACAACAGCCGGTAGTCGGTGCACTTGGCCAGTTTGTCGACGAACATCAGGAATTCGCCGAAGCGCGCCAGGCCATGGCTGTGCTTGATGCGCGCCAAGGCGTCGCGGGCCAACTCGCTCATGCCGAAGAACTCGATGCCGTGACGGGCCCGTTCCAGCAGCGGCAGCAAGCCTTGCAGCTCGCCGATCTCGGCGCTGGCACGGCGCAGCGGCGTGTCGGTGAACTGCAGCACCATGTCGCGCAGCACCACACCTTCGGCCGGGGAGTCGCTCGATATCCAGTTGTGTGGCAGGCGCGGGCCGGTGAGCACCAGGTTGCCCGGCTCGAAATGGCCAATGTAGTCGCCCACGAACAGCTTGCCCCGCGTCTCCACGATCAGGTGCAGCTCATATTCCTCGTGCTGGTGCCAGCGCACCAGCGGCGTGGGAATGCCGTGCTCCAGGTAGCGCAGGCTGCCATGGCTTTCGCGCGGCTCGTAGCCGAGTATGGGGTCGCGGCCGAGGTCGTGCTCCAGTTCGGGTTCGCGGGTGCGTTGGCGCAGGCTGGCCATGCTTGGATCTCCTTGATTTTCAGTTCACAGCAACGCGACAGGTTGCCCCTTCCAGGAACACCGTGGAACCGGCTCCGCCGGGCCACTGGTGTTGCCCCCTGCAAGGGGGTGGGCGCGACACGCCAGTGCGCAACCTGGGGGTGCGCCTAATTCATCACGTTACCACCGTCCACGTTGAGTGTCTGGGCGGTGATGTAAGAGGCCTCGGCGCTGGCCAGGAAAACGGCTGCGCGCGCCACGTCCTCGGGGTCGCCCATGCGGCCCAGCGGTACGGCCAGGCCCACGGCCTTTTTCTTCTCGCCGATCTGCAGGCCTTCGGCCTTGGCGAATTGGGCGTCCACGTCTTTCCACATCGGCGTGTCGATCACGCCCGGCGAAATACCGTTGACCCGAATACCGTGCGGCGCCATGGCCAGCGCGGCCGACTGGGTGTAGCTGATGACCGCGGCCTTGCTCGCGCAGTAGTGCGCCACCAGAGCTTCACCGCGCCGCCCGGCCTGCGAGGCCAGGTTGGTGACGCTGCCCTTGCAGCCATCGGCCACCATCTGCTTGAGCACGGCCTGCATCACGAAGAACATGCCTTTGACGTTGACGTCGAAGATCAACGCGTACTGCCGCTCGGTGATCTCCAGCAGCGGGCCGAGACTGAACACCGCCGCGTTATTGAGCAGCGTGGTGACGGTACCGAAGCGCGCGCGGGCCGCGGCCACCATGGCGTCGATGCTGTCCTGGCGCGACACGTCGGCGCTCAGGTACTGGAAGTGTTCGGGATACGCTGCCTGCAGCGCGAGCAAACCGGCCGATGGCGTGGCGGCCAGGTCGACCGCGGTGCAGCGTGCGCCCTCCTGCAGGAATGCGGTGGTGGCGGCCAGGCCGATGCCGCCGGCGGTGCCGGTCAGCAAGGCGTGCTGGCCAGAAAGACGTTGGCTACTCATGGGGTTTCCTTGATGAAAGTTTCAACACGCTGTTGCGCGCGCTTGAGTGCGGCGATCAACCGCGCATCACCGGCCATCTCGGCCCAGAAGGCGACGTTGCCGGCCAGGGCCACCACGGGATCGGGCGCCTCGCAAATCGCGTGGGCCACGGCCGGGTCCATGGCCTGGTCCTGGTACACATAGGCCAGCTCGCCGCGGTGCCAGCGCTGCAGGAAGGCGAGGAACAAGGCCGGCAGCATGGCCACGGCGTCGATGCTTGCGCCACGCGCCAGGCATTCACGCACGGTGGGGGCGATGAAGCCCGGCAGCTTGGAAAAACCGTCGGCCGCCACACGCTGGTTGGTGTCCTGGATGGCAGGGTTGCCGAAGCGGTCGAGCACGGTGTCGCGGTAGGCGGCCAGGTCGAGCGGGCTGGGGTGCGCCGGTGTGTCGAGGCAGGGCATCACGTCCTGGGTGGCGTAGTCAAAAGCCATCTGACGGATGCGCGCGTCGTGTGTGCCTTCATGGATGTACTGGTAGCCTGCCAGCGTGCCGGCCCAGGCGATGCAGCTGTGCGTGGCGTTGAGCAGGCGGATCTTGGCTTCTTCGAACGGCGCCACCGAATCCACCATCTGCACGCCAACCTTTTCCCAGGCCGGGCGGCCGTTGGCGAAGTCGTCTTCGATCACCCACTGGATGAAGGATTCACCCATGATCGCCGCGGCATCGTCCCAGCCGGTGGCAGCCAGCACACGCGGGCGCAGGTCGGGCGCGGGCCGTGGCGTGATGCGGTCGACCATGGCGTTGGGGCAGGTGGTGTGGGCCTGCACCCAGGCATGTAATGCCGTGTCGCCGGCGAGCTGGATGAAGGCCAGCAGGCCGCCGCGCACACGCTGGCCGTTGTGGCGCAGGTTGTCGCAGTTGAGCAGCGTGACGGCGCCACCGCTACGCTGCATGCGGGCACGCAGGATGGCCGTGAGCGCGGCATAGATGCAACTGCCGGGCTGACCCTGGCGCGCACGCTCCAGGTCGGCGGCGAGCTCGGGAATCGTCAGGTCGAGTTGGTCATGCGCATCGAGGTAATAACCGGCTTCAGTGACAGTGAACGAGATGATGCGGGTGTTCGCGTCGGCACCCACGTCGATCAGCCCGGCCAGGCTCGGTTCATATGGAATGATCCGGCTGATCGACGCGATGCGTTCGTAGCTGCGCTCGTTCTGCGGCGTGACCGTCTCCAGCGTGTAGGCGCCGCCCTGCGCCGCCAGCGCGGCCATCACGTCCGGCATGTCGGGCCGGGTGTTGCCGCCGGCCAGCGACCAGCGTGTGTCACCGCTCTGGCGCAGGTGGTGCAGGTAGACCGCCTGGTGGGCGCGATGGAACGAGCCCACGCCCAGATGCAGCATCACGAAATTTTCAGCAGAGGACATCGATGTTGCCCCCTTTCAGGCGAGAGACACCATGCGCCCGGCCTTGTCGAAACAGTGCAGGGTGTTCAGGTCGAACTCGAGGGTGACTGGGTCGCCGATATGCAGATGTGTACGTTCGGCCGTGCGAGAAATCATCGAAGTTCCCATCACATCCACGTGGATCAGGGTGTCGGCGCCCAGCGCTTCGATCAACTCCACCTTGCCCGGCACGCCGGCTCCGCCCAAGGGCAGCACGCGCACACCTTCCGGACGCACGCCGATCAGACCGTCGGCCGGTACGCGGCTGGCCGACGAACCTGCCAGCGCGCCGAACTGCGACAGCTGCGCGGCCCGCACGATGTTCATCGATGGCATGCCGATGAACTGCGCCACGAACTGGTTGGCCGGCTTGTCGTACAGCGCGAGCGGTGCGCCCACCTGCTCCACCGTGCCGTCGCGCAGCACCACCACACGGTCGGCCAGCGTCATGGCCTCGACCTGGTCGTGGGTCACGTAGATGGTGGTCACGCCGAGCGCGCGGTGCAGCTTGTGGATTTCGACCCGGGTCTGGCCACGCAGCGCGGCGTCGAGGTTGGACAGCGGTTCGTCGAACAAGAAGATCTTCGGCGCCCGCACGATGGCGCGGCCGATGGCCACACGCTGGCGCTGCCCACCCGAGAGTTCCTTCGGCGTGCGCTTGAGGTAGGGCGTGAGGTTGAGCTTGTCGGCCGCGTCCTCGACCTTCTTCTTGATCTCGGCCGGCGACACCTTGGCCAGCTTCAGCGCGAAGGACATGTTGTCGTACACCGTCATGTGCGGATAGAGCGCGTAGCTCTGGAACACCATGGCCAGCTCGCGCTGCGATGAAGGCAGGTGGGTGATGTCGCGGCCGTCGACGTGCACCGAACCGCCGTCGATGCTTTCCAGGCCGGCAATCATGCGCAGCAGCGTGGACTTGCCGCAGCCCGAGGGGCCGACGAAGACGATGAACTCGTTCTTCTCGATCTCGAGGTTGACACCCTTGATGACCTTGTGGTCGCCGAAGATCTTTTCGACGCCGCGGAGTTGGAGGAAAGACATGGTGATTCCTTGGATTTATTTGACGGCGCCGAAGGTGAGGCCTTGGACGAGCTGCTTCTGGCTGAACCAGCCGAACACGATGATGGGCGCGATGGCCATCAGCGAGGCGGCCGAGAGCTTGGCCCAGAACAGGCCTTCGGGGCTGGAATACGAGGCGATCAGCGAGGCCAGCGTGCCGGCCTTTGCGGACGTGAGGTTGAGCGCCCAGAAGGCTTCGTTCCACGACAGCACCAGGCACAGCAGGCCGGTGGAGGCGATGCCGCCCATGGTCAGCGGCAGGATCACCCAGCGGAACTCTTCCCACACGGTGGCGCCGTCGAGCCGCACGGCTTCCAGGATGTCCTTGGGCACTTCCTTGAAGGCGCTGTAGAGCATCCACACCATGATCGGCAGGTTGGACAGGGTGAAGACGATGACCAGCGCGGCGAGCGAATCGAGCATGCCGACGGTCTGCGCCATCACGTACACCGGCACCAGCGCGCCGACGGCCGGCATCATCTTGGTCGACAACATCCACATCAGGATGTCGCGGGTCTTCTTCGTCGGAAAGAAGGCCATCGAATACGCCGCCGGCACCGCGATCAGCAGGCCGATGATGGTCGAGCCCAGGCTGGTGATCAGCGAGTTCCTGGCGAACAACAGATAGTCGCTGCGCTCCTGCACTTCCACGAAACTGGCCAGCGTGGGCGTAAAGAACAGTTGCGAGGCGATGGCCTGGCCTTCGGTCTTGAACGCGGTGAGGCCGAGCCACAGCAGCGGGAAGAACAGCAGCAGGGCCACGCCCCAGGCGCTGAGCGTGCGCACGATGGGAAAGGGTTTCTTTTTCAGCATGAGGGACTCCGTTCAGTCGAGGTGTCAGTCAAGGTTCTTGCCGACCATGCGGATCAGGAACACCGCGGCGATGTTGGCCAGGATCACCGCGAACAGCGCGCCGGCCGATGCCACGCCGACGTCGAAATTCATCAGCGCCTGCTTGAAGATCAGGAAGGCCAGGTTGGTGCTGTCGTTGCCGGGGCCGCCACCGGTGGTGGTGAAGATCTCGGCGAACACGCTGAGCAGGAAGATCATCTCGATCATCACCACCACGGCGATGGAGCGGCCCATGTGCGGCAGCACCAGGTACCAGAACTTGTCGAAGGGCGTGGCGCCGTCCATGCCGGCCGCGTCCATCTGCTCGCGGTCGAGCGACTGCAGCGAGGTGATGAAGATCAGGCAGGCGAAGGGCAGCCATTGCCAGCTCAGCATGATGATCACCGACAGCAGCGGGTAGTCGGTCATCCAGTCGATCGGCGTGAGGCCGAAGAACTGCCACACATGCGCGAACACGCCGTAGATCGGGTTCATCATCATGTGTTTCCACAGCAGCGCGTTCACCGTGGGCATGACAAAAAACGGCGAGATCAAGAGCACGCGCACGATGCCCTGGCCGGGGAACGGCTCGTTGACCAGCAGCGCCAGGCCCACGCCCAGCACCACGGTGATCACGATCACCGAGCCCAGCAATTGCAGCGTGTGCATCACCGACGGCCAGAAGTCGGGGTCGGTGATGAAGTAGTGGAAGTTCTCCAGCGCGACGAAGCCGGTCTCGCCGGGCTGCATCAGGTTGTAGTGAATGACGGAAAAATACAGCGTCATCACCAGCGGAACAATCATCCACAGGAACAGTGTGACGATGGACGGCGCCATGAGGGCGCGGGGCAGGAAGCGTTGCATGGTGGGCTTTCGGTGACGGCCTGGGTGATGAGGAAGCCCCCTCACCCCGGCCCTCTCCCGCGTGCGGGAGAGGGAGGAATTCAGTCTTGCCCCCTCTCCCGCACGCGGGAGAGGGTTGGGGTGAGGGCTCCGCCTAACCCCTATTTCTTGTAATACCCGCCCTTGGTCATCTCACGCTCCGCCGCCGTCTGCGAAGTCTTCAAGGCCGCATCCACCGTGACCTTGCCCGCCAGCACCGAGCTCATCTGCTGGCCCACCGCGATACCGATGGCCTGGAACTCGGGGATCGCCGCGTACTGCACACCCACGTAAGGCGACTTCGGCAGCGTGCTGTCGTTCGGGTTGGCGCTGTTGATGGCCTTGAGTTCTTCCGGTGCGAACTTGGCCACCTTCTGGAACTCGGGGTTGGCATAGGTGGACTTGCGCGTACCGGTCGGCACGGCGCCCCAGCCCTCTTCCTTGGCGACCAGGTTCACGTATTCCTTGGACGTGGCCCAGGCGATGAACTTCTGCGCGATCTCGGGCTTCTTGCTCGATGCCGGCACCGCCAGGTTCCATGACCACAGCCAGTTCGCGCCCTTGGGCGTGACGGCCGTCGGCGCCTGGGTGAAGGCCATCTTGTCGGCCACCTTGGACTGCTTGGGGTCGCTGACGAACGAGGCGGCAATCGTGGCATCGATCCACACACCGCACTTGCCTTCGTTCATCAAGGCCAGGTTTTCGTTGAAGCTATTGGCCGATGCGCCGGGCGGGCCGTACTTCTTCATCAGGTCCACGTACTGGGTGATCGCGTCATGCCAGGGCTTGGTGTCGATCTGCGGCTTCCAGGACATGTCGAACCACTGGCCGCCGTAGGTGTTGACCATGGTGCTCAAGAAGGCCATGTTGTCGCCCCAGCCTGGCTTGCCGCGCAGGCACAGGCCATACACACCCTTGGCCGGGTCATGGATCTTGGCGACGATGTTGGCCATGTCGGTCCAGGTCGGGTTGGCCGGCATGGTCAAACCGGCGGCCTTGACCAGGTCGGCGCGGTACATGGTCATCGAGCTCTCGCCATAGAACGGTGCGGCATACAGCTTGCCATCCAGCGACAGGCCGCTGCGGATCGCCGGCAGCAGGTCGTCCACGTCGTAGGCGGCATCGGTGGTGATCGGGGCGAGCCAGCCCTTCTTGGACCAGATCGGTGCCTCGTACAGGCCGATGGTCATCACGTCGAACTGGCCACCCTTGGTGGCGATGTCGGTGGTGACGCGCTGGCGCAGCACACCTTCCTCGAGCGTGACCCATTTCACCTTGATGTCAGGGTTGGCGGCCTCGAAATGCTTGGTCAGCTTCTGCATCGTGATCATGTGGCCGTTGTTCACGGTGGCGATGACCAGGTCGGTGGCGGCAAAAGCGCCGGAGGCGGCCAGCAGGCCAGCGGCCACGACAGCGCAAATCTTGAATTTCATGGTTGTCTCCTGAGTTTTTCGACTAGACCCGCAGATGCAAAAAATGCATTTGCTCGGTGCCGAGATCGTAGGAGCCGGTCCATGCCGGAAGCAATACCCAAAAAACGAGTTGTTGTACTTTCTTGCACCTCAAGACTGGTGAAAACCCTGGATATGCAAGAAATAGTATCTGTATGACGCGGGCTTCAGCCCTACTGCCCAAAGCCTTCGAGCACGTTCACCGTGTTGATGCCGACCTCGGCCACGGCATAACCGCCTTCGAAGACAAACACCGTGGGCAGGCCGGCCGCGGCCAGATCGGCACCCACTTGAAGGAAGTCGCCGCTTTGCAGCTGGAAGCCCGAGATCGGGTCGCCAGCGAAGGTGTCCACGCCGAGCGACACCACCAGGGCCTCGGCGCCGAAGCCGGCAATGCGCCGCAATGCCAGCCCCAGCGCCTCGCGCCAGGCCACAAAGCCCGTGCCGCGCGGCAGTGGCAGGTTGAGGTTGGCCCCCAGGCCCGCGCCCGCGCCCTGCTCGTCCGCATAACCCAGGTAATACGGGTATTCGGTATGCGGATCGCCATGCAGGCTGGCGAAGAACACATCGGGCCGGTCGTAGAAGATCGCCTGCGTACCGTTGCCGTGGTGGAAGTCCACGTCGAGCACGGCGACCCGCGCGGCGCCCGCGTCACGCAAGGCCTGCGCGGCAATCGCGGCATTGTTGAGAAAGCAGTAGCCGCCGAAGAAATCGGCACCCGCATGGTGGCCCGGCGGGCGCGTCAAGGCAAACGCCGAACGTGCGCCCGCATTCACCCGCTGCACCGCCGTCAAGGCGCAGCAGGCGCCGGCCCGCGCCGCCTGCCAGGTGCCCGAGGTCAGCGGAGAACCCGCATCGTATGAAAACAAGCCCATGCGCGCGGCGAAGCTGGCTGGCAACACGTCCGAACGGAAGCTGCGGATCGGCCAGTACGAAGGAAACGCATCACGCTGCGCATTGGCCGGATCGAGCGCCACCCATTCGTCCCAGGCACCGGTGAGGAAGTCGACATAACGCGAGGCGTGCACGCGGGTGATGGCGGTGTTGTCGAAGTCTTGCGGCGCCTGCACCGGGCCGAGCTGGCGCCGGTCAAGCTCTTGCAGCACATAGTCGGCACGCGCCGGGATTTCAAAACACGGCACGAGTTCGCCGCGGAACATTTCGACCTTGCCATGGTGCAGGGCGTGGTGGTGGTTGTAGATGGTGATCATGGCGGGTGAGCGACTGGAACAAAAGCCCAAAGTATGCCGCCAGACCAGGAAACACCAGCTGTGTGCCGGAAGAAGCTGACTCAAGCCTCTAGAAATTCGAAGCCCATCGTGCGGGCGTGGTAGTGGAGCCCTCCGTCCTGAACGATCAGGAAACGTGCACCCTGCGTCCCCGCGTTGTGGTGCGAATGCGGCGCGCCCGGCGGCGTCACCAGCGTGGCCCAGGGCTCCCAAGGGCAATGCGCCGCGCCGACCATCGAATGGCAGCCCTCGCCCTGCACCACCAGCGTCACCGCGGCGGAGTTGTGCCGGTGGCTACGCTGGTGTGTATGGGGTTGCAGCGTGTTGAAACTCAATGTGAGGGTGGGTGTCAGGTTGCGCGCGGCCGCCTGCCGGTCGGACGAGAAGATCAGCGCACGGCCCGAAGTCTCGTCGCGTGTGCCCATCGAGAGGATCAGCGCAAGCTGCCGCTCGATCTCTTCTGCCGGATAGTGCACGGCGTCGACGGTCGCGTTCGCCGGATCGGCCGGCTGCGCACGCTCGAAAGCCAGTTGCGGCTCATTGCCGACAATCCACAACAGCGCACCTGCCGCGCCGGCTGCGAGCTTGTAGTCCGCCGCGCCGGGCAGCAGGAAAACATCGCCCGCACCGAACACAAAGCAGTCGGCCACAGCATCGACCCGGCCGCTGCCAGAAATCACATACCAGACCGATCCGGTCGCATGCACATCCAGCGGCAACACCTCATCGGCGGCAACACGCAGGTAGCGTGCCAACATCAACGGCGTGGTCGCCGGAGAATCGCAGCCCAGCGCATCGGACTGGTCGCAATCGCGCACACCGAACTCCATCTCCAACGGCGGGAGGAAACGCTGCGCAGGCACTTCCGGCAGCTTCACATTGAAGGCATTTCCCGAGTTGAAGAAACGCGCCCGAGCCTGCACGGCACCGGTCGGCGCATGCGGATGCTGCATCGGCAAGTCCGCCATGTCGGCGAAGCCCGTGGCTTGGGTCATGGCGTGGCACCGATGGCATAAGGCAGCAGCACGCGCAGCAGCACATTCGCGCCGGCCACCACGTGCGCGGGCTCGGCCCATTCGTGTTCCGCGTGGCTCACGCCATCGCGGCAGGGAATGAAGATCATCGCGCTCGGGCACAGCGGCGCCATGTGGCGCGCGTCATGGCCAGCGGCCGAAAGGATAGGCATGTGTGTTTGTCCGATGCGCTCTGCCGCCTCGGCAATCGCTTGTTGCAAACCGGGGTCGAAACCGTTGGACGGTGCGTCGACCAGCGGCGTCACCCGCGCCTTGCACGGTGGTGCAAGTGCTTCGCAGAGGGCTGAAAGCCTTTGCCCCAGCTGTTCGAGCACTGCATTGTCGGGATGCCGCAGGTCGATGCGCAGCGTCACGCGCTCGGGCACCACCGACGGCGCATTCGGTTCGACCTGCAGCCGGCCGATGGTGAACTTCACCGCCTCGTCGTGCCCGCCGAGCTGCGCGTACAGCGCCGCCGCGATGCGCGAAAACGCTTCGAGCGCGTCGCGCCGATCGGCCATCGCGAGTGTGCCAGCATGGCCGCGCTCGCCTTCGATCACGATGTCGAAGGTCTTCTTGCCCTGGATGCCGGTCACCACGCCGATCACCCGATCCTGCGCCTCCAGGATCGGGCCCTGCTCGATGTGCGCTTCGACGTAGGCTTTCAACGCAAAGCCGAGCCTCCGGTGCCGCAACGCGGGAAACGCGGCATGCAAGGCATCAAGCGACTCGGCAACCGACACGCCCTCGGCATCGCGCACCGCGCGCACGGCTTCAAGGCTGCGCACGCCGGCAAAAGCCTCCGAACCCATCATGCCGGGTGCGAAACGCGAACCCTCTTCGTTCATCCACGCCACGCAGACCATGTCCACGGGCGGCCGCACGCCCCGCTCGGCCATGGTGACCAGCACCTCGAAGGCGGCGACCACACCGTAGACACCGTCGAAGCGCCCGCCGCCGGGCTGGCTGTCGAGGTGGCTGCCGGCGAGCACGGGCGGCGCGGTGCGGTCGATGCCGGGCAGCGCGACGAACAGGTTGCCTGCGGCGTCGGTTGAGGGCTCCAGCCCCGCCGACAGCGCCCAGTCGATCATCACTCGCCAGGACGCGATCTCCTCGGCGCCCAGAGCCTGCCGGTTGACGCCGCCGCCCGGTGTGGCGCCGCAGCGCGCGAGCGCCATGAGGCGAGCCCAGAGCCGGTCGGCGTCGATCTGCAAGGTGTCCAACATCAGTCGGTCTTCATGATCTGGCCGGGCAGCGCGCGCGGATCGCGCGGCTTCCACTGACCGGCTTCGACCTGGGCGAAGAACTCGGCCAACAAGGCGTTGAACGCGGCGGGCTCCTCGAGGTTGAGTGTGTGCCCGGTCTTGGGCATCACGGCCAGGCCGCAGGCCGGCACGGTCTTCTTCAGGAAGATGCCAGGCTGCAGGCAGTGGTCGTCCTCGTCGCCGACCACCACCAGCGACGGCACGCTCATCACCCGCAGCTCGCTCTCCAGATCGTAGATCGACGGGCGGCGCGCCTGCACGCCGCGCATGGTGTTGGCCGCGCCGACGGCGTCGTGCTGGCCGAGCCAGGTGGCAAATTCCTGCCAGCCGCGCGGGTCCTTGTTCTGGAACTGCACCCGGCTCGCACCCAGCGAATAGGTGCGCGCGAAACGCGCTGAGCCCTGCGCCTCGAACTGCCGCGCCACTTCGAGCGAGACGCCACGGAAGTATGCCTCGTGCTCTTTCTCCGCGCCGTAGCCCGCGCCGGCGATCACCAGCGAGGCCGCGCGCTTTGCGTGGCGCAGGCCGAAGTGCAGCGTGGCGAAGCCGCCCATCGACAGGCCGACGATGTGCGCGCGCGCCAGCTGCAGCGCGTCCATCACCGCGGCAATGTCGTCGGCCGCAATCGCTTGCGAATAACGCGCCATGTCTTGCGGCACGTCCGACGGCGGGTAGCCGCGCGCGCCAAAGGTCACGCATTGGTGGCGCCGCGCGAAGTAGCGCATCTGCGGCTCCCAGCTACGGTGGTCGCCGCCGAACTCGTGCACGAACACGATCGGTGTGCCGCTGCCGGCGGTCTCGTAGTACAGGCGGACGCCGTCCGCGGTCGTGGCGAAACTCATCGTCGGTCCTTCAGAACAATGCCGCCGTGGCCGGCAGGCTGCGTGCGCGTACCACGGCCTGCGGCAGCACGTCGCACAGCGCCTGCGCCCAGGCCTTGGGCACGGTGGTGGATATCTTCACGAAGCGGTGGCCGAAACGCGGCGTGTGGTACGTGCCCTGGCGCACCATGATGTCGTGCTCGCCGAGCGCGGTGACCAGCGCCTCGGGCGTGACGCCCGCGCCGCTGCACTCGACCACGATGAAGTTGGCCTGCGACGGAAACACCGGCACCTCGAAGCCGGGCAGCCTGGCGAAGGCGTCGACAATCATGCGCTGGTTCTCACGCTGCTGCGCAATCACCTCGGCCATCCACTCGTCCTTCACGGCCAGGCCCGCGATGGCCGCGCGCTGGGCCAGCACGCTGGCACCCAGCGGCGCCTGCGAATGCGGCAGGATGCGCGCGAGCAATGCGGGCGAAGCCACGAGAGCACCCAGGCGCAGGCCCGCGAGACCGAGCCACTTGGAGAAGCTCACGATGGTCACCGTGCCTTCCGGATAGAAGCGCGAAGCCAGCGTATGGCTGTCGGCGAAGTCGCGGTAGGTGCAGTCGTGAATGAGGATGGCGCCGATCTCGCGCGCGCGGTCCGCAAAGGCGCGGATCTCATCCTCGGTGTAGGTCGTGCCCAGCGGGTTGTTCGGGTCCACCAGGTAGATGACCGAGGTGTTCGCGTCGGTCGCGGCGGCCAGGGCCTCGGCCGATAGCTTGAAGCCGTACTCCGGCCCGTAGATCGGAATCTCGGTAATCACCGCGCCGGCCTTGGCCGCGAACTGCAGCGGCCACTTCCAGCCCGGGTCGGTGGTGACGAAGCCTTTGCCGGCCACGCAGAAGGCACGGCAGGCCAGCGCCAGCGCGGACACCGCACCGTCGGTGACCACGGCCGACTGGTTCGGCACGCCCAGGTCGTCCACGATGGCCGAGCGCAGGGCTTCCATGCCCAGCGGCGGTGCGTAGGCGTGAAAGCTCTCGTCGTCGATGGCGTCGTGCAGCGCCTTGCGCACGGCGGGGTGCAGCGGAAAGTGGTTGGTGTTCTGGCCCAGCCACATCAGGTCCGGATTCGTGAACAGCCGGTCGAAATACCGGTTGCGGGTTTCGGCGTCGCTGGTCACGGGCGGCAGCACGACCGCAGGGTTCAACACCGCGCTCATGCCGCGAGCCTCCGGGCCTGTTCGGCCGCGACCGCCTTCTTGCTGGTCTTGATGATGGAGCCGCGCGCGGCGATGCCGCCGTCGATGGTCACCACAGTGCCGGTGATGTAGGCCGCGCGCGGCGAGGCCAGGAAGACCATCAGTTCGGCCACTTCCTCGGGTGTGGCCGGGCGGCCGCCGGGGTAGTTGTCGAACAGCTCCTCCCAGCGGCCTTCGTCGCCGTGGGTGTCGAGCGCGCGGCGCTTCATCAGCTTGACCATGCGGTCGGTGGCCACCGGGCCGGGGTTCACGCCCACCACGCGGATGCCGTCGTCCAGGCTCACGCCGCCAAGTGCGCGCGTGAAAGCCATGACGGCGGCGTTGCCGGTGGAGCCGGCGATGTAGTTGGCGTCCCAGTTCTCGCCGGAGTTGCCGATGTCGTTGACGATCACGCCGGCACCCGCCGACTTCATGCGCGCGTAGTAGATCTGCGTGAGTTCCATGTAGCCCAGGACCTTCAGCTGAAAGCCGCGGCGCACGGCCGCGAAGTCGAGCGACTCGATCGGACCGGATGGAATGTCGCCAGCGTTGTTCACGAGGATGTCGGCATGGCCGGCCGCTTCGGCCAGTTGCACCATGGCACCCGGCGCAGCCAGGTCCATCGCGTGGATGCGCACGCTGACCGGATAGGTCTTTTCAATTTCCTCCTTCGCGGCGACAAGCGCGACGCCGTCGCGTGCGGCCAGTTGCAGGTGGCAGCCTTCGGCGGCGAATGCATGGGCGGCGGCCAGGCCGATGCCTTTGGAAGCGCCGGTGATGAGAACGGTCTTGCCTTCGAGTTCGAGTTTCATGGAGTGATGTCCTGGAATGCGGTCGAAAAAAATAAGGGTAAAAAGAGACTGTGCTGTAGCGGTTCAGATCACTCCGGTGTCCTGATCGGAGAGCGCCGCGATCAGGTCGACGATGTCGTCTTCGAGCAGGCTCACGTGGTCGATGGCCGAGGAAAACGCGGCATTCGGGTCATTGCGCCGGATGGCGTCGAGGATGGCGCCGTGCTCGCCGATGGTCGCGGCCATGCGGCCGGGCTGGAAGGTCACGTAGCGGCGGTACACGCGCACCCGCTTGCGCAGCGCGCGGGTCTGCTCGGCCAGGTAGTGTGTGTTGGAAGCTTCGTAGAGCGCGTCATGGAAGTCCTGGTTCACGTCGTAGAAGCGCGAGTGGTCACCCAAAGCGAGGATGTTCGTCAGCTCGTCGTGCAGCTGGCCCATGCGCTCCTTCTGCGCCTCGGTGGCTCGGCGCGCGGCGAACTTGGCGCACAGGCCTTCCATCACCGCCATCATCTGGAACATCTCGATCAGCATCGGCAGCGAGATGCGCGCCACGCACACGCCGCCCTGGCGGCTGCGCAGGTCGACCAGGCCGGTGGCGGCCAGCGCCTTCAAGGCCTCGCGCACCGGTGTGCGCGACACCTTGAAGCGTGCGGCCAGCTCGGCCTCGTCGAGCCGCGCGCCGGGCTTCATGACGCCGCTGACGATCAGGTCCTCCAGCGTATCCTTGAGCTCATCGGACAGTGTGGCACCCTTGCCGCGCTGGCGTTCGCGCCCACGCAGCACCGCAGGCTCCGCCGTATCTTGTTCATCGGGTTCCATGCTCATGTCTTTGTCTTTCTTCGTGTCGTGTGGGGAAACGCAGCCGGGCTGCGGTACATGTATCAGAACGGGCGGTCGCCGGCCACGGTGGTGCGGTGCATCACGCGGCGATACACGTTGTCGTCGTAAGGCGTGGCGCGGTGCATGGTGCAGCGGTTGTCCCACACCAGCAGGTCGCCGGCGCGCCACTTGTGGCGGTAGCTGAACTCCGGTGAAATCGCGTGCGCGTTGAGCTCGGCCAGCAGCGCCACGCTCTCGTCGGCCGGCAGGCCGTCGATCTTCTTCACCACGTCTTCGCCCACGTAGAGCGAAAGGCGGCCCGTCTCAGGATGCGTGCGCACCAGCGGGTGCACCACATCGGGCGTGGCGGCCAATTGTTCGGGCGTGAGCGGGTTGCGGTCGGCGAAGGCCTTGCCGTAGTAGTTGGCATAGCTGTGTGTCGCCGTGAGGTGGCGGATGCGCACCTTCATGCCGTCGTCGAGCGCATCGTAGGCCGCATGCATCGAAGCGAAGAAGGTGTCGCCTTCCACGGGCGGCACTTCGAGCGCATACAGCAGCGCGCCCATCGAGGGTTCGGCCTTGTACGAAAGGTCGGAGTGCCAGTTCCAGCCTTCCTTGTGGTTGCCGATGGGCTTGCCATTCTCCGACACGTTCGACAGCACATAGACCTCGGGGTGCTCCTTCTTCAGGAACTGCGTGAGCACGTGGCCCAGCAACGGGCCGAAGCGGCGCGAGAACGCGACGTGCTGCGTCTCGTTGATCTTCTGGCCGCGGAACAGCAGCACCGAGCGCTGGTTGAGCGATTCACGCAGTACCGCGAAGTCTGCGTCGCTCACGGGTTCGCGCAGATCGATGCCTTTGACTTCGGTGCCGATAAAAGAAGTGATGTGGTCGAGTTGCATGACGGAATTTGTTTGTTGTTGGGAGGTAGGCTGGCCTGCCAGCTCTAAAGCTTGTAGTCGGGCTGGGTGCGCTCCAGCATGCGCAGGAAGGCAGGCCATTCGCGCGTGCCGGGCGGCAGGATGTCGCCCGCGAATTCGGTGAACTGGCGGGCGGCCAGCGCGCTCACTTCGGGCTGCGGGAGCACCAGCGCTTCGCCGGGCGCCACGCCGCCCTGCGCGAGCAATTGCACCTTGGCGGCCTTCTCGAAGTAGTACATGAGGATGAAGGCCTCGGGAACGGTGCGGCCCACGGTCAGGATGCCGTGGTTGCGCAGCACCAGTGTGTTGTGCCTGCCCAGGTCGCGCACCAGCCGCTCGCGCTCGCCAGTCTCCAGCGCCACGCCTTCGTAGTCGTGGAATGCGGTGTGGCCCTGGTAGCGCATCGCGAACTGGCTCAGCGGCACCAGGCCATGCGGCATGGCCGCGATGGCGGTGCCGGCGTCGGAATGCGTGTGCAGCACACACAGCGCGTCGGGCCGCCCGGCATGGATCGCACTGTGGATCACGAAGCCGGCCTGGTTGACCTCGGCGTCACTGGGGGTGTCGCCCACCTTGCGGCCGTCGAGGTCGATCTTCACCAGCGACGAGGCCGTCACCTCCGAAAACAGCAGCCCATAGGGGTTGATGAGAAAGTGATGTTCCGGCCCCGGCACACGTGCCGAGATGTGGTTGTAGATGAGATCGTCCATGCCGAAGTGCGCCACCAGGCGGTAGCAGGCGGCGAGTTGCACGCGCAACGCGGCTTCGGTCTCTGGATACGCGGCGGGATTGGCCGCGGGTTTCGTCTTCGTCGTCATCAGCGCCACCACACCAGTTTCTGGTCGATCCACACCAGCAGGCCGTAGAAGACCATGCTTGCCAGCGACGCCACCAGCACCGCCGACCACACGCTCAGCAGGTCGATCTGCTGCGTGGATTCATAGATCATCCGCCCGAGCCCCGCGTAGGCGCCGAGCATCTCGCCGACGATCGCAACGATCATGCTGCGCGGCACGCCGATGCGCAGGGCCGCCACCACCGACGGCATCGCCACCGGCAGGCGCAGACGCCACACGATCTTCAACGGCCCGGCCCCGAAGCTGCGCATCAGGTCCACCGCCGCCTGATCGGCCTGCTTCAAGCCGTGCAGCGCACTCACCAGCATGGTGAAGCCAACGGCCAGCGCCACCAGGGCCACTTTCGATGCGGCACCCAGCCCGAACCAGATCAGGAACAGCGGTGCGTAGGCCACCGTCGGCACGGCGTTCACCGCCACCGCCAGCGGCATCACGATGCGTTCCAATGGCTGTGCCAACAGCAAGATGACCGCCAGCAGCAAGCCGAGCGCATTGCCCAGGGCATAACCACCGAGCGCTTCGCCAAGCGTGGCAGACAGGGCGCCCATCAGCCGAGCGGTGTCAGTGAACGCATGGCGCACGATCGCGCCCAGGCTTGGCAGCACGAAGGGCGGAATCTTGAACAGCAGGATCGCCCCCTCCCACACCGTGAGCAAGACCACCAGGCTCAACAGCACCGGCACCACCGGCGAAGCCATCAGCTTTCGCTGCGCCACCATACGAGCCTCCTTTCCACGAAAGTCAGCAGCCCATAGAGCAGCGCACCCATCAGGCCGCAAGCCAGCATCACCACCCAAAGGCGCACCACCTGGTCGGCGTTCATTGCCTCCATCAGCATGACGCCCAGGCCCACGGTTTCGCCGAACCACTCGCCCACCACCGAACCGATCAGGCTCAGGCCGATGGCCACGCGAAACCCCACCATGATCTGCGGCAGCGCCGAGGGCACGGCCAGCTTGAAGAACATCACGAGGCGGTTCGCGCCGAAGCTCCTCATCAGCGCAATGCGTTGTGGATCGCACGACTTCAGGCCGCGCAACGTGTTCACCGTCACCGGAAAGAAGGTGAGGAAGAGCGCGGTCATCACCTTGGCCAGCAGCGAATTGCCGAACCAGATGACGATCAGCGCGCCGAAGGCCACCACCGGCACGGTCTGCGAAACGACGAACAGCGGAAACACCGAGCGCTCCATCCAGCGCGAGTAGGTGAACACAGTGCCGCAGGCGCAGCCGAACAGCGCCCCGAGCACAAAGCCGAGCACGGTTTCGAGCAGCGTGCGGCCAAAGCCGCGCAAGAGTTGCGGCCAGACCGACCAGGCATCCTGCGCGATGGCGCTCAGCGCCGGCAGGTAGCGCGGCGACGGCATGAAGGCATGCACATAGAGCTCCCACACCACCGCCAGGCCAACGAAGGCCAGTGCCGGCGAGCGCAACAGGCGCTGCAGGAAGGCGTTCACGAGGCGGTTCCCTCCTGCGCGAAGGTCTTGCGGCTTTCCTCTTCGATTTCGGCCAGCAGGCGCTGCTTCAGACCGATGAATTCGGGCGACAGCACGATCGAGGGGTCGCGCGGGCGCGGCAGGTCGATCACGGTTTCGCTCTTCACCGTGCCGGGGCGCGCCGTCATCACCAGCACCTTGTCGCCGAGCACGATGGCCTCGTCGATGTCATGGGTGATGAACAGCACGGTGCGGCGGTGCCGCGCCCAGATGTCGAGCAGCCAATGCTGCATACGGCTGCGCGTGAGCGCGTCGAGCGCGCCGAAAGGCTCGTCGAGCAGCAGCAGGTCGCGCTCGAACAGGAAGGTGCGCATCAGCGCGACGCGCTGGCGCATGCCGCCTGAAAGCTGATGCGGGTAGTGATCGGCGAAGCCGGTGAGGCCGAACTCGGGCAGCATGGCGCGGGCGCGGTCGCGCGCCTCCTTGCGCGGCACCCCCTCCACTTCGAGCGCGAGGATGGCGTTGTCCAGCACGGTGCGCCAGGGAAACAGCAGGTCGCGCTGCGGCATGAACGACACCTTGCCGAGCAGTTGCCCGTCGCGCTGCGGCGCACCGCCGAACAGCAGGGCGCCGTCGTCGTCCGGCGGCAGCAAGCCGGCGATCATGTTGAACAGCGTCGACTTGCCACAACCCGAAGGCCCCACGAGCGTGACGAACTCGCTCTTGGCGATGCGCAGATTGACGCCCGACACTGCCACGGTCTGCGCCTGCGCCTCGCCGAAGCGCTTCCATACATTGACCAGTTCGAGCATTGGCGCAGCCTCGATCTTGCCCACCGTCGCAGGCTGCGTCACTTCATGGGACATGAATTTCACAGGGGTGTCGCTCAAAACTTCTTGTCGACGGCCGGCACCTTGGCCCAGAAGCTCGGGTCGTAGGCCTTGGAGAGATCGGCCGGTGCCTTCAGCGCCTGGTAACCAATCAGCTGCGCCTGCATCTTCTCGACCGTCGGCAGATCGATCACAAGGATGCCGTCGCTGCTGCCGCGGCCGGCCTTCACGAGCTTCTCGAACTCGTCGAGCATGGCTTCCTGGTGCGCCCGGTTCAGGCTGGGTGCCGCGGCCATGATGATGTCGATGGCTTCCTTCTTGTTCTGCAGCGCATACTTCCAGCCCTTGACCGTCGCATCCAGGAAAGCCTGCACTTGCGCCGGCTTCTCGTTGCGGTACTTCTCGGACACCAGGACCGTGTCCTGCTGAACCACGACGCCGTAGTCGTCCGGCTGGATCAGCGTCAGCTTGTCGCCCAGGCCCTGCTCCTTGAGTGTGTTGAGTTCGTTGTAGTAAGTCGCGGCGGCCACGTCGAACTGCTTCTCGATGAAGGGCGCCATGGAGCCCGACTGCGGCACGATGGTGAGATCGCTCTGCTTGAGCCCCGCCGAAGCCAGCATCGAATAAAGCGTGTACTGCGTACCGGTGAACCAGGTGGCGACCTTCTTGCCGGCGAAGTCCTTCACCTTGGTGATGCCCGAGTCCTTGTACGTCACGTAGGTGAACGGCGTCTTCTGGACCGTCACGCCGATGCACACCAGCGGCAAACCCTTCTCCCGCGCAAGCAGCACGGTTTCGGTCCCGCCCGCGAGTCCGAAGGTGTCGTTGCCCGAAGCGACCAAGGTTTCCACGTTCAGGTTGGGGCCACCCGGATTGATCGTCAGGTCAAGGCCGCCCTGCTCATAGAAACCCTTGGCCTTCGCCACATAGAAGCCCGCAAACTGCGCCTGGGCCAACCACTTCAACCGCACGGAAACCTTCTCGGCCGCCGCGGCAGGCAAAGCCGCCAGAAGAGCTACCGACACCGCAATGCCGGTCATGAAACGCAATGACTTGAAAGACATGGAAGGCCTTTAATAAATACAAAAATATCGAATAGCAGTATTCATGCCATATATTTTTTGTATTTTTCCCTGCCTGATCGGTTGAATTGGCCTGGAACGTGCACCCGTGCAAGGCCCTTTGCACCAACTTGACGCCGATGACCCCACTGCAAGCACTGATCGATCTTCCTGCCCGCACCGCTGCCGACCACATGCGCCGCGGCGAACTCCGTGTAAGCGACTATGCCGAGGCATTGCTGCGGCGCACCGGCGACGCGGCCGCGTACGGTGGGCTGCTGCATTGCGACCCCGAAGGCCTGCGGCGCGACGCGGCGGCGCTCGACGCGGCACCGCGCCCGGCGCCGGACAGTCGGCCACTGCATGGCGTGCCCATTGCGTTCAAGGACAACATCGATGTGGCGGGTATGCCGACCACCGCCGGCAGCCCCTGGATGGCGGACCACATCCCGCGGCTTTCGGCCGGCGTGGCCCAGCGGCTCGCCGACGCCGGCGCTCTGGTCCTCGGCAAGGCCAACCTGCATGAGTGGTCGCAGGGCGTGACCGGCCACAACCACGCTTTCGGGCCGGCCCGCAATCCCTTCGATCCGAGCCGCATCGCCGGCGGCTCCAGCGGCGGCAATGCCGTGCTGGTCAGCCTGCGTGCCACACCTGTCGCCATCGGCACCGACACGGGCGGCTCGGTACGGGTTCCGGCCGCTCTCTGCGGGCTGGTCGGCTTTCGCCCAACGATCGGCCGCTGGCCGGCCGACGGGCTGGTACCGATATCGCCGAGCTTCGACACCGCGGGCGTGATGGCGCGTTCGGTGGACGATTGCGTGCTGATCGACAGCGCCGTCACGGGCAGCCCGCTCCGGCTGGCGCCGGCGTCCCTGCGGGGCCGGCGGCTCGGCCTGCCGAGCACCCATTTCTGGGAGTCCATCGACCCACCCGTGGCCGAGGCGGCCGAGGCTTGCCTGGCGCGGCTGCGTGATGCCGGGGCCGTGCTGGTGCCATGCGCGCTTCCCGAGGCAGGCAGCTTGTTCGAGCAGGGCGCGATGTCCATCTCGCTCTACGAGATTCTCCCGGCACTGGCCGGCTATTTCGCGCGCCACGGCCGGCCCTTCGACGCGCACAGCCTGAGCAAGGCCATCGTGAGCCCCGATGTACGCCCGCTGTTCGAGCGGCTGTTCGGACCGGCGGCGGTCACGCCCGAGGCCTATCACCATGCGCTGCATGTGCTGCGGCCGCGCCTGCAGCAGGTCTATCACCATTGCTTCGAGCGCAACGGTGTCGAGGCCCTGCTCTTTCCGACCACGCCGCTGACCGCGGCGCGCATCGGCGAAGACGAACAAGTCCTGCTTTGCGGCCAGCGTGTGCCGGCGTTCTCGGCCTACATCCGCAACACCGGGCCGGCGAGCATGGCCGGGCTACCGGCGCTCAGCCTGCCGATGGGCCTGACACGCGAGGGGCTGCCGGCCGGGCTCGAACTGACCGGTCCGGCCGGTTCGGACAGCGCGCTGCTGGCGCTCGCGCTCGGCCTGGAAGCCGCCTTGCCCGCAGCACCACGGCCGACGCTGCTGGCTTCACGGCCAGCGTAGCGCGCCACGTTCAGGTCCGCGCCAGCACCGCCTCCAACGCCACGCCCGTCGCCGTGCGCAGCCGCACCACCTCTTCCGGCGGCGCCGAAGCCACGACACGCCCGCCGCCGTTGCCGCCGTCCGGCCCGAGGTCGATGACCCAGTCGGCTTCGGCGATCACGTCGAGGTCGTGCTCGATCACCACCACGCTGTGGCCGCCATCGACGAGGCGGTGCAGCACGCGGATCAGCTTTTCCACGTCGGCCATGTGCAGGCCGACCGTGGGCTCGTCGAGCACGTACAAGGTGTGCGGCGCCTTCTGGCCACGGCGGGTGATGTCGTCGCGCACCTTGCTGAGCTCGGTGACGAGTTTGATGCGCTGGGCCTCGCCGCCGCTCAAAGTCGGCGACGGTTGACCCAGCGTGAGATAGCCCAGGCCGACGTCCTTCAGCAACTGCAGCGGATGGCTGATGTTGGGCATGCTGGCGAAGAAGTCGACGGCTTCGTCGACTTCCATCTGCAGCACGTCACCGATGCTCTTGCCGCGCCAGGTCACGGCCAGGGTTTCGGGGTTGAAACGTGCGCCGTGGCAGGTTTCGCACTTGACCTTGACGTCGGGCAGGAAGCTCATGGCGATGGTGCGGATGCCCTGGCCTTCGCAGCCTGGGCAGCGGCCTTCGCCGGTGTTGAACGAGAACCGGGCCGGGCCGTAGCCGCGCGCACGCGCCTCCAGCGTTTCGGCGAACAGCTTCCTGATCGTGTCCCAGAAGCCGATGTAGGTGGCGGGGCAGGAACGCGGGGTTTTGCCGATCGGCGTCTGATCGACTTCGAGCACGCGGTCCACGGTTTCGTAGCCCTGTACCGAGGCACAACCGGACCAGGCCGGCCGCTGGCCCGCGGCGTCGGCTTCGCGGCCGGCCTTGGTCGAGCGCTGTAAAACGATGGCCTGTACGTTATCGAGCAATACATCACGCGCGAGTGTGGATTTGCCCGAGCCGCTGACGCCGGTGACGGCCACCAGCCGCTGCAGCGGAATGTGGGCCTCGACGTCCTGCAGGTTGTGCAAATCGGCACCGAAGACGGACAACCAGCGCTGCGCATACGGCACGACGGCTTCGGCCGCGGCCAGCAAGGCCTCGGCCGCCAGCTTCTTGCGCTGCTTGGCGCTGACGGGCGCTGCGGGCTCGCCAGCCACGGCAAGTTCTTCGATGGCGACCGCCTCTTCTTCGTCTGCGATCAGCCGCCGCGCCTTCAGCGGGTGCTTCATCGCGTGCATCAGGTAACGGCCGGTCACGGAGTCACCCGCCGCGGAAATGTCGGCCACCTTGCCTTCGGCCACCAAACGGCCGCCGCGCTTGCCGGCGCTCGGACCGATGTCGATGATGTGGTCGGCGCGGCGGATGGTGTCTTCGTCGTGCTCCACCACCACCAGGGTGTTGCCCTTCTCGCCGAGCTTGTGCAGCGCGTTGAGCAGGATGTGGTTGTCGCGCGCATGCAGGCCGATGGTCGGCTCGTCGAGGATGTAGCACACCCCCTGCAGGTTGCTGCCGAGCTGCGCCGCCAGGCGGATGCGCTGGGCTTCGCCGCCGGAGAGCGTGGGCGCGCCGCGGTCGAGCGTGAGGTAGCCCAGGCCGACTTCTTCGAGGAATTCGAGCCGGCTCTTGATCTCGGGCACCAGGTCGCGGGCGATGCCCGTTTCGCGTTGGCTCATGTGGCCGGCTTGCTGCAGCCGCGCCACCCATTTGCGGATGTCGGTCACGCTGAGGCTGGCGATGTCGGTGATGGCCACGCCGTCGAAGCGCACCGCGCGGGCGGTGGCGTTCAGGCGCGTGCCTTCACAGGTCGGGCAGGCCTGGTCGCCCACGTCTTCGGCTTCGGGTTCGGCGAAGGTCTGCTCGCGGCCCTTGTTGTCGTCGTCGCGTACCGAGTCGTCGAACACCTTGCGCTGGTCCTTGGTGAGCTTGACACCGGTGCCCACGCAGTCGGGGCACCAGCCGTGTTTGCTGTTGTAGCTGAACAGGCGCGGATCGAGCTCGGCATAACTGGTGCTGCACACCGGGCAGGCGCGCTTGGTGGAAAACGCCAGCAGCGTGCCGATCTGCGCCGTGGGTGTGCCGTCGGCCATGGCTTCGCGCAGGCCGGCCAGGTCGCTCAGGATGTGCACCACGCCCTTGCCGTGTTCCAGCGTGGTGGTCAGCGCCTGGCGCAGCCGGGCTTCGTTCTCGGGCGTGACGTCGAGGCTGGCCACCGGCAGTTCGACCGTGTGTTCCTTGAAGCGGTCGATGCGCGGGAAGCCGGTGGTCGGCAGGAAGTTGCCGTCCACCCGCAGGTGGGTGTAGCCACGCGGCCGCGCCCAGTCGGCCAGCTCGGTATAGACACCCTTGCGGTTCATCACCAGCGGCGCCAGCAGGCCGATGTGCTGGCCGCGGAAGTTGCGCATCAGCTGCGCGGCAATGCTCTCGGGCGTTTGCGGCTGCACGGCGGCGCCATCGAACACGCAGTGCTGGGTGCCGAGCTTCACGTATAAGAGGCGCAGGAAGTGCCACACCTCGGTGGTGGTACCCACGGTGGACTTGCGCCCGCCGCGGCTCAGGCGCTGCTCGATGGCCACGGTCGGCGGAATGCCGTAGACCGCGTCCACCTCGGGCCGGCCGGCCGGCTGCACGATGCTGCGCGCATAGGCGTTCAGCGATTCGAGGTAGCGGCGCTGGCCTTCGTTGAACAAGATGTCGAAGGCCAGCGTGGACTTGCCCGAGCCGCTGACGCCGGTGACCACGTTGAACTGCCCGCGCGGGATGTCCACGCTTAATGACTTGAGGTTGTGCTCCTTGGCGTTGACGATCTGGATGTTGGGATTGAAGGCAATTGCCGCGCGCTCGGGCCGTGCCCAGATGGCCGGCGCTTCCTGCACCGTGCCCGAACCCAGGCCGAGCGCGGCTTCGTATTCGCGCAGCGCCTGGCCGGTATGCGAGCTGCGGTGGTGGCGCACATCTTCTGGCTTGCCCACGGCGACCACCTGGCCGCCGCCCTCGCCGCCTTCGGGACCCATGTCGATGAGCCAGTCGCTGGCGCGGATCACGTCGAGGTTGTGTTCGATGATCACCATCGAATGGCCGGCATCGAGCAGCTTGCGCAGCGCGCGCATGAGTTTGGCGATGTCGTCGAAATGCAGGCCGGTGGTCGGTTCGTCGAACAAAAACAGCGTGCCTTTCCTGGCCACGGCCTGGCGGCTGGCGCTGCCGTTCTTCGCGGCCTCCGCCAGGAAGCCGGCGAGCTTGAGCCGCTGCGATTCACCGCCCGACAAAGTCGGCACCGGTTGACCCAGCTTCACGTATTCGAGACCCACGTCGACGATGGGCTGCAGCGCGCGGATCACGTCACGGTCGTTCTCGAAGACCATGGCGGCTTCACTCACGGTGAGGGCGAGCACATCGGCCACGTTGAAGGGCGTGAGGCGTGCGTCGGCGGCCGAGCGGCGCTCGATCGTTACTTCCAGGATCTCGGGCCGGTAACGCTTGCCGTCGCAGTCGGGGCAACGCAGGTAGACGTCGCTCAGGAACTGCATCTCGACATGCTCGAAGCCCGAGCCGCCGCAGGTGGGGCAGCGGCCGTCGCCACTGTTGAAGCTGAACTTGCTGGCGGTATAGCCACGCTGGCGCGACAGGGCCGCGTTGGCGAACAACTCGCGGATCGCGTCCCAGGCGCCGACATAACTGGCCGGGTTGGAGCGCGCGGTCTTGCCGATCGGCGACTGGTCGACGAAGACCACGGCGCTTAATTGTTCGGCGCCGAGCAGGCGGTCGTGCAGGCCCGGGGTTTCGGTGGACTGGCCGAAGTGGCGCATCAGCGCTGGCGCCAGCACGTCCTGGATCAGCGTGGACTTGCCCGAGCCGCTGACGCCGGTGATGCAGACCAGGCGCTGCAACGGCAGTTCGACCGTGACGTTCCTGAGGTTGTGCTCACGTGCACCTTCGAGGATCAGGCGCGGTGTGGCGTCGGTCACGAGTTTCTTGAAGCCCATGCCGATCTGCTTGCGGCCGCCAAGGTAGGCGCCGGTCAGGGTGTCGGCGTTGCGCAGCGCGTCGGTCGTGCCGTCGAAGACGATGCGGCCGCCACGTTCACCCGGGCCGGGCCCCATGTCGATCATGCGGTCGGCAGCCAGCATCACGGCCGGGTCGTGCTCGACCACCACCAGGGTGTTGCCCGCGTCGCGCAGCCGGTGCATGGCTTCGATGATGCGGTGCATGTCGCGCGGGTGCAGGCCGATGCTGGGCTCGTCGAGCACGAACAGCGTATTGACCAGCGAGGTACCGAGCGCGGTGGTCAGGTTGATGCGCTGCACCTCGCCGCCACTGAGCGTGCGGCTCTGGCGGTCCAGCGTGAGGTAGCCGATGCCCACGTCGCACAGGTATTTGAGGCGGGTGTTGATTTCTTCGAGCAGCAGCTTCAGCGCCTGGGTTTCACCCTGGTTCGCGGCCTGGCCGGACTCTGGACCCATACGGTCAAAGAAGCGGCGCAGCCGGTCGAGCGGCAGCAGCATCAGGTCGTGCAGGCACAGGCCGGGCAAGGCTTCAAGCTGTGGGCGCGACCAGCTCACGCCCTGGGGCATGAAACGCTTGGCCGAATCCAATACAGCATCGGCATCATTCTTGCCGCCGATGCGCCACAACAGGCTCTCCGTCTTGAGGCGCGCACCTTCGCAATCGGGGCAAGGTGTGTAGCTGCGGTACTTGGACAGCAACACACGGATGTGCATCTTGTAAGACTTGGTTTCCAGGTACTCGAAGAAACGCTTCACGCCGAACCAGTGCTGGTTCCACTTTCCGTTCCAATTGGGCGAGCCGTTCAGCACCCAATGCTTCTGTTCGTCGGTGAGCTTGTAGTACGGCGTGTCGCGCGGAATGCCGGCCACTTCGGCATGGCGCATCAGGTCGTCCTGGCATTCTTGCCAGGCCGGCGTCTGCATCGGCTTGATGGCACCGGCACGCAGGGTGAGCTTGTCGTTCGGAATGACCAGGCCGTAGTCGACGCCGATCACCCGACCGAAGCCACGGCAGGTTTCGCAGGCGCCCACCGGCGAGTTGAACGAGAACTTCGACGGGATCGGGTCGGTGTAGCGCAGATCGCTTTCAGGGCAATGCAGGCCGGTGGAATATTTCCAGATCTCTGGCGCTGTGGCCCCCACGCTCCCCGAGGGGGCTGCCCCGCCTTGGGGCCGCCCGGCGTCGGGGCGACCTTCGCCTTCGCCGAGGACGTAAACGTTGAGCCGGCCCGAGCCGCGCTTGAGCGCCACTTCGATGGCTTCGAGCACCCGCGCCTTTTCGGTGTTACCGATGCGGAAGCGGTCGGCCACCACGTCCAGGAGCTTGCGGGTCACCGGCGCGGCCACTGCCTTCTTGGCGCCTTTTGCGGCCGTCTGCACATCCGCCGGCACCGTGACCTCGCGCTCCGCCTGCACCCGGGTGAAACCGCTGGCCGACAACCATTGCGCCACTTCTTCAGCCGTGGTGTTGCCGGGCAATTCCACAGGGAAAGTGACCACCAGCCGGGGATCTTGTGCCTCGGCCGCGCGCACCTGCAGCTGCGCGTAGATGGTTTCCGGTGAATCGTGGCGCACCGGCAGTGCCGTGGCCTTGTCGAACAGGTTGCCCGCGCGCGCGAACAGCAGCTTCAGGTGGTCGTTGAGCTCGGTCATGGTGCCGACCGTCGAACGGCTGGAACGCACCGGGTTGGTCTGGTCGATGGCGATCGCCGGCGGCACCCCTTCCACCTTGTCGACCGCGGGCTTGTCCATGCGGTCGAGGAACTGGCGGGCGTAGGCGGAGAAGGTTTCGACGTAACGGCGCTGGCCTTCTGCGAACAAGGTGTCGAACACCAGGCTGGATTTGCCGGAGCCGCTCGGGCCCGTCACCACCGTGAGTTCACCGGTGCGCAGGTCGAGGTCGATGTTCTTGAGATTGTGCTGCCGTGCACCGCGGATTCGGATGGTTCCCTGGGTCATGGCGCTGGTGTTCTGGGGGTGTTGGGGCATGAGGCGGACCATTGTAGGGAGCGGTCGGCACTTGTCGGCGCGAGGGGTTATCACCGTTGCACGGTTCCCGAAGTCATCACCCTTCTTTGCACGGAGCGAAGGCCCGTGACTTTTTCCGCGTATGTCGAAACTCCAGTTGCAGAAATCAGCTAAATACATCCAATGTGAACAAGTACACACGCTCATAAATAGAAACATCATTAAATTAAGTGCATACAAATCAACCAATAGAATTCAAACCGTGAACATTTCTTACCAACAAAAATTGGCCGCACTGGTTTTTGCAGGCCTCACGCTGGCGACCTCGGCCCATGCCACCCCCACACTCGATCCGCTGCTGACCGGCGCAGCACCAAGCAGCGCTGGCAGCGGCCTTTCTGGCACTTGGTACAAGGTCGAGGATCAGGCTCGCTTCAGCAACTACCTGTGGCAGGAAGGCACGGCCCCGGCCACCGCAATCAAGAATTTCTCTTGGGGCACTGGCATCTGGTCGGTCGGCGACGTCGCAGCCATCGCGTCTGGCCAGAACCCCTACGTCACCGCCACGACCACCAGCGTGTCGGCGGTCAGCTTTGCCAACGACATCTACAACAGCACTTATTCCACCAGCCCCTGGCGCGTGGACGGCACGCGCCCAGTCGCGCCGATCGTCTCCGTCAGCGGCGGTGGCGAAGAAAACTACGCTGCCGTCTTCACCGGCTACATCTATGTGGCCATCGCCGGCATCTACGATTTCGGCATCTTTTCGGACGACGGCTTTTCCTTCTCGCTGCTCGGCGCCAATGGCAGCCTGCAGATGAGCCAGGACAGCGTGGCCAACAGCACGGGCCGCGACTACTACTCCCTCGCCGATGAAAACGGCCTGACCGGCAGCCTGTCGCTCGGCGTCGGCTATTACGGCATCAGCCTCAGCTATTTCAACCGCCTCGAAGCGGGCGTGATCGATCTGGGCTGGACCGGCCCGGACGGCGCCTGGAGCGTGATCGGCCCCGAAAACCTGTATGCCACCGACCCCACCCAGGTACCAGAGCCCGCCAGCCTGGCCCTGGTCGCGCTCGGGCTGGCAGGCATCTGGAGCCTCCGACGCAAGACGACCCGCGCGCTGGCATGACCCACAGGCCTGCGGCGGGTTCACGTAACCGCACCGCAGCCCCGCCACAAGCCCGCGCCCTTTCCACCCACCTCACCCCGCAGGACCCATGAGCCCCTCCCATTCGAAGCTTTTTCTGGCATTGACCGTCGCGTTCACGGCCTATGCCTTGCCGGCCCATGCCGCGCCATCGGCCTACCCGCAGGCCGTGGCGGACGCACGCGCCGGACGCTTCGATGCCGCCATTCCCTTGCTGGAAAAGCTGGTACAGGAACACCCCGCCGAGAAGGCCTACCGCTACGACCTGATCGCGGTGCTGAGCTGGGCGAACCGCCACCCACAAGCCGTCGAAGCCAGCCGGGATCTGAAACTCTCCGCCCAGGTGCCCGACTATGTGCTGGCCGCCATCGGCAAATCCGCACTGGACACCGGCACGACCGCCCGCGCCGAAGCCGCCTACCAGTGGTTGGCCCAACGCCGGCCGCGCGATGCCGACGCGCACCTGGGACTCGGCCTGGCCTTGCTGGCCGAACAAAAACCGGGCCTGGCCGACGCCCAGCTGGGCCAGGTGCTGCGCATGGCCGCCGGCAAGCCGGCGCTGCTGCAGGCTGCGTCCGCCGCACTTCTGGCCCGCGGTGAAACGCTGCGTGCCGCGCCATTTCAGCAACGGTTGACCAAGCTTGGCAGCGCAATGCCCAGCGCTGAGCAGGCACCGTCCGCAGCGACGAAAACAGCCACAGCGGTCGCCCCCAACACACCCAGTGTTTCGGCGGTCCCCGCCCTCGCATCGAAACAGGAGCAAAACGGCCAGCAGATCCGCGAAGCCGAAGCCCTGCTCGACACCGACTTCACCCCTGCCCGCTACCGCCTCATCGACGCAGCGCTGACAGAAAACGCCGCGCTCATCACACAAGCGCGCGCCACCGGGCAAGCCGACGTGCTCAGGCGCCTGCGTTTCGACCGCGTCGTCGCCTTGAAGGACAGGCGGCTGGCCGATGAAGCCCTGGCGGAATTTGCCGCACTGGAAACCGAAGGGGAAAGCTCGCCGCCCTATGTGGTGAATGCCGCCGCGGACGCCGCGATGCAGCTGCACCAACCGGAACGCGCCCAGGCCTTGTACCAGCGCGCACTGGCCAGCGATCCGTCCAGCGTCGGCACCCAGACCGCACTCATGTATGCGCAGGTCGAGTCGGAGAATTTCCCTGCCGCCGAACAAAACGTGGCCGGCCTGCTGGCGCAAACCAGCCAGTCGGCGGGCATCCGCCGCACCCAGGCCAGCTTGCTGCGCTTCGCAGACCGCGTCGAAGATGCAGACCAGGCCGTGCAGCAACTGGCCAGCGAATTGCCCAACGACGCAGGCATCTGGCTGGCACAGGCCGACCTGCTGGCGCAACGCGGCCTGCCACGTGCCGCCGCGGCGCGCTACAGCGACGTGCTGGCGGTGGCGCCCGACAACATCGCGGCCCGCGTCGGCCTGGCCGACGCCACCTGGGCGCAAGGCGACATCGTCGAGGCTGGCCGCATGGTCGCGGCGCTGCGGGCGCAAGCCCCGGAGCACCCGGCTGTGCAGCGCCTGGTGCGCGCCTGGCTGCGCCGCGAACGCCCCTTCCTGACCAGCACGGTGACCAAGGGCTTCGGCCAGGGCACGGTGTCGGGCAACAACGATCTGATGTGGGAAACCACGGTCTACAGCGGACAAACCGACGATGGCCTGCGCGTCTTCGGCACCCACCATCTCGCCAACGCCCAGTTCAACGGTGAATCGGCCAGCCACGAGCGCGTTGGTGCCGGCCTGGAATGGACCCGGCGCGATCTGCAGGCCACCTTCGAAGTCGGCCACGACTTGCGCAACGGCCACGACAACGTCTGGGCCGCCAGCGCGGGCTGGCAGGTGAACGACCAGGTGTCCCTGCGCGCACGGCACGAAAGCGAAACCAACGACTTCCCCCTGAAGGGCCGCTTGCCGAATGCGGAAAGCGGAGCACCCACCTACCTGCACGCAAGCAAGACCCTGGTCGGCGCGGCCTACCGCTGGAACGAGTCGCGCCGCGTGGCGGCAGACCTCGCGTACTACGACTTCAATGACGGCAACAAGCGTGAAGCCTTGTCTCTTGCCTGGTTCGAACGGCTGTACAGCGGCTATGGCCGCACGCTGGACCTGCAGACCGCCGCCTACACCAGCTCGAACACCGCGCAGGACGCGATCTACTTCAATCCGAAACGCGACGTCGCCCTGTCCGCCACGCTGGCGGGCGACTGGCAGACCTGGCGCCGTTACGACCGCGCCTTCAACCAGCGCCTGTCCCTGACCGTCGGCAGCTACCTCCAGCACAGCAACGTGCGCCAGGACGATGCCTGGGCGGTGCAGACCTATGGCTGGAACATGTTCGAAGAAGCGCGTTACGAACACGAATGGCAGTTCGGCCCGGACCGATCGACCCGCTACGGCGTCGGGGTGCGCCGCTTTCCCTACGACGGGAAATACGAGACCAAGAGTTACGTGTACCTGAACCTCAACTGGCGCTTCTGAGCCAGCGCCCTGTTCACCCTATCGGCCCCAAGAAAGATCATTTTGGAAAATCTGCTGCCCAGTTCCGTGATCGAGACCATCTTCGATTTCACGTTCTACTACCCGCTGTTCATGTCCTACCTGTGGATGTGCGGCGGCCTGTACTACTACTTCCACTATGAACGGGCCGACCCGGCTTTCGACCAGCCGCCGCCACTGAAGGACTACCCCCCCGTCAGCATCCTGGTGCCCTGCCACAACGAGGCGGAAAACATCGCCGACACCGTGGCTTCCCTGCTGGCCATCGACTACCCCGAATTCGAGATCCTGCTGATCGACGACGGCAGCACCGATGCCACGCCGCAACTGCTGGACCGTTACGCCAAGATGGACCACCGCATCCGCGTGATCCACCTGGCGGCCAACCAGGGCAAGGCCGTGGGGCTCAACACCGCCGCCATGATGGCCAGGCATGACTTCTTCCTGTGCATCGACGGCGACTCCATCGTCGATCCGCACTGCCTGCGCTGGATGATGCGCCACCTGACCGACAGCCCACGCGTCGGCGCCGTCACCGGCAACCCGCGCATCCGCACCCGGTCGACCCTGCTCGGGCGCATCCAGGTGGGTGAGTTCTCGTCCATCATCGGCCTGATCAAACGCGCCCAGCGCACCTATGGCAAGGTCTTCACCGTGTCGGGTGTGATGGTCTGCTTCCGCCGCGCCGCGCTGCACGACGCCGGCTACTGGAACCCGGACGCCTTGACCGAAGACATCGACATCAGCTGGCGCCTGCAGATGCGGCACTGGGACGTGCGCTTCGAGCCCAACGCCCTGTGCTGGATCCTGATGCCGGAGACCCTGCGCGGCCTGTGGCGCCAGCGGCTGCGCTGGGCCATGGGCGGCACCCAGGTGTTGTTCAGCCAGAACGGCCTGTTCGGCCGCTGGCGCCATCGCCGCATGTTGCCGGTGTATTTCGAATACTTCACCAGCGTGCTCTGGGCCTACACCATGGCCGGCATCATCTTGCTGTGGGCACTCGGCCACTTCATCGCACTGCCGCCCGCGCTGCGGGTCAGCACCCTGCTGCCGGGCTGGAACGGGATGGTGATCGGCACCACCTGCCTGATGCAGTTCGCGGTCAGCATGTTCCTGGACGCCAAGTATGAAAAAGGCCTGGGCCGTTACTACTACTGGATGATCTGGTATCCGCTCGCCTACTGGATGCTCAGCGTCGCCACCACCCTGGTGGCCATTCCCAAAGTGATCCTGCGCGGGCGCAAACGGGCCACCTGGGTCAGTCCGGACCGGGGGCTACAACCATGAAAAAACCACTCATCATCGAACGGCCGGACCTGCAGGCCTGGCAGCAAAAGGCCGTGTTCGGCGCCCTCACCGCAGCCTTCTGGGTCGCCTGGGTCTTCTTGTGGCTGCCACTGATCACGCTGCTGGGCTGGCTGTTTTTTGGTCAGCGCTTCCGTCTTCACATGATCGAATTGAACGGCTACCAGCATTTCCTGAATGTGCTCGCGGCGTATGCCCTGGTCATCGCGGCCATGGGCGGCGGCTTGATCCTGTGGGCAATGTACAACCACTTCAGGTTCCGCGGTGTCGACCGGCGCAAGGAAGTGTCTGCGCCGTCCAACGCAGAGATGGGCCACTGGGCCCAGCATCCCGAAAGTGTGGTCGCACGGTGGCGTGAATACGCCGTGATGACGGTGCACCATGATCCCAAAGGCGGTATCGAACGGGTCGATTACGCCCTCAATCCGCGCAACTTCCCTGCCGCCCCCAAGTCGGCCAACGAACCGCACCTCAAGCGCGTCGTCTGACGCCAACCATCCGGCAGGGGCAACACCTCGGCCTATTTGGTGGGTGCCGGTGCCGATGCCGAACCCGCTGGCGAAGCTGCGGCCGGACCGGCTTCGACGCCATGCTTTTCACCGCTCATGTCGATGTCACCCCCCTTCGACAGCACAAACAGCGCCACCGCGGCGAACACCAGGAAGCCAATCACAATTTTCCACATGGGGAATCTCCAAAAAAAAGGCCCTCCAGATCGAGGGCCGGTGGTCCCGGCGGCATCGGGTGATGCGCGCCGGGCTCTTGTTCAGCGTTTTCAGTCGTTGGCGTAGATGTCCACGTCCTTGGTTTCCTTGATGAACAGCGTGCCGACCACCAGGGTCACGGCAGCGATCACGATCGGATACCAGAGACCGTTGTACATGTTCCCGGTCTGGGCCACGATGGCCAGGGCCGTCGCTGGCAACAGGCCACCGAACCAGCCGTTGCCAATGTGGTACGGCAAGGACATCGAGGTGTAGCGGATGCGGGTGGGGAACATCTCGACCAGCATCGCGGCGATCGGGCCGTAGACCATGGTGACCAGGATCACCAGGTAGGTCAGGATGATCACGATCATCACTTTGTCCATCTTCGCCGGATCGGCCTTGGCGGGGTAGCCAGCAGCCTTCAGGTCATCGGCAACCGCCTTCTTGAACTCGGCGTCCTTCTTCTTCAGGTCGTCGGCGCTCAGGCCGGCTGCGCTGTAGCTGGGGATCGCGGCTTGGCCGATCTTGATGGTGGCGGGCGTACCTGGCGCGCCGACGACGTTGTCGTAACTCACCGAGCTGGCGGACAACACCTGCTTGGCGATATCGCAGGAACTGGTGAACTTGGACGTGCCGGTCGGGTTGAACTGGAACGAGCATTCCTTCGGATCGGCCGTGACCACCACCTGGTTCTTGGCTTGCGCCGCGGCCAGATCGGGGTTGGCGGCCTTGGTCAAGGCGCTGAAGACCGGGAAATACGTCAGGATGGCCAACAGGCAGCCGGCCATGATGATGGGCTTGCGGCCGATCTTGTCGGACAGCGCACCGAAGATGACGAAGAAAGGTGTGGCAATGATCAGCGAGCAGGCCACCAGGATGTTGGCCGTGGCACCGTCCACCTTCAAGGCGCCGGTCAGGAAGAACAACGCGTAGAACTGCCCGGTGTACCAGACCACGGCCTGCCCGGCGGTCAAACCGACCAGCGCCAGGATCACGATCTTCAGGTTCTTCCATTGGCCGAAGGATTCGGACAGCGGCGCCTTCGAGGTCTTGCCCTCGGCCTTCATCTTGGTGAAGGCTGGCGACTCGTTCATGCTCAGGCGGATGTAGACCGACACGCCCAGCAGCAGGATCGAGACCAGGAACGGAATGCGCCAGCCCCAATCGGCAAAGGCGGCTTCGCCCACCGTGGTACGCACGCCGAGAATCACGATCAGCGACAGGAACAGGCCCAGCGTTGCGGTGGTCTGGATCCACGAGGTGTAGGCACCGCGCTTGTTGCGCGGCGCGTGTTCCGCCACATAGGTTGCGGCACCGCCATATTCGCCGCCCAGGGCCAGGCCCTGCAGCATGCGCAGCGCGATCAGGATGATCGGTGCGGCCACGCCGATGGACGAATAGTTGGGCAGCAGGCCAACGATGAAGGTCGACAGGCCCATGATCAGAATGGTGACCAGGAAGGTGTACTTGCGCCCGATCATGTCACCCAGGCGGCCGAACACCAGTGCGCCGAACGGCCGCACGATGAAGCCGGCGGCAAAGGCCAGCAACGAGAAGATGGTGCGGGAGGCGGGATCAAGTGCCGAGAAAAACTGGTTCCCGATGATCACGGCCAAGGTGCCGTAGAGGTAAAAATCGTACCACTCGAACACCGTACCGAGCGACGAAGCGAAGATGACCTTCTTCTCTTCGGGCGACATCGGGCGGTTGGCGACAGCTGTTGACATGCTGGTGTCTCCTTCTATGAGTAACGGCGCCACCAAGGGGGCGGCACCTGTAGGCAAGTATGTCGACAGGTGATGACCGCTTGCTGACATGAAACCAACATTTGCTTACACGAAACTGAACGATGTCTGACAACTTAAGGTGCAACCCGTAGCCAGCATTTCTCGATGCGAAATTTGAGCCCCGCGACGCGCCAATCGCTCAATGGGTGCGCCGCACCACCGAATGCAGCAATTGCGCTTTCGCCGCGCGGGTGATGGCGGCCACGCAGGGGTGGGTGATCCGGCGTTCAACCGAGATGGCGAAGAACTCCTCGACCAGTTCGTCCGTGCGGCCCAGTACCTCGACACCGAACTGCGCCTGGATTTCCGCCTCCAGCACGGTGGGCGACATGAAGACGCCGCGGCCTTCACGGCCGAAGGCGTTCATCAGGGCGCTGTCGTCGAATTCGGCCACGATCTTCGGATGCAGGCCATGGATCGACAGCCAGTGGTCGAACTGCTGGCGCACCGAAGACGCCGCACCCTGGATCAGCATCGGCGCCTCGTTCAGGCAATCCGGGAAAGTGCCCTTCAAGGCCGGCTTCAGGCGGGGTGCGCAGAAAAAGCTCATCGCGCTGGAGCCGAGCGCATGGTTGAAGGCCTTCACGCTGACGTTCTTCGACATGCGTTCGTCGGCAATCACCAGGTCCAGCCGGTGCAGCGCCAACTGCGCCAGCAGATCGTCGAACTTGCCCTCATGGCAGATCAGGCGCACCGCGTCGGACACCGCCAGCGCGGGCTCCAGCAAATGGTAGGCCACGGATTTCGCCACCGAATCGGCCACACCCACGCGGAAGTCAAGTGATGCCAAGCCCGCGCGCGCATGGCGCACCGAACCTTCGAGCTCCGCGCCCAGGGTGAAGATTTCATCGGCGTAGCTCAGCGCCACCCGGCCCTCCTCGGTCAGCTCCAGGCGCCGGCCGCTCTTGCGAAACAGCTTGTGCCCGAGCCATTCCTCGAGCAGCTTGATCTGCCCGGACAGGGTCTGCGGCGTGGTGTGCAACTGCTCGCTGGCCCGCATCACGCCGCCGGCCTTGGCCACCACCCAGAAATAACGCAGGTGTTTGAAGTTCACCTTGGCTTCCTTCGGATACTTCGAT
>Ga0307514_10000647_pt1 | contig 63363 bp, 54 predicted proteins | sample 16_EM_MG_FD_203088 | JGI IMG/M metagenome (GOLD analysis project Ga0307514, IMG submission 203088) | Populus trichocarpa ectomycorrhiza microbial communities from riparian zone in the Pacific Northwest, United States - 16_EM | ecosystem: Host-associated > Plants > Roots > Unclassified | place...
TTGAAAGATAACTAGTAGAAGCTTCTATTTACAAATTCTTGTGGCAGTGTGACAAGTTCTGTGGTGCTGAGTTGCATATAAATAGCAGTACTTTGGAGATTGTGAGAGTACCATCCTTCAGCCCAGCGGCAACCACCTTCCCACTTCCCATCTACCACACCACAACAACCATGAGCAGAGAAGCCCTCAGACCTCGGAACCTTAATGTCAACTACCTACCCCCACCACTTATACTCTCATCTCCACCATCCTCACCAAAAAATGTCAAAAAACAAAGTGCCAAGTGTCGCATCATGGACAATCACTCTGGTCCAAAGCGCACCTCCTCCCAACAACCACCACCACCTACAGTGGTACAGCATTGACCTGTCATTGTACCTGATGTGTCTTCACTCACTACTGAAGCTCCACCTGCAATGCTGAACCTTGACGATAATTATAGCTCCTCAGATGAGCCATACATTGAGCCAGCCCAGTCGATCACAGCTGGTCACTTGGCCAAGCGGCACAAGAAAACACTCAAAAAACCGATTCAAAATTTGCCAGATCTTCCTACGCTTCACATATTCGACCCTTTACAACCAGTTGTCCCTCCTCACAAAGCATGGAACCGATTGCCCATCTCATTCTGCAAGCTGGATACCATTACTCCAATTCAAATCTTCAATCTCTTTCTTATCAACTCCATTATGGGACAGCTTGTAGCCAACACCAATTACTATGCCCAGCAGCGGCTTCTTGGGCCAGAGAAGGAGTGGCAGCGTTCCTGGCAGTCAGTTACTGCTCAGAATCTTTATCTCTGGCTGGCAATTCAAATTCATATGGGTCTGATTGGAGTTCCTCCTGAGAGGTACTGGATGAAGGATGGAGTTTACCTTCCCAAGGATGGATTACCACCAGCTGCCTACCTTAGCAAGACTCGCTTTCAGAAGATTCACCGCTTCTTTCATGTCTTTCCATACAATTCACCAACTGAGACAGCCCTTATCACCAGCCTTATAATCTATCGAGATCTGCCAGCAAACAAAGATTGCACTGTGGGTCACTTTGACTTCCGTCTCTCTGTTGTGCATGACCTTCTGCAAGGTGGAAGTCCATCAACAATGAAAGGTTCCTCCCGCATTCCGGCTTCACAGAAAATCACTCGGTCGGCTCCCCCACACAATCTGCCCTGCCCCCACTGCCTACCAGGCAAGTTACCAAGCACACCCCCCTGCCCCTCTGCCGAAAGGTACCAGGAATGCATTCCCCACTTTGGATGGAGAGTAGAGTAGATTGTTTCCTTTGCAGGTGGAGAAGAAGTCAGGGTGGTAGTGGAGAAGGCATGAAAACCAGTATAAAGTGTGAGGACTGCGATGAGGCTTTATGTTTCACACCCAAACGAAATTGTTTTCATGAATTTCACCATATGTAGAGTATTTCTATTTATTCTGGGGGCATTTGGCTGGATTGAGGTTGTGTGATGTGTATTATAAAAGCTGGCCCATCTGTGGGCCCAAACCCAGTTACCGGCAAAGGGATAGAAGCTTCTGAATCTGTGGTTAATATATCAGAGCTCGAGTTTCATAGTGCAATGACTGGATTGAGATGATGTAGTGTTACCTGGAGCATGGCGTTGTTCAGGAGGTTCAAGGGTCGGACAGTAGTGCCGGGATATCTCCTTATCAACCCTTGTAATTGGAATCTCAATGCTGTTGAAATATCGCCCGCATTTCTTATCCGCTCCCTTCCATTACTCAATGCAGTTGCAAACAAATTTGAACCCAGTATTGTTCAAGTTTTTGTGGAACTCTGATAATTTAAACTGCTGATCATATCGAACTTTACTATAGAACCATCAGCCATTGATTACGAAATAGTTTGTAGGTAACGCAGGTTGCATTGAACCTGTACCTATCCTTCACGAAGGACAGGACATCCTTAAGTGACAAATTGTCCACAAAGTAAATGATTGTTATTTCTTTCCGATATCCCTCCTACTGCAAAATAAATTCTCCAGATGACGGACTTCAGATTTCTGAGAGAGCTCAAGAAGTGGAACCTTAGAAAAGTTGGAAGGCTAAGGCTAACTAGTGGTGCGCGCCCAACATTTGGTACAGTTATGCACTTGGTTTGTTTGCTCCAACCATTCTTATTGGGTTGGTGCACTTGCCACGTGGTACGTGTGGCAGTGACAGATACAGTGCCAGGAACTGAGGCCAATATCAACATACTGACTCAGGATTTATTCTGAAAACCTACAAGTTTTTGGAACACCATCAAAGCTGCTGCATTGGACTGGAGAGTGCTTGGCCCTACACTGAGTCAGTTGTGTAGACTGATTCTGGAATTTTCTCTTGCCACCCGCCATTTACCCCTGTAACTTACGATGCTTCTGTCACTTGTTAATTGGTTGGACTATCATATGGGCCTAAGGCCCATATGCGTATACGTATGCTCTTTCAAGTATGAGACACATATACCTGGGCCTGATTCATATCCTGATAGAGCCACCATCTTCATACAAGATGTTATTCTGAGACAAGGCATCAGATGGTGCTGAGACTCATAATTGAAGTATACATGCAACAGTTCCCCATGTTGCTGCATTCTGTAGCAAATCCATACCTCTGCAAGTCGATATAAATACATTTCAAATACCGTCCATTTGAATCGTATTCCAGTGCCTTAGTAAAACTCTCTGCATAATTGGCTGTCATAGAAAGGGAAACAGTGCAGTTTGTTGCCATCATGTACAATAAAATCTGTTTTAGTATACCCAAATATCATTAATTCCATATCCTTCCAGTCCATCATAAACTCAGAGCGATGTGGACGTCTTATGCATCTCCCTTGGTTTTGCATGTGTAGAGACATTCGAATAGTTTTCTCGTGTTGATACCCTGGAGTACTTGACTATACTGTGCATGTGTAGATCTCCACTGTGGTGGTAAAAATCATTGATGTGTTTTGTCTGTGCCATGATAGTTCCATTGATAGCGTGAATAAGTTCCCCCTAGATATCGCAGAAGATTGAAAGTAGTCGATTGTTCTCGTTTCCTTTATCTTTGTCAGTGTCATTGTCGGTGTATGAAGTATCTTTACAAAGTTAAAGCAGCTATCATCCTTCTCTCGAGGCCTCTGAGCATCCAATATATTGTCCTGCTACAGTTGATGTTACATCAAAGTCTTATGTCTGTGGGAGCCAAGGTATGGGACCATTGGAGATCATTATGTGGCCTCCCTGAGGGTTTCAATCTGCGCTGTCCCTGGCCCATTCAGAGTCTGTATTACCAATAAGTGAGTTTGGACTGGTAGTGCTGGAGTTATAGTGCGGGTGGTAGTCTTTCGTGACCTTCAGATATTGTAGTCCTCAATATGCAGCTGTTAATTGCCAGCCAAACGACCTCGAATTGTATCAATGGAGTGTTGATACAGCAAGTGGGACATTGAGTCTTGTGGGAAGCATGATGTACCCAAGAGATCCAATGATTGTTTGGTAAAGTTTGAGCATAATTTGTCCTTCATCCTCTTTTTCTTCTTCCATAAGATCTAACGAGACATTGACGTTGTGTGCAGTCGCAGCGCCGTAAGCTGAATCCTTATGACATCATTTGAGAATGGAGTAAATGAAGACTATGTATCTGATGGGGATCAAGACATCTGTTTCGTAGTTGATCTTGATGCCAAGGAATTTCCAAGGAGTTCTAAGATTGGTGATCTTGTAAGTTGCAGCGAAAGCTAACTTGAGTTCCAGAGCCACTTTTGCTGCAGTCAGGCCGTACGCCAAGCGTATATTGTCAATGTAGAGTAGTAGGAGCATTTTGTTGAGATTTGGTATATAGAGATTGAGATTGGATTCTGATTGGATGATGCCTAGAGATAGGAGGCATGCATTGATATGGCGATACCAAAGATGTGGTGCTTGATTATGGCCATAAAGTGCTGTTCACCGGGAAAAGCGACCTTATGCGACGCGTAACTCATAGAGAAGCTGTTGTTGGGACGGTAATTCATCGCATATTAGACATGTGGCACTATGAATATCCTATGAACCTACATGTTGACTAGATTACAACGACACGCATGCGATTTTGTGCACTGGATACTATACATCACATTGCATACAACAAACTTGAAAGCAAGCTGCCAGATGCACTTCATTGCACGCTCCCAAGTACACTCCTGATTGCACTCGATTGCACACTCCCAGCCTGCTTGACTGTACGCTCCCAATTGCTCTCGATGGCACACTCCCAGTCTGCTTGACTTATGCTCTCAAGTAAGCTCTCAAGATGCTCCCAAGTACACTTCTGGGCATGCTCTCAAGGACTCTTTCAATTGTACTCGATGGCACATTCCCAGCCTGCATGACTGTACGGTCCCAAGTACACTCCCGGGCATGGTCTGAAGGACACTCACAATTGTACTCGATGGCACACTCCCAGCCAGCTTGACTGTACGCTCCCAAGTAAGCTCTCAAGACGCTCTCAAGCACACTCCCAAGCACGCTCTCAACTCCCAATTGCACTCGATGACACACTCCCAGCCTGCTTGACTATACGCTCCCAAGTAAGCTCTCAAGACGCTCCCAAGTACACTCCGAGTAAGCTCCCAAGTACACCTCCGAGTACAATCTCAGTACACTCCCCGGCATGCTCTCAAGGACGCTCCCAATTGTACTCGATGGCACACTCCCAGCCTGCTTCATCAGTAAAATGTAAATCGGTCCGGAAGCAACACACAATCCTCTCAGATACTCCGGGCGACCTCACCAGTGCTTCTAAGTACTTCTAAATGCTCCCAGACCCTCCTGGAGCTAAGCAATGTGCTCTCAGACTCTGCAAGAGCATTCACAAGATGCTACGAGATTTGACTGATAGGATAGTCAAATTTTGGAGCTCCTGAGACCTCTGGGCAGATCTGCGGGAGAGTTCAAAAGCAGCCAGACTGCTGCGCAGCACCGCGGGAGACTTGGTACCGTATTCTCACTGCACTGGTTCTTACATAACCACAAGGCAGTTCATCTTATCTTATTCGTCTTTGTTACAGTCACAAGATTCGCTGCATCATAATATGGCAAGCATTATTTAAGGCTACGTATATACATACGGTTAATCTGGCCGCAGATATAGGGGACAATGGGTTGCAGGTGGGAGCTCTGCCATCTTACCGGCTCGCCCGGAGGCGCAGGGGGTGTCTTAGGCTCTGTCATACTGTAATTAGAGTGAATATAGTATGAATAAAACAAAATCTGGCCGCAGATGGTAGTCGAGCATAATCAAAGGAGCATCTGGATACGCCTGTTGAGAGAACTTAGAGATGCACCACTTTGGAGGCTGTTGGGGTGAAACAATGGAGCTAGAGGGCAGAGAGCCCACCATCAACACTCTGCCGCAGGGGGTTTTTAGGTCCTGTCATACTCTAATTAGAGTGCATACAGTATGAATAAACAACAAACAACAACAACAACACTCTGCCGCACTTCTCGTGTCATCTAAACGGAATTCGTGAGACAGAGAGCTGTTGGTTCGAGGAGCGTAGGAATCGGGTGAGAAGATAGGATTGTACCCGGCGTTGAGGATCCACGCAATTGCTTGAATCCACAAAATCTCGGACAGAGCGAGTGAGACTAAAAGTTGGTAAAGATAGAGTGTGTATTTTCATTGTATGATAAGATGAGATGGAAATGAGATGATGTCTATATACTCCGGGGTCTGCCGAATATCTACTCCCCATCACTCTGTCCACCTCTGTTACTCCTGTATCTCCGTGCACCCGCTGTCCCCCCCTAAAGATGTACTTGGAGGCTGTGATCGAGCGAGTTTGGGGATGCACTTGGAGGCCGTGATCGAGCGAACCTGGAGGCCGTAATAGTGCGAGTTTAGAGCTACACATGGAGGCTGTGATCGAGCGAGTTTGGAGATGCACTTGGAGGCCATAATAGTGCAAGTTTAGAGATACACTTGGAAGCTGTGATCGAGCGAGTTTGGAGATGCACTGGGAGGTAGTGATCGTACGAACTTGGACGCCGTAATCGTGCGAGTCTAGAGATATACTTGGAGGCTCTGATCGAGCGAGATTGGAGATGAAATTGGAGGCCGTGATCGAGCAAGATTGGAGGAGTACTGGGAAGCGGTCAATCTGGAGGCGGAAGTTCGGGAGGGAGGCGCGACGGGAGCTGAGATTCTATTCATTGGTTAACTCGTAATTGTGGGAATGTAGAGAATTGAGTACGACATGGTCTGCCGAGAGACTGGCTGGGAGCGGGAGACAGTTGATCTTGGGATGATGCAGTGCGCGGTGTATGCTGTACTCGGTGTATGCTCTACTCGGTGTATGCTGTACTCGGTGTATGCTGTACTTGGTGTTAACTCTTCATCATGGCATGGAGAGCGATGACTTAACTTCGTGTTCTTAGGTGATGGTAGAGTTGAGGACGAGAAAGAGAGAGATGAGAGGAGATGGGGGAAATCACCATGAGAAACTGGGACATAAGAGAATTTCGTGTGCGAGTCAATTGACCATCCCCGATACCGCAGGTACGTGACCCGATCCAGCTTGTAATAACACCGATACGAGGTCGTCCCAACCCAATCAGGCCACTCGTACCCCTGATATCTCATATCCGCTCGTATCCTCCACATCGTTCTCATCTTCATCTTCATCGCTCTCTTTCTCGTCCACAACTCTATCATCATTGCAGAAAACCAAGTTAAGTCATCCCTTTCTATCTCTCCATGTCATGATCATGAGTTGACACCGAGTACAGCGTACACGGAGTACAGCATACACCGAGTACAGCATACACCGAGTACAACAACCACCCAAGATTATTTGTCTTCCCTTCATTCTCATGATTACGAGTTGACCCTTGAATGTAGCTTCAGCTTTCTGCGTGTCTGCCTACACGATCGACCGCCATTAGCCAGCACTCCATCAGAGCTCAAAGGTAAAGTCATCTTGTCACATTCCCACGGTTGCGAGTTAACGAACTGATGAAAAGAGTCACAGTACCCGGCGCGCCGTCTATCGACCGCCTCTAAGTACTCGTCCAAACTCGCACGATTACGGCCTCCAAGTTCGCACGAGTACGGCCTTCAAGTTCATCTCCAAACTCGCTCTATCACGGCCTCCATGTGCATCTCCAAACTCACTTGATCACGTCCACCAAGTGTATCTCTAACTTCGCTCGATTACAGCTTCCGAGTGTATCTACAAACTCGCTCGATCACGATCTCGGAGTACATATCTTGATACTCTCTCTATCACGTCCTACAAGTGTCTCTCCAAACTGGCTTGATTACGGCCTCCAAGTGTATCTACAAACTCGCTCGATCGCGATCTTGGAGTGCCTCTCAAAGTTCACTCGATCACGGCCTCCAAGTGTATCTTCAAATACGCTCGATTACCACCTCCAAGTGCATCTCTAAACTGGCTCGATCACGGCCTCGGAGTGTATCTCTGAGTTCCCTTGATTGTCATTTTCAGGCGCACCTCGAATTGCTCTCAAGCACTGGCCACAGCCTGTCCAGATATGCCGTGTGTAGATGGGTAGTAGCTACAAGGTACGGTGGCGGCTTTGCCGCCCTTTGGAGGAGCCCAGATAGATCTCCAGCCCAGCCAACCCAGAGTTGACATTTTTAGCAGCTCCTATGCTTCCAGATGTATATGGCTCTAACATACTCCTAGAATTGAAATTTGTTAGATCATCTCTTGGCCAGCTCCCAGTGATCTAAGTTCCGGTGAGTCTCTATTGTTTCTATGGCCAATGCAAGCATATTGGCAACTGGGAAGATGCCTTCCACTGGGTAACTCCAATCAATTCAAGTTCATTTAAGTACATGAGTTTTGCTCTGATCACAAAGTGTTCTATACATGAACTATTCATAAACAGATCCTCTTTCACTTCCTGGTCTCCAATTTACTATATCACTAATATTCATAGTCCAGCTGTAAAAAAAAAGCTCCAAAATGCTGTTGATTCACAATTTCTGACTCAATATAAGAGATATCATAAATCTAAGACTGGGAGGTGAAAGAGGACATAGTCCACATTTTGTGTGTAGGAAACTTTGTAATCAGAGCCAAACACTCATTGGAAATAAAAGGGCAGGTCATTGGGACCTGAGTTTAAGTGGTAAGTACTTGACGCAAATAGCCACTCAGCCACAGAATTGTGACCAATCAGAATCGAAAAAGACACATGTCGTGTTCTTATATGAATAATATAGATACATAGACACATAGATGAGAATACTAACTGAATACATGAGCTTTAAAAATCGTTGAACGATAAGTAGTAGCTATGATTTCCAGGCGCACCAGCAGCATTCCCAAATAAGATGTTGTTTTTCTCAGACTGCTCTACTGTGATTCGAGGTGCTCCCAGACTTGTTGCCTGCGCTCCCAGACTTGTTGCCTGCGCTCCCAGACTTGTTGCCTGCGCTCAAAGGCTTGTCGCCGCCGCTTCCAGGCTTGTCGACGGCGCTTCGAGGCTTGTTGCTGGCACTCCCAGGCTAATCGCCAGGGCTCCCAGGTGCTGCCAGGCTAGTGGTCAGTGCTTCCAGGATTGCCTCCGGCGCTCCGAGGTGTTCCCAAACATATCACAATCACTTCCATCATACACCTGTACAAGTCATCGGACTTCCCAGTTACTCTGAAGGCCAGCCGGAATGCCCTGCAAGGGTCTGATATACTCCTGAAATTGACACATCTAAGTTTACACTCCACATCCTCTGAGACACTCCCGGAGGCATCCAGTGACTAAAATACATTTTGCTGATGGATGTGGATGTGGATCAGTAGCTGCTCGGCAAATAGGGAGGTGGCGATAGTCTCCCCGAAGTCCCTCTCCCCAATATCCCTCTCTGTGAGGCACGCCTAGATGGCACGGTAGGCAAGGAGTCAACCAGTGCACGCGTTGCAGAGGAGGCGTTGATTGTTATCGTCGGGATAGGCTTGGATTCTGGTCCTGTGTATTTTCTTTCTTCTAATGAAGTTATCTGAGGCATTAATAATTAGACGCGTTGCGAGGTTTTTGGATCGCTCAGGGTTTATTTTATTTATTGCTTTTGTATTGGTTTTATTGTATTCAGAGTGTTATGGGACATCTCACATGCAGCGTTTGGCAACTCCTGGCATGTCAGTAACTATCTTGTGATGGTGTTGGGACTCAATAAATTTCTCAAGTTAGCTGAAAGTATTGTGAGCTTACATCCACACCAGGCTGCTCAGCCCCAGCACCAAGTGTCATCCCTGACTACCGTATAAACTACACTCCTCCCATGTCGTCGTCAATTACAGAGACGACTCCGGTTTATTGCCGTCAGTTGTCATGCCAAAAGCAGTTCACCTTATTTTGCTAGCGACTAAAACATATCACATTACACCATCCTTGACACCGTCCAGTTGCATGCTAGAACAATCTGACTATTTGCAGGGCGCCTCAACTCGGAGAACCTGCTCAGTGTGGGATTTTAAAAGCTTTAAAAGATTAAATTGGAGACTCAGATGCATTTCCATACCTGGAACACATTGAAAACATCACTGTCTTGGAGTCTTAATCACTGCCACCGCGTCTGGTTCAGACAGAAATGCCCCCTGCCGCCGGGTCGCCACAGAGCGAATTGAGTTCTGAGTCATGACAACACGATGCTCAGGGTTGCCTTGAGATGAACCCACAAAACTATCTCTACTACCAATTTGCCTCACATGTAGAGTACAAACATATGCAGTGTGGGATTAGGAGGAAGGGCATGAAGACATACCAGAACAATGTGCTGAAGGAAGAAAATACCACTATGTGTGTCCATAGCATCAAACATGGTGACGGTGTTAACCTGCTTGTGGCAAGAATGCAACATAACCAGGCTCCCAGGGACAGGGAACTACACACTCCCAACCATACACGATTGAATGCCAATCACGAACACCATATCAAACACTGTAGGCAAGACATCATCACAAGCATATGATGGTTGAGGCGGCAACCAGTGTACGGTGAGCATCCCATTTATACCCCTCAGCGTGGCTATAACAGTAATACGCCCCCAAAATGCCACTATAACAAAATGCACTGTGCAGACTGGTAGTGAGAGAATCAGTTAAGGAGTGATATTTGATGATAATAATGTGCTGATCGACGTTAAGTTAATGCTCAGTGTTGAGGATCCACTGGTTCCCTGAATCTTCATGTATGACAGAACACATATCACAAATTGTGCTGCCAACACAAAAAAGTAGCCTGTATACATGGGTATTCACAATGTATCTTCGAAAATTTGCTAGAAGCCCTCACCGAACTGCTTTATAATTCTCAGTCTGCTGCCGATTCTTATCAAGAACAACAATATTCCTCAGAAGTAGGTGAATGGGCAAAGGCGAGCAATCCAAGAGATGCTGAACGAAGTACACTGGCAGGTACTCCAACCTCTTCCCTTGAAACAAAATCCTAACGGCGAGAGTGGCTGTTACAACTCTCGGTGTTCGAATATCAACTTGAGGTTTTGCAAATCTGTTGTTGCAGCATCGGTTGCAGATAAGCCGGAGTATGGCAACCAATATCATCTCAAGCTGCACGTGTATCTTTGGTTACAGTGTGTAAAGAACAAACTTGTAGATTTTGTCCCTTACGACAAACGACACACCAGGCAGAATTCCCATCGGTATAGAATGCTCAGTGATGCCAACATCAAGGCAGCCGATGCCAACCGCTTCCCAGGTGATGCTCATGTAAGATTCTATGGGGTTCCAAAGATTCCCTGTATTGTCAGCGACTTCCCGAAACCCAAACTCCTTCATACACTGCAAATCATCATGCGTGATCACCTCGGGAAGTAGATTTTCCACCTCATGACCAGGTATGAACAGCTCAACAAGTACAATACAATCAGGTTATCTGTGTCTGCTCGCCACTACTGCATACAAAAATGTATGTCACATGAGGCAGTTTCTCAATTGTATGGGAAGTAGATGAAGAAAATAAGATGGTACCAGCTTGGAGTTGTAACTCAGTCTGTACGAGGAGGAAGCCCTACTCAGCATCTCATATTCAATAGTGCAATTCTGTGCACAAAGACATTTCGGAATTCTATATGTGTGCTCAATATAACTCTCACGATGATGCAATGTTGACCTACATGGAGAACTGCTTGCATTGCTGTAACATATTCCAACAAGTGTTCTGACTCTGTTGAGCCGGCAAAGAAGCGAACGCCAAACCCACTATCCTCAGAATAGAACTTGTAAAGAAGCGAATGGCGGACAAGAAAACAACTCCTGAAACATAGAAGCCGTCCAAGAAGCGGCGCAAAATGAATGCCTGGCAGGATTATATAAGCCATGAGATAGATGTTTCTAAGAAGTTAGATGCCAACTTCAACTGTTGGAAGATCCACTTGATGTCTTATTGGGTCAAACAGATTTGTCGAATAGGCGTCTTGCAACAGTATTCAACCAACAGAGATGGTGAAGGAAACAAAATTAACTGTCAGGATCGTCAGAATGCCTCAAATCACAATCTGATTTACCTGCCACATGATGTCCCTATACGGCTTCGCATTCTCTGCTTCAAAATCAAAGAGCTCAATTTTGAGAACTTAACTCACCATCGGGTGCAGAGTGCTGACGGCTGCAATGTCATCCCTTCTAGTACTGGTCTGGCTGCCCCACTGAGGTCCCAGTTATATACATACCACCAATTTATGGGACCCTAAAACCGCCGTGATGAACGGCATCCTGGCGCAATGATGAAAGACCTCAAAGCATTGCTCAACCATACACATGATGCAGCCCATCAGATGGCAATATTCAGCGGAACCCAGAAAAATATGAAGGATAAGAGTCATAAGAAGATGTATATATCTGATGTTCAACAGCACCCAATGGAGCTCTGTATATTCCTAGGTATTCAGGTTCAAGTTGAGGGTTTGGAAGGTGAATGCCAATCTCAGATGGGTTGATGCACAGGAACCCAGACCTGGCATGGTGGGTATCAACAGTACTACTGGGTGTGGATAAAGCAATGCCCAGGAAGATGATATTGCGCACTGGATTGGCGTCTCCAGTGACAACTGCAACGACTATTCAACATCAAGCTCCTACATGAGGATGTAGCTTGCATTCAGTACTGGTTAGCCTGGGAGCTCACCACCATACCTGAAAACAGTGATAACTCAAATCACGTCTTGGAATTCGTTTAAGTGAACTAAACACTGGCAGTCGCTGCGTTCCAAGTTTTTAGCATTGGAAAGATCATCACCAGCATACCCGCAATTCCAGAGATAGCTACAACTAGTCAGAGGAGACCGACAGAATGAGCAATGAATTGTTACAAAGGACATAGATATGCTAACTTCGAATGATGCGTATAATTAGAAAAGAGAGAATTGCACTTTGCGCACAAGTAGAAGTAATGCGAGAAGAGATTTCGCCCCAATTATCCATTGTATTGCAATTGTAATTCAAGCATGTACGCAATGAACCAATTCCGATGTATGGTCACTGTTGGCCACGACTGCAGAGGTTTCATTGAAATTAGGTGACCAACAGCATGAGGAGAATTGCTGACACTGCAATTGGAGGGCAAAATACAATGTGACACATCGTCTCAGTGCTTTGCATGGAGTAATCCGCTGCCTACTCGTCTCTGACACTACTTCCGGAGTAAACCTACTCTGATGAAGCCATTTCAACTGGTTGGATTGTTTTTTTGCTGATGTAGCTAAGCGGTGCGCAACTGTGTGCCCCTTAGGTGAAGTGTGTAATATTGGGAACCATTTACTAGGTCGTAACCTTCCATGTGTCATACTTACCATCACATGGTACGATTTACAGATGGATTATTCATACAACCACACGGAGTGTGTCTTGTTCAATTCTTCAAGGTTAGAATTCAGTGGCAGAGTGTCAGAGTTGCTGATAGTGGCAAGTATAAACCACAAGAATTGAAATTCAAAACAGCCCGCTAATTTCAGTCTGGAAGTTGCACCCTGACAAAAGAGTGTGATATATATGAAATGTGTATCACTCTATCTGCTTTGACATCCCAAGTAGATATGTATGATATTTTTGTTATTTGGTGAGTAGTAGTGGATTAATACGTTTATTGTAATCATTCATTACAATAGTTTGAGGATAATTTCCATTTGAGTCAACTAGCAACAGAGAGGTGAAATATGACCCATTTATCAATATTTCATCCCTAGAACATGTTGTGAATAGAGCAAAACTTGCTGACATCATTGGATTTCAAATAATTCAAATTGTTGAGTAGAAGGCTTCTTATCAGCTGACAATAATTACTCTGGCCATAGAAATAGTATCAACTTACAGATACTTGGAGAGATACACCAGTGGGTTTGGAACTTGTACAGTGGGTATACTGTGGAAGTTGCAGTTGAGTATATACAGGGTAGTATTGGCGAAGATACCGGACCGTCACCTCCAGTTCAGATTCAGGTCCAAACCGAAAGGTTGCCAAACTGGTGGTCCAGGTTGACAATAAACCTAAACCGTCATCTTAGAGACGATTCGATGGTAAACTGGCAACCCTTGTGAATACGTGGGTTGTCAGTGGGTCGCCCAGCGGGTCCATTGATAGATTCATATAAGGCTCTTGTTTTTGGAGATTCTTAATAGTATATTATCAAAATCGAGTTTTCAACAACCAATAATAGGTTGTTCCATGGTTTGCAGCTTGTAATATTGATTAATTTGGAATTGGTGGTTTACCTTTGGTATATTGTATGTTCGTCTATCAGGGCAGTCAATAATCCAGTTGTGAACGCGAAGATCTGTGGGATACCTTGTTTACCAAATATGCAACAACTAAAACTGTTGACAATTCATTGACGCTCATTTTCAGGATGCTGCAGGGAGTATGCCGCTGATGTTTTTCCCAATAGACGCTGCCAATCTCTGAAAAATGGATCACTGCAACCAATCGGAATATAAAATATCCATGATATGAATCTAAACATCGTTGAGTCTACATTGACACTCATTCTCAGAATCGGGTAGTGTCTGTGTAGCTGTCCCATTTGCCTACACAAGCTGCTAATACATTGGTTATGCATAAGTGAGAACAAATCACTGTTTACATACCGTCCTTCAAAACCACAAATTGTTGATGCTCCATTGATGAATATTCCAATGTATTGCGCATTCATCATCTGTGGCCATCGAGAATAGTTTGTATAATGATTTCAACTCATTGGTAGTGGTTCTTGCAGATTCAGACTTGGCCCTGTGGCAAAGACAAGCACGGTAACATTTTGCACTGTTCGCTCTCACATGAGTAATATTTATGTATCGTGTGAAATGCTTCATTGTGCATATGGTACAGCTATTTATCAACCGATATTCATAAGCTACTGCTTACCATTTGCGCATAATATATGTATAACTATAACTCTCCATCAAGATACACTAAGAAGCTGGTGAAATATTGGAACATTGTGTTATACATTTTCTTCACTCCCGTATTCGTCTTTGTTTCGGTGGCATTGATTGTCACTATTAGCCAATCGGCCAGTCTTTTTGACTTCTGTGTGGGCCGAATCAATCCAGCACCATTTGACGCGCTGCTCACATCCCACTGCTTTGGAGATTCCGAATCCTCAATGCTATTATCTGGCGTAATGTCAGAGTCGATGTCTGCCACTCAATCGTCTTCTCTGTCATTTGGATTGTCTGAGTCCCCATTCCACTAAAATCAATGTTCAGTGTCTGAAATGGATTCCGGTGTGCTATTCTCATCACTTTTGACTGGATGACTGTTGATTCTGAACGTTCCGCAGACATTTATTATTTGAGTTCGTGCTCCAGGGAGGTCTTTTGCAGACATCGGTGGAGGCAATGGAGATCTTTTGGGCATTTTAAATGCAGCCACACCATCATGTTTAAAGTGTGACCAGGATGCTTTTACTATCTCTTCTGTGTCCGAAATGTATCCTATGGTGGTTATCTGCTCGTTTCGAGCATGAGATTCCTTCTGCATGGCACTTTGGTTTTATCTGCCCTGCCACATCTCCAAAAAGTCCTCAACCCTGGCCAGTCTGTGCAATTTGATTTCCTCTGTCTAATTATTCATTTCCGAGTCATTTTCTGTGTTCGTTGAATCCAATTCTGGATCAGTGCCCGCCAAAATCCCATTGTTGGCTGTAGGAAACTGCCGTATACTGATTTTTTTGCGCACGGACTCGGTTGTGGATTCTGACTGCCTCCTGCTGACATTATCTCGGTGAAGGGAACAACTGGCCTCAACTCCGGTAGCATGTGGTATGATAGAGAACATGTTGTGCGGCATATTTGGGAGATCAGCGTACTTCAAGTGCGTTGCCTCTGATTGACGCCACCAATCGGTTATGTCTGATATCCACAATGCACTGGTAATCTCCGTTGGTTCGGAGTGGAAATCATCGTGAGTGGGATTACTTTGCACTCAGTTCGTTGGTGCTCGAGGCAGCGAATTGAAATAGAGGCTGGCGGTGGTATACAAGTGTGCTGCGAGATCGCTTCATCTAGGTGTCTTCCCAGCCACATCGTTATTCATTAAGTATTTTTCATCATCGCTGGGCAAATCGTACGGATCAAAACATGATTGACAGGATCCTGAAGCTGTTGCAGAGGGGATGAGGTTGCTGCTCAGTAAGGTTTCAAGTTAATTAACCAGCACACATCGATGTTTAGCACAGTATTCATTTTCCAAGTACTTCAGAATGGCCGCTTGGTATTTGGTACAGTAGAATGTCTGGTCCTGAGGATTAATATCTACTCCATTGTCCCAGTTGCAAAATGATCGCAACTTCAGGAAAGGTTCTAGGATGTGTCCCAACACGAGAAGCATGCCTGTTGTTGATGTCACTTCAGCATAGTATTTGGGCAGCCTCTGTCGAGCTTACTTCACAGCGAAGAACAACTTCTCCTTCAGTTGAGACTTCTTCTTAGCCCAAGATCGCATCACGCCATCTATATGATTGTTCCCATCATTGTACAATGTGAGAACCTGATGTAAGCAGAATGTATGCCTCTTCAACATCCATAGGGTCCAATATCGAAATGGCGTCAATACTTCCATCACATACGTCACAATTGTCCATTCATCTTGTGTTGTGACAAGTGGCCTGTAATGGCTTGAATCTGGATGTTGGAGCCACTCACTTGTGAATTCCCGTAATATGGGGTTGCGCTCGATAAGCACCAGTGTTGAGTTCCAACATGTATTCACATTCATCATCGGGAGTACCACAATGCAGACATTGGCATGTTTGACAGGCAATGAACTCGTTACGGTCACCAGGTGTCAGTGTAATCAATATCACAAGCATTCTCTGCTATACGAAGGTCAGTTTCAGGATATTCAAAATATCATGAAATACTTACTTTCTCAATTATCTGTGATAAACATGGTATCATGGCAGACACTTTATTAATTCTACGAATACCCACTTTTCAAAGTCTCTGACTCATCCCAATATCTATGCTGTCTTTCTCTGCAAAATTGTCATCGTGCTCTTGGGCTGCGCAAGACTTGGTGTGGCTTTTTACAACAGGACTGCTCATCAATGCACCTAAAGCTAGCTGTATGATGTGTCCCATCCAGGGTAGATGATTCCTCAATGCAGGCCACTCGATTCCAGAGTCCTCAAGTGTTGATTTCCACCTCCTAAGTTATTGAGTAATTTGATGAAGCATTATCAGTTGTAATGCGAAGCAAACAGCCAATGGTCAGCTCAAAACAGTCATGCACATCCTTCAAATGTATGGTTATCCTTGCTGCAGTATGTTGGCCATTGACCTATCATCCTTAATTTGCTTTTGAAATTGGAAAAGAACAGGTGATCAACCTCATCAAATGCCAGTTGAACTTTACCCAATGCCCAATTGCAATTCAGATAGGACACAATGAGCAACGTTATCGCTAGTTAATTCGTTGATGTCCATACGTTCAAAACAAACTCACCTCATTTGATGAAGCCAATTACTTCCTAATTGCATCCACGGTCAATGTATATACCATCCGACAAGTGTGGTAACAGGTTGCAGTGCATAGTAGCACATGTATATCAGGTAATGCCTTCTATGACAGTTGTAGCTCCAGATTTGACACAGGGTTCTATCGAACATGAGCAGAAACAAATCCAAACATGAGGTAGCGATTTCACATGTTTTGGTGAAATTCGGAAGTTTCCAAGTCCTTTGCTGCCAGTTTGGAAGGTTTTTTCTGTCATTCCGGTGAATGTGTATCAAGCTGGGTGTGAAATATGATTTGCCTGTGGGAACTAACTATTATGATTCCTTGACTTTCTTCCATCTTCAGGATGGCCAGAGATGTTTCATGGATGGTCGAACTAGTCAATCCAGTAACTTCTGACATTGTTAATTCGTTTAACATTGGAATGGGAGCATTTGCCAGCACGTATTTCCCCATTGAGCTGATGACAAGTTCAGATGGATGGAGATGAACTTGATGACAAATGATATGTACGATAACTGAGCTGCCGGTCTCCTCAATTCCGCAGTTGAAATCGAATCGCCATGAAGGCAAATGTCTCGAAGTATTCCAAGCAATATGCTGTTTTGATCTTACATCCTTCCATGCCCACAAGACATCGAAGTTGATTTGCAAAGTTAGGTCATTGATATCATGAATACAGAGCAGTACTAGTTTGGAAGAGATCATAACCTTGAGCAATTAGGTGATCAAAGATTGAGAATCCGACTTGGGGGTACGAATTAGAGTGCTTGAAAACACGACTTGAGAGACTGTTGAAAGTAACGATACAGTATAGCAGACTGCAGGTTCTGCAATATTGACTCCACTGCTACAGGCAAAAATATCAGATCTGTAAGACATTGCATACATATATGTGAAGTTGTATGCAAGCACAGATTGTAAAGACTGACTGCGTAAATCTCAATTTTGAACAAGTACAATGCAGTCCATTGGTGTGTAGCATTCTGAGTCTCCACAACACTGTTGATGCGTTGTGGACGCTCAACTCTGGGAGTTGGACACGATATAGTCACTTGCATTTTTCCCATTCAAGGCTGCCGATAGCAGTATTGTAGATGATCTCCATTCTATCTCCGTTAAATTAAGCAAGATGCAAGATCAAAAATTGTTGACGCTCTGTTGATACTATATGGAGGCTCTGTTGATGCTAATTTTGGGACATGGTTACGATCTTGTAGTGATCAATTATGCCTAGAAACGCAGCCAATAGTTCGATTATGGGTTCATGTCACCCCACAGTCCTGGCGTGGTCACCGATGCAAGGCCAGATGTCATTCACACTCAGGAGACGAACATGTTTAGAACACAGTAGCGACATTGTGGTAGTGATATTCGCCTAGATAGGCAGCAGACAGATCGATTATGGATTAATGTCACTGCACAACCCTTGCATTTTAGATCACACATGGCCGAAAGTTGTTGAAACTCTGTTGACGCTCAGTTTTAGGAGATCCTAGCCACGTTGCCACAATCATTGTTGACTAGAAAGGGGGTGAATCGTCCGATCATCAATTAATATTGCAGTAAAATCCTCAGGATTTGGCAGGACGCAGTGCCAGAAATCGTTGACAATCTGTCAACACCCATATTGAGGTGGAAGTAGCGTTATGTTTAACATAATTTTTACGCACAAAGGTGGCTGCAAGAATGATTCTGGGTTAATCTTGTTACATTGCCTTTAGATTATCCAAGATGTAAGACCAATAATCTTTGACACTCAGGGGACTCTCATTGTCCAGAGGTAGTAGGATTATCGTCTCTACCAGTTTGGTCTATAAAGGCCGCCAATATTCTAATTATGACGACATGCTGTTGCACAGCCCCATCAGTTTCCAGGATGTATGACCGGAACTCGTTGATGCTCAGTTGACGCTCATTTCTATGATGAAACAAGGAGTGTGTTGCTTACCATTTTACCGATTAAGACGGCCAATCCTTCTTTTTTGGATGAATGCGACTTTGCAGACCTGTGATTGCTGATTGTGTAAGACTATAAATTATTGACGCTCCATTGACGCTCACCTTTGAGCTCACCACAGAGACATACTTGCAGTATTTTGGTGTTCAACGATTGTACACAAAATACACAAACATTTTATTCGCAGCCAGTATACGATTTCAATGTATTATTGTTTGAATCCAACATCTTTGAGCCATCTCAGTTTCTGAGCCTCCACTATACACATCATTGGCATGATGAATGACCTTGGTCCATCGTGTTTCAGCGCATTTGGCGGGCAATTTACTCATAAAACTCCATACACTAGATTTTGATATTTATAGTCCGACGTCCTCACCACTTCATGTCCAGCTCATTTCCCTCCATTTTCATGAAGTACTATAAGTAATTTTCAATTTCTTGACCATGTGCAAGAGGTCTGAGTGGAGAGTTGTGTAGTTGGCTACATGGATTAATGGAGCCTGGCGGCTGTCGTTTATCAGGGGTTGGGATGTACACAGACCACTTCTTGTATGAGTACTATGACATCACTGACCCAAACTTGGTTCCTACATTTCGTCTCAAAGTGAGGGTTTGGTTTCTCATTTAACCATGATGCGCAACTCTATATACAGTTTGTTGAGTGTCGATCAACATGATTTGGAGTCTAGAATATTTCAATAGCCTGTTCAACCCTTGTACAGTCTTGGACGAAGAATCTTCTTTCACAATGTTGTCACTGAAATGAATAATAAGGTGACGCAAAGCAAAGTAGGTAGAAATTGCTTTTGTTCAAGATACTTCATCAAAAAAACCTATTTCCATAAGTACTCGTCTGGCAACCCAGGAGCTTTCACCATGTTTTCGTGTAAATCCAATTGGTATATGGCAATTTGCTGGTGACCGTATATGCCGAGATAAAAGCTTACGGGTTAAACCTCCATCGCAGTAACAATCTGTGATGAATCGGACACCACATCGGGCATGCGAGCTACTACCTACTTGTCACCCTGTGGTGTCTCCGAACGCAGCCTCATTTGAATACTTTCCAGTCGCGTCATAACTTGCGGAATTTGTCAATGTCCGTAGACAATATCTGAGCCTGTAGAAGCTCGCCCAATGTTGTTAGTGATGGTGTGGGTGCAGTCATGTATGTTTGGGGCTTCACAACTACCAGAACCTTTAATTCAGTTTTCCTGTACTTCATATCTCAGCAAGGGAAATTGTCGGCCTCATCCCCTGATTCTGGTTGTGTCAGTTTATCAAGCCTTATTAGCTTCTGTTGAAACCTCTCCATGCGGTGCTGAACTGTGTTGGAGATTGTGCGCATCAACCATCCGAGTTCATCATCTTCGCTCAGTTTGCCAAGCTATGTATCTTCTTCATCAACATCCTTGAGTTCCCCATTGTCCTCATTTTTGGACCTTGCAAGATCCCTCAGCCACTCTCCATTAGCATTCACACTCTGCGCGAATGGTGTTTCAGACTTTGTGGTTGTCTATCATATGTATTCATCATTTCGAGATATGTTCAGGCTGTTGCATAATCATTGCCTCTGTGTCTTGAACTCGCAGTCCTGCAACTGTGGTTGCTATATCCACATAATCCTCATTGGAATCCTCTTTCTCTTCGTTGCTTGAAACCTGTTTTTCCAGTCATTTCTGAACCGAAACCATCTGTTAACATCATCAGCTGTGAAATGCTCCCACAATTCGGACCCGTTCTGCCCACAAGCCACCATTGCAATTCCTCGCTTGATGATGTCATCGTGTGGATTGCTTCGTCGATGTGGCGTAGTTGCCGGCCAGAAGTGGCCAAAGGTTCTTTTTCGGTGCATTGAACAATGAATGTTGTGCTGACCTTGATGTTGGTTGCAATGCTGGATGTTGCAACAAATGGACCACATGGAGGCAAGCTGCGTCTTCTAGGTCCAGGTTGGTACGTTTGATCAATTTGAACAAAGCAAAATCAGTCATTTGACTGTCACTTCATCGAGATTAGTCATGCTAACTGTAATTTATGCCTTGATGGTTACGGTGTGATTTCTGTAAGATCTCAGTGATCTCTTGAGACAAACATCACCAGACGACCATTCTGTCGTAGGAGGTCCTTTTTATATTTATCTAACATTAGATATCAGTGATAGCTCATCACAATGTATCCCTGTAAACAAAAAAACATCATCAGACTTACTTACTGCAAATCCTGGGATTGTTTGAGTCCCCTGGACCTATATTGAGTGGAACAATATGCAGTAGCATTCAGTTTCAATTGAAGGTGCAAGTTGGCAGCCGCTTATTTCATTTTGACTTGGAGCTAACTATAATTTCTTCAGCACTTCCCACTTCTCTTCCTCATTATCTTCATCCCCTTCCAACACCAGCAAGTCATGGCTCCAGAGACACTTCAAACCGCTGCGAGTGGAGCCAAATCGAACTGAACCATAGGCTCTTCAACCAATGTGCCAGCCAGTCCCACACTGGAGCAATGCAGACACCGGTTAGTCCACCGTGATGATGCAATTGTAGGCACCAAAATCTGACCCAGGACACACCTTGAAAAATTGTGCGTAAAACCGGCAGCTTTAAGAATGTAATGCACCATGCAATCGGATGTGAGTTAATGCATATCAATGTAGAGGACGGTGAACTAACGATATGACACACAGCTGGGGTAGATAGAAAGCTATGTGGCCAATTTATCGCTGCCCGTAATGCGAAACCTCCACAGTCTACCAAGCCATCTGGGCACCCAGTCTGCAAAATTGATTATCATGATGTTGTCTGTGCTGGGATTATCGCTGACGAATTGCGTGCTAAATGTCCCAGGGCATGAAGGTAAAATGGTTCAAAGATCTTAGAAGAGGCTACAAAGTCGTTGATGGTTGAGGTAATACGCGAATCTCACTTTAGCACCAGCAATTAATTTCCTCTTGGTTGTCATCATGTCAGCTACAATGCCATGACAAGGAGGTCAGGTACAGCTTGAACAGTCTGAGAAGAGACGAAGCGGGGTGTTGCTTGTCCCCGGCAAACAGGCTGCAGGCTGCGATAGAAAGACACCCAAGAATGGTTTGCAAAAATGAATTAGTCGGCTACCTTCGTTGGTAAATTGGCACCGTAAAGGATACCCTGAGATGCTGGAGATGAAAAGCCACACGTGCACCACCACCCCGACGGATGCCACCTCGGCCAAGAATGCCACCTGTACCATCTGACGCCAGTGAGAGGTCTGGAACACATGGTCTGCTGTTACGGGGGTGTTTAGATCCCAATAACTAATGCAATATTTATTGAATCTAAGTACAGCCACCTATCTAATTTCATTCTTTTCTCGTCTTTTCCTAAGAATCAACCTCTCGCCCGTCTTGCAAGAGCAATCTCTTCAGATAGCGCGACATCAAGCGCCACGTCTTCTAACCTGGTAAAGTCGAACCGGTGCCAATGACCGTCTCCGATATAGACGAGAATTAGACTTCCCCGTTGAACAACTACTCCTCAGAAAATTCCTCGAAGGGTAAAGCGCCGGTGTTGAGATATCTCAGCACCAGGTAATCGATATCTTCAAGTTGAAAGAAACGAAAAACCACAGCATAGGTGTGGATTAACTGGTGCTCTGCCAATTCGAAAAGCAAATTGCCGAAACTCTTGACAACCTTCTGAAGTGCATACTCGGCTGGTGTGTATGGATGTCCAGGCATACGGTGCCCAGTCTCGTGTATGAATGAGGGTAGTACTTGTGAATAGATAGAATTCTTAATAATATTTTAAGATCATCTTCAGTGTTCTCTGGAAGCTAATGTGTTCGCTGATGATCCCCAAATTCCTTCGACCATCGCTGGCTCTTTATAGCCCTCGTTGATACTGTTATCTCGGCCACGCTCTCCTAGCGCCCGGTGATAACTTACCAGCACACCCACAGGTTGTGGTGCCTCCGCAATGTGGTTTGAAAGCGTTATGCTCCTGATAACAATCAGGCCATCCATCGTGCAGTTTCAGCTGATCTTTTACCAACTCAGACATCTTTTGCCATCGTATGATTCGGTAGTTGGAACATCTACCAACCAAGTTGATAATGCTTATCGTCTGTTAAATCCCTCATGCGGATGAGTTATTTGATTGCGTCATAGATTTATTTGGCGACCAAGAGATACTATGCCAACGTAGATTACTGACGCGTAAGCTCGTATCCGATACGAGGTTACATTGCGCTCCCGACCACTCGAGCCAACGAGTAGTGTTCGCTCTAGGCACTTTGCCTATGTCATTAATCCCTCAGTTACATCATGCTGAGGTCGAGACTTTTCTCTTTGACCGGAACGTGCTTCTCTTAATTCTAGCCCGTTACAGGTAGGAGAGAAGAGTCTTCTTAATCGCATTTTGACTATTAAATGCCATATGTGATTACCACTTATGTCCCGCAGAGTATCCGGGTGTGAACAAAATGCCCACGCGTCGCGCGACCAACATGAACTCCCGCTAAAGAGCATTTTGCTGACCACTTGAATAATTCTATGCATAGGTGTTTTGCATATCTCAGATATGTACGCATCTTGAAATCATAATCAAGTATCATTATCGCTGCTAAGAGACCACCCCTAACATCTGCCATCCAGATATGTATATATACATACTCTGCTTCCCAGCACTCAAATTTGCAATCTTGATCCATATGCCAAGCATCACATGCACAATGAAGATTTTATTCCACAATTGCTCAGTGATGAAGGTCCATCCACAGGTTAGTACACTATCAGCTGTATGGTAATGCAGCTAACAGCCATTTGGCAGATAACAGCAGCGTTTTGAGTGAACCAGACAGCGAAGATGAGAGTTGATTGAAGGGAATGTAATTTTTGAGTATTATCATTATGTACAATTAGTGAACACTTTAAACAATATTTTAAAGGGTATATTTATATGCATCATTAAAGAACAATGTAGTAATAAAGGAGAACTTACATGAACAGCCCAGAATGGCTGCCACAAGACCATTATTGATATACTATTTCAAAGTGAATGGTTCCATATTGCAGATGTGCCAGTGGCAAAGGAGTGTCAGCAAAGCATCACCAATTAATGATCCCATACGTCAGGTAGGTAGAAAGTGAATTAGTCCTTGTTATATATAATAACAATGTTGGCTGGCATTATAGACAACAGAGAGCACCACCCACTCCCCGTCCCAGCTTGTCATTGAGCATCAACAGAGGGACAATGATTTTTGGTCTTGTATCTTGAGTCATCTAATAGCCTAATGATCGCAGATATCTTTATATCGGGAATTGGCAGCCATTATAAGCAGATTTGCAAGAGATGTTCTGGCGACAGCCTCCGCGTCAATCACGATTTGGTTTATTTTCTACGCTGTGACTTAGTGATCCTGAGTGTTTTAACTTATATAACCAGTCACAACTTTGTATATAGCTAGTAACAGCCACCCTGTGCTTGGTTTAACCATAATGCAAGTCCACAAACCATTGACACTCTGTTGATACTAATTTTCATGGTCAGGCAGGGAGCATGTCGCTTTCTTTTTGGCCTCGAAAGGGGGCTAATACTTTCATTATGCATTAAAATACCCAAGTCTCTGATCAATTACCTGATTTACACCATCATACTTTGGTGACACTCAATTGACATTCAGTTTCAGAATAGGGCAGGAGCATATTGCATTCTCTTCTAGCTGCAACGGCAGCCTGTACATCATTTAGGAATGTCTGCGACCAATCGCCATGCAGAGTAACCATGATGCGTGGCCAATTATTGTTGATGCACCGTTAATGCATATTATCAGAATAGGACAGGGAGTGTGTCACTCTCTCTTTGGCTTGTAAATGCTGCCTATACCACATTGTTGAACGTCTGCATCCAATGGCTACTCAGAGTACCCAAGATGCTAAGCCAAAAGGCATTGACTCGCCATTGACTCGTATTTTCAGGATGGGGCAGAGAGTGTGTCTCACATTTTTTGGATTATACAGTCGGCCAATGAATCAGAAATGGACAAGGATATACCAATGTCGATATTTTGTCATTACCAACAGAATATCTGAATGCGACTATTATCAGAAAACTCGAAAACTGGAACCGGAGATGGGAACTGACAGATTTAGCCAATTCTCGCAAGATCCCCTGGTTGATGAGAACGGGTCCGGGTTTGGCCCGCGCAGATGACGCGAGTCAGGATTTGGGATGGGTTAAGTGTTGAGCCGAACCATTGTGGCAGTCCGCACCTGGACTGCTGGTGGGCTACCCGGACCCAGTTGCTAACACTAACCCAGCATCATGGAATTATGCATATCTAACTTCCACTGCTTAGATTGGCAGGGAAACTCACCATGGGGATGTTGGTGCACAGAAATACAGGGATAATAGAGGTGGACTTGATGATGGGGGATGAATATATTTAGCAGATTCTGGGGTAGATAGGTACAGCGAGAAAAATAACATTATATGATGCTTAACTTATACAGAAGCAGCTACTGGGATTGTGTAATGGCAGTCCAGAGTAGGTTCTCGCGAATGGCATGAAATGTGTTCAGGGCCAAGTCACCGCAACCATCTATAGCTGATGCAGGATATCTGTGAGTTTGCCAGCAATAATCTTACCTATCAACTACTATATTCTGTTACCACATCCACGTATGCAACGGGATCTTCGCATATACTCCCATACACGACCATATACGGATATCGGGCATAACACCAGTATTTCAGTTAATCAATTTGATGCATTTTGTTCATGAGATGTCACGAATTAGCACTTTTCATGCATGGCCACAAAATTAAGTATTATATCAAAGACATAGTTTCAAAGAAGTTTACCAGAACTCAATCGCACGTCACAGACATTCATCACAGTAATGACACTCGTCAGACAGCACCATCCATAGCCGAATGCGCTACTTCAGCCCGTTGACTGGTGGCCGTAATTGTTTACGATGATGATCAGGACAATGACCTTGAAGAACTGGGAGACAAACATAGCCAGAGCCAGAATCATATTAGCGATTTGCATTTCCAACTTACTGATAAGGATCATCGAGAGGTGGTGACTGAAAACTGGTTGATAATGGTAATGGTGATTAAGAAATGAGTCCAGTGGAAAGCCGAACACAGACTCGAAAAGGTTGATAAGGCGGCCAAACAGGAAGAAATGGCGGCCAAACAGGATCAATGAGCTGTCAAATTAGCTGAACCCGCCGAATGCAGTATTGTAGGCCCAAGACCACATATCAACAAGATGGCTGACACTGTACGATACTGTGGCGGTATAAAAGAGTTGAACTCATTGAGGTAAGTGTTACGCTTGAATTTCAACTCCGACGGCCACCGATTCCTGCACGGTGCAGCTTACCACATCAACTATGAAATCTCTCCTTTCGATGCCTGGAGTAACCATCAATGCCTGGTACATATCTGCGGATTCTGACCCATGCTTACAGGACTTCAATCTCTTCACACAGGAGATGGCCAAGGTGCATGGCGATAGGGATTGACGTTGTGTGACCAGGATTACCCAGATGCAGGAATTCCTATGACATACTTCAGAATCGGTCAGAGTCTATGCGAATCATGTGAAAGCAAATTTTAGACAGGTTGGGGGGAATCTACTGAAGCATGAAGAAGTCCTCTACGATATTGCTTGGGCAGGCCTTTACAAGTATGTCATGACAACAGTTGGACTGATAATGCCCACCAGCAGCGCAATTGACTGCTTGGAGGAATTCATCGAGCAGGCCGCAACCTCGGAATTGACGCATGTTGAAAACAAGAAGCCACTGCAGCAGCAACAACACCAACAGCAACGGCAGCAGAAACAGCCTAGGGACTAGCCTTCCAAAAGTGGCAAACAAGGCAAACGGCGATCCATCTCTAAGGCAGCCGACACCACCTGCAGTGGGAAATCCAGCCAATGATAATCAAACAGATACAGCATATCAGGCAGCAGAGGACAGTTGAAAGGATTAGTGCCAGTACCATGGGTTTCAACGGAAATCTGCAATAGCCAACGTACTACCGGGCAATGCTGACGATGCAGCTCATCAAATCACAAGGCGAGCTTCAGCTTCCAATACTCATGATGAGGAGACCCACCTGAGCAAGAACAGACAGTAGCTCAAAACTGAGATTAAGGATACCAAATCAAATGACAGAAGCCCATCGACAATTAACAGCCCACATACAGACAGCCCACTCGCGGCATCTGTCCTGACGGGAGAGGTTCGATGAGATTGAATTGAGTGTAGAGATGCTGGCAATGCAGGCTTTGATAAGGGCGATTGACAGCATACAACTGCATCGGATCGCATTGAAGTGAAGTGTGTTGCAGTAGAGCCCTTAGGTTCTCAAGTCATGTGACTATATATACGCCACATCCAGACTGGGCATGTCTCATATGATTTACAAGGATTTAATATAAGATGGAAGTGGGCCAACGCAATGTGTGCGAGCTCATACCCAGTGCGGGGCAACAGGCATCTTTGTGTCATGAATGCTGCGAAAACGGTGTGTTCTAGTGGACCACTGAGGGTACATTACTACTCTAGCTCTCAATGACCAAGTGATGGATCATGCGAGTGACAGTTGCAACATGGTATTCACTGGGCTGTATATGGAGCACTTATCGCCGGGTCATGAGTTGGAGGTGGTAGTGGTTCCAATGGAAGCTTACGACTTTGTTTTCGGATTACCTTGGTTCCATTCCAGCAATCCTGATGTAGATATGCAGTTGGCTATTGGCGCTGCGAACCCCATATGCAGCGGACGTTCAGGCAGTTGGCCAGCTAGACTTTCAGGAATGCCCTGGCAATGTACCAGGCTCCATGGCTACAGAGAAGGTGTGTTCTGAAGGAGGCGGTGGTACCTCAGATAGTCAAATACTCGGAGCAACTGGGTTTGACAATCTACTGGTCAGTAAGCAGGTCATCGGGAGACTCTTCCTAAGAGTGGGAGGTTGTACCAGGCTGCTCGGAGCAACCATGCAAGGCATTGCTGATGGTGAGTGAGATTGGCCGCTGGCGCTAGATTGGGGAGCAGGGAGCAGCAGCGGCAGTTCCGGCAGAAGAGTGCACCAACAATGTCGATATTGAATGACGGCTCCATGCTGGCCGAGACTCAAAGGGTGTACAGGACGGTGGGGCATTGCCCTATTCAGGTGAACTAGTTTATATCTGGGCTCCTGGATATTCTTTCATCCCACTCCATATCTAGTACATATTGTGAACTAACATTTGCACATGGAACTAGAACAATCACAAACATGGTGCCTACAGACAATGGAGGTCATATCCTGGCCATACACAGTGATTTCTTGGCAGTTTTCTGTAACGCAATGGCAGAGGGACTTCCGCCGTAGCAATTAACCGACCATGCAATTGCACTTGAGCTGGGCTACAAGTTGTGATATTGGTGGATTTATCATCAATTGGAGATCTAATAAAGAACCTTTAAGGCTTCCATTAAGGCGAACCTAACCAATGGGTTCATTCAGCCATCATCATGGCCGGCGGCAGTGCCAATCCCCTTTGCAAAAATCAGGGATTGAGGGTTAAGACTCTATGTTGATTACTACGTACTCAAGCTAGTGACGGAGAAGATTCGGTTTCCCATTCCGTTACTCGGAGAGATTCTTGACCATGTGCGCGAGAGTATGATATTGGCCAACCTGGACCTGTGGGGTGTCTATAATCTCATCCAGAAAAAGGACGACGAAGAATATTAGACGGCTTGTCAAATGCGCTATGGCTTTTCAAATACCAGGTCATCCAATCCAGTCCTATCAACACACCGGCTATGTTCAAGTGTTATACCAATGATTACCTATGGCGAGACATTGACGACTGCTCAGTGTGCTACCTTGACGACAGACTCATCTATTCGATAAACCAGAAGGTGCATGTGGAGCATTTGCGCCCAGTGCTGCAGCGACCCTGCAAATTCGGCATCTATTGCAAAGTCGTGAAGTGCCAATTTGGAGTTTGGAAGTCAGCTTGCTGGGGTTTGTTATGAGTCGCAATGGAGTCATCATTGAATCGGACTGGATCAGCACAATTGAAGACTGGCCAACATCCAAGTCAGGTAGAGTTTCTAGTGCTCCTCAGATTCCAGAACATCCACGGAAGATTCATCCACCGAAATGACAAGGTGCCCATTCCATTGAAGCAATTAATAAAGAAAACAGAGGCAAGTCTGAGAGGCAAAAAGGGGGCACATAGTGCCAAATTGGAATGGATACGGCAGGCCAAATTGGCATTGCGGATTCTGAGGAGGATCTTCACTGAGGCACTGATCCTGTAGCATATCCATCTGGCCAAACCAACTATTCTCCAACTGGACAGAAGTGGATATGCGATTGGGGGCATTCGCGCTCTGTAGGACTGATTGGGGGTTCTGAGGCCACATATTTTCTACTCCCGAATGTGCTCTTCAGCTGGACACAATTATGACACTTATGATTGGAAGCTACTGGCCATTGTGGAGCCACTGAATCAGTGGCGACACTACCTTGACGGCGACAATCACAAGGTTTTAATTCGGTGCGACCAAAAGAAACTCGAATAGTTTCACACATTCAAGGTGCTCTTTAGAAGGCAAGCCAGGCAGTTGAAAACTGATTCGGCTTACGAGTTTGTAATCGAGCACGTGGAGGCCAGGAAGAAGCCAAATGATGGTCCGTCCAGATGACCTGACTATGAAATCAACTACAAACGGGCTGTGGCATGTCTATTGGCAACCGTCTCAGTGGATCCATACAACTATCTCATGCCAGCACTCCTTCAGCTCAGGCTTCATACTCCCTGTCTGTTTGTGCATTGGAAAAGCTGGTGAACTACGTGTTGCGGACACCACAGATTCTGCCAGAAGGGCAAGTGGATGGAAAGTCATTACAAAGGCGGTGACTTACCAGGGGGGGATATCCATTTCTGCTGCCAATTCTCTACATGGAAAAGGGGTATGTCTATTCCATGGCAACTCTGAGTCCGGTCATTTTGGAGCTCTAAAAACTATGGAGCTGGTATCTAGGGGTTGTTACTGGCCTGCAGTGGACTTGCACATATGTCAGGATGTCAGTGGCTGCCCAGTATACCCATGAAACAAAGCATCTCGGCACACCAAAGACGGGATCAACATGCCCTTGCAGAACAAATCACAGTCACGGGATGGCGTCACCATGGATGTTTTCACTTACTGCCCAGAGGCAACTGTATTGGGCTATACCAGGATTCTCCTTATAGTAGACTGACTGACAAAGATGGCAATCTACGTACCATGCAGGAAGTATATTGACTTGCCCGAATTGGGCAGGCACTTCTTTGAGCATGTCATTTGCAAGCACGGCATGCAGGACAACAGCATTCCAGATTTGTGCGACCAAGTTTAAAAGCCAATTCTGGACTGGGCTATATTCTCACTTGAGTACTTATCATCGGCTCTTGACTGCTTTTGATCCACAGACAGATCGGCAGCCAGGGCTGCAACTCCACCCGACAATGGAGCAGTATCTCTGGGCTTCTTGCAACTATGAGGAGGAAGACTGGGATGAACTTTTACCACTAGCTGAATTCCCTTGCAATAATGCGATACACACATCTACGAGGATGACTCCATTCTGGGCAAATTACAAGTATGATCCGGTGATGCAGTTGAAGGCCCAGAAGCAACCATCTAGCCTGAAATCTGACTTCCAAACAGACACTTTGGCGGCTGGCTTAGGGGAGACTCACCACACCCTCTGTAAGACCTTGCATGAGGCTCAGGCTCATCACACGAATTGTGCCATTGGAAAAGTGGTTGTTTTCAAAGTTATAGATAAGGTCTGGCTGTCAAAGCGATATTTCTGAACAACATGACAGTGGAAGAAGTTGCATTGTACATGGACAGAACCGTATGCAGTAATTACAGTCATCAATTAGAATGCATAAAAATTGGACTTTCCGCATACAATCTGGATGCACATTGTTTTCCATGTCTCTTTGCTGGACCGCTATACATGCCCCAGCACATACTAGCCGCCATCTGATCGGCAGCAGACAGTTGTCGATGAATTTGCCGGATATAAAGTCGACTGAATCCTCGACTCTAAGTGACGCTACCGTAAGCTCCAGTATCTGATACAAAGAATATTTACTTACGGACTGTCTGGCCAGCTGCAGAACATTTTGGGAATGTGCAAGAATTGGTCGATCAGTTTCGCTGGGAGCATCCTAGGCAAGCTTGGCAATGATTGGACAGGAGGAGTGGGAGTGGACCTGTTACTTGGCTTTTACTTTGCTTCCTTTCGAACAGATCTCGGCCCACAATAAATAGTGTCCACACCGGGTTTTCCCATGTCCGGCGACATGTCCAGTCGCCGTGGAGTTCTCCATCTGCCGAATCTGCCGTGAGGCTGCTTATAGGGCACAGCTCGGTTGTGGGACTCACTTAAGTCGTATGGAGGCATACGCATTTGGATTTTGTTTGCTTACAGGGTTTTTCTTGTTTAAATACATATGTGGCAGCCTAGGGGGTCTGCTCCTGGAGGGGGGGATAATGTGATGGAAGTCTGAATTAGGCTCTGGCAAATGTCACGAGATGTGTCCAGGGCCGGCTACCCGCAATATTATATAGATAACGTGTATTCTCTCTGACCTTGCCAGTGATAATCTTACTTATCAACTGCTCAATTCTATTACCACAACATTGTGTGAAACCATATCTTCCCATATACTCGCATACGTGGCCATCTACGGATATATGGCCTAGCAGATTGTATTGCAGAGTATATTTGATTCAAGATAGCAAGAGCTCCTCTGAACATGCACATTGACTGCATTACTATGACATGCCTACAATTTTGTGAGAGTAATACTATACATCATGCTGGATTCAAGAATAATGCTGAATACAATTCATTGCATGCTCCCAAGAAAGTTACAAGATGCTCTTCAGTAAACTCTCAAGCTCAATTTTGAGTATGCTTCCAATTACACTCAATATCACCTTCTGATCGTGCTTGACTCTGTGCTCCCCGGTAAGCTCTCAAGATTCTTCCAAGTGCACTTCAAGTAATTACCCTAATCCACCATCTGATACATTCTCAAGTACACTTCTGAGCATGCTCTCAAGGACACTCCTAATTGCACTTGGTGGTATTCATGTAGCCATATATGCTCTGTTGTAAGCTTGCTAGATGCGCTCAAGCACACTCCCAAGCATGCTTACAAGTATGTCGCCAATTGCATTAGTACATGATACACTGTCAGCCAATGATTCCACCAGTCCGGACAGACCCAGTCTGGGACTCTGGGGTAGGGCTCAGTCCAGTCCAGTTCAAATGGAAGATTGGACTGGACAGGACTACAGACTGCCAGTCTTGGACTGGACAGGCTTGGTCTGGACCAGTCCACATATGCTGACAATTTTGACATTGTTTCATAGTCAAGTATCACAGAAAACATGACTTATTCTCACATTTGATGACCACTCACCTCTGAATACCCACTCTGGGCGAAATTATGACAGTTCTGTCTGTATATTCGGTACTATCAAGATGTATTTCTCAAATTATAAGACCCATACAGTGAGAAATATACCCTAACCCTGGACATAGCGCTGGACTGATCCACACCAGTCCAGTCCAGTCCCGTCCTGGTCCAACAGAATTGTGGATTGGTCCGATCCCAGTCCAAGATTTACTCGGACTAGACTGGACTGGACTTGGACGCACCTGGTCCGGACTGGTCCATTGCTGGACTGGTGGAATCATTGCTCTCAGCCTACTTGGCTCTATGCTTCCAAGTTCACTCTCAAGAGGCAAGACACTCCCAATTTCACCCGACTATATGCTCCCATATATGCTTCTTGGTATTAGATCTAGAGTCTGGCAGCGTTGCAGCCACCAGGCACCAGGAGACAGATGGTGGGTAGTGGGTAGTGGGTGGCATATCGTGGCAGAAATCGTAATGTTGGTCAATATCAAAGTGTGGACCTTATCTTCATTGTGCCCACCACAATGAGATCTCACAATGCCTCATAGTCATGGTATTGGCAATCACAATTATAGATTCTGCAGAAAAAATTGAAAATTGGACCTTGGGACTCAGATTTTCTAGCAAAGTCCGCTGCCTGCAGTCTACCGATTGTGGGTATATGTGTGCATGTTCAGTCCAGCGCTGATAGCGACAATGGCAATGGTATGATAGTCATGGTGATGATGGTAATGATGATAGTGTTGGTGATGGTGATCATAGTACTAGAAGCACTTAGACAACGGGCTACTAGGTGGCGTACCAGATGACTACCGACGGATAAGTACTGATACCGAGATACCGTATGAGACAATGAAATGTACCTAAACCTCCGCCGGAACGAGCAAATGCCAGAATGAGTATCCAGCAGGGGTACCATACGGTAAAGATAACGTATACCGGCGGTAAGCGATACGTCGGATATCAAAGACAGGGCCTGTGGAGCTATCGCACAAGGACTCGGAGGAGCACAGCGCGTTGGAATGCATGTTACGCCTACGTTGATCAATTTCGCATTTATCTACAACTATGGTACACACTGAGTCGTGTACGATCTGGGATAAGTGATGGCTACGATCGAGGCTGCGATTGACGTCCGGAGCGGAAGCTACCATTGATGTCTGGAGTCATGACGACAAGCTGGCTAACGATATTCACGACGAGCAACCTGACGAGACGTGGCGGTGACAACACAGAGATACGATTTCGTACCAGAGCTACGAATACGTAGAAGCGTGCAAATATCATCGGATATAGGCAACCGAAGGCATGCCAGCTTAGACTGGAATATGGAGATATGGAGATATGGAGAGATTGAGGATATGGAGTCAGTTGGGCGTTTCATTATTATTATTTCTCTAGCCTTGAATTCACTTCTTTACTTCTCTGAGCTCTGGCCTTGTGTAAAGGACGTCGGCACGGGTTTCTACCATCGCCGGAGATCTGGTATACAATAGATAGTATCATATGTTATCACTCGTTTGGAATCTGCGGAATTTGTTGCAATATGGGGAGAACCGTGTGCGTGTATAGACTTAGATACAGAAAGGGAGAAGGAGAAAGACACGAGTTATATGAGAGAAGTGTGCCCCTTACTATCATGCCCCGCTAGTGGTCAGCTCTATATATACATGCAACAGAATTTGTTGCATATATGGATCGCCTCCCTCTGTATGGCTTATGGGCTTCAGCTGGGCTAATGGAGATCATGATCACATGGTGATGGTCCTTCCGGACTCAGCTGGAGATTCCAGTTGAGTGCGCATACATGCGTACAAGGATACTCAGAACGCCGGATATAAGATCACATAAGTTCCCTCGTAGTTTAGAATATACAAGCTTCTCTAGCATTCAGTACCTCAACAGAATTTGTTGCAATATGAGGAGAACTGTGTGCGTATATAGACTTAAGATACAGAGATGAGAGAAGGAGAAAGACTCGAGTTATAAATCAGAGAAGCGTGCCATTAGCCCCTGCTAGCTGTCAGCTCGTGTCAGCTCAATATATACATGCAACAGAATTATGCGATACTGATATGGTTTCTTGATCTATCTAAAGTAGGAGAATCATTTTTTATATACAACGAGGGTCCGAAGATCCCGTCGGTTTCCGAAGGTTGTTAAGAATGGTGGTTGGAGTCGCGAGTGGTGTTGTGGAGGGTGGGAAGAGTGAGAACTTGTATAGGGGTGTACTGGTGACTCCAAGAGATCTCTCTAGGTAACAGAAGAGTTTCTAAATATCGAAAGGAGAATGATGTGTATAGACTGCGGAATAGAGAAGAGAGAAAGAGAAAGACTCGACATATATTATTACAAAGTACCTTAGGGCAGAGCTTCTCCAGACAGGGGGTGGCGAAAGAGCGAGGCATTCTAACCCTGAGAGGTGACAATGAATATTTGGTGCCCAACTACCCTAAATACGGTTCCATGTAAAATTCCTCAGCAGCACTATTTCCTCTTTCATGGATGTGTCACTGCACCCTTTTTCATTTTCTTAGTTCCATTTGAGTCTCTTTACAAATTCTTACATTCACTTTTTGTATGTCTTTGAATCAATTCCGCAATACTTTGCTGCGGGTGACGAGACTGGGATTGTTGAATGGTTGATCTGAGGAACCTGATCCATGAGTGCAGAATTGGCAAATTACTTTCGTTCGTTGGTTGTATTCTATTGAGAGCTGTAAATTACTCGAAGATAGTGTATTGAAATATTAATTGTGTCGCTAATTTGACGATCATCCCCCCGTCATAATTATTAGCATTGCCGAGTGGAACAGTCCGCATTAGCGCCGTACAGTCGCCACGCCCTGCACAGAGAAGCTCCGATCTTTGGTTGTAGCTTCGGATATGCCTGTTCCACCCATTGCCACTGGATATGCAACAGAAAAGATTACATGGGCTGCCGTTGAAGCAATCTTCAGTACGTTGATTGACAGGGTGAGCATGTTTTAACCGTACGAACCTGCAGTGGGTGATTCTTGTCCTCATTCTCATGTGACACCCCTGGTCGCAGTTTCTTCCCCATACATCTGCACTGCTGATCTGGCTACTTATTTCATACTGGGTGGTCAGTCATGGGTCCACAACAGCTCTTAAAATTGTAGGTACGAGGTTTCTGTCGCACACAAAGCCACCCGCCTTTAAAATGCTTAGGCTGTATGTGCGAGCATAGCACGTAAAAACTGTACGAACATTTGTGATGGCTGAAGGATCATAACGCAAGCCGTTACGTGCTGTCACATGGGCAATACACGCCAGAGCCGAGCAGGATAATAGAGAATGTTTGTCTCTAGCACTGATCACGGGAAAAAACGGTCGTTTCCACTTCAGTATGAAGTATATAGCTGCTATGAGTAAATGGGTTAGCTATATGGGGAATTTTTACATTTTGTTAGTTATGCACTACTGGCGGCAGATAAATGAGAATAAAACGCAGTGGTCATTTGCCTTGGAGTGAAGGTAGGCCATATGTTTTCGGCCGTTGTAAAGAATGTTTAAAGTTTATAACCGGCGGCCATAAATTAGCAGAAACTACCAGCAAGGGATTGCTAGTTTGTGGTTTTTTCCAAAGGCGAACTTGGGTAATACAGTACATCTTAACACGGCGTTTGTCTTTAAACTCGTAAAATATAGCGGTCCAGCTGTTCAGACATTGTTGACCGTAATAAAATCTGAACCCTTTACCATCAATGCATTAATGGTGATATTACTGCTTATCACCCTGATGATTTTGCCAAAAGTTGCCACACAAATTGTCAAGCCAATCATGCACTGCAGTATGAATAGGTATATCAATCAAGGAGAATCGAGGTCCTGCTGGACGGTGGCAACAATGCTGGGATACCGACCTGTAACACTGAAATTGTTTCTCGAACCCAAGCCCAAATTGCTCCTTCAAAGGAGGGCGGGCTGTCACGAAGTTACATTGCTGCAGATTTCAGCGAGAGGCAGCACTGTGAGGTACGGTTTCACTGTACTTCCCCCTAACTCTAAGAAAGCGGGAACTGGAAATCACCTTTTCTTGTCGGCTTCGCAAACCAATGATTCCAACAGTCCGGAGGGCCCCAGTCTGAGGTAGGGCTCAGTCCAGTCCAGTCAAATAGAGGTGTTAGACTGGATCAAACCCCAGACTGCCAGTCCAGGACCAGCCCACAAGCAGCTAACACGCTTATCTCGATGCTGTAAAGATTTATCGCTGAGTAACACCAAAAACACATTCTATCCACATTTACTACCCACAGTACCGATCCTATGGACGTTGTATACCATTTCAGGCGCGTTCCGCAGTATATATTGGCGTTTAAGTTGAGTCCAGATTAAAAAAAGGCCACAAATTCGCCCATAGTTATACTTAATCAAATACTCGGTCCAGACTGAACCGGACCAGTCCAGCTCCGGTCCGTGGAAACGCGGGCTTGGTCTGATCCCAGTCCAAAAACTGGACCTGCCAACAGGGTACTGGCCCTTGATGCTGAACGGCAGTGAACATCTTGCTGTACTGCTGTTCGAGTCTGCTCTGAAACCAGTGAATTCACTTGGGGCTCTCTGCAAGAAATCTCCTGCCATCCAACTTACTGCTGCGCATTGCGAATTATACGCCAATTGGAAAGCTGAGAGGACAGTACTGTGAGAGAGGCATCTATCACCACGGCTTGTGGTCGGCCAGTGACAAACAGCGGTCGGCCAGTGACAAACAGTGGTTGTCTCGGGATCCCCGCTCTGTATCCACAAATAACCTGCATCTAGCCAATCCGTGTGTTCTCCGATGGTATGAAATCGGATCATCATTATGCACTCACTCAATATCAAGTCGTAATTCACAGACCACGTAGTCGCCGCACGCCTGCCTCTTCCAAAACTGTGCTACCAACTAAGAACAGAAGGCTACACAAAAACACAATGACTTGCCCGTTTGCGTACCCAGTTACAACTCATGTGGCAGATCACGGATGCATGATGTACTGCACGGTATAGGGTGGCTAGATAAGATCTGCAACAGATAGATTATGACTCAATATAATAGAGAGGGGTGTGGCATGACTCTTCAGTGTTTTGGTCGACCGGGCTTCCGGAATCGGTGACCGGTTAGGATTTCATTTATCGATCCGCAATAGCATAATATGACTTTGCATTACCCCGCATTTCGTGCCTATGAGTAAACAACGTGAAGAACCAAAGCTGAACCCTTGCGGCGTTTTACAATCAGAAGCCTCCAATTGGCTAACCTATCGGTGGTTGTATCAATATTATACGTGACTCCGGAATTGCACTAATGAATGCAATTGTCCCCCGCAGTGAGTCCATTAGCACGCCGGAAGCCACGAAACTCTAACCCATACATTCGCTCCCCCTGTAAAGTACTATCGAGGAGCGCAGCGTTCATGCATCGGGGGGTTCAACCACGTATGCGAATTGCATATTTCCTCCGAATGAACTAAATATAAACCTTTAGAGACCGAACTAACCTAAGTATTTACAGCTCTACGCAAAGTCGTCCATTGTTATGCCCCTTCCCCTGCATCGATAGTAACCAAAACCCTTGCCTTGAAAATCCTTTCCTGCGCCGGTCTCTCACCCGTAAATGACTTCCACATCATGCCATTCGACACAATCCCACACACCCTTGCAAACTCAGCGTCTTCGGTGCCCGTCAGATCCGGATTCTGGATGTCGGCCATCCGCTCGTCGTCATAGCGGTCTCCCAGGTGAATGCTATCATCGAGCTCGAAAACGCCACGCTGACATTTGAATTGAGCCGCCAAGACCATTACCGATTGCAGGTGTTCTGAGAGTATCGATTCTGCGATTGATGGTTCATCTGTTTGCGCTTTGCTGAGAAGCTTACATAGCTCCCATGTCGGAATATCGACAGCGTCTAGCCTTGAACGCACTTTCGAACTTTGGAAAAGGAGGGAAGAAGTGTATGCGCGCCAAAAATCCGCTCGCTCGAGGGTGTCCGAGGTGTCTGGTAGTGCTGTTAGTCATTCAATACAGCGAAGAGTGAGGGCTATTACCACCACAGCGAATATTCTCTTCGAGGGTGACCAACTGCTGTAAGATCCGTGGTGACATTGCGGGAAACCAAACCGAAAGTATCCTCTCTTCCAAATATCCCCAGATTATTGACTCCATCAGCCTTCCAACACTCAATACACTTATGTCACGAACTCGTGTAGACAGTATTTCAGTTATATTAGTATCCAGAACTTCAAGCGCACGCACTTCACTTTTGGAAGTGAATACTTTCCGGCACCATCCCTCAATCTGTGTTCGGCCAGATTATTATTAATTTTAGCAACGAATATGAACGCAACAACAGACAAAAGAAAAGAGAGCATACCTGGTGATGTAGAGCTTCGAAACTTTCTCGGAATGTCTGGTGGGAAACAGGTTCGAGGCCGGTCCCTATGTTGTTTACGGATTTGATATGTGAAACGCGCAAATCATCGATCTTTCTCCTAAGTGATTCTTTCTCCTTTGCGTGTTCTGCACTCTCTGACGCGGCTTTCCGTTTTTCCTTTTCCTGAGCTTTGTTAAGTTTATCATACGCAGCTCTCAACGCTTCGTATTTTTCCTCAAGCTTAGTTTGTTGTGATAACATCGCTTCCTGGGCTTTCATTTCTGACTTTGTTCTCTCCTCTTCCTGACGCACACGGCGCTGGAGGTCAGAAGTCAGATCTTCAAACTCTGTACTTCGTTTCTTCTCTCGGTCGTATTGATCTTCAAACTCTCCGCTTCGTTTCTTCTCCCGATTGTATTGATCTTCAAACTCTGTGCTTCGTTTCTTCTCCCGGTTGTATTGATCTTTCCAATCTTCTATTGTCTGCGATGTCGGCTTTGGCTTGTCTGTAGAGTTTACTGTCATTTCTTTTTTTGCCGCCGCTAAGTCTGTTGATTCACTACTCCCCGCCATTTTGGCTACCATTTTATTTTGCTTTCTGTGCCCGGCGCGGCTTAATGGTGCTGATGCTAGCGATTGCTCTTCAGTCTGTGGCTTCGCATACGGCGGTTTAGATTCATATCTTGCGGTGCGTGTGTCCTGTCGCTTCTGATGATGTAGCTGCTGGTCGGTACTGCTTCCAGTTATATCTTCCTCGACATGTGCCGTCGTATCGTGTGCTTCTTCGTTTCGCTTTTGCTTGAGACTTTCTTCAGGAAGTGATTCCAGGAGTTCTCTGCTGGGAGTACCCGGTCGCTGCCACGGTGCAACGCCTCTTCCAGACCTACCTCTCCCCCGAGTCCCCGAACCCCGCTCTCCTCCGCGAGAGTGTCGCCTGCGCCCCCGCCCGGCTAATGGTGAGAGTTGTTGCTTAGTACTGTGTGAAGGTGGTCGTTCCGGTTGGCGTTGCTCGGTCAAGGGACTGCTTCCATGTTGGGAGTGTTGCTGCTGCCCCACATTTCCCCCTGGCGTTTCTTCACTTCCCCCGCGGGCTCTATCTTCCACCTCTTCTGACCGAGTTCGCACTTCATGTTCACCGGCATGTGGATCGTATCCCTCCTGTGATTGCGGCGGCTGCTTAACCTCGCTTTCGCACTCTACGTCCGATGCGCCCGAATTGATGTTATTCGTCGAACTTTGAGGCTCGGGCTTGGAATTCTGGTTAGATTGCTTTACGAGTTGATAGTTACTAGTGCTGGGTTCGCAGTCCGCGACTGATAGTTGATGCTCTTCGTCACTGTCACCGGAGGTTTCTTGGTCTTCTTGGGGGTCTGCAATTGTTTCATCTGGCATGTTGGATGATGTTTCCGGCTGGAGGTCCCCCATGCGCGCATTGGACTCGTGGTCGGAATTCAGGGGCTGACCATTACCATCTATGGACGTTGCTTCATCCTTGGGTTTAGTAGACAGTTTCGCTTTTTCTCTTCTCCGTCTGTTTTTCTTAGCTGTTGCTGATAGGGTTGAGCTCGATTGCTGTCCAGTCGTGACGGTGTCGTCTTGAAGAGGCACATTGGGACTTCCTTGCGATTCTGAAAAGTGAGTACTTGATAGAAGTCGTAAAAAGGGATGATGAGAATTGGAACAAACGTGGCCTATCGGATGTATCCCCGCCCCCGCGGAAACTTAATAACGTGTTGACAGCGCCGCCGATTGAGTCGCTGAGTGAAAGCATCAAGTGGTTGCTATCTTTTTTCGGGGCAAGGTAGGTGATTATGTTTAGTTAGAGCTTGAACTGAGCAGTCAACTATTAGTCGCGTTCAAGTTTGGTCCGGTTTTGCTGAGAGGGGAGAGACTACACTTGATCTCGGACCTGGGGCTGCACTTAACCCCGGTCCTTAAACCTGTAGGCAACAACGTTCCCTAGACGCACAAGAGGGGTAGCTCGTACTGCAGGTGTCAGCGAATGGGAGGCAAAGCAGCGGCGTCTATGACTCGAACTCTTGGCTGCACATCAACACTTTCCCATGCAGCACGCTCCCCTCCCCAACTCTTGTTGCTGCGACCTTTCTTTCCTTGGTTCCAACTGGGACAATAGCCCCACTCTATACTATTACGACATCCTAAATATACCATCGATAATAGCCGGCCTCTTCGACCACGCAGCGGTCGTGCCCTGCAATCGATGAGACGATAATCCAGAACATCTACTCAAATTTCAAATAGGAAATCCAACTTCATTGTATACCGCTATTATCTGAGTGCTCCACTCCGACTACAACTTGTGACCCAACGATACTCACCCCACCATAAAGTTCCATCCACTTTATATCTAAGAAGCATACGGCAAAGCGGAGAACAATGGACACTATTGACGATCCGCATCCTCGGTTTGTAGTAGGTGTTGACTTCGGAACGACGTACGTTTCCTGTCATTATTTTTTACCCAATATCTCTGCACCTATACTTCCGCTAACACTCCAGTGTTCCAGTTTCACTAAAGTTATCTTTGCCCATTCGTCATCTCCTAATGAAGTAAAGCTTGTACAAGACTGGCCGAATTGCAATTCAGACTACGTTCCATCAGTGATTCAGTACACTGAAAAGCCAACTAGAGTTAAACAATGGGGTTATGAGGTTGTCAATGCGAATTCAGGTTCACCTGTTGCTCTGAAATGGTTCAAACTTTTACTTCAAGACCAACTCAAGGCAACCGAATCACACAAACCTACCCAGACAGTGCACTCTCACCTTAATGGTCTCACGTTGTCCGAAAACAGATCCAATTCCTCTGTATTCATTCCCCCGACTACAACGTATGCCAACGACACAGCTCACGCAATTGAGTGCCTCAAGATTTCGGTAGTTACTGTGATCTCAGACTTCCTGAAGTTAGTTCTAGACCTTACAAAGGAGACCATCGACAGGACCTATGGCGAAAAATTCGTCCGCGGCTCCAAAATGGAGTACGTTCTCACTGTCCCGGCTATTTGGACCGATTTAGCCAAGGATCTTATGGTAAAAGCAGCTGAGAGTGCGGGGTTTGGGACGTTCCGGGTTGATTTCAAACTAATCGGAGAACCTGAGAGTGCTGCAGTGTATTCACTGAAAAAGATCAAGCCCAATTCCCTCAAAGCAAGTAATCTTTAAAGTTCTGATTATCTACAGCACAACTAACTCTCAACTAGAAGGGGGATACGTTCATCGTGTGCGACGCAGGTGGAGGGACTGTGTAAGAGTACCCCCCTTAGAGATATACACTACTTATACCATAAACAGGGACTTGATTACCTATAAGATAAGACAGATGGAACCTCTAAAACTTGACGAGATTGTGAGCGGTGATGGTAAGTTGATGTATATACCAGAAGACCAATGTTAACGTTTGTATACAGGTGATCTATGCGGCTCCGTGTTCCTAGATCAGGCGTTTGAGAGGTACATACGCAGCGTACTTGGCGATAAGGCTATCAACGGCATGAAAGTACACCTCACCACGCCCTGATACTGTATCATAACTACCGATTCCAAAACACTGCTGATCATCAACAAAGTCCCGATCGAAGCACATGATGATGAAATCTTGGGATGAGACAATCAAATGCGAATTCGGCAAAAACATGAATGGGGGAGACGAATATGTGAGCGTGCCTGGTATACGGGACAACCCCGACGCCAATGTCGAAGATTCTGCTCATGCAATGGAGAGGTATGCCCTATCGTTGTGTGAATTTGACAAGAGTGGCATGGCTAATAGGTCATGTTTAAATACAGTGACGCTGTTCAAGAAATGTTCGATCCTGTCGTTGATAGAATCGTCAATCTGGTGGAACAACAGGTTTATGGAGTACAACAAAAGGGTGAAAAAGTGGCGGTAAAGTCAAATCTCTATCCTATTTAGCCACGTTGTTTACTTACCTCTGTACGAATGCTGTCTGATAGGCAATATTACTCGTAGGCGGATTTGGCTCATCGCATTATCTTCGAAAACGGTTAAGTGACACACACTTCGGATGGAGATCAACCAGAATCCCAGTCATCCAGCCAGTCAATGCGTAAGTTCTTTGATCTTGTAAATGCAATAAATCAATTGATGACCGATACAACACATACAGCCGAACTGCCGTAGTACATGTCTCCCTACCCCTCCAACTTTGCCTTCACTAACCATCCTATCAACCGACAGGTACGAGGGGCACTTCTTCGGGGTCTTGACGGATCAATTGTAGGGGACCATCGAGCACGACGTTGCTACGGTTCTCGATCATCCCTTGCACGGCCAAAAGATTACGCCGAATACTGGGACTCCAAAAGAAACACTTGGCAGAACGGTTACAGTGATATGGAGAAGAATTTAAAGTGGGATGCGGAAACAGATACATGGAGGGCAAGTGGGCACCTGAACTGGTACATCGTCAAGGTTGGTGACTGATTCAACGACACTATTCTTAGCTAAACATTATGTAGGATGATGTTGTCGGAGATACACATTCGGTGCCGATTAAATTTTTCCGAACTGTGCAAATACCCGCTGACCCGAGTGATTTCAAATTTATCACTCCTCTATTCGCTTACGAGGGTTTGGGTCCGCCGGATTTTAAGTGGTCAAAAAATCCAACCGGGCCGCGTATGTACTACTCCAGCTCGTATCTATGCATTCACTAAACATATACCAGTCTTCAAGCGAGTGTGCACTCTTCGTTCAGATTTATCCAGTATTCCGCGTGAAAAGTTCAAAACGACGACAAACGCTCGCGGAGAGAGCTTTTACGAAGTTAAATATACCTTGAGGGTGACACTTCTTGACGAAGTAACTGAGTCTTAGTTGTTATTATTAACCCACTGACACCCTGCATAGATATTGAAGTTTGACAGCGTCGTGGATGGGGTGGTTTATGGGCAAGAGGTTGCGAGGTATGAGTGAGTCCACCCTGGAATGAACAAGGAGCTTAGGAGCGTGGCTTTTTGTCGTTTACTACTGGGGTTTAGTATGTATTGTCTCTTGCGGGTGCCGGTGGCACCTACATGCTGTTTTGTTGTTGAGGCCTTATGCACAGCTGTTCGATAGTGACTAGCTAGGTTTGTGCTGTAAAATGATGAACAATAAAAATTTCAATCTCTACATGAGGGGTAAATGATGGAATGGAGAGTGGAACTGAATGATAACACGTGACGTTACATATCCGGTGCCTGTTCCTGGTCCTCGGTGTACTCGTGCAGCCCAGGATGATGTATAACCAAGGTTATCATTGGTACCGGTATGTAGGAGCTTGAGAAGGTTGTCGATGTGAGTAGCGGATGCCTATTAGTCTAAATGTAAGACAGCAGTTTTAAATGCCACCACTTCTGCGCAGTATCAGCCATTTACCCAAACTCGAGGTTATCGGTGGCGCCATGACATTCAATCGCCGGAAAGTGGTTGTCTGTCATTGTAAATGGGTGCAAATCATGTCGTCAATGTTCGGCCTCGGTGGTAGCGGGTGGAGTATCGTATTCTCTCTGAACTTACTGGTGAAGATAGAGGACTGCGCAAAATGTACCGGAAACGTGGTTGAGTTTGACATTCGGTCTTGATGAAGTTATGTTTGGCCGCTTTGCGGTCATGGCATGATGAAGTCTTTCTGAGCCCTGCACTCTCCAGTTTGAACTGGTCAAAAGGCGCTTCAATTGGCCCTATATATACGAACACTCTGCATACTCTACTTATGCAGTGGAAAGGCGGATGAATTGACTACAGGTGGAGTACCATTGATCGACTCGGCATATGAACAGACCTAACCGATCGCTATCTAATCCTAAGTATGCCGTTATGAATACAGTTTGTGGCGTGACTCTGACACTACATTATAAGTCTTGATAATATCAAGCTGGTCGGCAACTAAAAGAGGCCTTATCCGATAGTAACCGGCAGAAGTCGTATATTGATTAACCGTCAATGTTCGAACCAAGTACTTAAAGTAGTGGGAAGACAACAAAATGCAACAGATCAAGAGACTTCATCTGTTTCAATCAGCAAGCGGCATCAACTGTCACTCGACTGCCATTACAAATGCGAATGTTAAAAGTAGAGAGATAGAGAAGCTTGATTGTATCTATCTAGTCGAAGCCCAAAGGGCCGTATATGTACTGTAGTCCGGTACGAATGCGTACGTACTCATCTATGTATATATACAGCTGATTACCATCAGCCCGTATCAGTCCCAAACTATGCCCGCCATACGCCATCAGCCTCACGCCTCCCAGTGCCTGGCGTCTGCAACTCAGCAAGTCTCTGAATCGAGCATGCAGGAGCATACATGGGAGCATATAGTCAAGTGAGATTGGGAGTGTATTCCCTCTTGAGAGTGTACTTGCGAGCGACTCGGAGGTGTACTTGGGTGCTACTCGGAGGTGTTCTTGGGAGTATCTTGAGAGCTTACTCGGGAGCGTACAGTCAAGCAGGCAGGGAGTGTGTCATCGAATGCAATTGGGAGTGTACTTGAGAGCGTGCTCGGGAGTGTGCCATCGAGAGCAATTGGGAGCGTACAGTCAAGCAGGCTGGGAATGTGCAATCGAGTGCAATCAGGAGTATACTTCAGAGCGTACATGGGAGCGTGCAATGAAGTGCATCTGGCAGCTTGCTTTCAAGTTTGTTGTATGCAGCGTGATGTATAGTATCCAGTGCACAAAATTGCATGCGTATCATAGTAATCTAGTCAATGTGTAGGTCCATAGGATCTCATAGTGCCACGCGTCAAATATGCTATGAATTGCCGTCCCAAAAACTGCTTCTCTATGAGTTACGTGTCGCGTAAGGTCATTTTTCTCGGTGTCCCCATGATATGCGATGTAATTGAACTTGGTCGCCTCGTAGCTCTCTCCGGGAATGCACTACTGAACTTTTTAGCCAGTAGTATGACTCTTGGCACTTCACTTTTATGGTGGTGATTGGTGCATTGGAATGTGGAGAACAGGTAGTTGGCCAGAGTGTGCACTGACGGGAGAGGACAGGGCCATGATGTGCGTTGTGGCGAGGGGGATGTACATCAGACCTCCCAACAGTGGAAACTGGTTGGAAAATCGGCACCAAACTGCACTATATTGTTTATACCAACTGTTTAAGAATTGAAACTGGACTGCATGCAAAACCAGTTTAGTAAACTAGTTGGAACTAGTTAAACTGTTTGTACTGGTTTTAACTGTTCAACTGAACTGAACCAGTGCAAACTGCTCCATGCAAAGTTGTTGGCTGTAGAGAGTGCATAATATCTTACTCAGCACAAATAATTTTGATATTGTATTGACAATTTGCAGAGCTTGGGCAAGTTAGACCCACTGTAAACAAGTTCGCAGCAGAAAAACGGTGTATAATCAAGATTTCACCCTTCCAGAGTCTTTTCCCGATGTATTTTCTCGCATCCATATGAACTGTAAAACTCTTGGTGTACTGGTTATTTTCAAATGCCAAGCTGCACTCCACTGAACTGCAAAGTCCTATAAACTGCACTGCACTGCCAAGAACCAACTATTTAACCCACCAGATTACCGCATCCAACCAGTATACAGCTCCCACCGTTGGGAGGTCTGATGTACATGGAGGCAGAGGGCAGGTAGCAGAATCGAGTATTCCCTATTCATGTATTGGCGGGTCTGCATGATAGGGACACAGGTGCGAAAGGAATGACATCTTGCAGACTGTAACTGGTCGGTAAATACTTGTTTCAAATTTAGTCATAGATCATCTGATTCTTGTCGGTAGAGGTCTTTGCACAGAATATCATCAGAGCCGTTCACGTGGTGCTAGATCATGTAAAGATAATCTAGTGACATCTATGACTTGATTTGTGTGAAGGAAAAAAGTTGAATGCACCACCTGGTCTCTCTACCAAATACCACATATATGGTGCCATGCTGCCCTCCACATCAATGACTGTCTGTATCCAGGTGAATAGTCTACTAAAGAGACTATCCAGCCACTCTGTTGGTTGTTTCTATTGAGGGACATTATGGTGCAGAAGAGGAATGGAGAAAGGAATCAAGACCACAGGAGCAAAAGGAGTGAGGCTCTAAGACTTACTCGACTGCCAGTGATATACCCTAGGATTTTTAGTCGTGAATCAGTGGATCTAGAAAGTTGAAGGCCTATCTTCAACATTCCACCATACATCTTGCAGCATTGTAAGGGAATTCTGGAGGGAGCAGCTCTAGCTCTAGAAGCATAAGAATATGGTGACAGGATTTGACAGAATATGCAGCCTTGAGGAACCACACATATTACATGGATCAACAAAGTTCAACATAAGTACATGTAACCAAGAGCTGGAACGAATAAAGTGCGTAGTTCATTGTGTGGTAAAATAATACATCAGCAAAAGTACAAATTGACCATAGTCTGCACTATGTGTACCTGCATACAGGCACAACTCATAGCAAGCATCCCATGGACCTCTGCATAATGTGCAGTCTATCGTCATTTACAGTCCATTCAGTGAAACTATATAAGACTGGTGGCCAGAGATGGAGGTATACCTATGTTAACTACATGGCAATTATAGCAGCATGGAGACTGCTGGAGAGCCTGCTGGCATTTGAACACCTTATCAGAGTCTAGTCTGAAGCCTGCTTGATATTCTGCTTGTAAGTCTGTTGTAAACTACTCCTTCAGAGCCTGCTTGATGACTACATTGCAGTGCAATGCATGGGAGCTGCAGTGGAGAGATGCAAACATTGTGAGAAGTTGAGTTTTCCTCGCGATGCATTTGGCCGATGATAATCTATGAGTTGTTGGGAGGTTTCACCCGAATGTTGATGAACTTAATCTACTTGATTAAGTGCTTCTGGTACTATGTTCTCTATCACCAACACTATGATGATTGCTATCATCACAATGGCCATCATACCATTGACATCATCTCTATCAGCCATGGTTTGAACGTGCACACATATACCTATGATCTGTAGACTGCAGACCACAGATTTTGCTAGAATATCTGAGTCCTAAGATCCAATTGTCTACTTTTCCTGCAGAATCTAAAATTGTAATTGTCAATACCGTAACTATGAGGCATTGCAAGATCTCATTGTGGTGGGCACAATAAAGATATGGTTCACATTTTAATATTAATTGAGGTTATGATTTCTGCTACGATATGCCCCCCACTACCCACTATCCATTATCTGCCTCCTGTTGTCTGGTGGCTGCAACTCTTTAAGTCTCTCAATTAAATACCAAGAAGCATATATGGGAGCATATAGTCAGGTGAAATTGGAAGTGTCTTGCCTCAGGAGAGTAAACTTGGAAGCATAGAGCCAAGTTGGTTGGGAGTGTATCATGTCATGCAATTGGGAACATACCTGACAGCATGCCTGGAAGTGGGCTTGAAAGCATCTTGAGAGCCTACATAAGAGCATATATGGCTGCGAGTATATCATCATGTGCAATTAGGAATGTTGTTGAGAGCATGCAATGAAGTGTATTCGGCTGTACCGTTGAATGCAGCATAATGAATAGTATTTAGCGAACAAAATTGAATGCATATCATAGTAATGTAGTCAACATGCAGGTTGACAAGAGCTCTTACTGCCATCTGTCAAATATACTATGGATTCAGATTCCAGAACCCACTTTTCTATGGGTTACATATTATATAATGACATTTTTTTCAGTGTACCTATCTACTTCTAAGTCTTCTAAATATATTCACTTGCAATCACCCAGTCCACCTCTGTTATCCCTGTGCACCACCATCTCCCTACTGGCTTTCCGTGTCGATATAAGCAGTGGAGATAAGATATGTATGTTTCCACCACCCTGTTTAGACTCAACTCCATCTTCTACAGTGTACCCACTGTACAGCGTTGGGAAAACCTTTGGCGTTACCGTAACCGAGATTTATTATGGCCGTTAGTGCTGGAATACGATATGTTATTGACATTACTGCCGTGCCATGGCACATTGCGGGTTTATTACCATGAGTTACGGGATTTTATGGTACGTTCGGTTACATTTTTGCTGTTTGCAAGATATTATGGCGTCTCGTGTGTGAGAGTTTCAACTTACGCACACAATTTTTAATACTGATTCGGTTACCAAAAAGTTGGTGTTCACAAACAATAACGATAACTCACAATTACATATTATATTAGAGCAATGATGTCATTAATAAGATATATGCTACTTTTTTGGTGTAGAATTCGTTCAGCTAAATATATACACAAAGCTCGACTCTTCTACCACTCCCGCAATAGCTCTCGCCACTCCTCGAAAGTCAACTCTATAATACGGTCGAAGGTCACTGTTTAAATCGGAAAACACATTGGGCGCGAGAGTAGCGGACACGCGACATATGTTAATCAACTAATGGCAATGTGTACATCCCGCAGGTAACTTGGTTTGACTTGTGTATCAGCAGTATGCGATCTTTCTGAGACGATCAATATCTTTCTCATGAGATTGGTGCTGCAACAACTACCTGGTATTCATGACCGCTCTACTGTGACAAGTGCTGCTCTGATATGGTCTCTGACAATCGTGGTCTAATTAATGTGGCTCTGACATAGTCCCTGATAATCCCGGCTATCAAAGTGCGCTCTGACATAGTCTCTGACAATTCCGGCTCTAATAAATGTAGTCCTGACCAGTGTGGCCCTTACAAGTGCAGCTTTGACATGGTCTTTGACATGGTCTCTGACAATCCCGGCTCTGATAAACATGGCTCTGACAAGTACGCTCTGCCAAGATCTGACAATCCCGGATGAGATAAATGAATTCCGGCTCTGTTGGGCTCTGAAGGAGATTTAGTTGAACCTACCTCTCCATCAGAGCCTCCACGATTGAATCTTAGATCTAACGAATCTTTCATTTTGTGGATTAAAGAGTATATTATATGGCTAAGTAAATTGGCCCTGACAAGTGTGACTCTGACATGTGCAGCTCTGACATGGTCCCTGACAAGGTCTCTGACAAGGTCTCTGACAATCCCAGCTCTGATCAACATGGCTCTGACAATCCCGGCTCTGATAAACATGGCTCTGACAAGTGCCCTCTGACATGATCTGACAGTCCTGGCTGCGATAAATGTGACTTACAAGTGCGTCTCTGACATGGACTCTGGCTCTGATTGGCTCTGACAAGATGCAAAAGGCGGCACTGGATACTAGGCATCCCTGTTGAGATCAACATATCCGATCGATCTTGTATATCATGTTATATGATTCCAAAGATGTGTACTGGTTGAGTAGGTGTTGGTTATCTTCGCCGCTCGGAACAAGTTGCACGGGTGTAAGAACTGAATTAACATCAACAATGCGTCGTATTCTTTGCGGCGCATCTTGACACATTATAATTCCATGGGTTCTGTTTGGCATGGCAGACGATAGATACTCCAAATCCTCTACGAACAATAGGTCGTGATGTACCCTCCACCATATAACACGCCCATTTGCGTTGGCTTCCCCTGTATTGATTCCATCGCCAAAATGAGAAGCGTATAACAGGTTGGCAGGGCAATATCCTTGTTGACGTACCGAACTATGGTTTCCTGGTGCTCGATCTCGTTGAATCAAAATATTGTCGAATCGACTGCCTTGTCCGCGCCACTACTCCACGCACCTTGCCGTTTGAACTACAACTGTATCTGGATTATTGTGCTGCTGTATATGGCTGTGACGCCGTTCACTCGGTAAATCTTTTGACGGAGAATCCACGATACACGGGATGCAGAGGTCCGTACGTCCAGACTGGCGCTCGTATCTGCTTGAAATGTCGAAAAATAGGATGTCAGAGCATCAATGAGCTCTGATATGCTGATACCCTCTTGAAATGTCAGAGTTGCAATCGTGTTGCGTTTGCTGATCACTCCGTTGATGCGAGGTATCAAACCAGGTGATAATTTGTCGGACACCAGAGAATCCGCCACCAGAAGCGTTCTGCATATATCTGCCTTCCGCGAGAGGGGATTTAATTTAACGATATATAATAAAATACTAACTCTCGACTTGATATGAAATAGACGTGTATCCCATCGTAACATCTGCGGAATATAGTTAACCCTGTTGGAAGAAATGGTAGCCATCCTTGATGAGGTTTTTCTGAGCGGCTTCAGATATTTCAGTGTCACTGTTATCGGCAGAGTCCATTTCCCTAATACATTTGATATAGTGGAGAAGGGAATGAGTTTTGGGTATCTTGCTCATACTGTGGCTCTTGCGGTATGGTAGGAAGAGGTGGATGTTGCTGCTGATGCCACTAAGCGCATCCTGTAGGTATTTGAGCGTGGTTTCGGTGTGGGAGTGGTAGCTGGTAATCAATATGAAGTCGGTGATAGATTTGATGAACTTAAAGTGTTCAGGATGCCCTTTAAGAAGAGGGGCAAGCGCTGCAAGGCAGATCTTCACCATGTCCTTGTACTTGGCACCGGTCCATTGTTTCACGCGGGTAAGTTGGTCTCCAAACTGGTGAATGTTAGAGAAGCGAGGAATTATGGAAAATCGTTCATCCATCAGGTCCAAACCCTTTTCCTGGCCATAAATATCTTTCAGAAAACTAACAATCCATTCCCAGGTGGGATCTTTATATAAGCCCTTCAGTAGCTGGTGCAACCGGTCAACATTCATACAACTATATATATTACAACCTGCATGGGCATTGGCAAAATTTAGACAGTCGGCAAACTTCCACTGCCCCATCTCCTCCGCAGCCGTTGTTGAAAATTGAAGGTACCGTTGGGGGTGGCAGCACCTGGGCCTGCGGGCGAAGACTGGCATGTCATCCGGGCATATCTTGCATCGAGGGCACCATCCATTTTTCACCATAGTTATGGTGCACTGCACTGGGTAGTCTGCAAGGAATGTCGCAATTCGGGGGAATGCGTGATGAGTGCGACAGTCTGCACACAGAACCGCTAATCTGCTCTTCACCGGCTCCTCTAGAGGGCGCAATACTGTTGCAATAGATTCATGATAGGCGAACCGATTGGTGTGGGTTTTTGGTCCGTTTGGACATTTCGGTAAAAGACCAATTAGTATTAGCCTGTTCGTCTTAACTGATCGTCTCTTCGCCTTGGAGAGGTTGCCGATACTGAGATAAACCGCCCAAGCTATTTTGTCGCCGCTTAGCGTAGAGAGCATAGTTTTGTCACTGCCGAGTATAACGGGGACAACTGTTGATCCCTCTGGCAATGATTTCTAGGATGTGTTAGCAATGAGTAATGAGGTTTTAATATCTAGACAAATTTGGTCAACACTGGAGCTGACACTCTTGACACGCTACCCGCTCTCACGCGATGAAACTGACACGCTATCTCTGTTACGCTCTCGCTGACAATATGACTCTGACGCTCTCTGACATGCTCTCTGAAATACTCTCTGACACGTTCTCTCTGCCACATTCTCGCTGACACGATCTCTCTGACATGCTCTCTCTGACATGATCTCTCTGACATGATCTCTCTGACATGATCTCTCTGACATGATCTCTCTGACATGCTCTCTCTGACACTCTAACTCACCCAAACACAACGAAAATCTGACAAGAAACAATCTCTCTGACAATACAAGGAAACTTGCCTGCGTTTTCCACCACCAATCTGCGGTCCACATCTCAGCGCATATACGTTCGCCACTGTAATCCATTTGTTTGACAGGCACGTATGAGAGATCGTCCTTGAACGGGGGATGTCGTAGAATATATCGTACCACTGCAATGGGGTTCCGATACCAGAACGGAGTAGCTTTTCCTTCAATATTAACAGAAGTCTCCTCCCATCTGCATACAAGCCCATCAATTTCTTCCATGTCCGCAATGAGTAGATTGACCTGGTCAGGGTTTTTGGCATTGGCATTGGGTACAATCAGTCTTCGTTTGAGGATGTTGTTGAGTTTCGTTTTACCTAGGTTGGTATCCACAATAGAACACCAAAGTTGCCATTGTTGAGGTGTAACAAACGGAGCAAGGGGGTGCCAGTCATCATGCTGAAAAGAATGAACTTGTACTGTGTCATCGATTGGGGCTTCTGCGTTGGGGAATATCTCCGTCTCAGGTGGCTGGCTGAGTCTATCGTTGTCAAATTGGAGAATGTCGTCGGCAAGTTCGTAGTTTAGCCCATCTGACGCGGAAAGATTGCTAGAATTTGGGTTAAGACACGGATCTGTTGAATGGCGGTGACCAGTGAGACCACGTTGTCGGGAATCGACCCTGCCACATAAAGTTCAAATAAAGGACTGCATAGTTGAAGGTGGAAAGTTTGCAATTGATTGCCCTCTGGAAATTGATCGTAGAGAGGCTGTTATCACGTGTTCCAATGCAGTGTATTCAGCCTACCGTAAACGGACTTGGACGCTAGCCTAGTCTCGTGATATTGTTGTACCACACACTAGTATCTTTAGCCTTGGAGAATACTATCTTTAGCCCCCTTGTGTGGAATACTGGGAAGTTCCGCTTCTAAGCACCATTTTCGGCTTCCCTAAACGGAACAGTGTGAGTTGATGTTTCGGCCGCACACCGATCAGCGTTTCTACACCACAAGCCCTGACTTCCTTCCGAACCTCATTGTGTTTGGCCTTCCAAAAAACCACCGACATTTTTGCATCTACCTATTCCGACCTGTCTCAAGTAACAGGCATTTTGCGTCTTCAGACTCTGTTCACTTCAATCTGCTGCGCATTCTCAACTGGATCGACTTGCATATTCGCATCACAGTAACAATGTGTGTTGGAGTGGTCACCCCACCGAGTGTGGGTCAGAGCGCATCTAGCACTAGTTGGTTTATAACACATACAATCCTCACTTAGATCAATCAACGTTAACTTGTCGACCGTCATATCCACTCAGCGACCTTCATATCTACACAGCGACCCTCAAATCAGCCGAACAATCATCATTATGGCACCACCACGAATTCCACGGAGATGGCCTACCGGCGGCTCGAATTGGATCAAAGAAATCTGTGCCTCTGTGCTAAAGTAGACGGCCCAGGACATAGATGCTGTGAGTAGCCCGTCTGCATTCACTGAAGGCCTTGCAGCAGTCCAGGGATGCAAAACTAAACACGACAAATCCACTGTCCCTGCGTACACCAATATCCAATTGTACACCGAGGTGCGAGGTGTATCAAAGACCCGTGACCAGGTTAGTAAATCCGACTCTGACATTTAGTCTCTGACATAGAGTCTCTGACATTGAGTCTCTGACTTTGGGTCTCTGACATTGAGTCTCTGACATTGAGTCTCTGAAATTTAGTCTCTGACATCGACTGACATCGACCTGACAAATAGGAGTTTACCGACATTTGCGAGACGCTTGCGGATAACTCTCCAGATCTCCTGGGACTTACACCGCATGCGAAGCTCAATGATGATGATGTCAGTTCAATGGAAAGACTCATCTCATGCTTCCAAATAAGAGTCACCCGATGGGCCACCACCACACCCAAGAAAGACCCACCAAGCCCCGCCAGACAGCCTACGACCGCAACGAGCCCCGCCGCAAAGCCAAAAACCGCATCAAGCCCCGCGCCAAAGATCACATCAGCTCCTTCATTAGAGCATATCCTGGTCCATCCTACTACAGCGATCAATAAACGCACTTCAGATATTGGTGTTGGGTCTACTACACCCGCAATTTCAAGCTCAACCTGTTTGCGACCAAGGAGAGATTCGGTAGCACGGGGTAGGAGTACCAGTCGTAGAGACACTACACGATAGGCAGTATCATCCACGGTACAGTCTCCTACGGTTTTGGCGGTTTTGGGGGATGCTCAGTCGTCTAGGTTCGGCCCGTTTCAGATCAACACCTCTGGCAGCGCCCTCCAGTGACCCTTTTTCGGATGGAATAATGCACGGGATCCCTCGCCACTTTCACTTGTAGATCTCAGCAGCAGGAGGCCTAAACGCGGTGCAACCAGCTGACCAGTTCAATCTGTTGTGAGAGGCAACTCACCTGGAGATCGATACCAAAAAGCCAGAGAAAACAGTATTGATCTTTTTATCACGTGGATGGAAGATGATCACCTGGTAGATATTGCAGAAAAGTTGAAAGGACTCGAGTTCTGAGAGACTTCACAAAGACTTCTAATGCGCCCCAGCGTTATGACCAACTTGTTGCCTTGATTACTCGGCAATATGATCTAGCAACCTACTTGCGGGCTGTTGACACCTGTTTGGCCAGCACAACGTCCACCAAGGGTGATAGTCCATTGTCCAGATTTACACTGATTGACAGTCCATTGGACGAATTGAGCTCGGACGACTGTCTGACCTTCTCTGATATTGCAGGCCGTCTGATAGTGATATTCGTTACCATCAACAAGACGGTCATGGTGGATGACACCGACAATGAAATTGAATATATCATGACCAATTCCCTCAACTTGGAACAAACATCGACCATTAGGGTGAAACAAGATGACGAAGATAGCGAGACCTCAGTTATTGACTTACTGGACGGTTCCGAAGACGAAACCAGAGTCGATGATTTGGATGATATGGAGGAGGAGGAGGGTGGGGAAGGGAAGGAAGAGCTACCGGGGATGCTGGAGGACCAGGACAATTCCCGTTCCGGGGATGATGCCAATTACTAACAATGCACTACCGAGTCATTCCTCCGGCCGGACTGCCGAACAAGAGGACTAAGATTTCAACATTCAAAATGAGGAAGAATTAGATCAGGTAGACGCTAACTTCAACAACATTGCCCTAATGGAACTGGAGGGAGCCAATGACCCGGATGCGCAAGGACAGAAGGAGGACCTGACGGATAATGTCGATGTGGACTGGTGAGTCACTGTCCTTGTCAGAGCGGTCGCTGTCAGAGCCGTAGAGCTACTGTCAGAGCTCAGCGGCTGTCACAGCTGCTGTCAGAGTTGCTGTCAGAGCTCATCCGCTGTCAGAGCTACTGTCAGAGCTACTGTTAGAGCTGCTGTCAGAGCTGTCGTCAGAGCTCAACCGCTGTCAGAGCCATTGTCAAAGCTGTTGTCAGAGCGCAGCCCGCTGTCAGAGTAGCTGTCAGAATGTAGAATGAAGCTAATTTTTACTCGCAGGCTAGCGGAGCTGATGGATAACCAGGAATTTCAGTGAGAAAACTTGGAGGAGTCAATGGCAGCGTTAGGCATCACCATGGAGATCAGAACTTTCAAGCCGCTCTACAAACCCACGCAGTTACAACCACATCAAATTATTGCAGTGAATTGAATGACAGAGAAGGAGAATAGCTTGGCGAAGGGTGGTTTATAGGCTGATGACTACGGTACTGGCAAGATTAGACCCTGCTGTGCCCTTGAGATATACTGTTCGCCACACTAACAATCATCAGACTCTGACAGCACTAGCTTTAATATGTCACCAAGTTAATTTCTATGAACAAAAAATCAAGAATCCACCTCCTGCATTTGACAAATGGGAGATCGACATGAACGACTACAAAGCGAAGGTTGAACGGGGCGAGAAGGTCGGACGGGAGCCACCAAACCCACGGTGGGAGGTCCACCTCCCAACATTAATTCTATGGTATGACCGGAATACATACAACTATAGTGACTTCAAGCTAAGGTTGAAATAGCGCTAAACCGATGGTGGCAGAATGGGAAGCTGTGGTGACTAAGTTCACTTAGTTAACTCCACATCTCCATTACGGTACTTCATCCTGGAGGAGGGCATCCCAACGAGCCACACTTCATGGTAAACCATCGAGAATAGTCGTGATCTCGATCATTGAGACTTTCTACCAGCGGTTCAACCATGAGGAAGCCGATGTATCAAAATTTTGGGGCCCTGGCATATTTCATCGGCTTGTCTTGGATGAGGGCCACAGGTTGAGAACGAGCGGGACCCCAATCAGCAAGTTTAGGAAGGCTAATGGCACCTTGGTCAAAATGGACTCCCGCGATTTCAATATGCATATGGCATCCTGTATACTAAGTCTGGAGCCGCAATACAAATGGATGTTAACGGCAACCCCATTGGTAAATGGCATCCGAGACATGCGTTGGATCCTGCGTTTTCTGGTGAATTCATCCTGGTTGACCCTACAGATGCCACTAGATACATTCGACTATACTCTCAACATTGATGACGATTGGATCGCAGGCGGGAGTAATGTGCCAGGGACTGAACGTGGTGCAGGGATCAGGCCAGTTGTAGTTCCGTTCAAGAAAGGCCCACAATTCGGATCACTTGTTCACTGCACACAAATGGCTTTTGATGCTTATATATTGCCCATAATTGGTGAAGTAGGGAAATTAAGAAAGGCCGCGCAAACATCGGATATATTAATCAGACGGCACGGCTACGAGGAAACTATTGGGACGCGATCCTTTGCGCTGTTATGCCCACTAATGCTACGGCGAACAATGGTGAGCCATAATCCGTTCAAGAACCCAAAGCCCATCATCAACATCCCTCCTACGCATGTAACCACCGAACTCGTTTCATTCACGAAGCCCTCTGGAGCTGGAAAGTTCTACCTTACTTTGGTAGACGGTAGCTATAAGGGGCTTAGAGAGAGAATCACTGGGGTTGCCTCCGCGCAGGCTACAACGATGGGCACGACGAAGCCTTTTGGCCCTTGTTGGCGGTTTATTCGACCTATCTCCATAGTGCTTATTCTTGGCCATGCCTCGATGGATCCTGAAATATCTTCGTCGAAACCATTATGGGCATTACCTTCCGGGGTTGCTGACACGGGCAGACCAAACATGATTATGCTTAGGACGGTTATTTCTGAGTTTCAAAAGGCTTTCCCAGGGAAGATAGACCGAATACCTCCTCCTGAGAAGGTCAAGGGTATGACGTATGATCAGATCGAGGCCGCCTTGCCGTTTGGGGATCCAAAGTTGGCTTGGCTCAAACACTATCTCCGGAACACCTTCACAGCGAAAGACAATGGAGAGAAGGTGATTCTTTGTGTATATTGGCAACTTACCCAGTGGCTCATCGAACAGGTTAGCACTCCTTTGCAATCCCACTTTCTGCCACTCATATCAACTCTGACATTTAACTCTGACACACATCAACTCTGATATTTAACTCTGACATCGACTCTTCATATGACAATACTAACTGTGCGCATTACTGCCGCCTCTTAGGCTACAATTGTTTTGCTATCCATAGCTCAATGAGTGCCGATGCGCATCCCTCTGTGAAGAAGTCATTTATCAACAGCGGGCAGGTGAGGGTCATTGTCTTGTTCTATCTGACAAGCAATGAGGGCTTGAACCTACATTATAATTGCCGAAATTCCGTCATGGTGGAACAGGGTATAAATTACTCAATGGAACATCAGTCATGGTTGTGTGTCTGGCGGATTGGTCAACAGCAAACGCAACGCACGACTCAATTGGTAAACCTCACCACGATCGATCGGGTGATTGAAAACACCCAGCGGATGAAGCAATCACCAATGCTATATGTGCTGGGGGTTCTCCAGAACGCAGCCAGTGAGGACATTGATCTCGATGCTGATGAAGTATAAGATACCTTGATTGGAAAGATTTCCCCACAGGCACTCCGGTCTGCTGTGATTGGTCAATATCACGATGTAATAATGGACGTTAGTTAATTTGTGATCTTTCTATACTTTCCCTGTTGGGTCAGCGCTTTTTTTCCTTCTGGGTTGTTTCTTGGGTTTGGGATCTCTCTTTCGGATTCACAGTTTTCGCCTCTGTTTGGGTTTCCGTGTTCGCCCCGCTGGGTTATGGGTCACTTTTGGGTTATCTCACGGTTGTCGTTTTGCAAGGTTTCGAGCTGTATAGTTGACTAGTACCGACGAATGGAGTAATTTAGTTGCTGACTTTGACTGCCAACCAGCCTCACTGCGACTCTGACAGCAGCCACTCTGACAGCAGCCACTCTGACAGCAGCCACTCTGACAATAGCCGCTCTGACAACAGCCGCTCTAACAGAAGCCCTCTGACAGCAGCCGCTCTGACAGCAGCCACTCTGACAACAGCCGCTCTGGCAACAGCCACTCTAACAGAAGCCCTCTGACAGCAGCCACTCTGACAGCAGCCACTCTGACAAGAGCCGCTCTGACAGAAGCCCTCTGACAACAACTCTGACAACAATCTGACAATAGCTCTGACAGCAACTCTCTAAAGAGTTTGCCATAACCATGCTTGGTGAACAAAAAGTCTTTATCATTTAAAAATGCGAAATCTCTATTGGTAAGCGCTCTTCAAGCATATCGCCCAGCAAGTACTCTACAGTCAAGGCGACAATAAAGGATTGTTTCGGTACTTGCTAAAACCATATTGAAGGGACACCGTGACATTAAACTATACCGAAATCGCTTAATCCCGATAAACGCTAAGACTAACCCCCGAAGACATAAAGAAGCGAACAACATAAATATGCAATGTGGAAGCACAATAGTCCTGTCCAACGGGATATCCATGCCACCCGGTTGTAGGCCCAAGTTTGTCGTTAGTGTGTATTTACTTCAGAGATATGAAAGACACTCACAGTGCCGAAGAGCGATCATTTAACGCTTTCGAATACGAATTTGACTTGGCATGCATTTGATGCACTTGGCTGCGGATCCGATATGTGGAGTAGCCGCCGCTCTCTTCGTCTCGTTAACCAATAGATTATCGTCGGACCGGCACTGTTTGAAGCTTTGGGATAAGTGGCCAGTTGTAACAGGGATTGTAGGGCAGTGTAACGGGCGGGGTCGGGCGTAAGTGATATTGGTAACAAATAATATTTTATCGAAAGCAGGGCAAAGGGCTCGAGGTTCGTTTCAAGGTAATCAAGACAAGACAAGAGTCGGAATTGTTTCAAAGTCGCAACTTGCTTTGCTATACAAGAGAACGAGTAAAGACAGAAGAAAAGGAAATCCTCCAACGCCAAACAACACTCTCTTTATATACAATCCGTCTGCCACCCTCGGACCATTCCTCATGCTCCAATGTACCATCCGAATCTCAACCCATGATCTTACACACCACTCAACCATTCCTTATCGCAACAATCACGCCACATCATCCGACGTCGCAACACCTCAGACCACTTCCCTATCGTACTAAATTATACCGCCACTATCTCGCGGCTCCTTCCGCGTCTTCCAATGTCTCCGCCTTTCTGTAACACAATTCCTTTGACACCACCAGAATCTTCCTTCTTTATTCCCAAGTATCTCCGTACCTGCCTGCGCCGTACCAGTATCCCCCCCTTAGGCTCGAGGTCCTCCGAGTGCATTTTCCAGCAGTCCAGGTTTCATCGGGTATCGTTGATGGAATTCCTCCACTGCTTGTAAATCGTCGACAAACTTTGCGGGTTCCCATGTAAGGGAATCATATCCCGTCCATCGAACCAAATACTGTAACTGATTCCGATACACTTGACTATCCTCAACCCCTAATACTTGATATTCTTCGTCACCATCAACTTCAACGGGGGGAGGAGGAAGCACCACCTGTCCTTCTAAGGGATCCTCAACTACCGGATCCAAAAACGAAACTGGCTGCACTCGATGAATCCTTATTGATGCAGGTAACTCCAGCTCACAAGCATAAGGGGAGACTTGCCCTCGTACCCGAAAAGGTCCCAGGCATTTCCAATCCAGCTTATGAGTAGGGCGAGTAGTTCGTACATTACAGGAGTCCAACCATACCTTAGATCCGACTTGAATATTAGGTGCAGGAATACGTCACCGATTTGTGCCTTCTTCCTGTACCGCTTGACTCTGCCTCATCTCAACTCGTAGGTGTTCATGAATCTGTTGCATCGCCACTTGGACCTGATCTGCCTCACAATGTCGTTGATCTCGTTCCTGTGTGGGTTCTCCGGCAAAGGACATTCGGTGGTCTACACCCTGAACTGCAAAGAATGGGGTACACTTTGTTGATTCAGATACTCCCTTATTAGCAGCAAACTCGGCAAGGGGTAACCACTGTACCCAATCATCCTGCTGATGATTTACAAACACCCGAATATAATGCTCCATCCCAGCATTCATTCGTTCCGTCTGGCCATCTGTTTGTGGATGAAACGCTGTAGACATCCGTCGGTCTATTCCAAGCCGGGTGCATATCTGTCCCCAAAAGATCGAAGCAAACTGAGGTCCTCGGTCTGAAACAATCGTCCTTTCCAAGCCATGCAGGCGTACCACTTCTCGAAGAAAAAGTTTAGCTAACCCTACCGCGTCTATTGTTGTATAGCAGGTAATAAAATGACGCATCTTCGAGAGTCTATCGACCACTACCCAAACTGCATCAAACCCTTCACACTCGGGTAATCGTACTACCAAATCCATCGAAATATCTTCCCATGGTTTCTCTGCTACAGGCAATGGTCGGAGAACTCCGAACGTTGCATGCCTCGAGGTTTTCGATCATTGGCAGCTATGGCAGTTTCATACATACTGATCCACCTGCTTCCGCATATCTTTCCAATATTACTTCCTATCCAGAAGGTCGAAAGTCTTCGCCCGTCCTGGATGTCCCGCTAATGCAGTATCATGGTGCTCCTGTATTAATCGTAGCCGTAATTGGTCTCCCTCAGGAACATAATGCCTTCCACGATACGACACCTGTCCCTCTTGCTCCGTACATTCTGCTATTGTAATCTCTCTCAAACTAGCCCCTTGTCTTATAGCCTCTAATACCGTATTTGGTTGCGGATCATTCTTATAGGCTTGAATAAAAAGATTGCATATCGAAGGGATTTCCCGATCAGATATATCGTTGGCCGATATTCTCAATTGTTCCGGAAGATTATGCGGTTTTAGAACCACCTGTTCCATATTTTTTAATCTTTCATCCCCCCCCTCAGGGAGGTCTCCCGGCCTCCTCGTTAAAGCATCCGCCTTTCCATTCGATTTCCCGGGTCTATAGACAATCTCATAATCAAACCGTGTCAAGAATTCAGGCCACCGTGCTTGTCGTCGATTTAAAAGCTTCTTTGTCATAAAATATTCCAGATTCTTATGATCAGTTATCAGCTGTAAGGGATATGCGGGACCCTCACACTCAGGTCTCCATTCCTCAAGTGCCTTGATAATTGCCATTAGCTCTTTATCATATATATCATAATTACATTCTGCCAGTGAATGTTTCTTGGAGTAGTATGCCACAGGATGTAACACTCCTTTATCATCTCGTTGTAACAATACTCCTGCGGACACATAATCGGACGCATCAGTCTCAATGAATACCTCCATCTCATGATCAAAATGTCGAAGTGCCGGTGCTGTAGTAAACATAGTTACCATCATCTCGAAAGCGAGCTGTTGTTCTGACTCGCATACAAATGGTTCATCTTTCTTCGTGAGCCTGGTTAATGGTTCTGCTTTCTCAGAATACTTAGGAATAAACCGTCGATAATAATCGCAAACCCCAGGAATTGTTGTACCTTAAAGAGGTTATTCAATCGTCCGTTCTCCGTCTTCTTCTCTGTACTCGAATTCCGGACTGTTTTGACCTTATCCTCATCCATAGAGATCCCTTTTGTTGATATAATTAATCCCAAATACCTTACAGTTTCCTTATGAAATTCGCATGTTTCTAGTTTCAGGTACAACCCTGCTTCCAGCAATCGTTGCATAATCCACTTAACATGGCCAACATGTTCCTCCTCGTAATCACTATATATTAAAACGTCATCCAAATATGCTGAAGCAAAATCGTCCAGAGCTTCTCTAATGGCATTATTAATATACCCTTGGAAATGCGCTGGTGCATTCGTTGTGCCAAACTGCATCACTGTAGGCTTATACAGCCCATATCTCGTCCGAAAAGCTAACTTATGTTCATCCCCCTCCTTCACCCGGAGCAAATTATATGCTCCTCGTACATCCAACTTCGTATATATTCGGGCCTTTCATAAAAGATTCAACGTTTCTTTTATCAATGGCAGGGGGTATTCGTTCTTTATCGTTTTACTATTAATATCTCGATAATCAATACAAAACCGTAGCCCTCCTCCAGGTTTCTTTGCGAACAATACCGGAGCTGCAAAAGGTGAAGACAATTGCCGAATAAATCCCTTGGACATATTCTCCTCGAGCCATTCTTTCAAAACAACCAGCTCTGCCCTCGACATTGAATATAATGGTCCCAATGTTGGTGTTTCTCCATCCTTCAATTGGACTTCATGATCGATTCCTGGCCAATGCGGTGGTAGCCTATCTTCCAGCACTTTATAAAACAGCAGAAGGAATTCATGATACTGTTCGGGAATAATCTCCTCAAGATGGCGTTCTTTCAGATCCCTTGTCTCGATTGCTTTATTAATATCATATAATGAGGCGTTAAACACTGTAAGTCTCCCTTTTTTAACTGTCCGACAAAATGAAGCTCCATTCAGTATAACAATATCTCCTCGAAACGGTCTCAAAGGTTGAATGTTTGGTTCGAATATATCTTGACTTTGATATACTGGTTCCGGAGGTTCCTCTGTAATGCCTTGTACCGTTACTGATGCATCATGGCAAAGCGTAATGCAATATGGGTTAGGGTTAGGGTTAGGGTTAGGGTTAGGGTTAGGGTTAGGGTTAGGGTTAGGGTTAGGGTTAGGGTTAGGGTTAGGGTTAGGGTTAGGGTTAGGGTTAGGGTTAGGGTTAGGGTTAG
>Ga0307514_10000648_pt1 | contig 63308 bp, 59 predicted proteins | sample 16_EM_MG_FD_203088 | JGI IMG/M metagenome (GOLD analysis project Ga0307514, IMG submission 203088) | Populus trichocarpa ectomycorrhiza microbial communities from riparian zone in the Pacific Northwest, United States - 16_EM | ecosystem: Host-associated > Plants > Roots > Unclassified | place...
TTACATCTTTCTGGCTGGTCAATCGCCAGTCTCCTGGTCAAGCAAGAAACAGGCCACCGTGGCCTTGTCCTCCACCGAAGCTGAGTATATGGCACTCACTCAGGCTACTAAGGAAGCAATTTGGCTTGGCTTTCTTCTCAGTGAAATCATGGATCGCCAGTACAAGAAGCTCCCTTCCATCACCATCTTCGCAGATAACCAAGGATGCATTGCACTTGCACACAATCCCGAGTACCATGCTCGCACTAAGCATATTGATATTCAGCACCACTTCGTTAGGGAAAAGGTTGATGGAGGAGAAGTATCTCTGGAGCATACTCCCACTGGAGTTATGCTAGCAGACTGTCTTACAAAGGATCTGCCTAGGGAGAAATTTGTGCAGCACCGCGCCAGTATGGCCATCTATTAGTTTCAGCTGCAACTGTGTTTCTTTGTCTTGTTTGTTTGTTGAGTTGTGGTTGATTTTACTCGTTGATGGCTGTTGACCGTGGGCGGTTGTCACTGAAGTGACGTTGAGCAGGGTTAGGGTTGCAGGAGTCATTGCACGGACCTGGAGCTGTCAGTTTTATTTTTCTTTGGCAGCATCCAGCTCGATGCCGACTCTGTCTCTTTTGACTTGTACTTAGTCTTACTTTGTACTTAGTCTTTCTTTCTTACTTTCTTTTGTTCTCCTACTTTTGCTCTCTGTATCATTGACTTTTGTATGGGCGGGGTATTCACGGAGTGGGAGTTTGGAAATCCGCTCAACCCCGGGCCGGAGTCCGCCCGATGGCGGAGCGGCCAATGTGGCCTTGTCATTCTGTATATAGAGAGACCGCTAGAGTAGAGAGAACGATATCGCTTTGGACTCTGTCACAGCGCCCGCTACCATTTGGAACACTCTCTATCGAAGCATCGTTGGTTCGATCATGTACCTGATGCTTGCTACCAGGCCAGACCTATCATATCCAGTGGGAGCAGTCTCTCAGTTTTCCAGCGCTCCCAGCGTCGATTATCTTGCAGCCCTCCATCACATCCTCAGGTACATTCGAGGATCTGCACACCTGCAACTGCACCTAACGCGGTGTTCTGGGTTCGAAGTCATTCCCAAGTCCAGCTCCTCAACGTCGACCCAGCCCCACTATCCAAAGATCCTATGGGATACAGAGATCACTGGCTACAGTGACAGTGACTGGGCTGGTTGTCTAGATTCGCGCCATAGCACCGGTGCTTATATCTTTCTGGCTGGTCAATCGCCAGTCTCCTGGTCAAGCAAGCAACAGGCCACCGTGGCCTTGTCCTCAACCGAAGCTGAGTATATAGCACTCACTCAGGCTACTACGGAAGCAATTTGGCTTCGCTTCCTCCTCAGTGAGATTCTGGATCGCCAGTACAAGAAGCTCCCTTCTATCACTATCTTCGCAGATAACCAAGAATGCATCGCACTTGCGCACAATCCTGAGTACCATGCTCGCACCAAGCATATCGATATTCAGCATCACTTTGTTACGGAAAAGGTCGAGAGAGGAGAAGTATCTCTGGAGTATACTCCCACTGGAGTTATGGTAGCAGACTGTCTTACAAAGGATCTGCCTAGGGAGAAATTTGTGCAGCACCGCGCCAGTATGGGCATCTATTAGTTTCAGCTACAACTGTGTTTCTTTGTCTTGCTTGGTTGTTGAGTTGTGGTTGATTTTACTCGTTGATGGCTGTTGACCACGGGTGGTTGTCACTGAAGTGACGTTGAGCAGGGTTAGGGTTGCAGGGGTCACTGCACTGGCCCGGGGCTGTCAGTTTTTTTTTTCTTTGGAAGCATCCATGTTGATGCCGAGTCTGTCGCATTTGTACTTAGTCTTTCTTTCTTTGTTCTCCTACTTTTGCTCTTTCCATCTTTGACTTTTGTATGGGCGGGGTTTTCACGGAGTGGGAGTATTGGAAATCCGCTCAACCCCGGGCCAGAGTCCGCCCACTGGGGGAGCGGCCAATGTGGCCTTGTTATTCTGTATATTGAGAGACCGCTAGAGTAGAGAGAACGATATCGCTTTTGGACAGTCTCACAGCGCCCGCTTCCATTTCCCAGACTGGGACGTGCACGTCTCGGCATCTGCCGTCTTTCCTGCCTGTCACCTTTCCCACCGCTTTCCAGAGTTCTTTCTGCTGGTCTCTCCACCAGCTGCAGTGGCGGAAAAGGTGTCCCCGCGTCTGGGCCGTTGTCCCTGCACACCACCAGCATTTATCATCCTCTCAGTGGCCGAACCGTTTTCGGTAGACTTCAGTGGGTGCATACCCGCACTGTAGTTGGTAGAACCTAGTAACCAGCGAGTTCACTCTTGTCATCGGGACAGGTCTCTTGGTCCCTGTCTTGCCCTCGAGTCTGTAGATTACGTTCTTGCTGCATTTATCGTCCTCCCACGTCTCCTTCGCTACTGACCTTCCCACAGAGATTCATCTAGCTCGATTCAAGGCCGTGGTTGAGGGCCGCTCTATCACTGTGATTCCGCTTGCGTCTCGGGCCAAATTCGGCAGACAGTCTGCCTCATCATGTCCGGGAATGCTGGGGTGTCCCGGGACCCAGTGGATCTCGGTTGCGATGCCGTGGGCGAGGAGATTCAACCCCATTCTCCTGTTACGCCTCGCCAGTCGCTGCCCTGGACCCGGCTCCAGGTGTGACACTCGTCGAATTGCAGCCTGTGATTCGCTAAAGACTGCCACCGATTTCACTCCATGCTGTTGCAGTGTTTCTCTTCTCTTGACTGTCTCCCTGACCTCGAGTACAATCGCCCACAGCTCGGCATTAAAGACCTCCATACTTCCAGTGCAGATATAACTGCGGCGGGTCCTCTATTCATTACCGTGCTTGCATACTGCTGCTGCTTCTACTCATGTGTCGTCAGAGCTTGATCCATCTGTCCACTACATCCAGACTCCCGCCCTGACTTAAGCTTCCTTCTCTCTTGCCCAGCATTGCCCGGCCCTCTTGGCTGTGCTTTTCTCGTCCAGTATATTGCTTTTAACCACTGGTACTTCGCCCGGGGCTGGCCAGCTCATGTCTAGGGTTGTCCGGCCGTGCTCGTGTTCTATCTCAACTACTCTGCATATCAGTGTACCGGACACAGGGTCTTTGTGGAGCTTCTTCAGTTTGCTGCTGCATGTATTTGCTAGTCTCGCTGCGAATCGTTGTTGTCTAGAGTCTAAGATTACTGTCGCTTATGTGAGCGCTGACTCCCTCATTAGTGCCCCCCTCGGGATTCTGGGCAGTGCCCCCAGGACGGACCTGGCTTGTCAATCGAGGAGAAGCAGGAGGTCGTCTCGCCTCCCTATTTCTTTGGGTTCCCACCAGAGCTCGCTCCCGTAATGTTCGACCGCTTGAACGCAGGCTACTTGGATGGCCCTTACGCTCTCTGGTACTACTCGGTATGTCTTTGTGAGGGTTAGGAGTCTCGCTTCTGCTGATCTGGCTTTCTTCATGCATCGGTTGTGGTGCTCCTTGAACGTCAGGTGCGCGTCGATCCAGACGCCTACCCAGCGCGTCACCTCTTTGTTGAACTGCATGAATCTGTTCACAACTTTTATCTATTCTGTTAGCTTTGGCCGGAGGTGTTTCTTGTGGCCTCGTCTGCAGGTAAACAGTGCCGCTTCCGTATTCGCCGTATCGTACTGTAGCCCTGGTGTACTTCCCCAGTCGATGCTCTTCTCTGCGCATCTTCTGAGTATCGTGAGCATCTGATTGACATTGCTTCCAGTCGCCACCCAGCCGAGATCGTCCACAAAAGACAGCCCTTTGGCGGAGATGTACCCTTCGACCCATTTGATCTGTCCTGGGGTGTAGATCGTGAAGAGAATCGGTGGCACAGGTAAGCCCTGCGGAACCCCTGCTTCCACTCGGTGTCACTCCATGGCGTTGCCCTCGATTATCATCTCCACCGTTCTCGCTGACAGAAAGATCTCTGTCCATGGTAAATGGTCTCCATCCATCTCCCTGATCTTCATTAAGCTGACTAGCCTTCCTTTGCCACACTTGGGAAGGCTGCCTTAATGCCCATGAGAAGCACGCCTGTTATGTGCCCGTTTGTCCATGCTGCATGAGCTCTGTCGAATATGATGGCTGCTTCATCGATGGCTGACTGCCCCTTCTTGCTCCGGAATTGTCCGTCGCTCGGTAGCCCACTTCTCTCGGCCTCTTCTGGCAGTTGTTCCGCGACCACCTTCTCGACCACTTTTCCCATGCAGCTCAGGAGGGATATGGTGCGGTAGCCCTTCAGCTTCATATAGTCGTCTTTGCCAGGCTTGCGAATCACCACCCCGCTAGCCCGCTTCCATCCAGCTGGGTGTCATCCCATGTGACTGGCCGCCTTTGTCAGCCTCACGATCCTCTCTTTGTCCCACTTCCGTAGCAGCCGTATGGCACCAAATGACACCTTGTCAGGCCCGGCTGCTTTCTTGATTGATTGAGAATACAGGGCTAGCTCAACTGTATGCTTGGTGACGGGTGTATGTGCGTTTCCTGCTGGAGGTAGTTCGGCATACTGGTTGTCGTCATTTTGGGGAAAAGACTCGGGTCTCAGCATCTCTTCCTTCTCCAAGATTGTGTTTGTTTGTTTGCCTTGCCTATCTGTGAGGGTTTCCACGGTCGCACGTGCCAGAGGATTGGCATATCGTGCGGCTCTCCATACCTCAGCTCCCCTGAGGTTTTGTAAATAGTCGCTCCACATTCGGCTCTGGATTGCCGAATCCACCTCTGCGGCTCAACGTTTGCTCGGGCGGCCGCTTCCGAATTCCGTTTTCTTTTTTCCCTTCCGACCGACTTTCTTCATTCTTTGATGTCAGCGTTCCACCACCTCATTCATTTGGTGCATATCATGATTTTCTTCGCCCTTGCATCGAGAACAATGGTCATTGCTTGCTGGCACAATGGGGCCTCCTACTCCACCTCGTGTTCTGTACATTCTGCATCCAGGTGAGCTCTCTCCCTCACTAATTCAGTTCACAACTTCTGTGCTGCCTCCGCATCCTTCTCCTCAATTGCCGCTCAATTCCACCCTACTACTCTCTCGTGGCCCGCCTCCTCCTGCCTGTCAAGTTTCACCTCCCATTCTGTAACTTCGTGGTCGGATCCAGTGGCGTGGTCATCGGCTAGTATGGACCACGTTGTAATTGGTTGGTTTGCTAAAGTCAGGTTGATGACTGATTCGGCTTTGTGGCCCTCTCTCGTCCAGTGGTGGGTGGACTGGCTGTCATTTCCGATCTCCAGTCCAGTTTCGTCAATTACTTCTTCCCAGAAGGCAGCATCCCGCTGCCCTCTGCATCTCGGATCCCATCGTCTGCTGTCGGCATTGAAGTCTCCTGCGAGGATGGTGCCGCTCCGCCGGATGACTCTCTGCCAGTTCAACTTGTGTGCCGGTCGCTCCCCCGACTGCCTGTCTCCCCGATGGTAATCATTGACTATCCTCGTTTTCTTCTCCCCTCTTCTGCTGACGTCAGTAGCAAAAACATTGTCATTAGCACCTCTGCATAAGCCTGTCCACTCATCAACCACCAGACCCCTCCCCTTCCGTATCGCTGTCCAAACTGTTTTTGTTTTTCTTATTTCGTATGCGGAATGGCTGATCCCAATATTTCTTCTCCCTCTAGGTGGCTCATGCAAGCACACTACATCCGCCCTGTGTTCGACCACTGTTTCCAGCGCCGCAATGGTCCACTCTTATGACCTCGCGCAATTGCGCTGGATCACTCTGATCATCGGTAGCGAGGGCTCCCGCTTCAGTGTCAATCTCAGTTTTGGTCCCAGTCGTAGTGGCAATCTTGGTCTCAGTCTCGCTCATCGTGACGTCCCTTGGCTCCCCTGTTGCCTCCTCTTCCTCCACATCCGCCATCTCCTCTTCTTCGCTTCCCCCAGCTGCTGCCGCTCCCTTGGACCTAAGACCAAGCACCACTCTGTTTGTCCCCATTGCTATGTTCATAGCCTCTCCCATGGGAACATGTCCTGCTAGTCCCATCTTCCTACTCTGCCGCGCCACTTTGGCAGCTTCGGTCTTCTTCACGCACCTGCTGCTGAGCGCCATATGATTTCCTTTGCTATTAGGGCACTTCTCCAGCGTGTGGCCGCAGAGTGATCGCTGCTTTGCTGTGCACTCCACGACATTGCATTTGTGCACACTTGTCCGGTGATTCCCTGAGCAGTAGCCACACTTGGGCTTGCTGCCGCACTTGCGCTCAATGTGGCCCCACCCACAGCAAAGCTCACACCTGGTGTCAGGGCCCGCGTTTGTGAATGCCTTGACTCGGTACCACACTCCTGCTGCCTTGATGCCCATCTTGATTATGTTCTGCCCCGCCTTGGGCCGCTTTAAGACAAAAACTACCAATGACGCGGCCATTTCTCCGTTGTGCCTCCTCTCGCTAATGGTGCGGGGGTTCGCCAGCCATCTCACTTGGGTGGGGATCGCTATGCCCTTGCTCTCCGCTTCAAACTCCTCTCACATCTTTTGTAGGCCCTCTGTGCCTTTTCCCATGTACCTTACGAGTAGCACTGCGTTGATCATTAGCCTCTACCAAGACTTGTGTTCTTCAACGTCGATGACGCCCTTCTCGACTGTGCGTGCCGCAGTGATGATGACGTTGCGGTACATCAGTGCGATCACCGCCGTTGAATTCTGGTGGGTAACTGCCGTAATCCCCACTCTAGTGTGTCTTTTTGGGGTTGTAATCCGAACGTGGGCCGGTGCCTTCTGTTAGGGGTTCTCCCTTAGCGGCAGTAATGATACATGAATGGATGGCATAAGAACATCAGCATGGTTGTCAGCCGAGTAATCTTTAGCGGGATTATACTCGGGCTGCGTGACAATCAATTAGTCAAAGGTCCGCCCTGACTAGCGGATTCATTTTTGATGATGCAATCATGACGCCATTACTGGGAAGTGAAAAACCTTAAGCAGGGCGCATGATTATTGGCCACATCTACTATATCTTATCTAGCGGGACAACACACAGTTAAGTTGCGCTTTGGCAGAATTACGTGTGCAGCAGACGATAAGCAATATGCGATTAGGTGGGAATCTGCATCCTCACGCGCTCAGCGGTGAGAAAACCTTGGGCTCTGCCCGGTCGTCGAAGGTCGAGACCTAAGCATGCGCTGTCTGGGGGATCAATGACATTGGCTGAAGATAAGAGGCCAGAAGCGACCCTGCTCATTGGTTTGAGTTAGTATGCATCGCAACATCACACCAGTTAAATAAATACGATGTGTGGGTGTCATAATCTACACTAGCAGAGTATCACCTGATGCCGATTAAATCTCTGACGCAATGCCAAACATCCTCATCTAAGGTGAGGAAATTAATTGCGAAGAGCTATTAAAAATATATTGCAATAAGCACAGATTAAACTTTAAGTTGTCAGATGTTCCGGTTAGTGAACAAATGGGAAGCAAGATATCTAAGTTGAAGTTATGATCTGATACGATGTCTGACGTAATTTAATATAATGGATGGCCTGATTTAATCAGGAGATTAATGCTTCAAAACCACATTATATGAACACGATAACCTATGGGAAGCGTGGCAATTTATTACTGGGCGCATTCGGAAGATTGTAAGACTCGATCGCAATAAATGCATTTACGAGCAACGAAATCATACCATGGAAGTATGGGCAATAAGAATACAGACCCTCGAACATGACTATAAAGAGATCACATTGTCCCGGCAAAGAAGAGAACAAGCTCTAGCAGAGAACAGTCAGAAACCTACCAGCGAAAGAAGACCTTTATTTATTATTGAGTTTTTATGATACCTATATCTATTATTATAAAATACATTAGCTTTTTGTAGCGGCAGCCCCGCACCTCGATAAGTAATCCCGTAAATACTTAAGCATGACTATAACCTTCGAAAACGATAAAGACGTTATAGTATATGCTTTGGAGAGGATAATAACATTCAGCAGGGAAAATCAGTATCTCTTTGTCGCCAACTGTGTTTGGTGGATAGCCGGAATTATCGGGTTGGATAACGGACTAGTAATATATATCGATAACCTTATATCTCGGAAAGAACGGACGATAAGAGATATATCTACAACTCCAAGAGATATCGCTAGGGACATCAGCGTCGAGTCAGCAGATCTACTGATACCCTTCGCCCCGGAAACCAACCTCCGTGTTACCTTAAGGAAAACCCGGCAAGGAAAAGTTAATCCTTTACCACAATCTAAAAAGCAGCTTAAACGAGCTAGGCAAGAGAAAGCCCGGCAAGAAAAAGATAATCCTTTACCACAATCCAAACACCAGCTTAAACGAGATAGGAATAAGGAATCTAGAATCTTGAAACAACAATTCAAATGAGCTAGGAAAATTAAAGCTAGACTATTGAATAATATTCCAATATGAAATAGGATCTAGGGCCGTGCTAGTACACATAATTAGTATCTAAGTATCCCCCTAACACCTTCTGGTGGAAGAGCGCTCTGTTGACCACTGATGCAATTTCCTGTTCCATTTTGTTGGGGGGCGGTACACTCTCGTCTCTCCATAATATTAGGCTTCTCTCTGCCATGCTCGATCCAGCCGTCGGGGCAGGGCCTGGGCCTGGGCCAGGGCTAACAGGTTCCCACTGACTCTGGGCCCAGGGAGGGACGGTCTCCCACCTTCTACCGGGTGCGGGTGCTAACTTCGGTTTGTGTTCGTGCTGCAGTTTAGGCTGTAGTTTGAGCAGCAGTTTAGTCTTCCGCTGCTACTGCAGCTGTTGGTGCTTCTCCGGTCCTCCTTCCTGTGTTGTATCTGCATGTTGCGAGGCCTCCAGCCCTCCACCGTCCATCTTTGCAGTCTTGTCTATTTCTTTCTCTCTCGCGTCCTGGCCTGGTGCTACTCCATTCATGACCTTTGCAATCATGTTCGTGATGCCCGCCCCCCACAGCTTGTGGTCCTGATGGCGGGCGCCCCACTTCTGCTCTGTCTCTTGCATCCACGTCAACATTCCCCGCCACGGTGCTTCTTCGCAGGCTGCCTGGGCTTCCAACACCTTTGTTAAGTGTGCAACAGTTCGGTGCAGCTGCATCAGCTCCTGTGCCTGCTGTCGCACCGTCCTCTCCATGCGGCTCCTCCAGTCACTGGGGGGCAAAACGGTCGCCGGGGCCTCGCACCTCCTTCTCCGCTTTCCGTTCTCGTTTCTCTCCATCGGCTCAACTATGGTTGCGCCCGCCGTCTCCGCGGCGATGGGTGTCGCCGCTCTCACCATCTTCATCGCCACATCCATAGGCGCGTCGCTCCTCCCATCTCCCGCTTCTTCCACATCCAGGTCACTCCTCTCGCTCACTCTGACTTCGGTCATCATTTCTGTGAGGCAAACCACTCTTCTAGGGTGGTCCTCGTCGTCGCTTGCTCGTTGGCCGACGCGTCGCGTCAGTCGCGTTTTTGGTACGGACTCCGTGAATGGACGGTTCGTTCACGGAAGGTGGGCCTCCGTGAACTGACTAGGTACTCCGCGGAGGAACTGTCTCCGTGAATGGACTAGAACATGTCTTCTAGGCGTCGGCTGATATTGCATCATCATCATCTACCAATGATTCCACAAACTCTGGCCGCCAACAAACCACATTGTAATCCATATTCGCTGGCTTACCGTGCTCCGGCGACTTTCGAAGTTGGTCAAGAACTGCATAATGACATACGTAAATGTCATTAACAAGTAGCAAAGGATGAACAATGCAATCCCCAACAATGTTTTCTAAGATCGGCCAACACAGGCTTAATCTATACTCGAAGAGAACTAATAATTACTCACCTCTAGAGATGGTTTATGGAAGAGTGGCAATATCCATTGGGGGTCAATATCATCATCTTCGGGAGTAGCATCGGGAACAATATAGGCTCTGCCACATGTAGTTCCTACTGTTCCTCTTATCTTCGAATCTACTAGCGGTTTCAGTAGCTGCCCCTAGAGAGGGTCCTCCACCTCCGCACTTTTGGTTCCGGGTTTGGATTTTCCTACGTAAGTAAGAATGAACTTCAATGGGTATTGCCGTTGACATAAAGCTGCCAGTTGATTGACCAAAGACATTGTAACGAACGGAACAAAACTGTGAGCGCATATGCAGTGTATCCGTACGTGTCAAGCTGATGACCAGGCGGGTCGTAGAGTTCAAATACACCATATGCTGATTCTAAAATTGCAGCGAATATCTCGAACAGGTTATATTGGCTTGCGAGTTCCATCGCGACAAGTTTCGTTTCGGTCGGCGGCTCAGCCATAAAACTATAAGGAACTTAGACTACGATCAGTTATCCACAGTCAAATGTAGGTCTCTCTGATAAGCGCTATTTTAATGTTTACAAATTAAACATCGGGCTCTAACTTAGAAATTCACCATGGAAGTTCGTCAGATAAGGGTCTACGATCTGGAAGCTGCGGGAAGCTGTTAGCAACTACACAGTTTCTGATACGGGTTTAACGGCACCGGAACTTGGGTTCGTGCCCATTTTGGAATACGGGTGTAGCATGTTCTGCGCGTATCGCCATGCACAGAGTACTCGCCCGTTTGGCTTGTTGTAGAGGGTTATCTACAAAGCGATCGCCTGTAGCGCCATGGAAGATGGTCGAGATTGCTCTATCCATACCCGAAAACGGATTAAGTACGGCTTGGCACATAACGGTTATCGTCGCCAATACTCCCGACCCAGGTTCCGTTACAACAGTCGTTGCGTACAGTCCATAATTGAGGAGAAAGAATTTGTAACATCCAACCAGTAAATTGGCCTGCAGTACTGGTCTCCCTTGTCGGCCGTGAATGTTGGAGGGTCCAATGCCCTGGTATATGGTGTCGTTGCTAAGACTTCGAGTCTATAATTTCATCAGTGCCATATAATACTTTTTCACATCATACCTGTTGAGATCAATCGAGTACGAATAGAGATATTGAATTGACTATCGTACAAAAGTGATTGTCTAAAGAGCAAAGAGAGAGAAAGACAGGCGAATATATATGGGAAAGGAGAGAGCATACTCGGCGAAGCCGAGTATCACATCCGGAGACCAATGCCGGGCATCACTGCCGGGGCTAGCCCTACTCCTCAGCATGGGGGCAGGCGAGGCTGGTGGGGGCAAGCGAGGCTGGTGGGGGCAGGCGAGGCCAATGGGGGCCGTAAGCCACCGGCCTCATGCCCGCAGCCTTAGGCCAAACGCCACAAAAGCCACCGGGCCAAATCCCGTGCCAACAATACCCACACATTCAACAGTAACAACTTTCGGAATGTTAAGGCCGAGCAAAGGTCCCGATGGCGAATGTCAATAGGCAATTCTAGCAGGTGACCAGGAGTGTTACTTTGGATGCTTGAAAGACTTGCAGTGTTCCTAAGCGGCCAGGCCGGCCTTAGCGGCGGCTTTCAAATGAGGGCCGGGCCGGGCCTGGCGGCTTTTCCGGCCGGCCTGGCGGCTTTTCTTGGCGGACTAAGCCTAAACAGAATATTGTTGACTAGGGATTTGGCCCGGTGGCTTCCCTAGTGTTTGGTGCTGGCGGGCTCGGGCATAAGGCCGGAGGCTTACGGCCCCCACCAGCCTCGCCTGCCCCCACCGGTCTCGCCTGCCCCCACCAGCCTCGCTTGCCCCCATCGGCCTCGCCTGCCCCCATCGGCCTCGCCTGCCCCCATGGCGAGGAGGAGGGCTCTGCACTGGTACTCGGCATTGGGCTCCGACTTTGGCAGTCGGCATTGGGTTTTCTTTCTCTCTCTTTCATATATAAGTCTATAGTTTTCCTTCTCTTTGGATCGACAGACAATTCATCATCTTCTCGTGTCAACAAATATTTTGTTTGAAAGATTCTCTGCTGCCTTTACTAAGAAAGTCTCCAAAGGACGAAACATAAACCATATCCAACTCAATCATCGTAGCCCTGCCGTTGCCGTATTCCATCCATCAACCAGACCAAGGCTTATGCAGGCCGATGCACGCTTTTTAAATCACGTGCAGGCCGGGCCGGGCCACCCTTAGCGCAGGCTTTCAGAATGGAGGCCAGGCCGCTTAGGAACACTGAAGACTTGTTTATTGACTGATCTTCTCGAGGCCAGAAGGCCATATATATACAGACTAGACTCCTATATCCATATCCATATCCGTGTCTATATTCGTTTGCATATCCGTTTGCACTGATATGAGCCGCTCTGCATTGATATGAGCCGCTCTCTTGAGGCATATCCCCATACACTAACTGCATATCAATGGACTTGAGCAGTGAAGCTCACGATGCAGGTACAAATGCAACAATGAGGGTGGTAAGATGGGCGAGTGACGACGGGGGTAGGTGGAAGCTGCAGGAGGGAAAATGAGGATAGTTTGAAGAATAAGGACGAGTGGGAGCAGAAAGGCGACCTAAGATGGAAACCTAAGATTTGGGCTTAGCGGGCAAGCATGGCGGCATATGTGCGAACTAGATGAGTGTACAGGGGAGAGGGTGAATCACCCCAAATGAACTCTCTACATTAACGAAACAGATTCAATCTCGCGATCTTAGAAATATAGTCTTGGAGAAGGCTACACTCAATCGAATGGCCGGCTTGCCGGCTGCGCGGAGGTGGTCAATCTATTGTCTCAGAATATTAAATTTGGATGACTGAAGACACAATGCATGTATGTCTTGAGGTATTTATTCGATTAAACTTTCAACAATCCACCCGAACTCAGTCACATCGACAGCTGGATCGAATCATGGTCAACATTCCATTACCGGTTTATGCTGCTTCATTCGCTCAAATCAGTGGGGGTTAGGCTCGGAATTTTAGTTGACTTATTTATAAATCGCCGCACTACATACAGATAAGAAGCCGATTGCCCTCCATCGCAAACCAATTCGGATAAATTCAAGTGAACAAATTTGTCAGGCAAATGTTGAGAGCAAAAGAGAAAGAACGAAGAAGCTCAATTGTCTATGGAACAAAGAGAGAGAAAGCGGCAGGACTCTAGCGGGAAAAGACCATACTCGGCGAAACCGAGTATCACAACCGGAGTCCAATGCCGAGAATCACACCCGAGGCTAGGCTTACTCCTCGGCATGGGGGCTGGTGGCGGCCCATGGGTGCTACAAGCTACCGGGCTAAATCCCGTGCCAACAGCAAAGTTCTAGTGCGATAAAGCTATTGAAGCCGCCTGGTGAGATAGTGAAATTGCCTGCATCGATGTTCTGGTGACCCATAGATATAATCCCTCAACTTATGTGCTTCGCTCTAGGGAAGTACCAAGAACCAGCAAACGGTCTTCTTGGCGCTAGTTTTTTTTTGTTTTGTTTTAATCATACTGTATTCACTCTAATTAGAGTATGACAGGACCATAATAACCCCCTCCGCCTCCGGGCGAGCCGGCTAGATGGCGGAGCTCCCCCCCCGCTACCCTTCTTCCCCGTTGACAAATGAAAGGTAAAATGAGAGAAAGACAAAAGGAAAGAAAGAAAGAAAGAACGAAAGGTCTACCCCCGTTACCGCCCCCGCCGCTCCTGAGCCCTGAGCCTGCTCCCTACCGCTATTTCACTCTGCGCTGAAACTTACCGACTTCAGAGGCCGCCAGGAAGTCCATCACCGCTTGGTCGCACTCTTCTATGGAAACCAGCTCAGAGATCTGCACATGTCGGCATCTGCCCGCTTTCCAGCCCGTCGCCATCACCACCGCCTTCCACAGTTCTTCCTGGTGATCTCTCCACTGGCTGCAGTGGCGAAAGAGGTGATCCCGCGTCTGGGACACTGTCCCTCCACACCACCAGCACTTGTCGTCATCTCGGTGGCCGAATTGTTTCAGGTAAACTGCAGTTGGCATGTGCCCGGACTTCAGTCCATAGAACCTGGCGGCCAGCGACTTTACGCTTGTCATCGGGATAGGTCTCTTGGTCCCTGCCTTGCCCTTGAGTCAGTAGCTGAAGTGCTTGCTGCACCTGTCGGCCTCCCACTTCGCCTAGACTGCTGATCTTCCTTCGGAGATTCGTCTAGCCCTTTTCGAGGCCGAGATGTACGGCTGCTTTATCACTGTGCTTCCGCTTGCGTCTCGGGATAAGTTCGCCTGACGGTCTGTCTCTTCATTTCCGGGGATGCCGGAGTGTCCCGGGACCCAGTGGATCTCAGTTGCGATGCCGTGGGCTAGGAGATTCCGCGCTCTTCTGTTGATCCGCGTCGCCAGTCGCTGCCCTGAGCCCGGCTCCAGGTGTGCCGCTCGTCGGATTGCGGCCTGTGAGTCGCTGAAGACCGCCACCGTCTTCACTCCATGCTCCTGCAATGTCTCTCTCTGCTCGATCGCCATGTCAAGCGCGAGTCCGTTCGCGCACAGTTCGGTGTCCATGACCTCCATACGTCCAGTGCCCAGAAAGCTGCGGCGAGACCTCCATTGATTTCCGTGTTTGCACACTGCTGCGGCTCCCACTCGGCCATCGTCTGAGCGCGATCCATCTGTCCACCACATCCAGACCCCTGCTCCGACTTTGGCGTCTTTCTCTCTTGCCCAGAGTTGCGCCGCACTCTTGGCTGCGGTGGTGTCGTCCAGTATGGTAGTCCTGATCACTGATTCTTCGCCTGGGGGCGGCCAATCTGTGCCTTCGGTTGTACGGCCATGCTTATGCTCCTCCCTGATTACTTTGCATATCGGTGCACCGGAGGAAGGGTTGTGGTGTAGCTCTTTCAGCTTGATACTACACGAGTTTGCTAGTCTCGCTGCGAATCGCTGTTGCCTGGAGTCTAACATCACCGGCGCAGGTGTGAGCCCTGACTCTATAATTAGTGCGCCCTGCGGGGTCATCGGCAGCTCGCCCAGGATGGACCTGGCTTGTCGATTTAGGAGGAGTTGGAGGTCGTCTCGCCTGCCGACTTCTCTGGGGTCCCACCAGAGCTCGCTCCCGTATAGTGCGACAGCTTGGACGCAGGCCACTTGGACGGCCCTTACACTCTCCGGAACAACGCCGTATTTCTTGGTAAGGATTCGGAGTCTAGCTTCTGCTGCCCTGGCCTTCTTCATGCATCGGTTGTGCTGCTCCTTAAACGTTAGGTGTGCTTCCATCCAGACGCCTAGCCAGCGTGTCGCCTGTGTGTTAGACCGTATGGTCCTGTTCCCGACTCGTATCTTTCCTGTCAGTTACAACCAGAGGTGTTCCCTGTGGCCCCATCTGCGCGTGAACACAACCGCCTCCGTCATTGCGGTGTCGAACTGTAGCCGTCGTCTACTCGCCCGCTCGATGCTCTTTTCTGCGCATCTCTCAAGTATCGTGACGAGGTGGTTGACATCGCTGCCAGTCGCCACCCAGCCAAGGTCGTCAACAAAGGATAGCCCTTCGGCTTCTGATAAGTACTCTTCGACCCATTTGATCAGTCCTGAGGTGCAGATTGCGAAGAGGATCGGTGACACAGGTGAGCCCTGCGGGACCCCGGCTTCCGCTGGGTGTCATTCCATCGCGTTGCCCTCGATTATCATCTCCACTGTTCTGTCTGAGAGACAGCTCTCCGTCTATCGTATAAGGTCTCCGTCCATTTGCCTGACCTTCATTAAGTTGACTAGTTCTCCTTTTGCCACTCTTGGGAAGGCTGCTTTAATGTCCATGACAAGCACGCCTGTTATGTGGCCGTTCTTCCAGGCTGCGTGGGGTCAGCCGACCATGATGGCCGCTGCATCGATGGCTGACCGTCCGTTTCTGCTTCCGAATTGTCCGTCGCTCAGTAGTCCTCTTCTCTCGGCTTCCTCTGACAGCTGCTCAGCGACTACTTTTTCGACCACTTTTCCCATGCAGCTTAACAGCGATATGGAGCGATAGCCCTTCAGCTGCGTGTAGTAGTCTTTGCCAGGCTTGCGAATCACCACTGCGCTAGCACGCTTCCATACCGCTGGATGTCTCCCCGTGCGAATGGCGGCCTTCGTCAGCCTCACGATCCTCTCTTTGTCCCACTTCCAAAGCAGCCGTATGGCACCGAACGACAGCTTGTCCAGCCCCGGTGCTTTTTTCACCGATTGAGAAAACAGGGCTCGTTCAACTGCTTGCTCTGTGACGCACGTGTGTGCGCTGCCCGCGGGAGGTGGCTCATAGTGCTGGTTGTCGTCATTCGGAGGAAAAGACTCGCCCCTTAGCATCTCCTCATTCTCTAGTGATGTGTTTGCTTCCTTGCCTTCGCTATCTGTTGAGGCTTCCACGGTCGTGCCCGCCCGAGGGTTCGCGTATCGTGCTGCTCTCGATACCTCGGCCCCCCTCAGGTTCTACAAGTACTCGGTCCACATTTTTCTTTTTGATTGTTGGATAGACTTCTTGAGTTCAAACTTCGCCCTGGCGGCCTCTTCCGAGTTCCGTCTCCTCCTTTTCTCTCTTCCGACCCGCTGCCTTCTTTTCTTGATGTCGGCGTTCCACCACCTCTTTGATCTGGCGCAGATCCTGATTTTCTTTGCCGTGGTGTCGAGAACGCTACCCATTGCTTCCTGACACCATGCGGCCTCTTGCTACACCTCGTCTGCTGTGCACTCTGCATCCAGGTGAGCTCTCTCTTTCGCTTCCTCCGTCCATAGCTTCTCCGCCGCCTCCGCGTCCTCCTCCGTCATTGCAGCTAAATTCCACCCTACTACCCTTTCGTGGTCCGCCTCCTCCTGTCGGTCTGCCTCCACCTCCCATTCTATAACCTCGTGGTCGGATCCCGTGGCGTGGTCTTCGGCCAGTATAGACCACTTTGTTATTGGTCGATTTGCCAGCGTCAGGTCGATGACTGATTCGCCCTCATGACCTTCTCTTGTCCAGTGGTGGGTGGCTCTCCCATCATTTCCAATCTCCAGTCCATTTTCGTCAATCACGTCCTCCCAGGACGTAGCATTCCGCTGCACTTGGCATCTTGGGTCCCATCGTGTGCTATGGGCGTTGAAGTGTCCAGCGAGGACAGTGCCACCCTGCCGAATGACTCTCTGCCAGTTTAACTTCCGGGTCGGTCTCTCTCCAGATTGGGTGTCTTTTTGATCGTAAATGTTGACGATGCTCATTATAGTCTCCCCTCTCCTCCTGGCGTCCGTAGCAATGACATTGTCATTAGCACCTCTGGTCAAATCCGTCCGCTCATCAACCACCAGGCCGCTCCCTCTCCGTATTGCCATCCAAACTCATTTTCTTTTTCTTATTTCGTATGCCGAATGGCGGATCCCAGTACCCCCTTTTTCTCTCAGGGGCTCTAGCAAGCACGCTATGTCCGCCCTGCATTTGACCCCCGTCTCCAGCGCCCCAATGTTCCACTCGTACGACCTTGCGCAATTTTGCTGGATCACTCTAATCATTGGGAGCCAGGGCTCCCGCTTCAGTCCCAGTCGCGGTCGGAGCATCGATCTCGGCCTCAGTCATCATGACGTTTCTCGCCTCCCCCGTTGCCTCCTCTTCTTCCGAATCAGCCTTCTCCTCCCTTCCGCCATCTGCTGCCCCTCTTTCCCTGGGTCTGTGACCAAGCACCACTCTATTCGTCCCCGTCACTGTGTGCGTAGCTTGGTTCGTGGGAGCCCGTTCTGCTGTTCCCGTCTTTCTTGCAGCGCCGCTATGAAGGCTTCGCTCTTCTTCGCGCACCTGTTGCTGAACGGAATATGATTTCCTCTGCAATTGGGGCACTTCTGCAGCTTCTGGCCGCAGAGTGATCCCTGCTTCGCTGTACACCCCACTTCATTGCACTTGTGGTCGCTTGTCCGGTGGTTGCCTGAGCAGTAGCCACACTTGGGCTTATTGCCGCACTTGTTCGCTATGTGGCCCCATGCACGGCAGAGCTCACACCTACTGTCAGGGCCTGCATTCGTGAAGGCCTCGACTCGGTACCATACTCCCGCCGCCTTGATGCCTTTCTTGATTAAGCTCTGTGGCACCTTGTTTCCCTTTACGACGAAGACTACTGATGACGCGGCGATTTCTCCGTTCTGCCTCCTCTCTCTGATGGTGCGGGGGTTCGCCAGCCATCGTACCTGGGCGGGGATCGCTATGCCCTCGTTCTCCGCTTTATCTTCCTCTCGCATCTTCTGCAGGCCTTCTGTGCCTTTTCCCATGTACCGCTCGAGGGGTACTGCATGATTCTTTAGCCTTTCCCAGGTCTCGTTTTCTTCGACATCCACGACTCCTCTGTCGACAGTCCTCGCTGCCGTGATGATGACGTCGCGGTACCGCATAGCCATCTACGCTGTCGCATTCTGGTGCATGATTGCCGTGATCGCACCCTTCGCATTCCTCCTTGCATTCATTATCCTAATGTGGGCCGGCGCCTGCTGGTGGAAGAGCGCTCTGTTAATCGCTGACGCCATTTCCTGGTCCATCTTGTTGGGGAGTGGCACACTCTCGTCTCTCTTTAGGAGTAGGCGTCTATCTGCCATGCTGGAGCCTATTGTCGGGGCCGGGGCTGGGCTGGCCAGCTTCTTTTGGTTTCGTGGTGGGACCGTCTCCCATCGTCTGGTTGGTGTCAGCGCTGCTGACGTCTCCCCTTTCGGCGCCGATATGGTTCTCAGCGTCGTTGTCGGCGCTGGTCTCGGTGCTGGTACTGGTTTCGGCTTTCGGGTTGGGTCCGGTTTTGGTTTCGGCATTGGCACTGATTTGAGCTACCTTCCAGGCTACAGCTGTTGGCGCTCCTCCGGCTCGTCTGGTCCGCCTGGCTGGGTCAGGTCTGCGTGTATCGAGGCCTCCAGGCCGACGCCCTCGGTGTCCCCTTCCTCTCCTCTTTCTAGTCCCGTTCTGTAGCAGCCTCCACTCTTGCAACCATGTCTGTGATGCACTCGCCCCACAGTAGGTCATCCGGGTGGGACGCGTCTCTCGTTTTCTCTTTTTCCTCCAACCTCAATTTCATCCCTCGCCACTGCGCCACCTGCAGCGCAGTGTGCGTCTCCAACATGTTTCCCATTTTTGCGACGGTTCGATGTAGCTGTGCTAGTTCGCTGGCTTGCTGTTGAGCCGCGCGCTCCATCTGGCTCCTCCAGTCCCCGAGGGCCCAGGTGGCCGCCAGTACCTCACTCCTCCGTCTCCGCTTTCCGTTCTCGTTTCTCTCCATTGGCTCAAGTGTGTCTTCGCCTGCAGTCTCCGCGGCAATGGGTGTCACCGCAGTCGCCATCTCCATCGCCATATCAATAGGCGCGTCGCTCCTCCCGTCCACCGCTCCTCCAGTGTCCAGGCCGCTCCTCTGGCTCCCTCTGACTTTGCTCATCACTTCTGTGAAGCACGCCTCTTCCAGGGTAGTCCTCGTCGTCGCTTGCTCCTTTTTCGACACGTCGGGTCAGTCGTGTTTTTGCCAAGACTTCGCGTGAAAACCACTCAGTTGCGTGGATCCTTGTGTGCGCCCTCCTCCTGCGGTCTTACCGGTGCTGGGACGCTCGCTCCGGGGTCAATTCGATGTCCAGAATCGATTGCCGCCATCCGTTTTCTAATTGCTATCGTTGTTGTCGACTTATCGCGCTGTTTCTGTTTCGCCAAGACGTTTTTCTTGGCGCTAGTCATGTGCACAATCTCTTGGAGAGGGAGCTTGCGACCGAGCCCTAAGAAGTAGGGCACGAGAAAATATATCCTGTTCAACTTAGAAAGTGTGGATGGGGGTCGATGTTACATTTAATTGGTGGAAAGATGGGGAGGGAGAGGGGTGTCTTGTTAATTATTGGGTGGGAGCAGTTGAGATTAGTGGCCATGGTGCCGAAGTGAAGACACTTGAAGTACCTTCTGTTACGACGTAGTAGTGGCTGAGAACGCCACAACTTAAACTTAGGAAACTCTTCTTAAGGAGAGGTGGGAAAACTGACTGACTGGGGAGGAATGGTGGGGAAAATGTAATTTATGCCGTGGCCGCTTCGTGACCGAATAGTGTATGATTATATAAAACTCGCTACAGGTTCACCGTTGATTACCTAGATTATCAATTAGAAAGTGAATACACGCACCATGGGTATTCCCTGCTTACAATTGGCAGAGTTGGGGAAAAGCGACAGCTTAGCAACAACAAAGATCATTGTTAGCCACGGTAATCAATGGTTTAGGTGATTGGCTACCGGACAAGGGAGGCACTTAGTTGGTGCAACTCGCTGGCGGTTAGGATGTCCCAAATATGTAAAAGTGCATTTTTAACGCGTTTGCGACGGAATTCGGATTGCGCGTGGTATACCTAAAACGTGTTGGCTCGCCGGCTTGGCGTTCAAAAATTTGAAAGTTACGGTTGACGTCACGGAGTCGAAAAGCTCCAATGTTCCATAATAAATGTGTGGCCTGAACAGAAAAGGCATTATGTCTCCGTGAAGTAAATCTTGGCATTGAGTGCAGGGAGCAAGGTGGAACTTCATCTCTTGATTGTTGGTACTCCAATGATCCGGGCTATGTCTGAGTACAGCCGCAGGGAGTCGTACGGTACGACATAATAAATAGTCCGTGCAAGTGTATTATAAAAGGTTAGGCTCTTTAAAGGGCTGTTCAGGGTAGTATGTTGTAGAGACGGTTGCTCAAGTGGACATGGGTGATATTCTTAGGATTATCTCAAGTGACTATCTCCTGTGGCCCAACATCAATGTGAAGAAAGTTACGGTTACCAGGCCTCGGCACTTACGTTACCGAGCACGTGCTGACTGGCGTCGGAATTCAAGACGTCCGTCGTTACATAATCCCCCTCTCTACGCTGAGACTTCCTAGGCTGTATATCGTTGACTAGGGATTTGGCCCGATGGCTTCCCTAGGTTTGGTGCTGGCGGGCTCGGGTATGAGACCGGTGACTTACGGCCCCCATTGGCCTCGCCTGCCCCCATCAACGCCCTTTATACCTGGCCGGTATCAAAAAGACGTAAAGAGAAGAAGAGGAGAGAGGAGGAGAACAAAAACGAAACGTCCAATTGACTTCACACCCCCGCTGCTCCATATCCCAACCCAAATTTGCAGCGTGTCTTGACAGCACGGATCCGAGAGTGCTCGTAAGCATATACGTTGCCGTATACGCTCATACGAACTCGTATATCTGTATTGTGTCATTTCAACGGTTGGCGGGGGTGTCTGTGAGAATTCAATCGGCCAACATGTAGACGTTGTCAATGTGAGTGTTCCTAAGCGGCCCAGCTCAGCCAGCATGCATGAACACTGGCCACAGTGCGATTGACTTATCAAGCTTTTCGGCAGGAACTACAATTTCTCGCCCTGGAGGTTTTAGCACTGATGGCGCGAGTGAGGAATTGTTAACCAGAAAATATTCTGCATCAGCATATTCTGCATACAGAGAAGTGCTCGGGTTCATGTATTCCCCATGCTTAGTTTTCGACGAATAGTGTTAAATTGTCACAGCGATGGAAGGTTTCTTACGGCCGTTGCTGGGCAAAGTGTGTTTATCGCTAGAGATTCGTCGCTCTATGACTAACACTGCGCATACTCCCTGCCACGAGCTAGGTGCAGGGGATTAATTATCTACCTTTCTGGCTCTGGTTAACACTAGCTCTCCTTGGTCTTGGTTGTGGCACGAGTCAGGGGACGTGGCGTTGTGCCACCTGATTGCATTGAAGCGCTTCGGGTATAGACGATGGCGCTTATGTTAGTGGGACACCCAATCGGGAATTTAATCTTGGTGGGAGACCAGGGTGATGACGGGGGCTGAGGCGAACACAGCTGTCAGTGGACGGCAAATCTACTGTTTACAGCAAGCACTGAGATATGCTTTATGTGGTGCCCTTGATACTTCCCCCTTATGGATAGCTAGCCAGGACCTTCTTTTGTAGTCGATACTTAAAGGGGGGATTGCGTGATAGGCGCTTACGGATCTAGCCGAAGAAAATTCCGTTTCTGGGCTGGCAGCTCAACCCAATCGTTTTCGTCCGTGCATACACCCCCGCCATCATGCGTTCCAAAGTAAACCACCTATCAACATTGCTAAAAACCCAACCACTACACTACCACACACCCACATCAACGATCAACGCCAACTCTAGATGCAATACAACTACCAAAAAACCCCCATCAACCCCAAACCCCCTACCTACTCCCCTTCTCAAAAACCTTTTCCACCATCTTCAAATCCGCCAACTCCGCCCCCTCCAGCCCATGCAACCGATCACTCTTAACATAAAACGCCACCGCCCCACCAGCCTCCATCTCCGCCAGCCTCACAACCGCCGCATTCCCCGCCTCCACAACCCTCAGCACCCTCGCCCTTACCACATCCCCCTCCACCCCCATCTCCGCGCGACACCACCCAAGCGTCCTCACACACCTCCGCAACTTCTCATGCACCTGGGCCGCGCGCAACACCAGATCTCCAATCCCGTCCTTCGCCACCAGTAGCGCCCCCACCGCCTCCTCCAGCCCTCTCACATAAAACTCCGCCGCCTCCGCAACCCTCGCACATTCCGCCCTCAACCGCCGTACATCACTAAGTACATACCGTGCCTCGCCCACAAACACCACCGTCTCCTGCGACACCGCAACGACCGCGCAGCCCAGCTGCCGCGCTGTACGCTCTGCGAGGCGAAGGCGGGGGGAGGTCTCGGTGGTGGGGGTTTTTTCGGGGGTGAGGAAGGAGTTGGCCCCGAGGAGGGTGCGGCGGTTGGAGCTGAGGAGGACGGCGCCGGACATTTTTGAGAGCTCGGAGAGTTTGGAGGGGGTGAAGGGCGTGCGGAGGGGGAAGGTTGTTTCTGAGATGGTGGGGTCGTCGGTTATGACCAGCAGGCCGCCCGTGTTGGAGGAAAGGATCGCGTCGAGGCCTAGGCGGAGGGGCGTGCCGTGGGAGAGGGTGAGGAGGGTTTGGGATAGTGGGTCCGTGGGGAGGGAGAACATTGTAGGTTTGGATGGGGTCGACGAGACTGTGGGAAGGAATGGTTCTTATGGGGTGAGGGGGGGCTAGGCCCGATTCGGGTCTGAATGGGTGTTATGTCAGGTGATGTGGGGTCGTTGGTGTTGGTGGCCGTGCCGCCGGTGGGGATGGGTTGTTCACTTGCGGCATGCTTAGGGACGGGAACTTCCGTGTAGCTGCCGACTAGGCTACTATCGAAGGTGCAGTTATGACGTGGTGGAAAGTTTGTTCGCGTATATACTGCTGCGTACGTCGATGGAGGTAATTGGCTGCTACGGTTGCACACGTGTATCAAGGGTAGATACGGTGGCTATCTCCGGTGAGACGTTAGTGCAGCGTTGCTTACCCGGCCCTGGACATCCCACGTGGTGGGCCTAGCCACCGCCCCCACCCACAATTGTACCTGCTTGCCCACATGATACTAGGGACGAAGTAGTGTACATAGAATATCACACAATTCGAATGTCGGCCCTGGGTGACATCAATATCGGTTGTTGAAGTCTTTGGGTGGGGTGGTGCAGAAATGTGTTGGCACTGTGCCACTTGTTGGGGGATTCGGTGAACGGGATACCCGATTCGGCCTTACCGGTAAATGGTCGCTCGCTTCGTTGACGCACATATCTGGTTAGACTGTTGCATACTTATTCATGTCGACTCATTGTGTACATTTTAGACACCGATTCGGACGTCTGTAATTACCGTTGTGGTTCGAACGTGGTTGGAATCGTAATTACGGTCGTACTGCCGGTCAGGAATCGGCTTGGCTGCATTGGATTGTAATGTGTCGTAGCATGTTTCTAACGTAAGGGTCTCAGGACGGTAGAGTTCCATATAACCATATATCGTCGCATAAGCCAGACCCCCTCCGAAATCTATATTCGCACTCTACCGTTCGTAATCTCCGCAGTATCTTTTGCGCTCATACATATTAACCCGTACGCGGTGCAAACTCATCGATTGTCTCGAGTACGTACACCCAAAGATCAACAAAAAATGAGAAACGAGTAGCAGTGCAACCAATCACGTGATCTCGGGCAAAAGTCCTCCACCACGTCAGTCGCCTTCCGCGTGACCGCTTTCTCATCCCAGCTTGCAATATAGCGGTATCCCATTCCCGCGGTGAAATGTTGCCATGAGTACCCGCTCCCGCGGCTACCTCTCTCCGTATCAGTCCCTGACCAAACCGAGCACTGTCACTATGCAACTCTTCTGACGCAACTTCCACGATCATCGCGAGTATGTCAGTATGTCTAGCAACCACTATCAGGCCGCTCCCAGCTGCCTCATGCATCCCCAAACCTAGGCTCTTGCCCCAACTTCTGCACTAGCTAGCAAGATCGAATGCGGAAACCCCACGGTTTGAATCCCCGGCTTTCTCGCCCCTGTGGGAACCTCGCGGCGGCCACCGGTGCGCTTCTGCATATTTACCCTTCCTTCCCGGTTGTGGGGGTCTGTGGAGTAGTCGGTCGACGGCTGGACAGTAGATCCCGATTCTGGCAGTGGCAAGGTATGCCGTTGACTTTGTTTCGTTGCTCGTTCGTACTCTTGGAGCAAATGCAATCGACTTTGAAGTGGCCTGGGAAGCCACGTTCGCCGTCGTTTCCTCCGCTCTGGAGGTCATCTCGGAATTGCTGCGAGCGCTTCCGTTTCGTGCTTGCTTCGTGTTGTTGTCTAGTTTGTGGTAGATACACCGGTGCTTTATTTGACCTGCAGTTCCTCCTAGAATTTCATAGCTATGTCCGTGATAATGCCGCGCCCAGTGATGAAGGCTCATCCGGTAGATGGGTCTCCGGGTTTGGTGATGCGAGCTGCCATCGTAGGATCTTCTCGTATAGCATCCATGAATTTTGAGGTGCAGGAGCCGGAATCTGGTGCTCGACGATCTTAGTCGTCAATTCGAAGTCATTTGCTAATGTGGTAAACACGTGGGGGTTAAAAGTCTTATCCCTTCGTGAGTGCACATCAATTGGTGATAGTTGAACAGTATATGACCGTCGATATTCTTGATGTATAAGTGTGTTATTGGTGGATGAGGGTGAGAGCGCAATTTGACTCGTGTATGTAATCTGTGTTGCTGAATACGGTTTCCGGCAGATTGAAGATCTTCTTTCCAGATGGGGTAATTCTTGTTGGTCAATGTGGGATGATATCGTCATTGATTTTGAAGGTATTGGTAGACTGGTAGCATGGTGAGAGGAGTTGGTGTGGTACTTGATATTCGGAATTTTAGTGGTGTTTATGCAGTTGTTGGTACAGTAACATAAAAGGGTAGTGTGGATGGTTTAGGGTAAAGATAGATTTAGATGGTAGCGGCCGCCGGGCTCATAACCTGCGGAATGTAATAATAAAGCTTGATTATAACTATCTGATCGAGGCCAAAAAGGCTGTACTTGTGCATATACGAGCTCCCAGACGAGTCTTCATACGCACTGATCTAGCGGTGACATTATACATTGCATCCTGATACAAGCCATATCCTCATACAAGGTCGTAAGCGACAATCACACCTTACAAGCAGTAGAGTCTAGCTTCATGCCAAGTGAGATACTGTGCACACCCAAAGGTCGCAAACTCGTCCTTCCCTCATCCAACGCGCCCCTCCCCAAGATGGGCCCGCTTTTAAAATACACATCACACAACCACAATCCAGCCAAATGCCCCCAGAATAAATAAAAATACTCCACATATGGTGAAATTCATAAAAACAATTGCATATGGGTGTGAAACACAAAGCCTGTTGGCACGGGATTTGGCCCGATGGCTTGTGTGGCTTTCGGCCTAAAGCTGCGGGCATGAGGCCGGTGGCTTGCGGTCCCCATGCTGAGGAGTAGGTCTAGCCCCGGCAGTGATGCTCGGCATCGGCCTCTGGATGTGATACTCGGCTTCGCTGAGTATGCCCGCTTTCCCATATATATTTGCCTGTCATTCTCTCTCTCTTTGCTCTTTAGACAATCACTTTTGTACGATAGTCAATTCAATATCTATATTCGTACTCGATTGATCTCAACAAAGCCTCGTTGCAGTCCTTACACTTTATGGTGGTTTTCATGCCTTCTCCACTACCACCCTGACTTCTTTTCCACCTGCAAAGGATACAATCTACTCTACTCCCCATCCAAAGTGGGAATGCATTCGTGGTATCTTTCGGCAGAGGGGAAGGGGTGTGTGCTTGGTAACCAGCCTGGTAGGCAGTGGGGGCAAGGAAGATTGTATGTTGCATGAACCTGACCGAGCTGAGCTTCAGCTGAGTTGATGTCAAGGCACACAGCTGGTAGAGCATAAGGCACCCAACTACCTTGTATATATCTCGAGTCTTTCTCCTGCTCTCCAATCTCTGTATCTTAAGTCTATTCACACGGTTCTCCCCTTACATATTTTTAACATTGTGTGGCCAGAGCCGGCCGAGTGATTTTTTGTGAAGCCGGAACGCGCATGCTTTCTCATTCTCAGCACCAGCGAATCGTCACCACTTAGAGGGTGGATTGTAGACATCATGGTAGCAGGAGAACTGTCCATCCATAGTAAGGTTGCAACCCCATCATTAACAGTTCCACTTTAAAAATGATAGGGCAATTTGGCATTTTTCTCAACTTTTAGCTCCTTGGGAAATACTCAGAACTGCTGCCTGCCTGTGCCACATGCTCCTATCTCCATTCGATGGAGCTCTGCCAGCAGAGGTTGTGTTGTGAAGAAGTTGTCCTTGTATACATTGAAGGAGAGCTTCTGGTGCCTCTGATGTAAACATCTAATCAAGTGATGAACCATCTTTCCAGTATCTGCGAGCTGTACCAGACGGGATTCTACATCAACAAGATCCCCTCCTACTGCTGCTAGGCATAGGAATGGGTGTTGGCCACAAGCTGTCCCATGATGCAGTTGGTAAGAATGAGATCGAAGATTTGAATCGGAGTAATGGCATCCAGCTTAGAGAACGAGATGGGCAGTCGGTTCCATGCTTTCTGGGTACGGACAATATGTTGTAAAGGATTGAATGTGGGAAGCCCAGGAAGATCTGTCAAATTTTGACTTGGTTTTTTGAGTATTTTCTGTTGAAATATGAAAGGGGAGAACCGGGTGAATAGACTTAACGTACAGAGTGTAAAGAGAGAGAGAAGAAAGACTAGAAATATATAGTACAAGAAAGCGGTGTGCCTTGTGCCCTACGGCTTACAGTCAGCTCCGCCATCAGTCAGATCTATTTATGCAACATTTTTGTTACTTTGGATGCTTCTTTGACTTCTTAATTGGCTTGTCTATCTCGAGGGCCTAAGGCCCGTATATGTATAATCTCTCACATGCGTACGCGTATGCTTCAAGCATGAGACGCATCATCCTGGTCCTGATGCATATCCTGATACAGCCACCATCTTCATACACGTCTTCATTCTCATACAAGACATCAGACGGTGCTGAGACTCACGATCCAAGTACACATGCAACACTTCCCCCTCTTGCTGCGTTCCGTAGCAAGTCCATATCTCCGTGAGTCCAAACAAATATAGTCCAAATAGAGTCCATATCAAACATCTTCCGGTGCCTCATTAAAACCCTCCTCCTAATTGACTGCGGTAGGTAGGGAAAGAGTGCACTCCAATCGTCCTAGTATACCCAAATACCATATCCTTCCAAATCTACCATAACCTCATAGCCTTTGTAAACTTCTCGTGCTTCTCTCTCGGTAGTGCTTTCGTGAAGATATCGGCAACGTTTTCTTGTGTTGATACCCAGGAGTACTTGACTATTCCGCGCTCGTGTAGATCTCGACAGTTGTGGTAACAAACGTCTATATGTTTCGTCCGTGCTTTGATAGTTCCATTGATGATGTGAGTAAGTGCGCCCTCGTTATCGCAGAGGATTGGGAGTGGTTTATTGTTCTCGTTATCGTCGTCGTTATCGTCGTCGTTATCGTCATCGTTATCGTCGTTGTTTCGTTTAGTATCTTTGCAAAGTTGCAGCAGCCATCTTCCTTCTCTTGAGGCTTCCGAGCATGCGATATATTCTGCTTCTAAAGTCGATGTTGCAACTAAGTCTTGCTTCCGTGACTGCCAAGATATGTTACCGTTCGAGATGAATATGTGGCCTCCCTGAGATTTTCGATCTGCGCTGTCGCTGGCCCATTCGGAATCTGTATAACCAATAAGAGTGTTTGGACCGGCGGCATTGTAGCGAAGGCGGTAGTCTTTCGTGACTTTGAGATATCGAAGTACACGTTGTGCTGCTGTTAAGTGTCTTGCGAAAGGCCTTGAATTGTATTGACTAAGTGCTGCTACTGCGTATGAGATATCCGGTCTCGTGGCGAGCGCGATATACATAAGAGATCCAACGATTGCTTGGTAAAGTTTGGGGTCAATTTCTCCATCTTCTTCTTCTTCTGCAAGATCTAACTTAACTTTGTCATCGAGTGGAGTTGCAGCACCGTGAGCTGCTTCCATATGAAATCGTTTGAGAACGGAGTCAATGAAGACTCTTTGACCGAGGCTGATCGAGCCATCTGTTTCGTAGTGCATCTCGATGCCGAGGAATTGGCGAGCAGTTCCGAGGTTAGTGATCTTGTAGGTTGCAGCTAAAGCCTGCTTGATTTCCTCTGCCTCTTTTGCTGCAGTCGGTGCGTAGGCCAAGAGCATATCGTCAACGTAGAGAAGTAGGAGCATTTCGCCAAGGTTTCGTACATAGAGGTTGGGATCGGCTTCTGATTGGATGAAGCCTAGTGATAGGAGAAATGCGTTGATATGACGATACCACAGATGTGGCGCCTGTTTGAGGCCATAAAGTGCTTTTCGTAGTCGAACGACTGTGACTTCATCCGGTCCACCGTGCTCCGGCCAGCCTTCTGGCAGCTCCATGAATAGAGTATCATCGTCGACATCGGGATTAAGAAAGGCCGTGACTACATCGAGATGGTCGATTTTCCAATTATTTCGTGCGGCAAGGCTTATTAGCAATCGAAAGGTAGTAAGCTTGCCGACGGGTGCGTACGTCTCACCTTAGTCCATTTGTTCATATCCTTTGATCACAAGCCTGGCCTTGTACCGTGTTGAGCCATCGGGATTTCTTTTGGTCTTGAACACCAATTTCGATCCACTTGGCTTATTTCCGAATTGTGTTTGTGCTGGTGAGAAGGTCTCATTTCGTATGATAGAGTTGTATTCGTACATGATCGCAGCTTCCCATTTCATCTTTTGTGGGCTGAGCATCGCTTCTTTGTAGGTGCGGGGATCGTCGTTTTTGGTAGTCGATGCTAAGGCAGTGTTCATGTGTTCGGTGATATTTACCCGTGCTCTGCCTGCGCTTCGTGTAACTCTATCTGTAGGTACTGGGGATTTCTTTTCTTTCTTGGTAGCTGTCTTGGTAGCAGCGGCTACTCGTCGTGAATGTCTTCGTGTATTTCTATTGGTAATAACCTCGTCTCTTGATGGGGCTTGTATGTTATGAGATTCGAGGGTTGGACAGTGACCGCTTTGTCCTTCTGTATATATGTCAGCGTCCTCGTCAGGAGCTATATGTGTATATATATGATGGCCATCTTTCTCACCTGTATCAGGCGGTCTTCGATCTTCGTGCCCATTATTTGTATGCCCAGTTAACGAAAGATCGGGATTTGCTCTAGCCGCGGGATTCCCGTCATCTAGTGAGCGATCATCTTCGGTGCGGCCATGAGACATGCGTTCCTCCGTTCCACTCATAGAGCGAGTGCGGCCATGGTCCATGCTCTCACCCGTTCCACTCAAAACAATATCTTCAATGTGTATTTCTTCTTGCAGTAGATCGAATAAGTCGATTTCTGTAATTTTTTCAAGTTGGTCGGTTTTGCTTGAGTTTTTGAGTGACTGCAGGCACGAGATGTATGCATTCCTGTCTTCGTCAAAAATCACATCTGATTGGGCCTTTACCGTGTTGTGCTCTGGATCCCAAATTCTCCATAAAGTTGTTGAGTCGTGTACGTATCCAACCATCATACAGGCCTTTGATCTAGCCCCAAGCTTTTTGTCTGTTCTCTGCTTCTCGGGGATGAGTCGGCTAACGTAGCATCCAAATCGGCGCAGGTGATGAAGTGGTGCTCTGTAACTGATTTTCATTCGTGTGGGATCATCAGGCAGTGGCTTGTCGTATTCAGGTTTGCCATACGAATGTAGCATCTCGTATGGAGTTTCGTAGGGAGCTTTATATCCGTCGCAATCGTCTCTTTTGGTGAGTCCTTCGTTTGGTAGGCGTTGATGAAGATATACTGCAGTGTTGATTGCTTCCCCCCAGAACTCGAGTGGTCCCTGGGAGTCAAGTATCATAGCTCTTGCTTTCTCTGTAATCGTACGAATCATTCTCTCTGCGACTCCATTTTTATGGTGGGCGTAAGGCGGACAGAACTCGAGGGCTGTACCACGTGTGGCCAAAAGCTGTCGGAAGAGCCGATTGTCGAATTCTCCTCTGCCGTTGTCGCACCGAAAACGCTTGATGTTGTATCCTCTGGCGTCAACCTTGGCTTGGGAGTGCTGATAGGCGGCGATGCAAGGCTCTTGTTTGTTATCAGGAAGGAGGTATACGGTGGTCCATCGGGTGTAGTCGTCAACGAATAGGATATAGTGCAGATGGCCACCTTTAGTCGGTATAGAGAATGGACCACAGGTATCGGAGTGTATGAGCTCGAATGGTCGTGTAGTCCTCTTGACTTTAGTTTGAATGAATTTTCGCTTGTGTTTCGCTTGTAGACAGACATCACACATTCCGGTAGCATCTAGGTCGTTAAATCCGTCCATTAGAGATCGCATTGCCGCTGGATGTAGATGTGCTAGTCGTCGGTGCCAGAGCCTCATAGTAATTATGGAGGCTGAAGTAAGTTCCGTCGTCGATGATGATTTCTTTGTAGGTGTGGACTGGCTTCCGCTAGTCTCGGAGTTGAGAGCGTAACGTGATTGGAGTATATAGAGATCACCGGTACGATTTGCACTAATATTAGTCGAGTCGGTGAATATGGAGCATATGCCACGTCGAAAGGTTGTTGTATATCCGGCAAGATCAAGTTGATTTATAGAGAGTAGAGACAGCCGGAACGTAGGAGTATAAAGTGCGTTCAATTGTAAGTCCTGTGATATGTTAACGAGCCCATGATAGGTGGTAGTTACCGTAGACTCATCGCCAAGTTTGATGATGATGGGCGATGGTAGTCTTTTGAATGAGATGAAACAGCTCCTATCATTGCACATATTGTGCGATGCTCCCGAGTCCACCACCCACGTCGGAGTTGCTGATGGTGTAAGAGCAGCGTGAGAGGCGTTGTTTGGTAGTCAAAAGAGATCTCGGTCTCCGGCTGCGATCCCGTGCTCCGCTAGAGATGCAGTTGCTTCTGTGAGGGATGCCTTTGTATCTGACTTTGTGTCCTTGATGCTTCGTTTGTTGACCCTGTTTCGAGCTTCGAAGCCATGTTGGCGTGTTCGGCAATCAGGCCGTATATGACCGGGTTTTCCACAGTGATAGCATAATGTCTCTTCTTTGCTGTTGAGTCGTTTAAGAATGCCACAGTTTTCGGTAGTGTGAATGTTCAATTTGCAGTGAGTGCAGGTGTATTCCTTATCGTCATTGCGATCCTTGTTTCCGCCGTGATTTCCGCGTCCGCGATAACGTCCTCGTCCTTGGTAGCCTCCGCGTCCTCTGCAGCGACCGCGAGAGAAAACGGCTGATCCGGTGGCTTCATCTCCAATCTCCTTCTTGAGGCCGGTGGCCTGCTCGTCTCTTCGGAGGGCGTCCATTGTTTCTTCGACCGTAGGTAAGGGAATTCGGTTCTCTAGGATCTTGATCATGGTCGAGTACTGTTCTGGTAGGTTATTGTAGATGTGTGTACGCATTTCGTCGTCGGAGATATCTTGTGGTGTACCGATCAACTGGAGACGGTAGTCGCGAAGTAGTGTAAAGTATTCTCTAAGTGTTTGCTCTTTCCGCAGGCGGCATGCTCGAAACTTACGTTGAATAGTAGTTCTGCCGACGTGAGTGCCGGTATTCTCCAGGCGGGCTAGCAGCGTGGTCCACATCGCCCCTGGAGATCTAAGGCCTTTGAGAAGAAACTGTATAGCGGGAGAGCATGAAAGATGGATCGTTGTTTTGGCTTTGGCGGCTCGGATTTTCCATTCGTGGTAGTCGATACCAATTTGAGGTGGTTCAGGTTCTTCGCCGGTGATGATGTCGTATGCGTCCATAGCTTCCAGAACGAGGGTCATAGTTTCTTTCCATGTTTCGTAGTTAAGATAGGTGAGTAGAGGAATATTACCCCATTCGGTTTTGTTGAAGGCGGGAGCAGGCTCAAGAGCAGACATCATGAGATTTGATCGATGGTGTTGAGGTTTAAGAGAGGGTTAGGGTTTTTGAGGCTCTGAAAGATCGTGATGTTGAAGTAAAAATAGAGTTTTAACTGAGAGTGAGCGCCGGGCTCATAACCTGTTACTTTGGATGCTTCTTTGACTTCTTAATTGGCTTGTCTATCTCGAGGGCCTAAGGCCCATATATGTATAATCTCTCACATGCGTACGCGTATGCTTCAAGCATGAGACGCATCATCCTGGTCCTGATGCATATCCTGATACAGCCACCATCTTCATACACGTCTTCATTCTCATACAAGACATCAGACGGTGCTGAGACTCACGATCCAAGTACACATGCAACAATTTTCTTATGCCGCTTGGCTGAGTGATCAGCTGTGATCGACCCGGCTGGCTCAATATATGCTTTGCCTGAGGAGCTATAATTATCGTCAAGGTTGAGCATTGCTGGTGGTGCTTCAGTAGTAGATGAAGACACATCAGGTATAATGACAGTTCGGTGCTGTACCACTGTAGGTGGTGGTGGTGGTCTGGAGGAGGTGTTGAAATATGTAAGGGGAGAACCGTGTGAAATAGACTTAAGATACAGAGACTGGAGAGCAGGAGAAAGACTTGAAATATATAGTACAAGAAAGCGGTGTGCTTTGTGTCCTACGGCTTACACTCAGCTCCGCCATCAGTCAGATCTATTTATGCAACCAAAGGTGTTACGAATGTGAAGTTGATGAAGTCTATTCTACTATCTAAGGAAAAGCTCTGTCTTTATATACATGAGAGCCTGGAACACCATGGAAGTCCATGGAAGCTCACGATTGCAAATACCAGTGGTGGCGAGTGAAGACTCGTGGATGAGTCTACGACTATGAGTCCGTAGCCTGTGAGTCGATATGACGATCTTAGTACAGGTGACTTCCTTACAGATCATATAGTAATAAGAGGTGTGCTTTGTACCAGAGTGATCGGCCATGATGCGGCGCTTGGCACTTTGTTTTTTAACATTTTTTGGTGAGGATGGTGAAGATGAGAGTATAAGTGGTGGGGGTAGGTAGTTGAAATTAAGATTCCGAGGTCTGAGGGCTTCTCTGCTCATGGTTGTTGTGGTGTGATAGATGGGAAGTGGGAAGGTGGTTACCACTGGGCGGAGGATGGTACTCTCACAATCTCCAAAGTGCTGCTATTTATATGCAACTCAGCACTGCAGAACTTGTCACACTGCCACAAGAATTCACAAATAGAAGCTTCTACTAGTTGTCTTTCAATTCATAATATTCTAGGGGGGGGGTTAAGTGGGTGGCTGTGCTGTGGTAAGCGATAAGGCGCAGCGCACGCGAAAGCGGGCCCTTTCGTGGGCCCGCTACCGGCAAAAGGATAGGCACACTTCTGCCATCTGGTGTCCGCACATTCGACGTTTCTCTCTGGCTGTTGGGGTCTTGAGAACAGTCAGTTGACTGTATCGAAACGACATCGGATCTTAAGTTCCATCGCACATCCAATTCGTCACCGCGACTATCTGCACGAGGTCCTTCGCCGAACTGCGTGCTTAGATGTCGCTTAGCGGTGACCACTTGTAGTTCTGTCTAAGGGGGAGGCCCTGGGATAGCACACTCCCAAATCTTATAAGATTGATGGTAGAATGCAAGATGTATATTTCAAGGGTGCTATCTATGGGGCGAAGGGTTTTCGGGGAAGATATTGGAAACACGTGGCAGTCGCTGGAAATTGATGTGACTTGGGATAATAATTAGGTGTTGTAGTAGAAAAAATTTCGATTGATAGATACTAAGAAAACTGTGCAGATGAAGTACCCTTATAATATTGTCTTCTCACCTCCAGCCAATCAGATTCGTGGGATCCGTACCAAACTTTAGTTACACAAATCGTAGACCATGCTTGTACATACATCTCTTGGTTTTCGGTGCGTGGTAGAGGAATCCTCAACGTCTCAACTATAATTCTTAGTGGATAAGGGTGCGTTCTATGGGATAGAGGTTGTTAGGTTGCCTTTGAGTCTCAATAATTTCCATTATCAAATAACTCCACGGACTGAGAAATGCTAGAACAAGCTTAAGGAACAATACAAAGTCGCGGTAGTCGCCACGTCATGTGGAGAAGCTCTGATGTCAAACAAATTCGTTGTCAGCTCCGGCATGGAAATACAAACCTAGCAGCATCTTGCGATGCTACAAAGGGTTTGGGTGGATACCTGTTTTCATTAATTATGGTCCAGCTTGACTGAGGGCTAGTGGAAGCGAATTGGCGGGTGGGAATTGACCGACGGCTAGTAGGGGCGAGCCTCTTTGACCATCGGCTGGCAGGGGCGAGCAATTTGGCCGACGGAAGGGACGGAGGAAGGTGGCCGAAACCTTGAGCTTGAGCTAAAGTGTGAGCTTGAGCAAAAGTGTGAGCCTGGGCTGGAGCGAGAACCCAAACACGAGCACGAGCTAGAATTTGAGCTACAGCTTGAGCCAGAGCTTGAGCCAGAGCTTGAGCCAGAGCTTGAGCCAGAGCTCGGGCTGAACTAGAGCTTGAGCCTGGGCTAGAGCCCGAGCACGAGCTCGAGAATTGGGGCAGAGCCTGAGGGTGGAAGGGAAGTGAGGAAGCCAGGAGCGAGGGAAAGAGGTATATAAGAGGAGCGAAGCGGCAGTGGTTAAAGCAAAGCAGCGTCTTCAGCTTCACAAAAACCCGCCCACTCGCATCCCTACATATACCGAGGCTAGCTCTGTATGTTTTCGACTCTACACCCAGTGAAATGGCTTCCGGCCAGGAATGGGAGAGTCCAGGTGGAGAGGCGGCCACAGCGGCGGCCTCCGCTCCCCCGAGGCGGCACCTCTGTTTACGCGTCGTTTACTGTTTTCGTTCTGGTTTTTTGCTTTCGTGGCTGTTCTAGCGCGGGGAAAATGTCTGTATATGAGTGAATAAAGCACATACGAGGGAAGAGCGAGTCCACTAGTATATTCCACCTATCTTGTTACATACGAGTATGCCGGTTACAACTGACGCACATACGCATGACATTATCAAGTCAGAAAAGCTGGTGCGATTGATTGGTTTAGATCCAAGGATCTGGCACTCTGCCCATTGATCAATTCTGGGGTGCATGGGAGTTTGGCAGTTTGTTCATCCGGAGTACTCCGTACCGCGCCATCACCCGGAACTCACCGGTATTGCTTTTTTTGAATACCTTTTGGCACCGATCGACAATGAAGAAGCTAGCGTGACAATTCTACCTACAAATTCGCTTTCTTCGCTACCACCTCACTACCGTGTCTGGTTTCGTAAGAATGTTGAGAACGTCGTGTTCAAAGAAAGGCTCCCTTCCGGTTCCGATTCCGACAAATCTTGCTAGTCGTTTCATGACACGATGCGCGATCCCCCTTCCCGGCAGTCCTTCCGTCGGCCCGGCCCGCAGCTAACAGCGGCTAAAGTGCTGCCAAGTCTCGCCAAACCATTTCGGGCTTGACTCACCCAAACATCTCAGCCGACCTCCGGACACGGTAAGGGAACGCAAAGAGTTCTCAGAATGGGCCAACATGCGTTCCTCAAGAGCATAACGTCTCGGAATTCCTTTGGTCGCTGTAGATTACGGAATTCACTTCACAATCGACTCCTCAGACCTAACGTCAACGTCGAAGTCGATGTTTCCCTCTTCCGCTGCTTTTGATCGTCTCGTCGATTCCTGTTCTCGTTCCGCTTTAATTCTTTCGGATGCATCATTTTCCGTGCCTCTGGCGCATTTTTCCACTCATCTGCCATCCATCGTTCATGCCTCAGCAATAGCTCTGTATTCTGCTCCTACATTCATGCGTCGTCGATACCGTTCTGTACAAGGCCTTCTGATGTCCTCCGCATAATCCGGCAAGAATGCTCTCCATTATGCACATCTCTGTCTTATCTATTGCCTCTGCTGAGTATTCTCACTCCGCAATCTATAACTCATTGGCACTAGGACTATTCTACTTGCTGAATTCAGGTCTGGGCAGACATTAAAGTCATTAGCACACGCCCGGACCTGACATAAGCACGAATTTTGTTTAATCAAATAGGCTACACGTTCAACTTTTTAGGCCTTCCGACCTCTGGCATCGTCTCCTCTACACTTGTCGATTCTTCTGCCATCGTTTTAGTCCTCATATACACCGCCCTGGTAGCTCGTATACTTCCTGTCTACGTGCAACTTATTTTATCTACATCGTTGTCTACCCTTCTGCCATTGTCTACCCTCCACCGCCGTGTCTCCTACGCCACGTCTGTTCCTTGTGATTACCTGCACCCCATCTACTTCTTGTGCTTATCTAGTCCGTGTCCTCTACCGTGCGCTGTCGTCCACGCCTTCCACCCGCATCGTTTATCGTCATCTACCCACTGCCGTTATCGTCTACACCGGCCGCGTCTATGTGGAACTCATCTTTTTACTCTAAGTCTACCCCTTTGTCCTCTGCACCGCTTATGCCTCCGTCTGCTCCATATCCTCTGCTGTGCGCTACCGTCAACGCAGCTGCTCTATCGCTATCATCTACCCACTGTCATTGCCGTCTCATTCCCACGGTTGTCTATGTCTACTGAGGATACGATAGTTTTGTTTGCACTCGCGGCAGTATTGTGAGTGGAAACAGTATACCCGGCAAGACTAAGAATAGATGTTACGCACTTTGCACCTTGCAACTTAGTAGAGCTTCAGCGTCTCACCTTGCCAGCGATTAGTGAGTGGTTAGATCTAGCAATTTGTGTCCTTACATACTAATCGCAAGCCTACGAGTCAAGTCGGTCAATGAGACCTACCGAACGTAACCGATGCTAACTCTACGTGACTCACTCAACCTTGCCACAGGATGAGAATATAGTCGAACAACGCCTCAACGAGACAAATTCGAAATGCATTAGCGCGAGTTTGAGTTCGAGACTATGGGGTATTCGGGCAACACTAAAATCGGTACATAGAATGCTGTTCGGGATGATAACTTTGACGCCCACGTAATGGAACTATTCGGGGTTGCCCAGATACCCAACGAAGCCCATGGAGAGCGCGGCAGGTACCAGCGGAAAACGCTGGGTATGTGATACGGAACAGAGACCTTCATTGTATACCTACGCGGCCATTCACACGGAATCCAACTCCGATACTTACAGTACTAAGAAAAAATCATTGGCTATGTCTCCGGACTGTTTTCAGGCTCGGAACAACGGATGTCTACAACACGGCGCGAATTATTGGTAATTATACTAGCACTGGAGAAATACGCCTATTATGCATCCGGTAGACAAGTCATCGTTTATTCATATCATAAGGCACTAAGCTATCTGACTAAGCAACAAATGATCCCCCACGATACATTATAGACTAGGAACAAACATACAAGTCGACGCCGCCACACGGTTACACGGCGAGCAGAGCGATGGCAGGTATGAAGGAACGCTACAAGGCCAGGAATACTTCTCAGCAGAGGCAGGGGAAGACATACAGAATATGGCACAAGAAGCGGTATAAGAGGAACGGTCAATAGGACCGAGAGAGCTGGAGGTTGCCAAAGTCGTGGCGGAAGAACCTCAGCGATATAGGGACGACGGGTAGCAGGAGTTGGAGCTCCGCCATCTAGCCGGCCAGCCCGGAGGCGGGGGGGATTAAGGGTCTGTCATACTCTAAATAGAGTGAATACAGTATGATTAAAACAAAACAAAAAAAACCTCAGGGATATAACGGAGGATGATATTTCCTATGTCCGATATTATCTCCTATGTCCGATATGCATGTATGACGGAAAGATGCCACACCTCCGAGAGCTAAGCGCCGGAGGTGCATGGAAGGAAACGGAAGAGTATACACACTAGCAAGGGCCTGCATAACAGGTACCCAATGAGTCAAAGGCAAATGGAGGTAATGCCTTAAAAGCCGCCTATCCTGCCTACTAGATTTGTTCTCTAAGTTGAATCTGTCGCAGCAATACTACATGTTTATTGGTTACTAAACAAGTTCCGCACTTTGCCGTGAACTAACGTACGAGCACACATTCAACTATATTTCATCGCGTTCCGTTGGTCGAAACTCGGACCACGCGTAACGCACATATAATGTCCAACTCCTCCGGCTAGTTCATGTTGCCGATGTGATGACGCCCTAGCCGGTTGGAACAGTACCTTCAAAAGAGACTACCGGCGAACCTGGCACGCTTATATACATTCATTCGCAGACGCCCCGACATCTCACGATCTACCCCAAAAGAGAAGCTTACCGGGTAGGAGCATCAGACGGAAAGCATGTTGTGACGGATCACGGCGATGGTAACAGAGGGCGGAGAATAGGAGGATGCCGCGTATGATTGGTGTTTCTTTTTGGATCGAATTTGGGAATAGTTGGTCCGTTTCTTCTTGGAGGGGATCGTTCTTTTGGATAGAATAAGGTGGAGGGGTAGATGTAAAGCTTCTCGGAGTTTGGCTAAGCGAGAATTAGGAGGTGTAATCCAATTGGTACACTCTACTCAGGTACGGATGCAAAAGTCGGAAAAACACCATTGAGCTTGCATTCGTGATAACCGTGAACACCTACTCGGGTATGGATGCACAAATCGGAAAAACCACGCGTCTATGAAACTGGGCGGAGGTGGTTGAGAAGGAAAGTACGATATTGGTGGTCAAAGTCCCCATACAGATCCGTTCAGCTAATCATGCTTCAATTTCGTTCCGATTTTATGCCGATACCCAAGTAGGTGGTGACGGTGTCCTGTCTCGGATTTCAGCTAGAATACGAAGGCGGCTGTGAATGGTCGTCTTAAACTGCCGCAATTCTCTTTAGGAAGGTGCGTACGAATGAGTAAGAGTGCGGAGCGAGTAAGAGTGCATGCAGTGCGTGTGGATCAATATACTCTAGTGCTTCAACTTCCTCGAGCAGCAGGTTGTGCACCGCATCGACAAATCTCCTTCAATCAAATTAATTTGTTGTGGTGGGGGGCAGGACATCATTTTTGGTGTTCTGCCGCTCGCCACAACGAATAGTGTTTTAGTACGTTGCCAAAAAAAAACGGCGTTGTGTTCCTGCCACCTCACACCATTTTCAGCCGCACAAGTAAAAACCCACGAATATGATATATCTAAGTCAAAGCGCCACGTTCGCATGAACGCTTCCATGCTGTCTTTAGTCGCTTGCTGCTCAAACCCAACTCACCTATATTCCCTCGTCCGATCGAACAAAATACTTTGCCTCCGTACATGATGGCTCAAGTAGCTCTGCTCGCCAGTGTTTCGGTTTGTGTGGTGGGGTTGAGTTTAGCATGTACTAAGTACATGGGGTTCCCCCTAACTCTATCCGGACAAACTGCCCCTGTCGAATCCCAAGGCGGTACGTCACTCAGCACTCAATCAGATCAGGCCGCCGATCCGAATCCGGGGCATCGGGAAGGAGAATGCAAGCAGCTGATAGATACTTCGGAATGATTAGGAAGCTCTAAGCCTGTTAATAATACTGAGAGTGATATTCATTCCGTCGATACCAGCGAACCTCAAACGAACGACCCCATTCATTCCATCGATACCAGCGAACCTCAAACGAACGACCCCATTCATTCCGTCGATACCAGCGAACCTCAAACGAACGACCCCATTCATTCCGTCGATACCAGCGAACCACAATCGAAAGACCCGATTCATTCCGTCGATACCAACGAACCACAATCGAACGACCCCACAAGTTCAAGTCTGCGACCAAAATGTTTTCGGATATCCGGGCTTCCGTCAAGTTGGAATGAGAATGATCTTTTTGATGCTCTTTACGAGATCGATCAATCTCTCACGCGCTACGATTACCAACCGTCGCTCTACCCGTCATGCTATGGCTCCACTCAAACAGCACTGCTCAACTTGGATCCTTGTACCGTATACTTACAGTCTCGCAACCATTTCCCGACCCCAAAATTGGCCAGCAGGACAGCGGATGTTCTTACGATTGATAGTGATTTCTATAATCTAACACCGTTAAACAACCTTACAGGCGAAGTAGTTGCCGAGTTAGTTGTCTGTCCACTAGAAACCTCGTGAAGATGCTGATTCCGGTTGTTTTAGTGTGATTGCGGTGACTGGCCTTGCGGGCAATGCATTTGGATCTTGGAGAAACCGTGAAACTCAACAAATGTGGCTGAAGGACTTCTTACCGCGCGATGTTCAAAATATCCGGATCATGACATACGGTTATGACAGCCGTCTTGTCGGGCAGAGGAAAGCAGAAAACCGGCTACTGGATCACCAACGGCTTTTAATCCAAGATATAGAAAATGCCCGGAGCTCAGTTGAAGTGGGTGTATTAGTGTCTACGCAAATAATTGCATGTACTGACAGTGTCTATAAAGAAAGCCCGACCTATCATATTCATTGGACACAGTCTCGGTGGTATCTTAATTTTGCAGGTAGGGTCATTATGCCTCGGGAATCCTATTAAACACTCACCAAGCACTCTCAGGCATTGATTGAGTCCAAACGCAATCCGTCTCATAGACACATTTTGGATGCAACGTATTCCATTATCTTCTTTGGGACTCCCCATCAGGGTATGCGGACCGATGATTTAGAATATATGGTAGATGCAGAGTCCGGCGGCTACGAGACGTCAAGGCATGACCTGCTCAGACAATTAAGAGACGGTTCTGAATTTCTTGAGAATCAAAAGGAAGAACTTAGCAATATCTGGAAAGAGTATCAGCCGAAAATTGTGAGCTTTTATGAGACAGCGCCAACGCCCACAGTCGAAAAGGTAAGGCTCTGTCTGCGCTTAGTTCCGGAGGACTGTGAACAGGCCTAATTTTTATTTCAGTCGGATGCAGGCAACTATAGGAGAGACGGCAAAGAGTCTGAAATGGTCTACCGGTTTTCTGCCCAGCTATATATACCAACTGAACAGCGTGTTCCCGTTGAGCAAAGCCATTCGAATATGGTCAAGTTCTCCTCAGCAGAGGATCGAACATATCGAACTGTAGTTAGATATCTGAAGGAGTGGGTCGATAGTATTACCGAGTCCAATGGTACAGAGCAGTCCTTCCGATACCCGGGCTGCAGTTCAAGAATGCTGATGCCTACTGTACAGCGGCAACAAAAATTCAAAACTTTCGATGTATGTGCCTCCTCTTAACATGTATAGTAGTGGTCTGCAACCAATAACCCGGAATCAGGTTCTCAGGAATACACCGACTGCCGGAAAAGTTTGAAGCCTTCAGACTACGAAAGTTACCGCGATGCTCTCTGGCACAGACGACATGAAAATACCTGCACATGGATTTTGGACGACTTGCGTTACAGAACATGGGCCGAGAACGATGGCCAGGCAATTCTATGGATCTCTGGCAATCCAGGCTGCGGTAAGAGTGTGTTATCGTCATTTTTGACTACGGAAATTACTCGTGGAAAAACCAACCAGCTATGCATGGCTTATTTCTTCTGCGATGACAAGGATAAGCGATTAAGCACTGCTCACGCAATCCTGGTGAACGTGCTTACACAGCTGCTGGAACAAATTCCAAGTACCATTATGCACTTTTTGGCTGAACCTGAGTACACCACGAACAAAGAGAAAACTTCGTGGACCTTCGGCATGCTCTGGCGGGTTTTTGAACGAATAATAAATGGCACCCATCGTGGTCAGGTCTATATCTTGGTTGACGCTCTTGGTATTCATCCCTATCTAGCTATAAAGATGTAGCTCACATCCGTAGATGAATGTGAGGAAGGATCACGGACAAATCTCTTGAACCTGCTGCAGCATCTTCTACGAGGTACCGCCACCACTCGGCATATCAAAATTATCATTACTAGTCGTCCACACATTGCAGTTGCTTCGCATTTGCCTGATGGCATAAAGTTGTCTCTCGTTGCCGAAAACCTTCACAGCGATATAAAAGCATTCGTTGAAACTGAAGTTTCTAAATTGCACCAGTTTTCTGGTAGTCTGGGAGACGAAGTACGGAAGGCACTTATAGACGGTGCTAACGGAATGTTTCTTTGGGTGTCTTTGATATTGGAAGATCTCAAAAAGTCGACAAAGCCCCGGGCAATCAGGAAAGCGCTGAAGACGTTACCATCTGACCTTCCAGGTGTATATATGAACATCTTGCGCCAGATACGAACGGACAACCAAACAACTGCCCAGAGGATTCTTCAATGGGTGGTGTGGGCTATACGTCCCTTGACACTGCAAGAGTTGACCATAGCTATTGCTATAGAGCTGGAACACACTTCCATGTCCTCGATGCAGGATGACATGCATATAGACTTGAGGCAGGATCTTCGGTTGATTTTTGGACCTATACTCAGAATTGAAGATGACAATACAATTCACCTTATTCATCAGTCGGCGAAAGATTTCCTCATTGGAACGAACATAGCAACAGAGGGGGGGCTTTCACTACCCGCTTGGGTGACCTCATCAGAAAACTCCAAAGCGCAATTGGCTGTGTCCTGCTTGGCTTATCTTTCTTTCGACGAATGCGAAGATGGGCCGGTCAGTGGTAAATCAATTTGGGAAAAGAACTTCCGGCAGAATATGGAAATTCGACAACGGAAACTCCCGTTTCTGAACTATGCTGCAACTCATTGGCCTGAGCATGCAAGACAGGCTAACGAAAGTGATAAAAACAATGATTTGTGTCAAACATTCCGGAAACTAGCAGGGTCCCTACAGAAAATGAATCTCGCTTATCAGATATTCGCGTTCTCACAGTATGATGAATATCAAGAAACAGCACCACTTCAAATTGTGTCATCGTTGGGACTTGTTACAATTGCTGAAGAGCTTTTGGATCACGGCGCCGACATTAACGCTCAGGGTGGACGCTATGGCAACGCACTACAAGCGGCCGTAGTTAAAAGCCACGTGTCTATGGTTCACCTGCTATCCGCCCAGTCAGACGTCCAGATCACCGAGCCCATCGTCACAGCCGCGGCAGGGAATTGGAAATGCGCCAAGGAGGTGATGGAGTTGCTGCTCTCCGCCCGTCCCGACATCCAGATCACCGAGCCCACCATCACAGCCGCGGCAGGGAATTCAAGCGGCAAGGAGGTGATGGAGGTGCTGCTCTCCGCCCGTCCCGACATCCAAATCACCGAGCCCATCGTCACAGCCGCCGCAAAGAACAAGGAAAGCGCCAAGGAGGTGATGAAGGTGTTGCTCTCCGCCCGTCCCGACATCCAGATCACCGAGCCCACGGTCACAGCCGCGGCAGGGAATTCAAGCGGCAAGGAAGTGATGGAGGTGCTGCTCTCCGCCCGTCCCGACATCCAAATCACCGAGCCCACCGTCACAGCCGCGGCAGGGAATTCAAGCGGCAAGGAGGTGATGGAGGTGCTGCTCTCCGCCCGTCCCGACATCCAAATTACCGAGCCCACCGTCACAGCCGCGGCAGGGAATTGGAAATGCGCCAAGGAGGTGATGGAGGTGTTGCTCTCCGCCCGTCCCGACATCCAGATCACCGAGCCCACCGTCACAGCCGCCGCAAAGAACAAGGAAAGCGCCAAGGAGGTGATGAAGGTGTTGCTCTCCGCCCGTCCCGACATCCAGATGACCGAACCCACCGTCACAGCCGCGGCAGGGAATTCAAGCGGCAAGGAGGTGATGGAGGTGCTGCTCTCCGCCCGTCCCGACATCCAAATCACCGAGCCCACCGTCACAGCCGCGGCAGGGAATTCAAGCGGCAAGGAGGTGATGGAGGTGCTGGTCTCCGCCCGTCCCGACGTCCAGATCACCGAGCCCATCTTCACAGCCGCCGCAAAGAACAAGAAAAGCGCCAAGGAGGTGATGAAGGTGTTGCTCTCCGCCCGTCCCGACATCCAGATCACCGAACCCACCGTCACAGCCGCGGCAGGGAATTCAAGCGGCAAGGAGGTGATGGAGGTGCTGCTCTCCGCCCGTCCCGACATCCAAATCACCGAGCCCACCGTCACAGCCGCGGCAGGGAATTGGAAATGCGCCAAGGAGGTGATGGAGGTGCTGCTCTCCGCCCGTCCCGACATCCAGATCACTGAGCCCACCGTCACAGCCGCGGCAGGGAATTCAAGCGGCAAGGAAGTGATGGAGGTGCTGCTCTCCGCCCGTCCCGACATCCAGATCACCGAGCCTATTGTTACAGCCGCCGCAAAGAACAAGGAAAGCGCCAAGGAGGTGATGAAGGTGTTGCTCTCTGCCTGTCCCGACATCCAAATTACCGAGCCCACCGTCACAGCCGCGGCAGGGAATTGGAAATGCGCCAAGGAGGTGATGGAGGTGTTGCTCTCCGCCCGTCCCGACATCCAGATCACCGAGCCCACCGTCACAGCCGCGGCAGGGAATTGGAAATGCGCCAAGGAGGTGATGGAGGTGCTGGTCTCCGCCCGTCCCGACATCCAGATCACCGAGCCCACCGTCACAGCCGCGGCAGGGAATTGGGAATGCGCCAAGGAGGTGATGGAGGTGCTGCTCTCCGCCCGTCCCGACATCCAGATCACCGAGATGGCTGTGGTACAGATTGCAAAGAATTTCGACAAAGAGGTTATAAAGCTGCTGCTCTCCGCCTGTCCCGACATCCAGATCACCGAGATGGCAGTGGTACAGATTGTAAAGAATTTCGACAAAGAGGTTATAATGCTGCTGCTCTCCGCCCGTCCCGACATCCAGATCACCGAGATGGCAGTGGTACAGATTGCAAAGAATTTCGACAAGGAGGTTATAATACTGTTGCTGTCCGCCCGTCCCGATATCCAGATCACCGAGCCCATCGTCACAGCCGCGGCAGGGAATTGGGAATGCGGCAAGGAGGTGATGGAGGCGCTGCTCTCCGCCCGTCCGGACATCCAGATCACCGAGCCCACCGTCACAGCCGCGGCAGGGAATTCTAGTGGCAAGGAGGTGATGGAGGTGCTGCTCTCCGCCCGTCCCGACATCCAGATCACCGAGCCCACCGTCACAGCCGCGGCAGGGAATCGGATATGCGCCAAGGAGCTGATGAAGGTGCTGCTCTCCGCCCGTCCCGACATCCAGATCACCGAGCCCACCATCACAGCCGCGGCAGGGAATTTTAGCGGCAAAGAGGTGATGCGATTACTAATTGAATGTGATGGAAAGTTTGTAGTCCACTCAGCCGCTGTAAATGCGGCAGCGTACTTTGGAATGCTTGAACATACTAAAAGCCTGGTTACAAAATGCAACAAAACATCCCTGAATGACAAATACACCCAACTTGTACATGCAGCTGTTGAAAGTGGTGTAGCTGATATTCTTAACATAATCCTGGCGTTAGGTGGTAACTATTCGAGTCCGGATGAACACAACTGGACAGCATATATGACCGCCTCTCAGTCGCGGAATGAATTTGCATTGCAGCAATTCGTCGACATGGCGCATCCGTTATCCAGTTCCGTGTTTCCCCCAGCGAGATGGGCTAGTGAACATGGATCGATTCAACTGCAAGGTGACGCGGCAGAGTTACTGTATTCTGGTAAAGGTCGAGCATGAGCTTTTCTATTGAATCTAACATGCTTTAGGCACATTGGCGACTACACGGTGTTCCGTGAAGGGCGACCATCCCTTTCCTCCTGGAAATCTCGGTATGAACTATTACGAAGTGACTGTGGTTAAATCACCGCCGGAATTGTATGTTGCTATTGAGGAATACTCAAAATGATTTTCTGTGAGCTAATTCAATTAGGACTATGGGTGTTGGATTTTGTGGTGAATACATCCTTGAGAGCGAGTTTCCAAGGACGTATTGCTTTGCGCCTGCGTACGTCTCCGACGGTACCTGTTTACCGGACACTATGCCTTATTACTGGAGGGTCGATTGCGGTCCAAAATACTCCAGTGGCGATATAGTCGGTTGTGGGATAGATTGGAAACGTGATTGTTATTTCTTCACTCTTAACGGACAGAAGCAAAGTAGGTTTCATATATCTCCGGGGGTGGAACACACATTAAACTGTACTACCAGAGACTATACAAAATGGCGAACTCCTTCGGAGAAGACTCTATCCGCTCGTCGCGTTTGACGGAAAATTCGATGTTCGGATTGAAGCAAACTTCCGGGGCCCTTTCAAGTACACTCTCCCCGAGGAGGAGTAGGTTTGCGGTAGCTTGGAACAATTGAAGTAATGATGTTGGCTTTACGGATCGTTCAACGGGTATTCATAGAAACAACCGCTTTTTGTTTTGTAATATTGGTTTTCTAGGTAGCGATATTTGGAAATATAGGTTTGGGGGGGTTGAATACATTCTTTTGTCGTATGTTCTAGTCCAGTCACGGAGGATGTCCCTCCGCGGAGAGACCGGTCCAGTCACGGAGTCACACCCTCAGTGACTGGACTGGTTCATCCGCGGAGTTTACCCCTGCACCCCACCTCCGTGACTGGACTGGTCCATTCACCGAGTGTACACTCAGTGTATGCTCTGCACGCATATATGCCCACGCATGTATGCGGATTCAGCTGGTCATATTCAGGCCAGTGCAACTACGTGCATTCAGCCCAGCGCAACTACGTACATTCAGCCCACCACAACTATGTACATTCAGCCCAGTGCAACTACAAGCATTCAGCCCAGCGCAACTATGTGCATTCAGCTCAGCGCAACTATGTACCATCAGCCCAGTGCAAGTGTGGATTTTATGCGTAGCCAAAGTAATCCCCGATGATACTCAGATTCTAAATACACTCTCCGTTTGTATATATGTTCCTGATTCTGCCTTCAGAGCTGTCAATATCTACATTCTTTATTAGTATCTTCGAACAATTGAGACTGACATTACCTTTGCCAATCAACAACAACCACTACATCTTCTATCTTCATAATCATGCCTCTATCTGATTCTACACCGACGTCCCAAGAGCCCTTCAGCACTGAAGCTCGTGATGCCTTCTTGCGGTATATTACATCTTCTGTGCACAAGAACCAATACCGCTTGGATGGATTCAAGCAACTTCAAATCAAGGTCAGTACACTCTTTCATTTCAGAATCAAGCTGGTGAATCTTTCTGAGACCCTGTAAATCGTAGCTGTATGCAGACAATCCACAGCACCCAGCGGAAACAATTGAGCAGCAACGCATTCGATATACAGGCTTGCACGATTATCAGGTTATCACTGGTCAACTCTACTGCCAGACAGATGAAAAGTACAAGACTCCACGCTTCTGTCCCCATGAACATGAAGTTTTTAATGTAATAGTGAGAGAACATGCCAATGAACTCATGCATGCTGGGCGAGACAAAACATGGGCTGAAATTGATCGCAAGTACTATGGAATTACCAAGAAAGAGGTCGCCTTCCTTCTCGACCACTGCACAACATGCGCGAAAACACGATCCGCGAAAACACCTGCTCCACTAGAGGCAATAGTTGTCACGGAACTCTGGGAATGAATTCAAATTGATCTGATTGATATTCGTCATATGGGCCAGAAATTCAAATGGTGGTTGCATGTTAGGGATCACTTCAGTAAATTCTCAGCGGCCTATCCAATGGAGTCGAAAGAAAGCGAGAATGTTACATTGCACTTGGGAGGCTCTATTGGAAAATTTGGAATCCCAGGAATACTGCAATGTGACAATGGGACTGAGTTTAAAGGAGCCTGCGACCAGCTTGTAAAACACCATGGTATACCGGTAGTTCACAGCAAGCCTCGTACCCGGCAGACCAATGGACTTATTGAACACAGCAATGGTGTTCTGAAGGGTAAAATCCTTGTCTGGATGACCGAAATGGAATCAATTGAGTGGTGGCTTGCACTTCCGGAGGCCATGCTCTCAATGAATCGGCAGGTTCATTCAACCACAGGAAAGAGTCCATAAGAGGTTGTTTTCAAGCAACATATGCAGAATCGTCCACAAATATCCCCAGCCCTGCGATCAACGGCAGTTGTTGTAGAAAATGCACAATCACACAAAGACATAGAAACATCCATCGATCCACAACTGCAGATAACCAGCAATATACCAGAGGATACTGTACACCAGTCTGCATTGCAGTCCCAAGCGTTTCAGCGTTTGAACAAAGAGGTTATTTCAAACACACAGCGAAAGGTCAGTGCTATGGAAAAGAGATATAACGAAGTCAATAAAGTAAAAGTATTTGAGAAGGATGATCTTGTACACCAAAAGATTCCAGTCAAGGATAGATGTTCAACAGATAACAAGCGCATGTTTTGCAGGGTGGTTGAAGTCAAGCATGGCAATCGTTATAGCTTGCAGTGTCAATATGGTATTCTGGAGGGTTTCTATCGTACGAAAAATATGGACCGCCTTGCAGCAACTATTTCTCATCAAATTCCACCATTCATGAAGGGAAGCCATCGTAGGCTTTCTTTGCGGAAGGCTGCACGCCTTCAGTCCCCTGCTGAGCTCATTTCAGTACATTGTGGATGCAAAGGAAACTGCAGTACAATTCGCTGCAAGTGTTTCAAGGCGAAGGTTGAGTGCACACTTCATTGCCATGGCCAAAATGATGTAGTTCAATGCAGAAACAATGGTGATTTGGCAGCACCATCTGGAACTTTCAATCTTAAACGCAAGACAACACCAACGCCCAGTCACAATCACAAGTGACTTCGAGCAAATACACAAGGAGAGGCAATAGCGCAAACATACTCCACTTCTGTTCATGATGTCAACAAGAGTGCGGAGGACAATGATGACAGTGATTTGACAGAACAGGATATTGAGGAAGGAGAGGGTCTTGAAGAGTACAACAATGTGGACGAGCACGAGCAAGACGAGGAGCACGAAGAGGACGAGCAGGAACAGGATGAGCATGATGTAGTGGAAGAGGACAACGACGAAAGTGATTTGACAGAACTAGATATTGACGAAGGAGTGTCTCGAGGAGTACAGTACTGTAGATGTGGAGGAGGAGGAAGTGCTGGTTTCAAGTCAGGATATGGAGCACAGTGTAATTGTAGTTGCACCACGATGTTGAGTGTAAATAGCACTTTGTTTGTATGCTCCGCGAATGAACCAGTCCAGTCACGGAGGTGGGGTGCAGGGGTACACTCCGCGAATGAACCAGTCCAGTCACTGAGGGTGGGACTCCGTGACTGGACTGGTCTCTCCGCGGAGGGACATCCTCCGTGACCGGACTAGAACATCGTATAATATGCAGACGAAGTTGGCCAATTTAAGATCCCCATACTACTCCTGGAACTCAGTAAGCCAGCCTACCTAAGAAATCAATGTGAAGGAGTTTTAGCCCCACTGTAGGAGTACCACACGAAAGTCAGCACTACCGAAGATCCGTGACCTGTAACATTCATCGGCGCTTATGCACACGTGATGGGAAATTAAATGTGTACCAATTGATCTCTTGTATCATAGTTATCAGCAGTACCTATCGTGGGACCGATGAGGTCATTCTGGGCCTTTATTATCTAATGCTTGAATTCCACTAGCGGTAACATCATAGATTGCATGAGCTAGCCTGCAAACCACATAAATATCCGACAAACAAAATCTCGAACCGCGAAAACCGCCGCCTAACCGGGCTAGAACTATTATCATGAATCTGCGGACGTTTAAGGGGATACTAGGTGAACCACCTATTGCATCAGCTGGCTATGGTGTACTCTAGCGCAGCGTATGTGCAATTAATCTTACAGTCTATCAATGCCAAGGACGAAAAATCATAATAATGGCAGAACGAAGTCGTACGGACTTTTCTTCCCCTGGTGAGGATGTATATACTACCGGATACGTAGACATAAAAAACCTACCCAGCGTTCCCAACAGGACGGTCCAATTTGAAAACCCCGCAACAGTCCGTAGGCCAGCCTGCATATCTGTAACATGAAAATTAGCAAACCATTATCCTGTATAGATAGCAGACGACGTGGTTGTAGCGGTGGGTTGGCTATTTTCCGTGGAGAATGTGCTACTTTCAGTAGCAGTATACCAATTTGGAGTGGGCTTAGGTGGTCACTCTGCCCGTGGGCGGGCTATTACTCCCGAAGTCTGCACTAAGGGCGACTGACGGGACCTACTCTGAAAACCTTGCGGTTGGTTCGCAACGGTGAAGCCCGGTCGGCCCGTTGGGAACACGGTTCTACCCAGTTCTAACCAGATGTTGCGTTGCTTGAGGCGATATAGAGTAACTGTCTATGCATGTGAGTTTCCTTGTGACTATAGGACATATTGATCCCCGATACAAATCATGTGAAGGGGCTAAGCGATTCCGATCCATCCCTAATCTCGGTGGTCCGTTCACAATCTTAAGATTAGCGAGCGATCGCGCTGAACGGTATAGCTCTGTTCAAGGCAGCGGTGTAGCGGGCGACGGAACGGCGCGGGTGCGATCATCGTGCTGCCAAGTCCCGCCAAACAATTCCACGCTTGCCACACCCAAATACAGCCATGGCGACAGCGGGAACAGTAAACGAACGGAAGGGTTGCCCAACCGACGTTGGTGTGCTTACCTCTACTCAGAGCATAATCGATAGAACATATCGGGGTTACGGTGATTAGTGCGGTGCCCTTGAAGCCATATGACCGTATCAACTGCCTCCATACTCCACACCATCAATATCAAGGTCGAGGTCGATAACGCTCGCCTCCATTGCTCCCTATCATGCACGCCTTCATACTGCGCTTGTTCCTCTGCCACCCCTCCGCTCTGATCATTTTCCACACCCCTCGTCAACACCTCCGCACTCGCCGACGCCTGTTCTCCGTCTCTCACCCTCTGCCACCACTATTCCACGCGTCCATGCTACCTCCCCACTCTACACCTATATCTACGTGTGTCGCTGCTATTAAATCATTCCAGCTCATGGATATCACCTCCGCCCTTGTCGATTTTACCACTTTGATGCCTCCCACCGTCGCCACCGTTCTTCTTTACTCCACCAGTCGCATACCCCTTCATCTGCGGCAACCTTTCATCGCTACCACCTGCACCTCCGTCCTGGTTTCTCTCAACTTGAAATTTGTAGGGTTAGGGTTTCAGTGCCCCAAACTTGATTTTTCAACTGTGACATGCTGTTCTAGTCAGTTCGTGGAGTTTCTTGCTCCGTGGAGTGACTGGTCAGTTCATAGAGTCCCACCTTTCACGACTAAACCAGTCAGATCAGTACTCCATAAACTGACTGGCGTATAATATGATACACTAACAGGGTTCCCAACCGTCCGTCCCGTCAGGGGTATGAGTATGGAGGGGCTGGTCCGTCCCGGGCAGAAAACTCTAGGACTAGAGCCAGGTACGGATGGCGGTAGTCTTGACTAGGGTCGGATATAGTAAATCCGGCCAAGGAATGACAGTTCTAGGACACCATATCCCGGAACAAATCTTCAGGCGAGACAAACTTATACCAGATTAAGGATTTTCAGTTTCATTAACTGCAAGCTCAATATCTGTTGGGGCCCGCGGTCTTGTAGTCTTGTTATAGAGTGCTCTGGTTCGTCCTGTCCTAAAATCTGTGGGATTGATTTGAGTACGGTCATCACATGGGTTGATTTAGGGTTGAGCGCGCCGGAGCCGCCTGCACTTTAGTTCTCGTGTACGTGTCAATTAGACTTAGAGACAGTCAGTGAGTTCAGGGCAATAGAGAGATTCAGCACAGCGGACACGGTATAACAGGTTATGAACCCGGGCACTTCCCCAACTTGACGAACTGGACTCGGATTTAGACTTCAAATTGCGGCATCATCGACACGGTCTCGGAGGAGTACAGACAGACTCGAGGCGTGTACCTAACGAAGATGGCCGAATTGACAGCGATCTCGATTAAGAAGTTTGATGGTACGGACTACAAGACCTAGAGTTTGGAAATCGAAATACTCTTCGAACAGAAGCAGGTTCTCGGTATTGTCGACGGTACAGAGGAAGCACCGGACGCGAAGGACGCGACAGAGTTTAAAACATGGAAGAAGCAACATGGAATCGCGCGCTTGACTATTCTCCTCGGGATGGAGAGGTCTTTGCAGCAGCAGTATGGCGAAGGCACTGTGGGATCAGTTGAAGGAGGACTACAAGTCGAAGGTAAAGCTGAATGTATGGGCTTTGCTAGATGAAATGTCAGCAGTGAAGTTGAGGGATTGCGAAAATGTGCAGGAATTCGCATCAAAGATTTAGAGCTATGTGAACGACTTCCATCTCTGTGCCGATGCCGATAGTTCGGCTGGTAGTGGTACGATGCCAAAGAGCGAGCACACCTACTACCTGATGAAGGGAGTAACCAAAGGATGAAGATTGGAGGCTTTTCACCCAGTTGATGTACGACAAGATCGACACCCTGGCCGACACACCAGAGGAGGTTGTTATAAAGATGAAAGCCCACGAAGCGCGATTACAGAAGGAAGACGATTCGGAGGCGGCAGTCATGTAATCAAAGTTGCGGGTGAAGGTTGAGAAGCGGAATTCGAAGCAGACTCGGAAGTCCCGGCAGACCCGTGATAGCGGCAGTGAGAGCGATGGTAGTGGCTTGGAGGACTAGAAGCATCGCCGTACTAATTGCAGGGATACTCAGGAATGCTACAAATGCCATAAGGTGGGGCACATTGCAAGGTATTGCCCAAGAACTGCACCAGTAGAGAGCGCAGCACCGACAGACACAGCAGCAGCGGCAGCGACGACAGTGACATCAATTAAAAATTATTAGATGACAGTTACGAATGGAGAGAGCCCATCGAAGGAGAGCTAGTACTTGGATTGTGCCACCACTTCTCACATTTGCGGAGATTGGCGAAAGTTCGAACGGTACATGGAGTATACCAAGAAAGAAGAGCGGGAGATTCGTGACTTTGCTGGCAGGGTAGCAGGCAAGGCCATCGGATATGGAGATGTACGATTGACGCTTCGGCTACCAGGGGGCCGCCGCCACATGCATGAAGTTGTTGTGAGAAATGTCTTGCATATCGAAGGAGCATACAGTTCGCTCTCCCAATCGCGGGTTATGGATAAGGAACTGCGGATTGTCCCAGTCAATGGCTATGGGATCAAGATATACGACAAGGCGCCAGCAGAGGATAGTGCTCGAGGTCGAGGTCGAGGATGTCTTGTGGGCGTGGCACGCCAGATTGGAGGGCTATTCCGGCTGGATGTGAAAGCTGCAGGAAAGAGATATCGAGCGGGAGGATGAATGTTTCAGAGGAGCTCCAGGCACGGTTGATTGTTTGGGAGGAATTTTGGGCTTGGTGGAGCTTCAGGCAAAGCTCTATCTTTGTTTGCTTCAGAGTTTAGCACCTACGGTCGTGATACTGCCCTGGAGGAGTGTGGGATTGATTTGAGTACGGTCATCATTTGGGTTGGTTTAGGTTTGAGCGCCTGCACTTCAGTTCTAGTGTAAGTGTCAATTAGACTTAGAGATAGTCAGTGAGTTTAGGTCAATAGAGAGATTCAGCACAGCGGACACGGTACAACAAAATCTTGACCCCCAAACATTTGATCCAGTCTCGGGATTGTCCTTGGACGGACGGATTATTGGGGTGCCAATTACTCACACTACTCATGTCAATAATTATTTATCACTGCATCACTCAATGTCGTGGCGCAACTATAATTACACTATGCTCGATGTTCTCATCGAGTACCTTGGCCACTGACAAGTTTTTTGTTCTCTTCCTCCATATTTCCTCATCGTCCTTGCTGCTCTCTTTACCACTGACACCTCTCTCTCGCTGTCATCCTCTCTCTCGCCGTCAGCTTTTCGTTAGTCCAAACCCTGGCGCGAAAGGAAGCGTACGGCGACTTATGGTACAGCTGCCAAATTGGCGATACGTATATCGACTCTTTATTCATCTAATTGACACGTACACAAGAAGTAAAGTAGTTCCGATGACAAGCGTGAAGTCGCTGGCTACCAGGTTCTACAGACTAAAGTGCGGGTATGCACCCACTGGAGTCTACCTAAAACGGTTCGGCCACCGAGAGGTCGATAAATGCTGGTGGTGTGGAGGGACAGCGGCCCAGACGCGGGTGCACCTCTTCCGCCATTGCAGCCGGTGGAGAGACCAGCAGAACGCACTCTGGAAGGCGGCGGGAAAGGCGACGGGCTGGAAAGCGGGCAGATGCCGACACGTGCAGGTCTCTGAGCTGTTTTCCATGGAAGAGTGCGACCAAGCGGTGATGGACTTCCTGGCGGCTACTGATGTCGGGAAGTTCCCGCCCAAATGAATGACGGTACGGTATGGAGCAGGCGCAGAGGCCGACCCAGGTGCGGGGGGCGGCGGCGGTGGGGTTTATATCCGTTCTTTTCTTTTCTTTTCCTTTCCTTTCCTTCTTTTCATTTCTGTTCTATCTCTCAACTTTCATTTGTTAGCGGCGATGAAGGGTAGCGGGGGGGGAGCTCCGCCATCTAGCCGGCTCGCCCGGAGGCGGAGGGGTATTAGGTCCTGTCATACTCTAGTTAGAGTGCATACAGTATGAATAAACACCAACAAGAAGTAAAGTACATGCGGTTCCGCCGCTTAATCCTAACCCAACACGACGTGATGACAGCACTCAACATTCGCCCCAGCACTTCTCTCTTGCGGTCCTCATTCTGCTCAGTCTCTTCCCAGAGAATTTCATCCTCTTATAGAGCTGGTTTGAGTGCGGTCATCATGTGGGTTGGTTTAGGGTTGTGCGCGGCGGAGCTGCATGCACTTTAGTTCTTGTGTACGTGCCAATTAGACTTAGACAGTCGGTGAGATTAGGTCAAGAGAGAGATTCAGCACAACAGACCCGTCACAACACCTCTTAACATAGTTATCTCGGTTATTGGCTGATCCCCCTCTAGGATTGGCTCGACCACGCTTTGCATTTTGTTGTGATCTCTATAGAGCTGTCCTTGTGGATTTTGTGTAAGATAGAATGTTCCAGTTGGAGCGAGACGGCCACCGGTAGTTGTGGCAATCTGGATTGCCATGATGTGTATGATAAGTAAGTGTATACTCGGTTGCAGACTTGAAACATTTGCTGTTGAGACCAATCAAAGGAGAGGAGAGAAGAAAGATGATTTAACTGTCAATTGTACAAAGAGAGCATATGATAGGCATAAGTAAGAAACGAAATCATACGAAGAACGAAGCACCACTCACACCCGAGAGCTAAGGCGAATTAGGAGCCGTACCAAGTCTGACTCTCGCGCAGAAATAAGTGCCATACGAAGCCCGAGACTGACAGAGCAATAGGAGCCGTACCAAGGCTGGGGCTATCTCGAATGCTGTACTAAGCTTGCAGTACCTAGAGAGCCAAGTACCGTACCAAGACTGCGGTTTAGTTTAGTGCCCACTGGCTTCTCAGACAGTAAGTTGTCAATGATAGTCATTCTTGTAAGGTGGGATTTAATGAGGAATAGTGATAGCTAGACGGTCCACATTGTTGGAAAGCTCAAGACCATGAATAATACTATACTGCCTCTATAACAAATATCAATTGCAATGCTTAACCTCGATAACTCTGTATAAAGTCCCCTTATTATCCGTCGTGCATCTATGCTCAACTGCAGTCCTCAGGCGTACAAGATCTCCTTCTTCAAAGATCTCAACGTTGTTGACTTTGTTGTGTGTACCTCGACTCCATCGCAACAGAGCGCTATCAGCTGCTCTGAATAGTATCTGCACAAAACCCCAGGTGACGTCAGTGTTCCTAAGCGGCCCGGCCCGGCCAGGGTCAGAAGCCGCCCGGCCAGTACGTGATGTAAAAAGCCTGCATCGGCCTGCATAAGCCTTGGTCTGGTTGATGGATGGAATACGGCAATGGCAGGGCTACGATGACTGAGTTGGATATGGTTTATGTTTAGTATTTTGGAGACTTTCTTAGTAAAGGCAGTAGAGAATCTTTCGAACAAAATATTCTGTTTAGGCTTAGTCCGCCAAGAAAAGCCGCCAGGCCGGCCGGAAAAGCCGCCAGGCCCGGCCCGGCCCTCATTTGAAAGCCGCCGCTAAGGCCGGCCTGGCCGCTTAGGAACACTGGGTGACGTAGATAACTTAAATATTTATGCAACAGGTGATATTGATGTGGCACTCCATGATGTACCTCGTCAGCCTAAGGAGTGTGTGCACTCGCCGAACTGACTAGAACACACGCTATGTTCTAGTCAGTTCGCGGAGAATGTCAGTCCGCGGAGTAACCGGTTAGTTCACGGAGCCCCACCTTCCGTGAATGAACCAGTCAGATCAGTGCTCCATGAATTGACTGGTGCTAATTGTGCTCAAACAAAAGTAATAATTACTCTGATTGCAAAGTGATGTATACATGAAATATGCGTAATTTATCGCTCTTTCACCTCCTGGTCTCCAATTTACTATATCTTTAATATTGATAGAATGGTTGTGAAAAAACACAGATTTTCAGCGATTTTGGCGGTTTGTTTTAAAGCTGCTCAATCAGTTTTGACGATATCGTAAATCGAAGACAGGGAGGTGAAATAGCGATGAATGATGTAAATTTCATATATACATCACTTTGTGATTGGACAAATACTTGCAGACTTAATTGGACTGACTTTTTGTCATTTTTGTCAGTGCAGCTGAACAGAGAAAAGACAAACTTCTTTTTTCCCAATTTTCCCTACAATTGGCTGTATCGCTCAATGAAGTGACTAGTTAGCTCATGGAGCATGTAGGCTCTGCGAGCTGACCGGTCAGTACACGGAGCCCAGTTATTCCATGGGTTGACCGGTCACTCCACGGACTGATATACTCCGTGAATTGACTAGAACACGCTATCTTCACTGCGCCCGACTAAAATATTTTCATCTTCTCCACACCGTCCCCCCTCGCTGCTATCACCACCCTCATTCGCATCGAAAACGTCTCTAACCAGCATCAATACCCATCGAAAGCACCCCCTCCCGCCATTTGCGGGGGTGAAAAGTGATTTCTTAGAGTGCTGACTAACGATTGAAAACCACTTGTATTAGTACCTATGCTAGACTTTATACTGTTAGAGCGAACCTGGTGAACGAGATCGATCGTTTTTTGTTTGTTTTATTCATACTGTATTCACTCTAATTAGAGTATGACAGAGTCTAGATACAACACCTCCGCCTCCGGGCGGGCCGGTTAGTGTTGACTAAGGGATTTAGCCCGCAGGCTATTTGAGACTAAGGCATGCACGAGATTTAGCGGGCTTGGTACGGAGACTATTTCCCCGCTAACCTCGGGCTTGGTGCGGAGGCTATTTCTCCGCGAGCCTCGGGCCTGATTAGTATTTCTCTCTTAGTGCTTTTGCTTAGTGCTTTCTCTTATTGATTCGCACGTAGTGATTGAGATGATTTCTTTCTTTATATATATATGTCTATCTTCTCTCTCTCTTTGTACGATAGACAGTTCAATCAATCATCATCTCTCTCACCCTCATTTGATTGTCTCATCAGTTAGATGGCGGAGCTCCCACCTACTACCCATCGTCCCCTTTGACAAAAGAAAGCAAGCCAGCCAGCGCACACAATTCAGAAGAACAAAAAAAGATCACCGAAAAGAGAGACCACCCTCGAGCCAAACACCCTTACTCCTGCCCGCGCACCTCCATTTGCTTGGGCGGGACTTTCTCGACGTCAGTAGCTGCCAGGAAGTCCATCACCGCTTGGTCGCATTTCTTCATGCAAAACAGCTCAGAAATCTGCACATGTCGACATCTGCTCGCTTTCCAGCCTGTGGCCTTTCCCACCGTCTTCCAGAGCGTCTTCTGCTGGTCTTTCCATCGGCTGTAGTGGCGGAAGTGATGCTCCCGCGTCTGTACTGCTCCGCCTCTGCACCACCAGCATATGTCGTCCTCTCGGTGTCCAAACCGCTTTAGGTACGCTCCAGTCGGCGCATGCCCGCTCTTCAGTCTATAGAAACTTGCTGCCAGTGACTTCACGTGTGTCATTGGGACGGGTCTCTTGCTTCCGGCTTTGCCCTTCAGCCTATAGCCGTAGTGTTTGGTGCACCTGTCGGCCTCCCACTTCGCCTTTACCACCGTGCTTCCTTCGGAGATAGGTCTAGCTCTATTCGCGGCCGAAGTGTATATTCGCTCACGTACTGTGTACCCTCGACCTTCTCGTGCCTTGTTTGCCTGGTGGTCAGCCTCTTCGTTCCCGGGGATGCCTGAGTGTCTCGGGACCTAGTGGATCACGACGTCGATGCCGTGGGCGCGGAGGGCCCCAGCATGCTCGTTGACTGCTCTTGCTAGCTGCTGCCCTGGCCCCTGGTCCAGGTGCGCACGAGATCGATCGTTGCTATGGTGGTTTTCTGCAGGAGAAAATATTTTCGGTTTTCAGAGCACATGTACACAAGCGACTGCGCCGCATTTATTTGCGCAAGGAAACGATATTCTCGGATGAACAATGGATCAGAAAGTATGACGGGCAATATTGTGATTTGTGATTTATGACTCGTGGAGCTGCGGACAGCATTCCAGAGAAGGCTTCATCCATTATCTATGTACCTCGAGGCGCAATGCTTTTCAATCAAACAGACCAGCATGTTGCCTGCATGATGCAAGATCCTGAGCGCCCTAGGCGAACGTGGCGAGCAATTGCATAGCGCCTTATCTTGGCCAGGGAAACGTTCGTGCATTTTAGTAACTTGTTTTATGCAAGCTTCTGTGCGCCTTAGGCGACTATGGCTGTGCCTTATCAATATACCTCAATGACCAGGGTTCGTGCATTTTACTTTTTACAAATTCCGAGCGCCTTAGTTTCAATATTGTTTACAGAAGTACTAGCTAAGCATTCATGTGATACTCGTAGCCGATACTGGGCAAAAGCCTACACTCCATCAACAGGTATGGTTTACTATACTACTAAAAGCTACGTGCGCATATTTTTCGACGCGGCCGCTGTACAGTACATATTTGCGCTAAGCTGTTTACACCGCCTGCTGGACGGTGCTATGTTCATTGAAGTTGAGTTTTAAGTCCAGTGGTGGGGTAAAGACTTGTGTAATTGGGAGGGTCGCGGAAACACAGTGTGGGGGCGCGGATACATTCTCTGCGCCAAACAGAGTGCGAAGGATCTCTGAAGCAAGGGCGACAGCAAAAGCAAAAGTTAAGTGGGAGGAAGGGCAATACAGTAAAAACTAAGGTTATCGGAGCGGGAAGGTTTCTTTCATAATGAGCAACAAGTCGCTCGCTACAAGTCAAATGAAGGCATGCACACACAGCAGCGTACCTCAAGCGATTCAGGCTGCATGATAACGATCAGTGTTGTGAATGATTCCACTCTTCCAGCCATAGACTAGTCCGGACCGGAATCGTCCTAGTTTAGTCCAGTCAAGTGTGACGACATTTCAGACTGGGATTGGAGTGGTCTGAGATTCTGCCAGACTAGGACGGGCTTAGTCTAGACCAGTCTTACGGCTGTATTCAGGATTAGGCTTATATTTGCAGTTTTTGAGTTGAAAGAGGGAAATATACCCGATTGCACCGAATATCCAGACAGAACTGCAATATTACAGCTCGCGCCCGAGTCCGGTCGATGGTAGAACGGCTAATATGTCCTTGTCATTCTGTATATAGAGAGACCGCTAGAGTAGAGACAACGACATCACTTTTGGACTTGCTCACGGCGCCCGCTACCATTTCCAACATACAAGACTGGCAGTGAGACACGCTACGGGATGGAAAGTGGGACAGTGTCGGCATGTGCAAATATCAGAGCTGTTTTGCATGGAGATATGCAACGTAGCGGTGATGAATTTCTTCGGAGGTATGGAAGTGGGAAGATTCCTGCGCCGCTGAAAAGAGTAGTGGTGGCAGTGTTGTTTTTCTCTTACGTATTTTTGTGTTTAAGCATTCATCATAGTTCTACATTCATTCATTAAAGGGGAGGAAGGGTAGCGGAAGGGGATGTCCCTCTCTCGTTCCCAGTTTGTCTAGCGACGTGCTCGAAAGGTTGCATGGTCGACGGGATTTATTTCACCACCACATTGGACACGAGAGAAGGGATCTCCACCACCTAGCCGACTATCCGGAGGGGGAGGGGAAATGTGCTCTGACATACTCTAGATTGAGTTAATCTAGTATGATTAAAATAAACAAAACACTTGCATAATTAGATGAGGCAATGCAGTTAGCTAACCATACAACACGATGCAGAGAACTGTACCTCATTGGGCCTACCTACTCACTCTTATCTTATCTTCTCGTAAGGCTGAATATTGAGGCGAAAGTTTATGCACTCGCACTGCATTACGCAATGAGTTTGTGATAGTGTTGCACAGCCTCATCTGCTGCTTGCATCAAATGTTCGGTTGAGTAGGGATTGAAACAGTGTTACCAAATATAAGAACCATCTCGTTCGTCACTAAGTAATGTGCAATTTCCCCTGTGCTGTTTGCGATTGTTCTAAGTCGCAATTACTGAATAAATCGGATTGTCATAGCGTATCCCATTCCGCCATCTTTCAACATTCGACCGGTTACGGCATTTGCACACACGCCAGTATATACACCATGTTTTCAACGCGCAACCCCGCTCTGACGTCCTATTCCGACGGACTGTTTACCCGCTTCTCCTCCTCGACGAATCATACCAGAGGTGACTACCAAGGAGATCTAATCTCATTTCTATCCATTGTCCAGAAATGCAATGTCGACATTCTGCCTATCACATGGCAGCCTGCTCTCGGTACTCTTGGTCAGGGTGGCTCCGGGACGATAAGCCAGTCGGCATTGAGCCCAGACATGTCCCTTGCATTCAAACGGTTTCACCACTCAGACTCCGGGGATTCAGACCAGGATCTTCTACCATTGGTATCAGAGGTATTAATTTTGAGTCAACCCTCTATCCAAAATCATCCAAATATAGTCGACCTCGAGGGTATTTGCTGGGAAATCCAGCGCAGAACTGAGAAAGCAGTCCCTGTACTGGTTTTTGAAAAAGCAGCGTGGGATCTACAACAGTTCATGAACATAAGTGAGGGCATGAACATGTCGATCGATGATCGGCTTAACGTCTGTGCCGATCTCGGAAGTGCCATCACAGCTTTGCATGCGTATGGTGTGTTACTTCAGAATGGATTTTTGTGTTTTGGAAGTCTCAGTTCTAATAAGGGTACAGACATAATTCATGGTGATATCAAGCCACAAAACGTGCTAGTATTTAAGGACTGTACCGGGAAGACGACAGTAAAGATGACTGACTTCGGGTATTCTACTCTTGCCACTGGCGAAAATGGGTGTGTTTTTCTGCCGAAGTCAAGGCCATGGAATGCTCCAGAGCATCATTGGGGAGAGTTCAAAGTTCCTGATGCTAAAAAGACTGATGTCTACTCGTTTGGTCTGCTCTGTCTTTGGGTTCTATTCGGGAGTGTGCCTAGACCACAAAACACTACTGAACACATGTTTGACGCATCCACTGAGTGCTACACCTCACTTGAGCAGCTTAAAAAGGATGATAAGGTAAAACATATCGCCTATGGCCTCATGGAGTCAGTGCAACTAGCCGGCTTGAATGCTGAACATAGGATTCGTTTGGAAGAATTTTTCAGATTGACGGTTTCGCTTGAACCCGGCGAACGGACTTCTGATTTTGAAAAGTTAATCTGTCTCTTAAGCAAAGAAAAGTAAGTTTTACATATTATATGCCTAAGTTGTCGCTAAAGAATTTTAGAATCGAACCACAACTCCATGCTGCTAGGCCCTTACAGACAATTGGAGAACTTTCCAGCTGTGAAGATTTTCGGGCAAGTGTCAATCGACTTCCACATTTACTAAACTCATTACTGAGTACTATGATCCCAGATTGCCGAAATTCTCGCCGACCTCATGGAGGCTGACTATCGTGTACGGCGGGCATATATCCTTTCTTTTCTTTTCCTTTTTCTTCTTGTCTTTCTGTTCTGGTTCTGGTCTTTCTTTGAGATTTCATTTGTCAGCGGGGATGAAGGGTAGCGGAGGGGAGCTCCGCCATCTAGCCGGCTAGCCCGGAGGCGGAGGGGAGATCAGGTCCTGTCATACTCTATTAAGAGTGCATACAGTATGAAAAAACAACAACAACAACAACTATCGTGTACGGACACAAATAAGAGATAGTCTCGAAAAGAAGTACTTCCAGAATCTATCCCAACCTTTCGCCTGTCACATCGCATTCCAGATTGCTTTCTGTTACCAAATTGGATTTGGGGTGAAGTCGGATAACAATGAATGCCAATTGTGGCTACAAAAAGCTAACAAACAACTCGACAATCTAAAGATAGAAAAAGAAGCAGTAATACTTGAAAGTGAGAATAGAGGGAGAGTACACCGGCTCAATGGCTTGATGTCAGTCGACCTTATTGATGAATATCGAACATGGGGTTTGGACCAACTGCAGGATGCCCGGAAAGAGTACGAAAGAGAGGTTGCTGATATGACGCGAGAGTTTGGGGAACTCCATATCATACCATTAGGCTTATACAGAACCATTGGAAATCTACTAGATGCACTAGGTGAATTTGCGAACTCAAAAACACTCCGGATGCAGCTCAGGGAGAAAATAGAAAGTACGTACGGAATTGGTCACCCATATTACATTCAATCACTCCTTGATGTCGCCGAATCGCACACAATACTGGGGGAATGGATGGAAGCACAAATTCTACAGGAAGAAGTTCTGAAGCTGACTGCAAATACTCGAGGATCGGCGGATACAGCACTAATAATCAACCTCGCATCAACATATAGGAATCAAGGGCGATGGAAGAAGGCTGAGGAGCTGCAGGTGCAGGTCATGCAGACGTTAAAGGAGGTATTCGGCCAAGAGCATCCCGAAACCTTAGCCTGTATGGGCAACCTTGCACGAACATACAACATCCAAGGGCGATGGCAGGAGGCCGAAGCGCTAGAGGTGCAGGCCATGGAGACGAGAGAGAGGGTACTTGGCCATGACTACCCCTCTACCCTGATCAGCATGTGCTGCCTCGCGTCGACATACAGATACCAGGGACGGCTCAAAGAGGCTGAAATGCTGGAGGTGGAGGCCCTGAAGGCGATAAAGAGGGTACTTGGCCAAGAGCACCCAGACACCTTGATTAGTATGAACAACCTCGCGATTACATACCGTAGCCAGGGGCGATTAAGGGAGGCTGAGGAGCTGCAGGTCAGTGAAATCAGCCGTCCCGTCCGTCCGGGATCACTAAGGACGGGGACGGACGGCTTGCCGCCGTCCGTCCTTGGGCCAGATGGAGACGGTGCCGTCTTTTTGAATGTGGACGGGGACGGTGAAGTCACCGTCCCCGGCAGTCATCCACCGTCCCCGGCCGACAACGGGCGGTTACAAAATATATTTAGATGAAATTCAAAATGGCTCTGAGAGCGCGCTGTAAGAGATATAAATAGATGCGGAGCCTGGATTGTCCATTGTAATATTCAGAGTATTGAAGAATGGATGGTTGATAAAGAAAAGTCTG